>Ga0210406_10006087_pt1 | contig 12554 bp, 9 predicted proteins | sample IncBWC30MmetaG_FD_155454 | JGI IMG/M metagenome (GOLD analysis project Ga0210406, IMG submission 155454) | Forest soil microbial communities from Barre Woods Harvard Forest LTER site, Petersham, Massachusetts, United States - Inc-BW-C-30-M | ecosystem: Environmental > Terrestrial > Soil >...
CTCGAAGGCGGGCATGGACGCAATGGCGGTACAGTATGCGCGCGAACTGGCGCTGTGGGGCATCGAAACCTCGATCATCGTTCCCGGCGCATTCACCGGCGGCACCAATCACTTCGCGCATTCCGGCACGCCCGCCGACAAGCAGCGCGCAGCCGAGTATGAAGCAGGTCCATACAAAGGTTATGGAAAGAAAATACAGGAAGCCTTTGCCGCCATTGTTCCCCCCGATGCAGATGCCGGCGCGGTGGCGGACGCAATCGTTAAAGTCGTGGACGCCCCGTTTGGCAAACGCCCGTTTCGCGTTCATATAGATCCAACGCAGGACGGGGCGGACGTTGCATTTGCTGTAATGGACCGCGTGCGGACGGAAATGCTGAATCGCGTGGGCCTTAGCGAATTGCTGACGCCGGCGAGCGCCGAGTCAAGAACCGCAAGCAACGCCTGAGTGAAGGCTCAAAGGTGTCCGCGCAGGCGGCGCATCCTAAAAACTGCTCAGGCGGGGACCCGGGCCACTCGCCTCTGGGTTTGAGCCAGCTTATGATCTTGTTTGCGCCGGTCGCCAAAAACCATGTCCAACGCCTATAACCACATTCACTTTTTGAATTCCGGGGGGTGGACAGGCGGCCCGGCTTCACGCGCCCCACCGAGAAGAACTTTGCAGAACTGTGCCAAAGAGGATATCCAGAGATTAAGAAAATCCTTAGGGTAGAACTGAATTGTGAGAATGAGGGATCTAGTGGGAATCCATCTCTGGCTCGGACTGTGTCTCTCCTCTCGCCTCTCACCTCATTGGAATGACTAGCCAAAGTATCTGATAGGACTTAAGGAGAAACATCATGCGATTGTTGAAATTTGCCTCGATTCTTGCCCTGGTTGCGGTTGCTTGCGCTCCAGCATACGCGCAAACAAATCCAGCCGTGGGAACATGGAAGCTCAATATAGAGAAATCAAAATATAATCCCGGGCCGGCACCAAAGAGCATGACGCGCACGCTTGCAGCACAGGGGCAGAACGTGAAGTACAGCTTCGAGGGAGTCAGCGCGGAAGGAACCGGCGTGGCTTATAGCTTTACTGTTGCGTTTGACGGCAAGGAATCCCCGATCACCGGCTCCATGCCCGGCGGAGCGGATGCCATCACGATCAAGCGGACCGACGCCAACACGTTTGAAGCCACCTTGACAAAAGCCGGCAAGGTGATTGGAACAGCCAAGAGCGAAATTTCCAAGGATGGAAAAGTGACGACGGTTACCGCACAGGGTACCGACGGAGACGGCCGAGCGACGACCAGTTCGGCGGTTTACGACAGGATATAGAAACCGTTAACAAAAGCCGGGATCCCAGCATCCAGCGGCCATTCCGGGGCGGCCCTACGCCGGGCCGCCCTTTTCATTGTTGTGCAGCTCTAGAATAAATCTTAGCTCTCCGCAATGTCTTGCTGGGGCGGGCAGCGCGGCTTCAACGGCCGTAAATGAGGAGTGTTCACTATCACACAGACTTGCAGAAATCGTTCTGGTAAGGTTGCTTATGGACCAAAAGACGCAAGTAGATGCCCCTCAAGAACAATTCCTTGAAGCGAAGCTCAGGAAAGCGTTCGACGAGGTTTCGTATTCCTTCGAGAAAATACTGGGGGAGGTTCGCGGCGACTCGAACCTTGTGCTGGCCAAGCAGGCGGTGAATCAGCTGCAAATCTCGCTCAACCAGTTTGAGAACCTCCTGAAGGAGGGTGGCTCCACCGTAAAGTCCTGCGACTCGATTAAATATCTGTATCAGGAGATCGAACACCCGCTTAGCGAACTGAGAAGGTATTTCATTAAAGAACCGTCGGAAATCCTGACGGACAAGGCCGCAGTAGTCTACGTTAACGCCTTGAAAGCCTCTTTTCGCAGGTTGATGGATATCGCGGACGAAATGGATCAAGGGCGTTCGTCCATTCCGATCGTCGACAATATGAATAATTCCCGGCAAGTCGAATTGCCGGACAAGCGCCGTACCCGGACCCATACGGCCGGTAACCACGTGAATCAGGCGCAGAGAACGTCTCCCACGCGGTAGGTGGTGTGGACGACGGGGCTCTCATCGATAGTTGATTTTTTTGTAAATATAAACTATTCTGTAAATATGCCTGTCAGCAAAATCAGAAAATACCTGGACGACCTTAAAATTCAAGCCGAAAGACGAGATATTGACATCTCCGGAGCTCCGAAGACTCGAGAGCCCCTATTGCCGGCAGTGCTGACCGGGCTGGAGTGGAAGGATAAACGCGCGGGGCTGACCGCGAAACGGAACGGGCTTTCTGCGCAATTTGAAGTTGCGCCGAACAATATTCAGCTGGGGCAAGAGATTAAAGGACTTGACGATCAGATTGCCGAGTGCACGGAGCACATGCGGTTAGCGCACTGACGGATTCGAAGCGAAGGAATTTCGGTCCTTCTTCGACGCAGTAAACACATTTCTGCCGGGTGCCGGGCGCCCCATTCTGCGTTCCATTCACAAATAAAATCTTGCAAAAAAAAGGGCGCGGCATCGGGATTGAACCGATGCCGCGTCCAGTTTTGACCCCGTGCCGGTGTCACGGCTCGGATTTACCGCTGAGTGTCAGTCCTTGTCCTTATCTCCATCGTGGTGCTTGGAGAAGTCGAAGAGGTCGAAGAGGTCCCCGAGCGCCGGGCTATTGAGCGGCACATAGGGATTTTCGTCGTCTACGACCGGGTTCGGGAAGTTGTCGCGGCTGCGATGCGTCAGGGGCTTGAGGTCCCAATTCCTCTCGATGAACTTGAGGATGGAGACGTGGTCGGTGTAGGAGTGGCTGATGTGGCCGCCAACGGTGAAGGGGGAAACCGCGATCAGCGGAATGCGCGGGCCATCGCCGAAGAAGTCCAGCGGTTGGATGTAGCCGGAGTCATAGAATCCGCCGCCCTCGTCCATGGTGACGAACAGAACGGTGGAGGCAAAGAGTTCCGGGTTGGCGGTGAGATGGTCCACGATTTTTTTGGCCATGGCTTCGAAGAGATCGAACTTCGAGGAGGCCGGGTGGCCATCGAGCAAGCCGTCGGGCTTCACGAAAGAGACGGCGGGCAGTGAGCCATCATCGACTGCGGCGAAGAAGTCCGTCGCGTCCTTGATGTGAGCGGCACGCTGCGCCGGGTTGCCCATGATGGCGTTGGTGTAAGACTCAAAGTTGCAGATGTTGCAGTAGGCCCGGCCAATCTGAACCGCCGGGTCCGTGCTGGCTGGATTGTGCTGGAGGGCAACCGCGGCGTTGTACGCTCCGCCGTAGTAAGCCCAGGAAATGCCCTTTTCGTTGAGGGCTTCGCCGATGGTGCGGACGTTGCTTGGTGGAATGGAGCCGCCCTTGGCGATTCCAGTGGTGTCCACGGTGCCGTCGGGGAGGAAACCCGGCGAATCATTGTTGACCATGTAGAAGTGGCCCGGCGCGCACCTGGAGTCGGCATCGTAGGGGAGCGATTTCAGGTATTCGCGGATTGGCTTGATGCCCGGCTGGGAGAGATCGGCGCAGGCGGTGAAGTTGCCGTCGAAACCGATGTCGACCGTGTACTGGTTGTCCGAGCCCGGCAGAGGATCCGGATTGGCGATGTGGGATGGCGGCATAGTCGGATTTCCGTGGCCATCGCTCCAAAAGATGGCGTCGCCGCTGCCCAGCATGACGTGGTTTGCGCCGGTGCCGCCGATAAATGATTGATGGAAATTGTCGCTCATGGAGTATTGGTCGGCGAGGCTCTTCAAAACCGGGACATCTCCCTTTTGCATGTTGTAGAAGCCCATCGAATTGCCGCCGCCGTTGTCGTCGACCTGGTTGGCGACGGGGAAACTGAAGGGATCGATCTCACTGGTGTAGGTGGTGATGACGAAGGGATACAAATCGTTGAGGCAGCCCGAGGGATTCTGGCGTGTGGCGTTGCGGAGGCTGCAATCGGATTGCTGCCACATCTCGAAGAGCCGGTGTGTGGTGTCGCCGGTGTAGGAATCGTAGGGCAGATTTGCTCCCGCGAGGGGGAACGGGCCGTTGGGCAGGTGATCGAAGTTATTGACGCGCGTATCGAAATCGGGGAGTTCGGCGGTTTGCGCGACCCCTGCCGCGCCGGTGGTCAGCAGGTTGAGATCGGCCGCTTCCAGCGAAGGCTCGATGGAGGCGAGGAATATGGCGGGCGTGCCCGTGGGGAATGGAGGCGGTTCACCAGTTGCAGGGCTGGGGGAAAAGTTCAACGTGGGCTCGGGTAGCGTATCGTAGGGAGCCTTCTGGTCGGGATCCAAGCTGATGAAGTACTTGGAGTTGAAGGGCGCTACGGCCTGAAACTGAGCGGCTTTGGAGAAATGCTTGCCTGGTGTGCCGTCGGCATTGATGATGCCCTTGGACAAGAGGTTGGAAACGGAATCGCGGCTCTTGGGCACGTAGGTTGCGAACAGGTGATCGAAGGTGCGGTTTTCACCGATCAGGACGATGACGTGCTTGATCGGGGTTTTGGTGTGTTCTTTCTCGTTAGCCTGAAGCGAGCCTGCCAGCGGGCCACCCAGGCTGAATTGAACAATGGTGATTCCTACGACGGCGGTCTTAACGCCGTGCCGTAACTTCTCAAACATACCCTTCAGGTGCATGTTCCCTCTCTCTTATGTCTCGACTGCGCGAGAAATATAATGGGTGCCCTGAGACGATGCGCCTCTGGAGTTACGCGCAGGTTGCGCGTTTGTGAAAGCTGAATAACACGAAGCGCCGCGCGCCGTGACAATTTGGAGACATCATTTCTCGAACTTATTCCACGCCGTTCAACAATTGTTTATGCCTCGAAGGGGCTAGCGCTTGCGTTCTTCCATGATGCCGAGGAGATTGCCCTCGGAGTCGCGGATCCACAGGAGCCAGAGGTCGTGGTCCGGCATGCGGGCGATGATGTGGGGTTCCTGGTGAATGGAGACGCCCTTTTCTTTCAGAGTGGAGGAGAGGGCGGCGACGTCGCCGGAGCGGAAGTAGACGTGCGAGCTGGCGCCGTGCTGCTCCGTGCCTTCGCCGGCGGCGAGATAGAGGCGGATGCCGCCGCAATCGAAGAAGGCCATGTTGGGGGCGTTGAAGAGCAGACGGAGGCCGAGGACGTCGCAATAGAAGGCTGTGGCGCGGTCGATGTCGTTGACGGAGATGGCGATCTGGAGAATTCCGGTGATTTGAGCGCTCATGGTCAGCTGGCCTCCCCTTGACTGAGCGCGGGGGCCGGTGGCGGCGGGGCGAGGCAGAATTTGCGGGGTGAGCGGGAAACCGGATTCATGGTAGGCTCTCCTTGTAGCCATGCTATTCTTTAGCATAGCTAATTAATAGTCAACCTAAGGAACGACCATGTCAAGCAAAATTTCCCTGCGGGCGGCGGAAGCGCTGCACTCCGGCGCGATCCGCGTCCTGCGGCTGGTTCGGGCGGAGGATGCACAAGCGGGCATCGGGCCGGCGCAACTCTCCGCCCTGTCGGTGCTGGTGTTTGCCGGCGAAAAAACGGTGGGCGAGCTGGCGGCGCTGGAGCAGGTGCAGCCGCCGACGATGAGTCGAATCGTCGACGGCCTGGCGCAGAAAAAGCTGGTCGAGCGATTGAGCTCAGCGAACGACCGCAGGACGGTGCAAATCACGGCAACGCCAGCGGGGCGTAAGCTGCTGCTGGCGGGCAGGGACCGCAGGGTGCGAGCGCTAGCGAAGCGATTTGATGGTTTGAGTAAGAAAGAAGTGGAGACGCTTCTGGCGGCAGCGGAAATTATGAAAAGGATTTGAAGAGAGTCCGAGGTTGAGAGTTGAGGAGAAGAGTGGGAGAGAACTTGAGGAAAACCCAAGACCCGGGTACCGAAAATCGGAACCCGGGGCACCCGCGCCGGGGGACGGATCAGTTGGAGGCGGGTTTGAGGACGGCGGTGTTGCGCTCGTCGCTGGCGATGATGCGGTAGAGGGTTTTGAGGTCGTTGAGCTTGCTGGTGGGGACGCTGAGTTCCTTGATTTCGTAGGTGCGGGTGTAGCGCAGGACGTTGCCCTGGAGTTCGGTTTTGCTGTGATAGCTGGCGAAGCTGTACTCGGCGTCGGAGGGCGGCGGAAGATCGTCGACGACGTAGCCGGCGGGCAGCGTGATTTCGTAGACGTCGACATCTTTTTGCGGGCCGTCGAATTCGACGGGATATTTGCGAGGTTCCTTGCGTTCCAGGATGTCGCTGGATTTCTGGCCGAGGACGCGCGGACGGACGATGAGGAGATTGCCGGCGAGCTTGGCGTAACGATCGGCGGTGAAAGAATAGTTGTAGACGAAGGGCTGATCCTGGGCGTGGAGATTAAGGATGGAGGCCTTGGTGATTTGAAAGCTGGCGAGGGAGTGGGCGAGAGAGGTTTCGATGGGCTTGATGCGGTCCTTGTCCTGGGTGGTGGTGCGGAGGACGTAACGCTGATAAGAGCCGGTGTCGCCCACGCGCATCTCTTGAACTTCGCCGCTGAGCGTGCCGTTGGAGCTGAGGGCCAGCTTGCCGTTACGGCGAACACCGCTGGTCTCCGGGGGAAGCTGCGGCAACTGGAGAAGCTCGCCGCCGTCGGCGGTGACGAGGAGGCCGTAGCTGGACTGGAGCGAGCCGCTGAGCTGCCCGAAGGGAGTCATGTCGTTCGTGGGATCGAAGATCAGGATGCGGCCGATTTTGGGCAGCGTGAGGATGGCGGCGAGTGACGGATCCTTGAGATCGTCGGGCAGGCGAATGGCGAGAATTTCGTGATTGAACCAGCCGAGCCCCGCGGGAGATTGCGCGCCGACGCCGCCGCGGGTGACGTTAATGTCGAAATAATAGGAGTCGACGCCGATCTCCTTGAGCATGGCGCTGAGCAGCGTGGCCTTGTCTTTGCAATCGCCGTAGCGGTGGGAAAAGATGTCGCGCGCGGGATGGGGCTGCAAGCCACCGATGCCGAGTTCGATGGCGACATAGCGGATGTCGTGCTGGACGAAGGCGGCGAGCGCCTGCATTTTGGCGAGCGTGGTGGGCGCGGCGGAGGTGAGTTCGGCGACCTTCTGCTTGATTTCCGGAGATGGATCGCGGCGGCCCTGAGCGAGGTCGGACTCCCACTTAGCCATTTCCGACCAACTGACGAAGCCTTTTTTCTGCGAGTCACCGGGCGGTATCAGAGAGAGGAGCATCTGGCCGGCGACACCTTTCCACGGAGGCATGTCGTCTTCGGCGCGGATGGCTTTTACGTCGGAGACCACCCACTGCGATTGCGTGGGTGAAGTGGAAGCGGGCTGCGTCTCGGGGAAGTTCATCCAGGCGGCTTTGTACTCCCAGCCGGCGGGGAGATTGAGTGTGAAGCGGGCTTCGCGCGTGGGAAGCGAGGACTGGAAAACCCACTGCTCCTGGAAAATGTAGAGACGCTCTTCCTGTTCAATTTCGTAGCCGACGATGTTGCCGGGGTCGGAGGCGGGAATGGGAAGAATTTTGGCGCGGAGATCGCTGACAAGTTCGCCGTTGGCGACGCCGGGCAAGGAAGTTTCGATGGCCTCTTTTTCCTTTACTTCGTAATCCTTGCCCTGGGCAGGGATGCACCAGCCCTTCATGTTGAGGATTTTGGTTTCGGCGTCGATGTAGGCGACGGCGGTGCCGCGATCCTTGCCGCCGACGCGAAGGATTTTGTAGGCGCGGCGAGTGAGGTGCTTGATCTTGCCGTTGCCCTGGACGGTGACGATGTCTTCGGAGTAGAGGAGGACGGCGTCGGTTTTGTCGTCGTGGTCGGGAAGCGGGAGGCTGGTTAGCGCGTGCATCCAGGCGGGAGCGTCGCCGGCGCGGGAGACAGGAGCGAGGAACGCGGCGAGGCAAAGAAAGAGAGCAGCGAGTGGCGACAGACGGAAACACGCGCGAAGCATGGGGAAGCTACGCGCCGGGCTGGACAACGATTTGCTCTTCATCGCCGCTTTTCACCCCCTGGTAGAAATTGCGCAATGCGCCGTAGTACTTGACGTCGAGATGGAGGATGTCGAGTTTAAGGACGCGGGAAATATGTTCGGTGCCTTTCTGATCTTCCACTTTCATGGTGTAGAGAATGACTTTGGAATTCTGGTTCTGCTCGGCCGGTAGAGCTTTGACGAGCCAGTTGAGCGGCATGTTGATGGTGATGTCGTCACGCACTTCTGTGGGATATTCGAAATAGATGGGGTGGACGCGATCGGAATGCTCAAAGAGATGCTTTTCGGGGGCGCCAAAGAGGCCGACGGGAATCAGGGCCTGGCGCCCGGCGGGAGACGCCCAGCCTTCGGTTTTGAAATCGAAGACCGCGACGAGGGAGTCGGAAGAAGATTTCCAGTCGGGTTGATTGGTCAGCTCAACATCGGAAACGACGGGGACGCACTCCTTCACGCCGTCCTCGAGAAATTTCTTTTTGTCGGCGTTGTCTTCGTTGCGCTCTTCGAGGCGGCGGCGAAGGGCTTCGAGTCCAGTGTAGGTAACGGTGAGTTTTCCCTGAAGGCCGCCGCGGTCGTCCATGCGGAGGTCGGCAACGCGGCTGACGCGCGAGGCGGAGCTATCGGGAAGCGGCGTCTGGACCCAGGTGCCGCCGTCCTTATCTAGCTTGAGTCCCTTTACGGAAGTTTCGGCCCAGGGTAAAAGGCCAAAGGGAGTGAACTGGGTGCCGGGGTCGAAGTAGAGTTCCTTGCCTTCGGCTTTGACGAGGACGACGTTGTCGTTGAGCTCGCCGGGATTCATCAAGCCGGGTTGGAAGAAATAAGAATCACGGCGGGAGACGAGGACGGAATAGGCATCGAAACCGGCGGCACGGCAAAGAGCGATGAACAGGTAATTGATTTGCGAGCCGTCAGCGTAGCCCGCCCTCCAGACATCTTCGACGTTGTTCAGTTCCTTCTGCTTCTCGCGCTGCTTTTCCTTTTCCGTTTTTTCCTGTTCGAAGGAGAGATTGCGGACCTGCTGGACGCGGGCGTAGATTTTGTGGAGTTTGACGTCGGCAGAGTCCGACGGAGAAATGATTGTGGCGACAGCCTGCTCCATGGGCTTCTTTTTATTCAGGAAGGAATCCCCACGCTCGAAGCGCTTCTTGCCTTCTTTTTTCCAGAACTTCTCCGGTTCTTTCTCGTCGTTGTCCTGACTGTAGACGAAATTGACGCGCGCTTTCAGTTCGTCTTCGGGAGGCATGTAATCTTCGACCTGAAATGCGGCGATGTCGTTGATATCGAGATGGATGGCGGAGTGTTCATTGACGGGTTGGGGAGAACCCGCAGGGAGGTTGAACCAACTCCAGCGGAGAGCGAACTGGGTGTAGGGCTTGAGCGTAAATTTGGCGCGCTTGGTGAAGAGATCGCTGCTGATGGTCCAATGAGAATCGTAGATGAGTTCGTTGGACCATGAGTCGATGTATTTGTACTCGATGATGCTGCCAACTTGCACGTCGGGAAGCGTGAAGGTCTTGGCGAGGTATTTTACGCCGCGGGCTTTCACGATGGTCTTTTCGTAAACCTTGCCGTCAAAATTGGCGACGGAGCCGTCGGGACGGATGGTGCGCGCCTTGATATTGTTGACCTGGTGGACTCCCTTGAGAAAGGGGATTTCGACGTCGGCCTGCTTGCGGCCTTCTTCGGTGAAGATCTTAATGCGGTAATACTGGGATTCGCGACCGCTCTGGTCGTCGCGGTCGACCTGGCGGAAGAGATAGATGGCGGGGGCGCCCGGGGCTTTGGGCTCACCGGCCATTTTGAGTTCGGCGGGATCGATGGGCAGCCAGTCGTCGCCGGACATGCTGGTTGCGAAGGGCTTGGACAAAAGCGCAGCGGAAATGAAAATTAGAACTAGGGCGAGGCGGCGCGGATTCACGCTAGGCTCCTGAAAGACGAGATGAGTGGCGGCTGGTACAGAGGGAAAAATCGCGATCCAGGACGGAGAAGATTCAGGCCTGGAAAGAGGACGCCCACCCCGGATCGCACCGGCCGACACAGGTACCGAATGCAGGTGACAATACTGACCAGTGCGGAGGATGTCAAGAGAACGTGGAAAGTGAGTTCCCGGTGGTGGTAAAAGCAATGGCTGCTCAGGGAGTCTAATTGCCGCGGAAGAAAAGCGCACAGCCAGGAATCATCCCGCAAAAAACGCGGGATGGGGCGGCGGTGGCTGTGCCACGGGGCGAGGAAGCGCTTTGCGGCGGGGCCGGGGTGGGGCATAATCCGGGCACACGGAAGCAAACGAGCGTTCGAATCGGGGTGTTCGGCGCGAATCGTTTGCGGCAAAACATTTGCACTGATATGAGAAGGATTCAGGGAGGAAACGGTGAGCGACCGTCCATGGAGTTCCACGGCACCAGTGGGTGAGTTTCAGCCTTACGTGCCGGCTGAGCAGAAGCTGGCTGAGTTTTCGTTGCGGGCGGTGGTGCTCGGGGGATTGTTCGGGCTGCTGTTTGGCGCGGTGACGGTATACGTGGGTTTGCGCGCGGGGCTGACGGTGTCGGCGTCGATTCCGATTTCGGTGCTGTCGATCAGCATATTGCGGGCGTTCGGGCGGTCGACAATTCTGGAAAACAACATTGTGCAGACGACGGGGTCGGCAGGGGAATCGCTGGCGGCGGGGGTGATGTTCACTTTACCGGCGCTGATCTTTTTGGGATTCAGCTCGGACTTCACGTTCTGGCGGATTTTCCCGATCGCGCTGCTGGGCGGGTGGCTGGGCGTGCTGTTCATGGTACCGATCCGGCGGCAGTTGATCGTAAAGGAGCATGGCAACCTGGCATTCCCCGAGGGAACGGCTTGCGCCGACGTGCTGGTTGCGGGAGAGCGCGGCGGGTCATTTGCAGGGCGAGTGTTTTGGGGACTGGGCCTCGGCGGGATTTACACGTTTCTGATGAACACGGTGCAAGCGTGGACGGGGCAACCGGAAGCGCGGCCGGGGTGGTTTCCGGGTGCATCGTTCCGCGCAGCGATCACGTCGGAATATCTGGGAGTGGGCTACATCATTGGACCGCGGGTGGCGGGAATATTGTTCGCGGGGGGCATCGTGTCGTGGCTGGTGATCATGCCGGCGATCAAGTTTTACGGACAACTGGCCGGGAACACGCCGATTTATCCTTCCACGATTCCCATTCCATTGATGTCGCCGGATGACTTGTGGAGGAGCTATATCCGGCCGATGGGAGCGGGTGCGGTTGCGGCTTCGGGGCTGATCACGCTGCTGCGGACGATGCCGACGATCATTTCGGCGCTTCGGGCCGGGCTGAAGGACGTTCGCACGGAAGGCAGCAGCCATTCCGACTCCTCCAGCCGCCTCGATTACGAGGTGCCGATGCGGTGGGTGGTTGGCGGATCAATTGTCATCGTGGCGATGATCTGGGCGGTGCTCACATTCTTTCCGATCGAAGGGGCGCAAACACAGTGGTATCAAAATTTGTTTGCGGCGGTGTTCGTGGTGGTGTTCGGATTTTTGTTTGTGACGGTGGCGGGTCGGATCAGCGGGTTACTGGGCAATTCGTCGAATCCGATCAGTGGGATGAGCATCGCCACGCTGATGGCGACGTGCGCGATTTTCTTTGTGGCCGGATGGACCAGTCCGCGATACGCGGTGCTGGCGCTGATGATTGGCGGGGCGGTTTGCATCGCGGCGGCGATTGCGGGGGCGACTTCGCAGGATTTGAAAACGGGGTATCTGGTGGGCGCGACTCCATTCTGGCAGCAGATGGGGCTGCTGGTTGGCGTGACGGTGTCGACGGTGGCAATCGGCTTAACGCTGAATTTGATGAACAAGGGGTTGACGAAGTACATCCCGACGACGATTCCCGTGAGCATACAAGCGCTGCCGAGCGGGGTGAAGATCGAGCGCGATTCGTTCGTGTATCAAGGGAAAAGCTACGTGCTAGTGAACTCGCTGGGTTCGCATGAAATTCCCGACGGGGAGTATCTCTACGACGCGGGGAGCAAGCAGATCGAGTATCAGTGGGCGCAGGGGATCGGGAGCGACAAAGCGCCCGCGCCGCAGGCGAGGCTGATGGCGACGGTGATCAATGGAATTTTGAACCAGCGGCTACCATGGAGGCTGGTGCTGATGGGCGTGGCGCTGGTGATTGCGGTGGAGATACTTGGGGTGCGTTCGCTGGCCTTCGCGACAGGATCGTACCTTTCCATCGCGACAACGGGGGCGATGTTTGCCGGCGGGTTGATCCGCTGGGCGGTGGAAGCGACGACCAAGAAGAAGGATGAAAGCGAGGCCAGCCCGGGGGCTTTGTTCTCTTCGGGATTGATCGCTGCGGGAGGGGTGTTTGGGCTGCTGGCCATTGTTTTGCGAGTGGTGGCGGACGCGGCGAAACCCGAATCGTTCCTGGCGCGGCTGCCGGACTGGCTGGCGCTCGGGCCGAGGAACTGGGCTTCGATGGCGTTCAACGAAAAGCTGGCGATGCCGACGGAAGCGCAATCGCTGCTGGGCGTGTTTATGTTCCTGCTGCTGGCGGCTTCGCTATTTTATTTTGCGCGGAAGAAGCTGGATTGAATTGCGGGCGGCTGGGGACTTCCCTTGCGGGCGGCAATTATTCGGATGACTGTTTATGGTGATACAAATCGGCAATT
>Ga0210406_10006088_pt1 | contig 12552 bp, 10 predicted proteins | sample IncBWC30MmetaG_FD_155454 | JGI IMG/M metagenome (GOLD analysis project Ga0210406, IMG submission 155454) | Forest soil microbial communities from Barre Woods Harvard Forest LTER site, Petersham, Massachusetts, United States - Inc-BW-C-30-M | ecosystem: Environmental > Terrestrial > Soil >...
ATCTGCTCCTTGCAATAGGCTTCGACTAGGGCGATCTGTTCGTGCGAACGAGCAGTGAATTGCAAATAAGCGAGCGTTTCGTTATCAACCGGGAAGTAGCCCATCGTTGCCCCATATTCTGGCGCCATGTTGGCGATGGTGGCGCGGTCGGGGACGCTGAGTGTCGAAAGGCCGGAGCCGTAGAATTCCACGAACTTGCCGACGACGCCTTTCTTGCGCAGCATTTCCGTGACAGTCAAAACGAGATCCGTTGCGGTCGTGCCTTCCGGCAAGCGGCCATGCAGCTTGAAGCCGACAACTTCGGGAACGAGCATCGATAGCGGTTGGCCGAGCATCGCCGCTTCGGCTTCGATTCCGCCGACGCCCCAGCCGAAAACGCCGAGAGAGTTGACCATCGTGGTGTGCGAATCGGTGCCGACAAGCGAATCGGGATAGGCCTCAAGGCGGTTGCCGTTGGGCATGGCGCAAACAACGCGCGCCAGATATTCGATGTTTACCTGGTGACAGATACCGGTATCCGGTGGAACAACTTTGAAATTTCGGAAAGATTTTGCGCCCCACCGAAGGAATGCATAACGCTCGATGTTTCGCTGAAATTCGAGCTCCGCATTCAAGCCGAAAGAGTTGGCGCTGCCGAAGTTGTCCACCTGAACGGAGTGGTCGATAACGAGTTCCGCAGGAAAAAGCGGATTGATGCGCTTCGGATTCCCGCCCATTTTCTGAACCGCTTCGCGCATTGCGGCGAGGTCCACAACCGCGGGAACACCGGTGAAATCCTGCAGAAGAACGCGCGCGGGCATGAAGGCAATTTCTTTTTGCGGGCCGTTGGGAGTCCACTTGGCCAGCGCGGCGATGTCGTCCTTGCGGACAAAGCGTCCGTCTTCACAGCGGAGGAGATTTTCGAGAAGGATGCGCAGAGAGAAGGGAAGCTTGGAGAGGTGGCTGATTCCCTTTGTTTCTAGAGCTTCGAGGCGATGAATTTCGAAGGACTGCGCGCCAACACTCAGTTTGTCCCGTGTACCGAAGGAATTGGCAGCGGAGATGGTCATACCGGAGGTCCTTTCCAGAAGTGTAGAGCCTTCTATCATAACCGAAATCGCGACTCGGCGCGGAGAGGCTATAATGTGGCATCGTGAAGATTCTACTGATCTCGACGTATGAGTTGGGAAGGCAGCCGTTCGGGCTGGCTTCGCCGGCGGCCTGGCTGCGGAAGCGTGGGCACGCGGTGACCTGCCTGGATTTATCGCGGCAGCCGCTGGGCGAACAGGCGGCGCGCGAAGCGGGACTGATTGCGTTTTATGTGCCGATGCACACCGCGACGCGGCTGACGCTGGAATTGCTGGGGCCGATTCGCAAAAGCAATCCCCAGGCCCATCTATGCGCCTATGGGTTGTACGCTCCGCTGGCGGCGGAAACGCTTCGCGAGCACGGGGTCGAGAGCCTGTTCGGCGGAGAATTTGAACAGGTGCTGGTGGATCTGGCGGAACACCTTTCCGGGCTTTCGGCGAATCCACAGATTCATCCGCTGGATTCGAATGTTTCTTTGGCGCGCCTTCGCTTTGTCATGCCGGATCGTTCGGACCTACCCGCCCTGAAAAATTATGCGCATCTCGTGATGCCGGAGGGTGAACACAGGCTGGTCGGGTATACGGAGGCTTCGCGTGGGTGCAAGCACTTGTGCCGGCACTGCCCGATTGTGCCGGTATACAACGGAGTGTTCCGGATCGTTGATCGGGAAGTCGTGCTGTCGGATATACGCCAACAGGTGAAAGCGGGCGCGCAGCATATTACGTTTGGCGACCCGGACTTTTTCAATGGCGTCGGCCATGCCGTGCCCCTGGTGGAAGCGCTGCACCGCGAATTCCCCGAATTGACGTATGACGTTACGATCAAAGTGGAGCACCTTCGGGAAAATACGGAATTGCTGAAGACGCTGCGGGAGACCGGTTGCCTGTTCATAGTTTCGGCGGTGGAATCGCTCAACAATGCGATTCTGGAGAAACTTCAGAAGGGCCACAGCCGGGAAGATTTTTTCGGAGTGGTGGAAGAGTGCCGGCGCGCGGGACTTGCGCTGCAGCCGACGTTTGTGCCGTTCACCCCGTGGACCACGTACGCAAACTTTCTGGATCTGCTGGAACAGTTGCGGCGCCTGGAATTGATTGGAGCGGTGGCGCCGATTCAGCTGGCGATTCGCCTGCTGGTCACCGCCGGATCGCGATTGCTGGAGCTTGATGAAGTTCGCGAGCGGATCGGGCCGTTCGACGCCAAGTCGCTCATCTATCCGTGGAGGCACAGCGTACCGGGAATCGATCGCTTGTGCGAAGAGCTGCAGGATATCGTGTCGTCGGCCGAGAAATTGAAGCAGGGACGCGTCGCGATCTTCGAAAAAATCTGGCGAACCGCGAATCGCGCGGCAGAACGGCATATAGAAGAAAAAGACCTTATGATGCCAGTTGCTGCGCCGGCCGTGCCGTACTTGAACGAGCCCTGGTATTGTTGAGCGGAGCCCACCGGGGACCAGTTGGTCCCCATCGCCAGAGCCAGGGAAGCGGTCCGGCAGGCGGAATCCTTTCTATGAAAGCCGCGGAATGAACTCCCCCAATGTTCGGCCAAGAATCCTTTTATTCACGGGGAAACTAGGCTACCAGACCCGTGCGTTCGACGCGGCTGCGAAAAAACTCGGCGTCGAGCTTGTGTTTGTCACCGACCGGTGCCACCAACTGGATGATCCGTGGAACGACTGCGCTCTGCCGGTGCGGTTTGAGGCGCCGGAAGAGGCGGCCTACGCAGCGATGCAGGCTCAGGCCGGGCAAAGTGTGGAAGGCGTGCTTGCGCTGGGAGACCGGCCAACGCTTGCAGCCGCCTACGCAGCGCGAGGGCTGGCAATTCCGCACAATCATCCGGCGAGCGTCGAGGCTTGTCGAAGCAAGATGCGCTTGCGGGAAGTTTTTCGCGATGCGGGTTTGCCAACACCGTGGTTTCGAAGCGTGCCGTTGCATGCGATTCCCGAGCCTGCGCTGATGGGAATCAATTATCCGTGCGTGCTGAAGCCGATCTCACTTTCGGCAAGCCAGGGCGTGGTGCGAGTAAATAATCGCGATGAATTCGTGGCAGGCGCGGGCCGATTGAAGCGATTACTGGAGTCGGCGGAAGTCCAGGCGACGCGTGAGCCAAATCTCGACCGGATGATCGTGGAGGAGTACCTGCCCGGCAGGGAAGTGGCGGTGGAAGGGCTGCTGACTGATGGGGAATTGCGCGTGTTGGCAATTTTCGACAAGCCGGATCCGCTGGAAGGGCCGTATTTCGAGGAAACAATTTACGTCACACCCTCGCGTCTTACGCCCGCGGAACAGGAACTTGCCAAAAAGAGTTTCACGGATGCGACGCGGGCCTTGGGGCTAACGCATGGGCCGGTACACGGCGAATTTCGCTTGAACCAGCGTGGTATCTGGCCGATTGAAATTGCAGCGCGGCCGATCGGCGGATTGTGCGCGCGGGCGTTGCGGTTTCATCTGGAAAGTGAGTCTGAGCCAATCGGACTGGAGGAGTTGCTGCTACGTCATGCATTGCAGCTGCCAGGTTCGGATGCGCCGCGGGAAACGGCCGCTTCCGGCGTTCTGATGATTCCCGTGCCTAAAAGCGGAATTCTAGAAAAGGTGGAGGGAGCGGAAGAGGCGCGCCGTGTGCCGGGCGTAACGGAGTTGGAGATTACCGCACGCTGGCGCGATTACATCGCAGCGTGGCCGGAGGGCTCGAGTTACCTGGGATTCCTGTTCGCGAGAAGCGAAACCGCCGCCGCGGTGGAGAACGCGCTTCGTGAAGGCCACGCAAAATTGAATTTTAAGCTGACACCGCAGCTGCCGGTAGAACATCCGGTAACGGGAAAGGTCTAGCCTCAGCCTTTTGCTTTGGGGGGAACATAACCTTCGGGGAGCTTTGCGCCGTCACCGAAGAAAAATTGCTCCATCTGCTCTTCCATGATTTTTTGGGAATTCGGGTCGATCGGGTTCAGGCGATATTCATTCATCAGCATCTTGGAATACTCAACCCACAGCTTCCAGGCTTCCTTGGAGACGTTTTCGTAGACCCGTTTGCCAATCTCGCCCCGCCAGGGCACGCGATCCAGCCCCGGCATGTCTTTCCCGAACTTCACGCAATGCACCATGCGCGTGCCGGGCTTAACCGGCTCACTCGGAGCGGCCGTCGGTCCGCAAGAATCGTCTGCCATTTTGGTTCCCCCTGAAGGACCTATTGTCCGTCAGCCCGTAAGTTGTTGCAAGTTCGAGGAAACACCCTTTCTGTGGCCAGTTCCCCCTCGCAAGAACAATGTAAACCGGGCCTTGTGGTCTCAAATCCTTTGAACCTTTCTTTTTTAACTTTCATCCAAATCCTTCTTCTGATATCTCTCAAGGGCTTTCCCGGAGGCGCTTCCTTGACAAACATCACGACAGTGTTTTGGGACATCGGCGGGGTTGTTCTGACTAACGGCTGGGACCACAACTCCCGGATGGAGGCCGCCAAGACCTTTCAATTGGACTTGGAAGAGTTCCGGGAGCGGCACGACCTGTCGTTTCCCGCGTTCGATGCGGGACAGATTACTCTCGATCAGTATCTGGATCGAACCCTGTTTTACCGGCCACGGGCCTTCACGCGCGAGGAGTATACGGCGTTCATGTTTGCCCAGTCGAAAGAATATCCCGAGACGCGGCAATTGCTTCGCGATGTGTCGAGTATCCAAAAATATTTCGTCGCATCCATTAATAATGAGCCGCGGGAACTGAACAACTATCGAATCGAGGCGTTTGGCTTGCACAAGGATTTTCAGGTCTTCTTCAGCTCCTGTTACCTGCATGCACGAAAGCCGGAGGAGCAAATCTTCCGGATCGCCTTGGAAGTATCGCAACGCGCGGCGGAGGAATGCGTGTTCATTGACGACCGCGCGCTCAATCTGGAGAACCCCCGGCGATTGGGGATGCACGTGATCCATCACAAGAATGCGGCGCAGACCCGCTCGGAACTGAAAGCTCTTGGGATTGAGGTATAGTCGAAAAGCCATGCAAATGAGCATGGCGGGGCCGAATATCACGGAGGAAGTGCATGGCTGAAGAAAAGCGCTCAAGTTCAATCTATGGAACAACCGCGGACCCTTGTACCGTGATCCTGTTTGGCGCTTCGGGCGACCTGGCCAAGCGCAAAGTGATCCCCGCGATGTTTGACCTGGCGCAACACAATTCCCTCGGGGAACGCTACTCCATCATCGGTTTTGCGCGGACTCCGATGACCGATGAATCGTTCCGGACCACGATCGGAGAGGCGGCGAAGACGATCTCCGAAGTCGGTCCCATTGAGCCCGCCAAATGGAATGAGTTTTCGTCCAACCTTTATTATTCCGCGGGCGAGTATGGGAATCCCGATTCGTATACGCAGCTTGCCAAACGGCTGGCGGAAATCGATAAGGAAAAGAACCTGGGCGGCAACCGGTTGTTTTACCTTTCCACGCCCCCGGAAGTTTATCCGGACATCGTGGAACAATTGGGGCGCGCGGGACTCGCCCGGCCGGCGAACCCGAATTCCTGGGTGCGTATCATTATTGAAAAGCCGTTTGGGCGCGACCTGGCTTCGGCAAGGGAATTGAATAAGATCGTGCTGAACGTTTTTGAAGAAAAGCAGGTTTATCGCATCGATCATTACCTCGGCAAGGATACGGTTCAGAACCTGCTGGTTTTGCGGTTTGGGAACGGCATATTCGAGCCACTCTGGAACCGCAATTACGTGGATCACGTTCAGATCACCGCCAGCGAAACCCTGGGCGTGGAACGGCGCGGCGGCTTTTATGAAACTGCCGGCGCCTTGCGGGATATGATCCAAAGCCACGTTTTGCAACTGACCTCGCTGATGGCCGTGGAGCCGCCTGCTTCGTTTGATGCGACGGCAGTGCGCAACGAAAAGCTCAAGATTCTGCAATCGATTCGCCCGTACAACCTGCAGATGGTGGCGCAGTCCGCGGTGCGCGGGCAATATGCGCCGGGAAACGCCAACGGCAATAAGCTGGCCGGATACCGGGATGAACCGGGTGTGAACCCCAATTCGCGCACGGAAACTTTCGTGGCCATGCGGGTTCTGATCGACAATTGGCGCTGGGCCGGTGTGCCCTTTTACCTGCGAACGGGGAAGCGACTCGCAAAGCGCACCACGGAAATCATGATCCAGTTCCGCTGTGCACCGCACCTCGTCTTCCGCGATCGCGATATCGAGCCCAACCGGTTGGTGCTGAACATTCAACCCGATGAAGGGATCTCCGTCTCCTTTGGCGCCAAGCGGCCGGGAACGGAAATGAGCATCGGCAATGTGACCATGAATTTCAGCTATCGCGAAGCATTCGGTGGCACCTCCAGAAGCGCTTACGCCACGCTGGTGAATGACTGCCTGCGCGGGGACGCTACGCTGTTTGACCGCGGCGATTCGGTGGAAGCGGCATGGTCGATTGTGGACCCGATTCTGGATGTTTGGAGCGCGGCGAGGACGGGAACGGTGCCGACCTACGCGGCAAGCACGTGGGGTCCCAAGGAGTCCGACCAATTGCTGGAACGCGATGGCAGACAGTGGTATAACCCTTAAAACGGTTTAATGGCGAGGTTTTGAGGGAGGCACGGTGATACTTGCGGGCGACGTGGGCGGTACCAAATGCAACATCGCGCTGTTTGCAGAGAAAAACGGAAAGCTCCACGTCGTTTTCAAGCAGCGGTTCGCCAGCAAGGATTTTGCCCAGTTTGACCTGATCATCAAGGAATTTACCCACCAGGCCGCTCCACACCTTACCGATGAAAAAGTTCGTGCCGCGGGATTTGGAGTGGCCGGACCGGTCATTAATAACCGCATTCATGCCACCAACCTTCCCTGGGTAATTGACGCGGACAGCTTGTCCAAGGAACTTGGCGTCAAGACGATTGCCCTGATGAACGATCTGGGTGCGACCGGGCACAGCCTGGACCATCTTCCCGTCGAGGATTTCGTCGTGCTGAACCAGGGCACGCCCGTGCAAGGAGCGACGCGCGCTCTGTTGGGCGCGGGAACGGGACTCGGGCAATCCATCCTTTTCTGGGACGGCAACCGGTATCGCGTGGTGCCCAGCGAAGGTGGCCATTCCGATTTCGCGCCGCATACCGACGAACAGATTGAGTTGCTGAAGTTCATGCGCAAACGTTACCCGCAGGTCAGTTGGGAGCTGATTCTCTCCGGCCGCGGCTTCCGCACCATTCACGAATTCCTTTCCTCCACCGTGAAGCATCCCGTCTTTGACGATCCGGACGCCGATCCCGCGCCCTTCATCACGAAGACCGGCTTGTCGAAGGAGTGCCCGGTTTGTGTGCGGACGCTCGATTTATGGACGGCGCTTTACGGAGCGGAGGCCGGGAATCTTGCGCTGAAGGTGCTGGCGCTTGGCGGCGTTTATGTTTCCGGTGGAATCGCGGTGAAAATTCTGCCAAAAATGCAGGACGGCACTTTTTTCAAAGCGTTCCGGGATAAATGGCATTTCACCGAAATGCTGGGCAATGTTCCGGTGTCTGTCGTTCTGAATGAAAATGCCCCGTTGATTGGCGCCGCCTATGAAGCGTTGGCCACGCTCGGCCGTTAGCTCCTCCCGCACGCTCCTGCCCGCTCATTCTTTGGTACACTGGGGTGTCATTCGCCCGGTTCGCCCGAGCGCCATCCTTCATATCGCAAGCCCTGCCGCACGCCACCGCGCGGGCGGAGGCACGGAGAAGTCTCATGAGTACCCCCGTCACATCGCAGGTGATCGACGTTCAAAATTATTTCGGCGGCGCGTGGCACAAATCTTCGGCTTCGGAATATTCCAACGTCGTCAATCCGGCGACAGGAGAAGTAATCGGACGCACACCGCTGTCCTCGAAGGCCGAGGTGGAGACGGTCGTGCAAGCCGCTGCTGCGGCGTTTCCCGCGTGGCGCAGAACTCCGGCCGGGGAACGCATTCAATATCTTTTCAAACTGAAGAATCTGCTGGAAGAGCACATGGACGAGCTCTCGAAGCTGATTACGCTGGAAAACGGGAAGACTTTTGCGGAAGCAAAAGCAGAGTGGCGCCGCGGCATTGAAAATGTGGAAGTCGCCTGCGGCATTCCCGTCATGATGCAAGGTTACAACCTGGAGGACATCACTCCGGGCGTCGATGAAACGCTGATTCGGCAACCGCTGGGCGTGGTGGCCGCGATTGTGCCGTTCAATTTTCCGGCGATGATTCCGTTCTGGTTTCTGCCCTATGCGATTGCATGTGGCAATACGTTCGTGTTGAAGCCGAGCGAGCGCGTGCCCCTGACCGTGCGGCGCACGATGGAGCTCATCGAAAAGACCGGTATTCCCAAGGGCGTTGTAAACATCGTGAATGGCGGGCGGGACGTTGTCGATGCGCTCTGCGATCATCCGGCGGTGCGTGCAATCAGCTTTGTTGGCTCCACGCCGGTGGCCAAGCATGTGTACCAGCGGTCGGCGGCGGCGGGGAAGCGGATGCAATGCCAGGGCGGAGCGAAGAATCACGTAATCGTTCTGCCGGATGCGGACATGCATCTGGCCAAACAGATTATCAGCGATTCCGCTTTTGGTTGCGCCGGACAGCGTTGCCTGGCGGTTTCTGTTGCGGTGACGATCGGCGAAGCGCAAAAGACGTTTCGCGATGCGATTGCCGAAGCGGCCTCTTCCATCAAGGTTGGATTTGGACTCGACGCCGGGGTGCAAATGGGGCCGGTGATTTCGCCTGTGAGCAAGCAACGCATCGAAGGCCTGATCGCGCAAGGCGTATCGGATGGCGCGAAGGCCGTTGTGGATGGCCGCAATCCGAAAGTGGCCAGCTATGAGGGCGGAAATTTCTTGAAACCCACGGTTCTGGACGGCGTGCCCGCTTCGAGTTCTCTGGCGGACACGGAAATTTTCGGGCCCGTGTTGAGCTTGATTCACGCCAACACGATTGATGATGCCATCGAAATTATCCGCAAAAGCCCGTATGGAAACCAGGCGTCGCTGTTTACTACCAGCGGCGCGGCGGCACGGAAATTCCGCTACGAGGCGCCGGCCGGAAACATCGGCATCAATATTGGCGTTGCGGCACCGATGGCCTCCTTTCCGTTCAGCGGGTGGAAAGAAAGTTTCTTCGGCATTCTGCACGCGCAGGGCAAAGACGCGGTGGAGTTCTACACGGAATCGAAGATTGTGGTGGAACGTTGGTCGCGTCAGGAAACGCGCAAATTCTAACGGGTCGCGTCTTGAGCGCGGACGATGACCTCCAAACCTATCAACCTCGGGATGAATGAACGAGTGGAGTGCGCGGAAACGCTGCCCTCGCGCTTCTATACTGATCCCGCCATTCTCGCGCTGGAAAAAGAACGCATTTTTCGCAGAACGTGGCAACTGGTGGGTACGCTCAGCCAGGCTTGTGGCGAAGTGGACGGCGCAAAACGCAGCATTGCCGATCCAGGCACGTTTTTTACCGTGGATGTCGTTGGTGAACCCGTCGTCGTGGTCCGTGACAATGCAGGTACGCTGCGCGCATTCAGCAATGTCTGCCGGCATCGCGCCGGCCCCATCGCGCAGGGTGCGGGCTGCCGAAACGTATTCAACTGCGCTTATCACGGTTGGACATACACGCTGGACGGGCGGCTGATCGGCACGCCGGAAGTGGACGGCATGGAATTCTTCGACCGGTCCACGATGGGCATGTTCCCTTTGCGCTGCGAAACCTGGGAACAGTTCATCTTCATAAATTTTGATCTCACGGCGCCTCCACTTTCAGCTTTCCTTGAAAATATTCCGCAACAAGCCGCCGGTTTTGAGTTCAAGGGGATTGAGCTGGCCGAGCGCCGCGATTATTACGTGAACTGCAACTGGAAAGTTTACGTGGACAATTATCTCGAGGGCTACCACATTCCCATTGTCCATCCGGGTTTGATGAAAGAGATCGATTACCCGCGGTACCGGACAGAAGTGTTTCGCTACGCATCGCAGCAACTGGGGCCGGTTAAAGAAATGAAGCCGGGTGATACCGGGGAACGCGTCTATGCTCCGGGTCCCGGATCGAAGGAAGCGCTTTACTTCTGGATCTTTCCGAATCTGATGCTGAATATTTACCCGGACAATATTTCGATAAATTTGATTGTGCCGCTTGGGCACGACCGCACGCTAACCATTTTCGAGTGGTATTTCCACGACGCGCATTCGGAAAAGGTGAGGGAGCGAGTGAGAAAGGCCATCGGCTTCAGCGAGACCGTGCAGCAGGAAGACATCCACATCTGCGAATCTGTTCAGCGAGGGCTGCAGTCTTCCACCTACGATCGCGGGCGCTATTCGGTGAAGCGGGAAAACGGCGTCCATCACTTTCATATGCTGCTGAGCGAATTCCTGCAAAGCGCGTGACGCGGCCGGTTTCCCGGACTAATTCAGGCTCGGCAGCCCCTTCAAACGTGAAAGCCCGAAGGGAATGATGTGTAGTCATCGTCTTGTTCGTGCTCCAGCCGGTAGCGGCGGACCGCCGCACGATAGCCGTGCCAATTGAATGGGCAGTGGCGCTTCGCGAGGGTATGGAAAAGACGATCGAATAGAAAAAATCCAATTCCAAAATTCTTGTCCATCCGCCCGCCGGAATTCAGCGAGCGATGATGAATATCGTGGAGCCGCCGGGCTTTGCGAAACCACCAATTCAGAAGCGGTGTTCGCTCCATCCAGAAATTCTGGATGTGCATGCGGTCATGGAGGTAGCTGAACATGAAGATCGGCCAGACCAGCAAGGTGAACATTGAAAGCAAACGGTAGGCTAGTGAAACGTTGAGCATCCACAATGCAAACCAGCAAGCGGGGAGTATGATCCCCGAAGGAATAAGCCATTCCAGGCCCACATTGCCAATGGCGGCCCTCCCCGTCGTCGCGTCGTTGTATTCAGCCGTGCGCAACGGCTGCCTGGGCCCGTAAATGAGGAGGTGATGAATCAAGTGCGCGCGACTCATCGCCGGGAAGCGATCGCTGTGCATCAAGCGATGCAGCGCGTATCCGGCAAGCTCAGCGACCAGAACCGAGGCAGCGAGCGTCAAGAAAATGTGTGCGAACGACATCCCAAGCACAGCCGTGCTCATGGCAAATCTCCTTTTGGAGCGGCGATTTAGAGGGCCCTAATTCAACTTGGCTTGCGCGAGACGGCCGGCAATCTTGTCGGCGAAAGGATGGGCGAGCTGGCCGACGGAATCGGCATACTCATTGCCCCAGAATTCCGCGCGGATAGTGTCTTCATGCTCGAAGACCTTCTTGCCGGTTTCGTCCGAAAGCCAGTAATGGATTTTTGCGGTTTCGCGGCCTGTGCCTACTCCTACAAGCACGCGCTTTGCGCGGTTCCCGGGATGCCATTCCAATACTTCGCCGCCAAGGGAGTAATAGTGGGCATGGTTCAGGGGAGCTTCAGTTGCGATTTCATATTTCTTACCGTCTTTGGTTTGCAGTTCGGCAAGCGTCTGCGAGGTCATTCTCTGCGTGTCGTAAGGCCAGCTCACGCCGTTTGCCATGGTGAACGGCTGTACGACGATCGCCGGCCTTTCCTGGGCTTGCAGGAGTGGTATCCACAACCCCAAAAGGACCAATACCAAAACCGTCACCTTTTTCGCTTGGTGTTCCGCCGCAGTTAGCATCGCCGCTTCTCCTCTCAGTTTCCGGAATCTCCGTGCTTATATCCGGTGCAGCGACCCTACGAGCTTTGGGGAACGACGTTCAAGCGGTGAGAGGTGACAAGACAGCGATGGCAAGGAATGTCGTCGAATGTCGTGGCAGTTGGAGGGAAGTTGAGGCCAAATCTGGCGTCGACAGGCATATTTGTGTCAGGAAAACGACAATGGAAAGGGTTCAATGCAGCGATTTCACCGCAGGCCGGCGCGTTTCATCAATTGTTGAAAGCGGGGATCGCCGCGGAGGGGGTCCGCAATGGGGTCCACTCCCAGGTAGACCAGGCGATCATCCTGTTCTTCAAACGCTTTTTCGAGCCAGTGAAACGTCTGATCTTTGTCGCCAAGCCCCGTGTAGACGGCAGCAAAATACAGGGCGGGAACATACCGAGTTTTCGAGGCCCGCTCCAGTTGGGCAAGTACCCGCTGCGCTCCGGATTTATCGCCCCCGATTGCCAGAGCATGTCCGTAAAGCCCCAGGAGTGCCGGGCTATCGTTGCTCTGTTTGCGCGCCAAATCGAATTTGGTTAATGCTTCCTTGTACATCTTCTTCTCACGGTAGGCAGAGGCAAGCCAGATTTTTGGATAGAGGAATCCGGGGCTTAACTCCAACGTTTTTATCTCCTGCCGGATGGAGGCGTCAAAATCACGCTTGTAGTAGTAGATTTCGCCTTGAACGTTTTGCAGCAGCGGGGAAGCAGGGTCGAGCTCGAGAGCCAGTTTGGTCTGTTGGAGAGCCTCCGGCAGGCGATTGTTGACCGTCAGGAAGTATCCGTACCATTCGTGCGCGGTGACGTTGGCTGGGTCCAGCTCTATCGCTTTCCTGAAATACCGCTCAGCC
>Ga0210406_10006089_pt1 | contig 12552 bp, 10 predicted proteins | sample IncBWC30MmetaG_FD_155454 | JGI IMG/M metagenome (GOLD analysis project Ga0210406, IMG submission 155454) | Forest soil microbial communities from Barre Woods Harvard Forest LTER site, Petersham, Massachusetts, United States - Inc-BW-C-30-M | ecosystem: Environmental > Terrestrial > Soil >...
CGACTTCGACGTTCACCACGGCAACGGCACCGAGGATATGTTCAGTCCGCCGCAATGGCGGGACCGCGTGCTGATGGCGAGTTTCTTCCAGCACCCCTTTTATCCCTACAGCGGCACGGCCAATCCGGCGCCCAACATGATCAACGTGCCGCTGGCCGAAGGCAGCGGCGGCGCCGCGGCGAAGCAAGCCGTGGAAGCGCACTGGCTGCCGGCGCTGGAGAAGTTCAAACCGGAGATGATTCTCATCTCCGCGGGATTCGACGCCCACCGCGAGGATTTATTGGGCGGTATGGCGCTGGTCGAGGCCGACTATGCGTGGATCACCGGTGAATTGATGGCGCTGGCGGCGCGGCATTCACAGCGGCGCATCGTCTCCATGCTCGAGGGCGGCTACAACCTGTCGGCCCTCGGCCGCAGCGCGGTGGCGCATGTGAAGACTCTGAGCGCGCACTGATGCAACGGCGCCTGTCGATTGCTCGAGGTTCGAGCGGTCGATTCCTTCAAGTCCGGACGTAATGTCTCGCCACCGATTCGGCCACGCACACCGGCTTTGAGTGACCCTCGCGTTCCGACGTCACTTCGACGACGACTTGCGCGCCGCCGGGAATGGGCTCGAAAGTCAGAAGCTTGAAATGACCGCGCAAGCGGCTTCCCGCGGGCACGGGCGCCGGAAACCGCACTCGATTGAGGCCGTAGTTGACGGTCATGCGCACATCGGCGACCGTGAACGCGCTCCTGACCATGACGGGCAGCAAACTCAGCGTCAAATGCCCGTGCGCCACCGTCGAACGGAAGGGTCCGGCCGCTGCGCGCACCGGATCGACGTGAATCCACTGGTCGTCCCCGGTAACCGCCGCAAACTGATCGATGCGCGATTGATCGATGTGGAACCAGTCGCTGGTCCCCAGGGTTGAACCGATGAGCGCCTGTAGTTCAGATAAATTTGGGTACGTGTTCATCGCCGGCCTAAAAGTGACACACCCGGACACTATGCAAGTGGTTATTCAGCAACGCAAACTCGAGAATTTCTGACCGGCCGCCGCCTTTGAGATATGAGGGCCCGGTGCTATGCTCAAGCCTAAGGGGTTGCAGCAGTGAACAACGTGGCTCGCGGATTTCTCGATCCATGGCATCACCGGAAGCCGCGGTACGGTGCCGGCGTCGCGCTGATCGGCACCCTTGCTCTAGGGCCGCAATGGGCGAGCGGTACGGCCCCCGAAGTTTCGCCGCCGGACGCCACCGCCGCGGCCATCGAAGAACTCGCGGAAATCATGGTCGAGGCGCCCGAGCCGCGCTACGTGTCGCCCACCCGGCGCGATCAAATCGGGCGCATCTGGGCGCCGGTGATGATCAACGGGCACGGGCCGTTCCGGCTGGTGCTCGACACCGGCGCAAGTCATAGCGCCGTCACTGCGCTCGTTGCGCTAGCGCTCGGAATTCCCTTGGATCAGTCGCCGCCGGTGATACTGCGCGGGGTGACGGGCTTCGCCACCGTGCCGACCATTCGTGTGAATACCCTGACCGTCGGGGATCTTGCGGTGGATTCCCCCATCTTGCCCATCGTGCCGGATGCCCTGGGCGGCGCGCAGGGGATACTCGGCGCCGAAGGTTTGGCCGGCAAACGCATTTTCATCGACTTTCGACATGACAAGATCGTCATTACCTATTCGCGCAACGAGAGATCCCCTCGAGATTTCGTGGACGTGCCGTTTCACGCAATCCGCGAAACCCTGGTCGTCGTCAATGCACGCATCGGCGATGTGCCTGTCAAGGCCATCATCGATACGGGCGGCCAGACGACCATCGCGAATCTTGCGCTGCGGGCCGCGCTGAACCGGCGCCTGCAGGGCAGGGGCAAGCCCGACCAAATCATCGGGGCGACCAAGGACATTCAGGACGGTATCGTCATACCCATGCCCGCGATAGAAATCGGCTCCATCCAGATCCGCGATTCCGGTGTCACATTCGCCGACATGTATATCTTCAAGCAGTGGAAACTGTTGAACGAGCCTGCGATATTGATCGGCATGGATGCCCTGGGGCTGCTCGACACGCTGGTCATCGACTATCGCCGACACGAACTGCAAATGCGCATGGCAAGGGCGGGTGCGGGCTAGCTACATGGAGTATGGATGATCAATAAGCCGGTAATCGGAGTGGCGGTCGCGGTGGTCGTGGTCGCCGCGGGGACTTGGTACTACCTGCATAGCCGACATACAGAGCCGGTGCGCGCGCCCGAGGCGGCGCAGACGCCGCCCGCCGAGTCGCCGGCGGAACCCGCCATCCAGCATCCATTGCCAGGAGGCCAGGCGCCGGCCTCGACGGCCCCGCTGCCGTCGCTCGCCGACAGCGACCCCGCGTTGAGCGACGCTCTTCGCCAGATCGTTGGAGCAGCGGCGGTGAAGGACTACCTGCTGCCCGAGAGCATCATCCGTCACTTGGTGGTCACGATCGACAATTTGCCGCGCCAGAAGGTTGCGGTACAAAAGCGGCCGACCAGCGCGGTCGGCGGCTCCTTCGTCGCCGACGGCGATGAATTGCACGCGACCCTCAATCCGCAAAACTTTGCGCGCTACCAGCCCATGGTCGCGGTGATCGGCAAGCTCGACATGCGGCAGGTGGCCGCCGTCTATATCCGCTTCTATCCGCTGTTTCAGCAGGCGTATCAAGATCTGGGGTATCCGAACGGCTACTTCAACGACAGGCTGGTACAGGTCATCGACATCCTGCTGGCGACACCGCAGCCCACGGGACCCATCGCGCTGGCTCGGCCGAACGTCATGTATGTCTTTGCCGATCCGGCCCTCGAGGCGCGTCCCGCCGGGCAGAAATTGCTGATCCGAATGGGTCCGGATAACGCGGCGGTGATCAAAACGAAACTGGACGAGCTGCGGGCGGCCATCACCGCCGCGCCGCCCAAGCGATAGACTCGGGGTTGACGGCGTAATCGATCTTAACAGGGGGATTGTATGGCTAGCACGTCCGCGACCGCGGCTTTGCCCGACGACCTAGGGGCGAGGCAAGATGCATGGTTGGTGATCGGGGCTTCATCGCTCGGCACGGTGTTCGAATGGTATGACTTTTACCTCTACGGCCTGCTGGCGACCATCATCAGCGCCCAATTCTTCTCCGGCGTCAACGACACTACCGGCTTCATCTTTGCTCTGGCGGCCTTTGCGGCCGGCTTCGCGGTACGGCCGTTCGGCGCGCTGGTATTCGGACGACTGGGCGACCTGGTGGGGCGCAAGTACACTTTCTTGATCACCATGAGCATCATGGGCGGCGCCACTTTCGCGGTCGGTCTGCTGCCGAATTACGCCGCCGCCGGCGTCGCCGCGCCGATCATGTTGGTGTTGCTGCGCCTGCTGCAAGGGCTGGCGCTGGGCGGCGAATACGGCGGAGCCGCGACCTATATCGCCGAACATGCGCCGAACGGCAAGCGCGGACTATTCACCAGCTGGATCCAGACCACTGCGACGCTAGGGCTGTTTGCCGCGCTGCTGGTGGTCATCGGTACCCGCACCCTGATCGGTGAGGACGCGTTCAAGGTGTGGGGCTGGCGCATACCCTTTCTGGTATCCGTCTTGCTGCTCGCTATTTCGCTGTGGATTCGCATGCAGCTGGCGGAGAGCCCGGTGTTTCTCAAGATGAAGGGCACCGGTGGCGCTTCGAAGGCGCCCCTGACGGAGGCCTTCGCGCGCTGGGGCAACCTCAAGATAGTGCTCATCTGCCTGCTCGGAGCGGTGATGGGCCAAGCCGTGGTGTGGTACACGGGGCAGTTCTACGCCTTGTTCTTCCTGGAGAAGAACCTACGCGTCGACGGAGCGACCACCAATATACTCACCGCGATCGCACTGGTGTTGGCCACCCCCGGGTTCATATTCTTTGGCTGGCTGTCGGACAAGATCGGCAGAAAACCCATCATACTGGCGGGCTGCCTGCTGGCGTTGCTGACTTATTTCCCGCTGTTCGAAGCGCTCACGCGGTATGCGAATCCAGCCCTGTACGCGGCGCAATCCTCGTCGCCGGTCACGGTGATTTCCGATCCGGCGCAGTGCTCGTTCCAGTTCGACCCCATCGGCAAGAACAAATTCGACTCGACGTCTTGCGATATCGCGAAGAGCTTTCTGGCGAAGGCCGGGGTGTCTTACCGCAGAGTGGATGCGCCTGCCGGGACGGTGGCGCAAATTCGCAGCGGCGCGACCACCTTGACCGCGCCCGATCCGAAAGTCGTGACTGGCGCGGAGCGCAAGGCGGCGATCGCGGCGTTCCAAAAGGAGACGAAGGCTGCGCTGTCGGCGGCGGGATACCCGGACAAGGCCGATCCGGCGACCATCAACAAACCGATGGTGGTTTTGATTTTGTTCATTCTGGTGCTGTATGTAACCATGGTGTATGGGCCGATCGCCGCCCTCTTGGTTGAGCTGTTCCCGACCCGAATTCGTTACAGCGCCATGTCGCTGCCGTATCACATCGGCAACGGCTGGTTCGGCGGATTCCTCCCGACCACGGCGTTCGCGATGGTGGCTGCGACCGGCGATATCTACTACGGGCTTTGGTACCCCATCGTCGTGGCGGGCGCGACCTTGATCGTGGGTCTGTTTTTTCTGCCCGAAACCTTCAGGCGCACCATCGACGGCTAACTCGAAGCGGCATCGCCCGGTATCCCTGTATACCGGGCGGTCCAGCTAAGAAGTGATTTCCTGAGTCTTGCCTGCCCGCCCCGGGCAGTTAACGGACGGGGTGTCCTCACCCCGTCAAAAGGGCGCGTTAGCGCTAAGCAAGATGTCGCCAAGCGCGGACATGCCACCCGGGCGCGTTACAATCGCTTCACGGAACTAGCCGATCCTCATAGTGTGACGTTATACGCCTATGGACGGCGTAAGCCTGGGTACGCTGTGGGTACAACCTCAATTGGCGGGGCACTATGAGCACATCACGTAACAGTCCTATTCACACCGCGCTGCCGCTGGTCGCGCTGGCATTGTCGGCGGCAACTCTGCTCGGCGGCTGCGTCGTCGCGACTCCGCCGCCGCGGGTTTATGCACCTCCTCCGCGTGTGTATGAGCCACCGCCGCCCCCGGCCTACGAAGAGCCGGCGGTCGACGTCGAGGTGCGTGCGACCGAACCCCCTCCGCCCTTGCCGGATTACGAGCAGCCGCCTTGCCCTGAGGAGGGGTATCTGTGGACGCCGGGGTATTGGGCCTGGAGCGGCGGCGGATATTACTGGGTGCCCGGAACGTGGGTACAGCCGCCGCGAGTCGGCGTGCTCTGGACCCCCGGCTACTGGGGCTTCGTCGGCGGCGTCTATGCATTCCACGCCGGCTACTGGGGACCTCATGTCGGATTCTACGGCGGCGTGAACTATGGATTCGGGTACGGGGGCGTCGGGTTCGTCGGCGGACGCTGGGCAGGCAATTCATTCGCCTACAACCGGACCGTCAACAACGTGAACGTGACCAATGTGCACAACACGTACAACGAGACGGTCATCAACAATGTCACCGTCAACAAGGTGAGCTACAACGGCGGCGCCGGCGGTGTTGCCGCCGCGCCCACCCCCCAGGAAAGAGCGGCTGCGCAGGAGTCGCATGTGGCGGCAACGCCCGTGCAGCGACAGCACGTTCAGGAGGCCGCCCACAACCCCGTGCTGGCCGCGAAAGCCAACGGCGGTCATCCCGCGATTGCGGCCACGCCCAGACCCGCCGCCTTCAACGCACCGGGAGTCGTCGGTGCGCACGGCGCAGTTGCCCCGCCCCCGCGGGCACTGGGGTCGCCGGCGCAGGGAGGGGCGCACGCCAACAACGGTTGGGGCGCGCCACCGGTGGGCGCTCAGGCGAATGCGGCACATGCGCCGCCCAATGCAGCGATGCATCCGCAGCCTGGTGCGAGACCGCCGGGCGCGAACCCTCAGCAGCCTGCACAGCAGCCACGGCCGCAGCCACAGGTACAGCAGCAGGCACGGCCGCAGCAACAAGCGCAGCAGCCAAGGCCGCAGCCCCGGCAGCAGCAACAGCAGCAGCCCAAGCCGCCGAAGAACGACAAGCATGAACCTGAAGGCCGTAACAGATAGCTGACTGATAGGCTTGGATCGAGCGAGTCGGCACTGAAGCCGACTCGCTCGCAGGCGCTGATGGGTACGGGCAGCGCCCGTTACTGCACCTTGTCTACATGCCGCTTCCGCGGCTCACCACCGGCAGATCGACGAAGCTCGCGTTGGAGCCGCCGTCGAATATCTTGATGGTCGCCTTCTTGTAGTCGGCGGGTTTGGCAAAAAACACATTGTCGACATAGCTCTGCGGGTTTCTGTCGTAGAGCGGAAACCAGCTCGATTGCACCTGGACCATGATGCGGTGACCCGGTAGGAACACGTGGTTCGCGGTCGGCAGCGCAAACCGATACACCTGTTTCCGATCGGCCGGAATGGCCGTAGGTGTGCTCCAGGAATCGCGGTACCGCCCGCGCAGAATATCGGCTGAAATCATCAGCTGATAGCCGCCCATCTTGGGTTCGCGCCCGACTTCATCCGGATAGACGTCGATCAGTTTCACCACGAAATCGCCGTCGGTGCCGGTGGTCGAGGCGATGAGGTTGGCAATGGGTTCGCCGCTGATTTTCAAGCTCTCTGTGAGCACCGGTGTGGCGAAGCTCAGGACATCCGTTCGCGCCGCCGCATCTCGCTGGTCGCTCACCAGCCAGGTTTGCCAGCTCGCTTCGCCGTCGTCGCCGGCAATGTGGATGGGGCGCGGCAGATACGGAACCGGCTTGGCGGGATCGGAGACGTAGGACTCGAAGACGGAAGCCGCGGCGACGGAGGAACCCAGGTGCAGTTGGCCGCCGGGCTGCAGGTAGAGATGCTGATGGTCGATGCCGCATCCGGCCGCGCAGCCGCTCGGCCAAGCGGGCAGCGCCAACCAGCGATTCGTGCCGGTCTCGAAGGCAGTGACGGGCGTTATCCCCACAGGCGCGGCATCGTCCTTGAGGTAATGATCCAAGAACGGCCGCAGCACGTGCAGCCTGAAATACTCGGCCGTGTCGCTGCCAAAGCGGATCTGTCCTATGGCGCTGCCGTCGAGCCGTTCCTGGTGATGGAACCAAGGTCCGATGACCAGATAGAGATTGGGATTCTCGGGCTGCTGCGCCTTGAGCGCCTTGTAAAGAGCGATATTGCCGTAGATATCTTCTTGGTCCCACAGACTGTGCACCAGCATGACGGGAACCGCCACGCCTTGCTTGGCGAGGATCTTGTCCAGCGCCTGCTCCTGCCAGAAGGCGTCATAGGCGGGATGGTTCATGACCTTGGCGGTGAAGCCCACTTGCTCGAGACCGTGCAGCCGCGCCATGTCGCTCGCCGAGCCCGCGCTCAACCAGGTGTCATAGTCGTCATAGTGATCGGTCCACCAGGCGAGACTGCTGTCGCGAGTCGCTTCCTGGCCGTGAAAATAAGTCAGGCTGTCCAGACGAAACGCGCCGTTGTGGAACCAGTCGTCGCCCCTCCAGCCGTCGACCATGGCATTGATGGGAACCGCGGCGCGCAGCGCGGGATGCGGGTTCACCAGCGCCATCAGCGATGTGAAACCGTCGTACGAAATGCCGAGAATTCCCACCTTGCCGTTGGATTCGGGGATGTTCTTGATGAGCCAATCGATGGTGTCGTAGGTGTCGGTCGAGTGATCGACGTCGCTCGGGTTCAGCGGTCCGCGCAAGGGCCGGGTCATGACATAGCCGCCTTCCGACCCGTGCTTGCCGCGGACGTCCTGCATCACGCGGATATAGCCGCCGTTGACCACGGCATCGTCCGCGACATCGGTGCTGTCGATCAGCGCGGACAGGTGCGCACTGCGGTTCTTGGTGATGCGCTCGGTCGCACCGTAGGGGGTCCGCGTAAGCAATATCGGCGCGCGATGCGCGCCTCGCGGAATCAGAATGAGGGTTTTCAGCTTGACGCCGTCGCGCATGGGAATCATGACTTCGCGCTTCGAGTAGTCGAAGGTGTCGACGTGCGGGACGAACTCCGCCGGCGTCTCGCTCGCCAGCGTGTCGGCGGCTATTGCCGGCAGGTCCGCCATCAGCAAACAACAGGCCGCCGCCGCCAGCAGCCAACCCAAGCGGCTGCGCCCGGCGCATGCGCGCCAATACATCGTCGACATCGTTACACTCCGGTTGGATCGCTCGATCGAGCGCTAATTTTACATTTTACCTCGTTTACTCGGCCGCTAGCAGCGGTACACGCGCTCCTTGCGGCGGGGGTTGACAGGGGGCATGATCACTCTGAGGGCCTTCGGGAGAAGGTAGCTGGACAACATAGCGACTTGGGCTGGCTCAAAGTCGAGGGATGGCGGGCGACTAACTGAGGAGGGTAGGCGCATGAACAATTTATCGTTCACGGTTTCCGACGGAGTTGCGACTCTGGCGATACAGCGCACGGCGGTGAGCAACGCCATCGATATCACGATTATTCGCGCGATGCACCTCGCGCTCGATCAGATACAAAAGGGGGAAAGCGGCGCTCGCGCCGTCGTCATCACCGGCAGCAATGACGTCTTCTGCAGCGGCTTGGATTTGCACTCGGTCGATCTGAAGACCGAAGAGGCGCGGCAGCGGGCGCATTTCGAAATGCGCCGCTTCATGGATCCCTTGATTCTGCGCCTGAGCGGTTTCCGTTTTCCCATCGTGGCGGCCGTCAACGGCGCGGCGGTCGGCGCGGGCATGAGCCTTGCGCTGGCCAGCGATATCATCATTGCCGGCGACAACGCCTACTTTCTGCCGTCGTTTGCGCGTCTGGGTCTGGTGCCGGATGCCGGAATCACGTTTCACCTGGCGCGCCGCATCGGGGCGGGCCGCTCGTTATCGTCCCTGATGCTCGCCGAACGCATCGACGCCAAGACCGCGCTCGACTGGGGTCTTGCCTATGCGGTGGTGCCGGCGGCCGAGGTCGTCATGCGCGCGCAAGCCGTGGCGCATCGTCTTGCCACCGGTCCGTGCGCGGTCCTCGGTCAAATTCGCGCCTTGCATACCTCCACCTTCGATAACTCACTGCAGGAACAATTGCGCGCCGAGCGCAGCGCACAGGAAATGACGCTGGAGACCCACGATTGCGTGGAGGGTGTGCGCGCCTTTTTCGAGAAGCGCGAGCCGAACTTTTCGGAACACTGAGCCGCGTCAGGCCGGGGGTTCGGGATGCACGCAGTGTTTCACGCTGCGAATGTCGTCAGGGCCGGTGCGGCAGCAGCCGCCGATCAGGCGCGCTCCTTCGGCATGCCAGCGGCGCGCCTCCTCGCCGAACTCGAACTCGAACGCGCCGGCGCCGCCGTGCCATTGCTTGGACGAGGCTTCGTAGAACTCTCCTGAATTCGGATAGGCCACGAGCGGCTTATCGGTCCGCTCATGCATTCGCCGCAGCAGCGGCGTGACGTATTTCGGCGGGATGCAGTTCACGCCCACCGCGACGATCTGCGGATGGCGGCGCAATTCCGCGGCACACTCACCGATGGGGTCACCCTCGGAGGTATGCCCGCCGTCCTTGCAGGAGAAACTGAACCACGCACAAGCGTCGGGAAATTCCCGCAGCAGGGTCGCGAGCACCCGCGCTTCGCGCAGGGACGGGAGGGTTTCGCAGGCCAGCAAATCGGCGCCGGCGTCCGCCAGCACCCGCAGGCGCGGCCGGTGAAACTCCGCCAGCGCGGCGTCATCGAGCGCGTAATGGCCGCGATACTCGGAGCCGTCCGCCAGCATCGCCCCATAGGGGCCGACGGAGGCAGCGACGAGGGGCCGCAAGCGGCCGGCGCGATTCGATTCAACGGCCCAGAATTCGTCGCGCGCGGCCGCCGCCAGAGCCACGGCGTCGCGCATCAACAGCGCGGCCCGCGCACCCTCGATGCCGCGGCGTGCGAAGCCCTCGAAGGTCGCCTGGTAGGTTGCGGTCGTCGCGACATCGGCCCCGGCGTTGAAGTAGTCGAGATGCACCGCGCGGATCAGGTCCGGCCGCTCGATGAGGCATTTTGCCGACCAGAGGGGATCCTTGAGGTCCGCGCCGCGCCGTTCGAGTTCCGTCGCCAAGGCGCCGTCCAGAATCATCAAGGGACGCCGTGCAAGGAAACTGTCTATTGGGTCACGCATGATTGTTCGCGCCGCAGCCGATTTACGATCATACTCCGCCGGGCGTTCGCCCGCGGATTGGTAAGGGACAGCATCATGCTCACCGCTCAGACCATCAAGAATCAGCATTCCGATATTTTCACATTCCTGCATGGAGATCTGGAAATCGGGGCGAGCCATTGCCACGTTCCCGAAGAGGCCTTGATCGAAAGCCTGGTCTACGTGAGTGATGCGGCGCAGCTGGCGGAGGCACGGCGTCACAAGCCCGCCATTCTGATCGTTCCGGCGAAGATGAGCGGCTGCGTCGACGCGTCGGTGGATGCCGACAGCTGCTGCTTTTCGGTGCAAAGCATATCCATGGGCATGGCCGTGTTATTGAAATACTTCGACCTAAAGTGCTATCGATTCACTCAATGGGGCGAACGCCATCCGACCGCAGTGGTGCATGCGGATGCCGTGATCGGCGAGCGGGCCTTCCTCGGGCCCTATTCCGTCATCGGGGCGCGTGCGAGCATCGGCAACGACTGCATGATCGGCGCTCACACGGTCGTCGAGAACGATGCCCGGATCGGCGACCGAACCGTGCTGCACCCGCATGTCTTCATCGGTGCCGGCTGCCGGGTCGGCGACGAGTGTGAGATACATCCGCATACCAGCATCGGCAGCGACGGCTTCGGCTATGCCGTGGATCCGGACGGCAGGCCGCGAAAAATCTCGCACCTCGGCAATGTGATCATCGGCAACGGGGTCGAAATCGGCAGCAATTGCGCCGTCGACCGCGCCACGCTCACGTCTACCTACATCCGGTCCGGCACGAAGCTGGACAATATCTGCCACATTGCGCACAACTGCGACCTGGGCGAGAACGGCTTCTTCACGGCCGGCTTCATGATGGGGGGATCCACGAAGATCGGCCGGCAATTCGTCACCGGCGGCAATTCCGTGGTGACCGCGCATATCACGTTGGGAGACAATGTAGTCCTGGCCGGCCGTTCCTCCGTCACCTGCGATGTGCCCGATGCCGGTTCGTACGGGGGGTATCCCCTGCAGCCGCTGAAGGAGGCCATGAAGACCATCGCCAGCATCGGGCACCTCAATGAAATCCGCAAGAATCTCAATCGCGTGATGAAGCATTTGCATCTCCTCGACAAGGCATCCGCCGACAGTCCCGACGCTTGAGACTCAAGTCCGACACGGTGGTCGTGCCGATCGCGGTGCTGATCGTCGCGATGGTCTGCTTTCAACTCGGTGCGGTAGTCGCAAAGGGATTGTTTCCTGCGGTGGGCGCCGCCGGCGCGGTCGCGTTGCGGATGGCCCTGGCATCCCTGATGCTGCTGGCCGTCTGGCGTCCTTGGCGCCTGCGGCTGCGCCCACGAGAGGCACGGGTGATCGTCGCCTACGGCCTGGCGATGGGCTTCATGAATTTCTTTTTCTATTTGTCGCTCAGTTCCATCCCACTCGGCATCGCGGTTGCACTCGAATTCGCAGGTCCCTTGGCACTCGCGATGGCGGCATCGCGCCGCGCGGTTGATTTCCTGTGGATACTGATGGCGGCGCTGGGATTGCTCGCCTTGTTGCCGGTGGGATTGGAGTCCAAGTCCTTGGATCCTTCCGGCGTGGTATACGGGCTGGCTGCGGGCGTGTGTTGGGCCCTGTATATTTTCTTCGGCCGCAAAGCGGGAGCCGCGCACGGCGGCCAAACTACGGCGCTCGGCATGGTGGTTGGCGCAATCGTGATCGTGCCCATAGGTGCCGCCCAGGTCGGTGCGCAACTCTTCTCGCCGGCGATTTTACCCGCTGCGCTCGGCGTGGCTCTGCTGTCGAGCGCGCTTCCCTATTCGCTCGAGATGTTGGCGATGCCGCGGCTGCCGACGCGAACCGTCGGCGTCCTCATGAGCTTGGACCCGGCGTTCGGCGCCCTGTCGGGTCTGTGTTTTCTCGGCGAGCACTTGAGTTGGATCCAGTGGGCGGCGATCGCCAGCATCATGGCCGCGTCCGCGGGCAGCGCGGCAACCAGTCGAACCGCCACCCCGCAGTTACTGCCCGAATAGGGCGATTGCCGGACACAGGGCGCCCGCGCCTGCCAGGTTCACGGCGGCGGTGAGAAATTTTCAGATGTGCGCCGCCTAAGGGTTATATTGTGCGCACCAATTTGATCTTTGGGGGAAGCGTGAGTTACGACTCCTATCATAAGCGTAAAATCGGCAAGCACCTGCTCAAGCCCGAAACCCAGATGATGGGATACGGCTACGATCCGAGTCTTTCGGAAGGGTCGCTGAAGCCGCCCATCTTCTTGACGTCGACGTTCGTCTTCAAGACGGCGCAGGACGGCAAGGATTTTTTCGACTTCACCTCGGGCCGGCGCGAGCCGGGCGCCGGTCAATCCTCCGGCCTCGTTTATTCGCGTTTCAACAATCCCAACCTCGAGGTGCTCGAGGATCGCCTGGCATTGTG
>Ga0210406_10006090_pt1 | contig 12551 bp, 10 predicted proteins | sample IncBWC30MmetaG_FD_155454 | JGI IMG/M metagenome (GOLD analysis project Ga0210406, IMG submission 155454) | Forest soil microbial communities from Barre Woods Harvard Forest LTER site, Petersham, Massachusetts, United States - Inc-BW-C-30-M | ecosystem: Environmental > Terrestrial > Soil >...
CCATCGACCTCGACGCCAAGGACGGTTCCGGCTGGGACGTTCTCGCCGGCTACGCCAACGAGCCGACCGCATCGCCGTTTCCCGAGCGTCAGGGCGTCCTCTGCGCGCCGGCCAATCCGCCGATGGATGCGAAGGCGTTCCAGGCCCTGCTTCAGGCCACCCAGACTGACCCGTCGGAGTGGGCCTATCCGCTGAAGGACGGGGTCGAGGTGCACGGCGCCGCGCAGCCGAATGCGCCGGTCGTCGACAAGCTCGGCGGCTATCTGGTTCGCGTGCTCGCGGACAGCGCGTCGAGCGACGACGCCAACCAGCCCGCGTTTCTGCACGTCGCCACGCCTTCCGGCAAGACCGGTTTCGTCCCGTCGGATGCGATCACCGGGCTTGGCGGCGACGAAATGTGCTTCAGCAAGGACGCGAGCGGCTGGAAGATTGCCGGCTATTTCGGCGGCGCCGGGGAGTAAGGTTGCCGGGGGCGCCGGGCTGCGTCCGGCTCTTGAACGGGCGGCGCTCCTGTACGAAAATGGGCGTCAAGCGAGGCTTGGCGGACAAGGGACAGAACCATGAACGTGCGCTTGTTGGCGGCGATCGGCGCCGCGGGGATCTATATCTTTTCACTGCCGGCGTGGGCACAGGATCGATCGCAGGGGTTTCCCTTCTTCAAGGCGACGACCGAGGACGTCGCACCCGGCGTCGACCACGGCAATTCGAACTCAAGTCTGCCTGAGCAATTCCAGCGTCAGGCGGTGTACTATCGCTCGCAGCATCCCGCCGGCACCGTCGTCGTCGAGACCTCCGAGCGTCACCTCTACCTGATCGAGGGTCCGACGCGGGCCATGCGGTATGGCATCGGCGTCGGCCGCGACGGCTTCACCTGGCAGGGCCTGTTGCAGATCTCGCACAAGTCCGAGTGGCCGGACTGGCACCCGCCGCCGGAGATGATCGAGCGGCAGCCGTATCTTCCGCGCTTCATGGCCGGCGGTCCGGGCAATCCGCTCGGCGCTCGCGCCATGCATCTCGGCAACACCGTGTACCGCATCCACGGCACCAATGCGCCGGAGACGATCGGCCACGCCGTTTCCTCCGGGTGCTTCCGCCTGGTCAACGATGACGTGGTCGACCTCTACACCCGCGTGGCGGTCGGCACGCACGTGATCGTACGGCAGAACTAGCGGAACGCAGGCGGGTTAGCCGCGAAGCGGCGTGACCCGCCTCGCTGTCGCTCAACCCACGCTACGACGTTACGGCTTCGCGGCCATTTGCTCCACCGAAGCTGCGGTCTGGCCGAACAGGATGGCGCGCTGCTCGGCGGTGCGGACGCCGCCCGGGCCCGGGTCGGGATTGACCTCCTTCGCCTTGGCGTAGGCGCGCTTGACCGCATCGCGCGCGTAGATCGCGTCCAGCCAGCGCTTGACGTGCGGGAAGTCTTCGATGTCCTGACCCTGCCGCTTCCAGGGAACGATCCAGGGATAGCTCGCCATGTCGGCGATGGAATAATCGCCGGCGAGAAATTGCCGGTTGGCAAGGCGCTTGTTCATGACGCCAAAGAGCCGGTTGACCTCGTTGCGATAGCGGTCCATCGCGTAGGGGAGTTTCTCCGGCGCGTAGATGTTGAAATGATTGTTCTGGCCGGCCATCGGGCCGAGATTTCCCATCTGCCAGAACAGCCACTCCACCGTCTCGTTGCGGCCGCGCAAATCCTTGGCGATGAACTTGCCGGTCTTATCGGCGAGATAGAGCAGGATCGCGCCGGATTCGAACACCGAGATTGGTTTGCCGCCGCCTGTCGGCTCGTGATCGACGATCGCGGGAATGCGGTTGTTGGGCGAGACGGCGAGGAACTCGGCCCTGAACTGCTCGCCCTTGCCGATGTTGATGGGAATGATCTTGTAAGAGAGCCCGGCCTCCTCAAGAAAGATCGTGATCTTGTGGCCGTTCGGCGTGGTCCAGTAGTAAAGATCCATCATGACAGCCTGCCTGTGGTCGTTGGGAATTCAATCTAGCGCGTTCGGAAGGGTACGCGAAGCTCGCCGGGCGCATTGCTGCCGCGCCCAGCCGGCAGCCATCCGCATCGACGCCGCCGGTAAGGAAATGACAACGCCGCCGGCCGCATAGTCGCCGCCGCGCAGGCAATCCCACCTCAAGCACGAGCCTGGCCATGGCGGCTATTCCTGCCGGCGCGCGGCAAGAAGACCTCGGCGCGCTGCGGCTGCTGATCGGCGCCAGCGCCGGCTTCGTAATGCTGACTGCGGCCCTCTACGCCTGGATGATCTCGTGGGGAGGACCCTTCCCGCGCGATGGCAGCAACCTCGTCGTCGGGCGCGATTTCCTGAATTTCTGGATGTACGGGCGGGCGGCATGGACGCCCGATCCGAGCCGGTTCTACGACCCGCTCCTCTACAGGGACGCGCTCGCGGCGCTGCTCGGCGCCGGCTATCCCGGCCAGAACTGGTCGTATCCGCCGAGCGTCATGCTTGCCGCCGCGTTGTTCGGCCGCCTGCCCTATCTCGCGGCGCTCCTCTGCTGGACCGCGCTGGGGCTCGCTCTCTTTCTTTGGGTCGTGCGCCGATACGCTAGCGACCGCAGACTGCTCGCCGCGATCGCGCTTTCGCCGGCAGCCGTTTTCTGCCTGATCTCCGGGCAAAGCTCGCTGGTGACCGCGGCGATGCTGCTGACGATCTTCGCCTGCCTCGATCGAAAGCCGATGCTGGCCGGCATCCTGCTCGGCTTGCTGACGCTCAAGCCCCAGCTTGGCCTGTTGTTCCCGGTCATGCTCGCGGCTTCCGGCCGCTGGCGCGTTTTTCTGGTGGCAAGCGCGACGGCCCTCCTGATTGCCGCCGTGACGGCCGCGCTCTTCGGCCCGCAGGTGTGGCTCGACTTCGTGCAGAAAGGCATCCCGGTCCAGAATCTCGTGCTGGTGGATCCGGACCGAATCGGCACCCCGTTCTTTCCGCCGATCTTCATGAACGTGCGCGGGACCGGCGCGAGCTACACCATCGCCATGACCGTCCAGGCCTGCTTTTCGGCCTTTGCCATCGGCGCGGTATTCTTCGCCTTCAGGCACCGCAAGGACGCTGACCCGCAGCTTTTGGCGGCGCTGTTCTTTGCCTGCTCGATCTGCGCCGTTCCTTATCTGTTGTCCTACGATACCCTGCCAGTAACTTGCCTCGCGGTGATGCTGCTGGGCGCCGGCACGCTCGATAGGCGCGGCCAGGTCCTTGCCAAGCTTGTCTATTGGCTGCCGCTCATCCAGATGGCGCTGGGGTCCGGCCATATTCCCGGCCCGGCTCTGATCCCGCCGGCGTTCGCGCTTTATGTTTTGATGCGACTCAAGGCTGACCGCGGCATGCCCACCGACGCCGTGCTCGCGCGGCCGGCCCCGGCGGCGGCGGCCCTTGAATAGGGCCGGCACGATCGCGCGACGCGCTATAGCGTTTCTACATTGCCGCAGACGCTGATAGGTTGCCCGGTAATATTGCGGCCGGCTGCCGAACACAGAAACAAAGCGGTTTGCGCCACGTCCTCCGCCGTCACCATGCGCCGCAACGAGGCCTTCTCGGCATACTGCTTTTCCATGTCCGCGTAGCTGATGCCGACCGCCTTGGCGCGTTCCCGGATCACGCGCTCGATGCGCGGTCCCGCGACAATGCCGGGGAGAATGGTGTTGACCCGGATGCCGAACGGCCCGAGCTCCTTGGCGAGGCTCTCGGTCATTCCGACGATCGCCCATTTCGTGGCGGCATAGGGCAGCCGGTACGCGTAGCCGAGGCGCCCGGCCACCGAGGAGATGTTCACGATCGCTCCCTCTTCCGCCTGCTTGAGCATCGGCACGGCGCGCCGCGTGCAATAGAAGTGGCTGTTGAGATTGACGTCGATCGTGCGCCGCCACTCCCGCGGATCGATGTTCTCCACTTCGCTCGTGGGGCCGGCGATGCCGGCATTGTTGACCAGCACGTCGAGCCCGCCGAACCTTCCCTGCACATCGTCGAACAGGCGGTCGATCGCGGCCTCGTCGGCGACGTCGGCCTCTTCGGCGATGATGCCCGGCTGCTCGGCGCGGCATTTTTCGACCGCTTCCCGCGAAATGTCGCAGACGTAGACGCGGGCGTCGTGGGCGGCAAAGGCCTCGGCAATGGCGCGCCCGATGCCCGCCGCTCCGGCGGTGACGAGGACGCGCAGGCCCGGCTTCACGCCCCCGCCTGTCGGATTGCTCATGGTCTTGCTCCCTCCCTGGCCGCGTTCCCGCGATTTGGTGCTATCCCGGAGGTTGACATCGGGCGAGGCGGAGTTCTAGCCAGTCCTGTCTTCACGACCACATGGATGCTCCTCGATGCATGTACTCATCATCGGCGCCGCCGGCATGATCGGCCGCAAGCTCACCGAACGGCTGGCGCGCGAGGGCAAGCTCGCCGGGCGGCAGATCACCGCGCTCTCCCTCATTGACGTCACGCCGCTGGAAAAGCCCGCCGGCTTCGGCGGCAAGGTGTCGCTCGCGACCCTCGACATTGCCGATCCGGGGGCCATTGCCCCGCACATCGCCGCGCGTCCCGACATCGTTTTCGACCTGGCCGCGGTCGTTTCCGGCGAGGCCGAGGCGGATTTCGACAAGGGCTATCGCATCAATCTCGACGGCACGCGCAACCTCATCGAGGCGATACGTCAGGAGGGCGCGAAGACGCCCTATCGGCCGCGCATGGTATTCACGTCGTCGGTCGCGGTCTTCGGCGCGCCGTTCCCGCCGCTGATCGGCGACGAGTTCTTCTCGACGCCGCTGACGAGCTACGGCACCCAGAAGGCGATCTGCGAGCTGCTCATTGCCGACTATTCGCGCCGCGGCTTTCTCGACGGCATCAGCATCCGCCTGCCGACCATCTGCATCCGGCCCGGCAAGCCCAACAAGGCGGCGTCCGGCTTCTTCTCCAACATCATGCGCGAGCCGCTCGTCGGCCAGGAGGCCGTGCTGCCGGTGGCGGAAGACGTGCGGCACTGGGTTGCGAGCCCGCGCGCCGCCGTCGGCTTTCTCGTCCACGCGGCGGAGCTGGATTCGGCGCCCTTGGGCGCGCGGCGGGCGCTGACCATGCCGGGCCTCTCCGCGACCATCGCCGAACAGATCGAGGCGCTGCGCCGGGTCGGCGGCGACAAGGCGGTCAAGCTCGTCCGCCGCGAGCCCGACACCGTGATCGCCACCATGGTGGCGGGATGGCCACGCGCCTTCGACGCAAAGCGGGCGCTCGCGCTCGGTTTTCGCCCCGACGCCTCGTTCGACGACATTGTCCGCATCCACGTCGAGGAAGAGCTCGGCGGTCGCGTTCCGGTTCTGCAATGAGAAAAAGGCCAAAGCATCGGTTGCCGCGGCTCGGCTCGCAACGGGGTGAACAATGACCAGGCCAGTGGCTACCACATCGCTCGCTGCTTTGACCGTCGCCGCGACGTTTGGGGCAACCGCGGGGCTTGCGTGCGCACAGGAAGCCGGCAGCGTTCAAGAAGGCCTCAAACTTGCCAGAGAGGTGTGCTCCGAATGCCACCTCGTGGTGAAGAGCCCGGGGCTCTCGACCAATCCCGATGCACCCACTTTCGCGGCGATCGCCAACACCAAAGGCGTTACCCGTACGGCACTTTTTGCGATGCTGCAGACCTCGCACAAAAAGATGCCGAACCTTGTGATCAAGGGTGACGATGCGCAGAACATCATCGCCTATATTCTAAGCCTGAAAGACGGCGATTGAGCACCGATGCAGCGCTGAGACGACGCCGAAGACTTTGATCATCCCGCTGCTTTCGGCTTCCCATCTCTGACGCGTGAGCAACGTCTCGTTTATGCGCGCGCAATCGGGCGAGTTCGCGCCCGATCGCCCTTCGCCGCCAGATATTGATGGACGAAGGCAATCGCCATGCTGCCCTCGCCGACGGCCGAGGCGACGCGTTTGACCGGGCTCAAGCGGACATCGCCGCAGGCGAAAATGCCCGGCGCGCTGGTTTCAAGGAGATAGGGATCGCGGCCGAGCGACCAGCGCCCGGCTTTCTTCAGATCGTCGCCGGTCAGCACGTAGCCGCGCGCGTCGCGCGCGATGTCGGCCGGCAGCCACGCGGTCTCCGCATCGGCGCCGATGAAGATGAACAGGCCGCCGCAATCATGCCGGCGGACTTCCGCGCTGGCGCTGTCGCGGATGTCGATCGTGGTCAGGTGGGTGTCGCCGTGAACCCCGTGTATCTCCGACCGCAGTTGAACCGCCACGTTCGATTGCGCGCGCAGCTGCTCGACCAGATAGTAGGACATGCCCTTTTCCAGGGAATCGCCGCGCACCAAAAAGGTGACCCGGCGCGCATGATTGGCAAAGTACAGCGCCGCCTGGCCGGCCGAGTTTCCGGCACCGACGAGGAAAACGTCGAGCCCATGCATGGCACCGGCTTCGCTGCGCGCGGCGCCGTAGTAGACGCCCTTGCCGATGAGCCGGTCGAAGCCGTCGATCGCCAGGCGCCGCCAGGAGACGCCGGTTGCCAGAATGATTGTTCGCGCGCGCACCACGTCGCCGCCGTCGAGAGAAACTTCGCGCGTCGCCGGATCGATGCGGGCGACCGAGCGCGTGACCAGGATTTCCGCGCCGAGCCGCCGCGCCTGCTGGAGAGCGCGGATGGCAAGCTCGTCGCCCGAGATCCCGTTGGGAAAGCCGAGATAGTTCTCGATCCGCGATGACGTGCCGGCCTGTCCGCCGGGCGCCTCGCGCTCGATGACGATCGTGCGCAGCCCTTCGGATGCGCCGTAGACCGCAGCCGCTAGGCCGGCCGGCCCGCCGCCGATGACTGCGACATCGTAGTCAGCCGACCGAGGGCTGGTCTGCAGGCCGAGGCGATGGGCAACGTCGCGCACCTGCGGAGCGATCATCACCTCTCCGTCCGCGAGCCGCACCGCGGGCCCGTTGCCATTCGGCAGCGTCGTCTCCGGGAAAAGCCGCGAGACTTCCGGCGCGTCGGGCGAAAGCCAATTGAACGAAATCTGGTTGCGCGCCAGGAACCGGCGCAAATCGGCGGTTGCCGGATCCCAGCGCGGACCGACCACGGTCACGCGCGGCTGATGCGGCTCGGCGGCAATGGTCTGCAATCCCCCGATGCGCTCGCGCGCCAGCGGGCTCACCTTCTGCGACACTTCCTTCGATGCGGCCGCGATCGTGTAATATTCCGGAAGCTCGACGCGCATGACGCGCGATGGTTCGGCGGCGCGATATCCTCCGGGAAACGGCGTGCCGAGCGCGATCGGCACTTCACCGAATAAGGCGCCGGGAACGCGCCAGCCGAGCGTGCGCTCGATCCCGTCGACCGTCTTGATGACCTCGATCTTGCCGGACAGAACGGCAAAGAGCGCGGGCTCTCCGCCCTCGTGCACAGCGAACTCCCCAGGAGCGAGGCGGATGTCCGCGGAAGTGCGGGCGAGGCGCTCCCGGTCGGCCGCCGCAAGCGCCGAAAACAAAGGGACCGCCGAGACATCCTCAATGGTCAGCATGGCTGCCCTCTGTGAGCGATAATTCGATCCGTGCCATCGTCACCAGCGCGAAGGGAGGCCCGCGGCGGTCCCCCCTGCCTGCTCGAGATCGCACCAGCAGCCTTCCACCCATGTTGACACAGAAACGGTGCGGCGGGGAACGCACGGGGCGGCCCGGGGCGCTCACGCGCCGAGTGTCCAACGCTGGCGTGCCGGCGTGCGTCCCTCCGGCGCCGATGCTGCTGCCTGCGGAAGTCGGGGCGCTTATCGCAGCATGGCTGCGCGGGAAAATGTTGCCAAAAGATGCCATTGAGCAGATGGTACCGCTCCATTGTCGGAAAGCTACAGCTTTGACACGGCGCCCGAATGAAGAAGATTGCAGTGCTTTCCCGTAAGCAGTGCTTTCCCTTAAGCAGTGCCTTCCCATAAGCTAATGAGGACGAACTGTTGGAAATTGTTCATTACACGCAAGTTGCAGGGAAGCCCATTTGGCGAGAGATTGCCGAAGTCCCGCGATGAAGCCGTCGTCATTGAAAGCAACAGCGCCAGAGGACGCAAATGCTCGGGTGGCTTAGATCATCGATATTAAAGCGCTCGCCGGAGCAAAGGGCGTCCGAAGTTTCCCGTATCATTGCGACGTATGGTGAGCTACTGGAAAAGCATCCGGCCGCATACATGGATGAAAGCTGGCTTCCGGTTTCCAAGAAGCAAATGCGGCGCGTATTCAAGGAAGCCTGGAAAATAGCGCCGACAGCCGAAATGCGAAATTACGTAGAAGTCGCCTGGCCCCTACTTTCCATGTTCCAGCCAGGCATAGGACGGATTCCGGTGGATGCCGGCGAGCGAGACGGCACACCAGAAAGCCTGAAGATGCTCCATGAATATCTCAAGCTCAGTGAGCGAGCAAAAGCGGAGAGCGACCGCGACTACGCAGAGATGCGCGAATTTATTCGCGCCAATGTCGTTTCCGAACCCCGCTTGCCCCGGTCAGCCAGCTTAGGATGAGGAGCCGTGGTGCAATTGGGCAAACTAAGTTTGCTCGGCGAGAAACACCGCCCGCCACAATGAAAATGCCGCGCCCGCCAACGCGCCGACACATACTCCTAGTCGCTCGTCCGTTTGTATTTCTTCCGCGCTGGCTCTCAATAGAACAGCAAGCGAAGCGTCCCCTCCTGTATTTTTGAACGCTCACTTACAAGCCAGACTTCAAAGACCTTCATTGTCGCGCCTGCGTTCACTCATGGATTTTGTGCCGTCACGATCCCCCGAATGAAGTTCTTGAACCGTCCGTGAAACTCGCGGCTTTCGCAAAACGGCTCGATTGTGCCGCTCAGCCGGTCGCCAAGCGCCACAACATATTCAGTTCGTGATGCTGGCGACTGAGGCTTGCCAGTTTGCAGCCTTAATTTGCGCGTCGACGCTCATCGTGCGGTAGGTCGCCTTGGGATCTCCCGTTCCGAGCCTATCGAGCACATAGGCGGCCTCCCGAGCGCGCTGCAGGAGCAGGGGCGGCACTCTTTCGCCACGTTGGTGCCGTCCTGCTACCAGGTCCACGCACTCGCCGAGGCTCATTGCTTGCAAACTCGCAAGCGTCAGATTCCGATGATAACAGGATAGTCGTGGTGGATCGGCCGGATGCGGCTTGCTGAATTCTCGCGGCAGCCAGATTGCACGCCCGTTTGCGCGGGCGTAGACAATGTCATCTTTGCTCTGCCTGTGAATGGCGAGCCTTGCCGATGCCAGCGACGCATGATCAAGCGGCATTTTGGGCCAGTCCTGGTTCCAACCGGTCAGGGCCTCGAGAACGCGGTGGACGGCTGAGCCCTCGGCAACATCAGGCATATCGGTCTGTCCATGCACGAACGTAGCGATGGTGAAGGGTTGATTGCGGCCAGAAAACGCCTCTGCGTCCCCGAAGGCTTGTTTCCTCGCGGTGGCAAGCGCGTGATCCGCGGCGCTTTCGAGTGACATCCCGCCTCCTGCACGTTCCGCGTCTCTGCGAAAGCGGTACCGGTAGCGGACTCCGTGGGCAAGCTGCACGATGTCTTGAGCCAACCTGTCCTCTCCCTTGTAATAGGCGTTGGCAACAAGACCGAGACCTTGGGGCGTGTAAAAGACCTCGAAGGTCACTTTCGCTCCCTGGGGATCTTCGGGCTTGGGCGGTTCCATAGCAAACTTGGCCGCGGTCTTGTTGCGCAACGGTACGCGGCTTTTCCACGCGTCGTTGCCCGCGATATCGCCGGCATGGCGCCCGGCAAAATAATACTTCCAGAAGTGATGCCCCTGCGGTTTCTGCCAGGGGAGCTCAAGCTCAGGCGAACTGCCGCCAGCTTTCAATTCCCCGAATTTTTTTGCAAATTGGCCGGGTATCCCCAGAAATCCCCACGGCGCCTTGTCGCCGAGCTGCTGAGCAGCGATGGCGGGGATGGTTTCGACCCAGATAAAGGACACTTTGAAATTTCCAAACTGCGTCGCCACGGCGGCCTTGCCTTTTTGTCGTCTGGTGCTAGTCTGGGTTGACTGCGTTTATCACCTTCAAGAGTTTGCGCCGTCGAGCGACGGCGCTCCGGTAAACGCCACGGCAGCCCACGGGGCTGCCACTTTTTTTGCGCCTCGTTTCGGAACGGACATCACTCTCCCGCAAGAAGCGGCACCATCCCACCAGACTTGCTCCAACCCACAAGCGGGACCTTGAGCGGACGGCGCACGTCACCTTCCGATCGCCAGCTAGGCTCGCGCCACCATTGCCTCTGGATGCCTTCCTGAACCTTGGCCAAGACCGCTGCCGCATCAGGCAGTGGCTGGTGGATCAGTCGGTCGCGCTCATCCACCGCATGGTCATCGTTTTGATTGAAGTCTCTAATTTCGGCACGCGGCACGAACCAGGCCTCGGTCTCCGTGCTCCAGGGTTCGAGGCGAAGCAAGCGCCCAGCCTGGTTGCTGCCGGCGGCGTATTGCTGGAAGAGATTCTCTCCCTTGAGTAGCGCCAGCTTTCTCAGAATCTGCAATGGCGTATCGTCGGCGGTGGGCGCGGTTTTCGCTAGTTTGCGGGCCTTCCATGCATTCCAGGCCGCCATGGCGCCGCACGCGACGCCGAACGCCAATATGCTGGTGACGAGTGAAAACCCCAGAATGAGTCCGTAATCGAGCAAACCATACGCGACCAGGAAATTGCGGGAATTTGATAGAACCAGGACGGTCAGCCACGGATAGATCAACGCCGTGATCAACGAAAGCGCGACGGCGATTACCCAAAACTCACTGGTGTTCCATTGCGGCTTGTAATTCTTGGCTTCCTCGTCGCCAGGTGATCGGCATCAGCACGCCGGGTAGAAATAAAAGCGATGGAATACCCAAAAATTTCAGCAGATCAGACTCACCAAGCACCCCCACGTTAATCTCTTGTGCCGGCGTCATCACCGTTGCAGCGAGTTTATCGTCGCTCTCGACATCGACCGCCGCGATCAGGGTGTACTTGCCCGGTACCACCTCGCTCTTGGGTTTGATGCTGTAAGCGATTGCTTCCGTCTGGCCGGGTGCAATCCGGAGAGAAGGCTTCCGGGACTGCTGGCCCGGCGGAGTGTCCTTGGCGTCGGGAGCGAGCAGCTCAATGTAGCTCGGGCCGAGTGACTTCACGTCTTTTACAGTCAGGGGGCTCGAATATTGATTGGTGACCACAACGAACATCTGCCCGGGTCGCTCGTGCGCGAGACTTTCGGGCAGGCCCTTGATCTCCGCGCGCGCGAGCTCGATGCCGGTGATTGCCGTCAGAGGCTTGATCTTCGCGATTCCGTAAATGAGCTGATGGATGGATTCGGGCGCAGTGGCCGTCATGTTGGTTGGTGTGGCGTTGCCGGGAACGGCTGCACCGCCGGCTCCGGCGGTACCCGGTGCCTCCTGCGGCTTTTGCGCGACGTCGAATTCCGCTCGGATATGCAGAATGGCGTCGGTAAGAACGCTTCCGATCGAACGCGTGAGCTTCAGTCGCCAAGAGTGCTCGGATTTCGGCGGGAGTTTTGCAAGCTGGGCCGGCGTCTCCCGAGCCAATTCCGCAACAATCCCGTCATTCGAAAAGGTTGAAAGCGAGATGCCACTGAGTTCGGCGTCGCCGGCCTTCAGCCGGACCTCCACCGCAATCGGCGTATCCTTCGGCAGCGTCCTGGTCGTGACCTCTGCGGGAATGACCTCAAGGGCGGGGTCAGCGCAGTACGCGGACTCGGCCCCAAATGAGATGAATAGCGCCAGAACCCCAGCCCGGACAATCATGGTTGCCGCCGCCGAATCATTTGATAGTTAGCAGTGGTTTGGCGGCGCACCATAGAATACAACTGCGATCACCGAGGGTCCGCCAATCTTCCACCAACCGCTTCGAAACGATATCGAGAGGCTCTCCCCAGATGCTTCAGAAAGATTTCATCGGGGTCAACGCGATCTTCGGGCTTCTATGGTTGTATATAGGCCAATCAGCAATCTCCGTAAACATGGCGGATTTGGGTCGGGTTCGCTTAACGGCAGTGTGCCGCTAGTAACTGCGACGACCGAGCCCGAAACGATTGTCCCACCGCGGATTAGGTCACTGCTGCCCACTCGCGGTTTCATTAGGGCGCTCCCACCTGAGATCTGCAGCCTGCCGCCGGAAATGACGACGCCTTCGAAATTCGAGCGTCGTGGCGGTCGTTGCTGCGTTGAACAAGGAAGGTACCGGAATTGAGGGATTATGCCGGACCGCGTCAGTTGAGGACCGTCGGCGACCTCGACGATGGAGGCACCCCTCGGCCCGCCCTGATCGAAACGCCCAGTATACTTGGAGGAGTGCTGTGAGCGACTCGAATGGAAGCCCAGTGGCCGCGTCTACTTTGACGTGCCAAACGAGCACAACGGAAATCGGCCCTCAAGCTTTTGCTCTGAAAATTCTTTGTGCTACTAATCCAACGGCTTGCTGGCCATGGCTACGGCGTGGCTAAACAAATTCAGAACGATTCTAAGTCACTGAAATCACAGAAGGTCCCGTAGCTCAGCCGGATAGAGCAGCGGTTTCCTAAACCGAAGGTCACAGGTTCGAGTCCTGTCGGGACCG
>Ga0210406_10006093_pt1 | contig 12547 bp, 11 predicted proteins | sample IncBWC30MmetaG_FD_155454 | JGI IMG/M metagenome (GOLD analysis project Ga0210406, IMG submission 155454) | Forest soil microbial communities from Barre Woods Harvard Forest LTER site, Petersham, Massachusetts, United States - Inc-BW-C-30-M | ecosystem: Environmental > Terrestrial > Soil >...
GTGTCCATCTCGCGCGACTTCGACATGTCCCAGTTCTGGCAGAACTTGCAGGCTAAATTGCAGCCGGCCGTACCGAAGGACAGCACGCTCGTTCCGGGCAGGAAATGGTTGAGAGGTTTTTTCTCGATCGGGTCGACGCAGAAGCCGCTTGAGCGGCCATAGCTGAAGAGCTTGATACGGCTTGCTTCCGCGCCGCGTACGAAGCACAGACCTCGTTGACCGTCACGCAGCTTGCAGGCGCGAGGGCACACGTCGCATTGCACACGGCCGTCGCCCAGCGCGTGCCAGTAGCGCGTGTCAATGATCGAGCCTTCCGCCGGCCGTGCCGCCACGTTTTCTGGCGCCCCGCTCATGTGCGCGATTGTGCTCCCATTTGCAAGAATCTATACTGCTGCCGCATGCGCGGCGCAATCGAAGTCCCTCGCATTCGTCGACCGGCCGTGGCGGGATACTTCTACCCGCAGGACCCACAGGCCTTGCGCACTGCGATCGCCGACTACTTAGCACAGGCTGGTAGGCCGCAAGCGGGCCCGAACGCCGCACGAACCGCACGCCCTGTCTGCTCGTCACTGCCGAAGGCATTGATTGCACCACACGCGGGCTACGTCTACTCCGGGTCCATAGCCGCTTCAGCATACACCGCGCTTGGGTGTGCCGCTCATGGAATCGAGCGCGTCGTCCTGATCGGTCCGAGCCATTTTCTGCCCTTTTCCGGCCTCGCGGTATCTCGAGCTCAAGCTTTCGAAACTCCGCTAGGCACCATTCGAGTAGACGACGCTGCACGTCGCGACGTTCTGCGCGTGCCTCACGTTGTGACAGCGGATGCGCCGCATGCGCGCGAGCACAGCCTGGAGGTGCAGCTTCCGTTCCTGCAGGTGCTGCTCGATGAGTTTCAGGTGCTGCCGATCGCAGCCGGCGACGCAACCGCACGCGAGGTTGCCGCGGCGTTGGAATGCGTCTGGGGCAATGAGGAAACGCTCATTGTCGTGAGTTCCGACCTCTCCCATTACCTCGAATACGCCGCAGCCCGCAGCGTCGATGCCTCGACGGCTCAGTCGATTCTCAACTGCTCGACTGAGCTCCGCGGTGAGCAGGCGTGCGGCTGCGTCGCCATAAACGGACTCATGCACGTAGCGCGCCAGCGTGAGCTCGAGGTGAGGCTGCTCGATCTTCGCAATTCGGGCGACACGGCCGCGGAACGTGCTCGCGTGGTCGGCTATGGCGCGTTCGCGCTTTACGAGACGCGTGCGGGGCGCCAGACGGCGCCGCTTCGGTCCGATCGCGCAGAGAACAGGTAGCGCTCAGGCACGAGAATAGCGCGAGCCAGCAAGGCGCTCCCTGAATCAGCGTCCTTTCTCGTAGGTGCCGACGAGCTGTGTCTCCCCGATCACATGACCCTTCATCGCATCCAGAAGCTGCGCTTTCGTCGCTTGCCCGAGATCCGGCAGCACCGCGTCGAGCGCGGAAAGCTTGTGAAAGTATCGATGCCTCCCGATCGGTGGACAGGGGCCGCCGTAACCGGCGCGTTTCCAATCGTTTAGGCCTTGCTTCGCTCCGGGTGGAAGGCCGCCTTTTGCCGCGCCCTCCGGAAGACCATGCACGTCAGCAGGAATGTTGTATACGACCCAATGCACCCACGTCATCTTGGGTGCGCGCGGATCGGGCGCGTCCGGGTCGTCGATGATCAGCGCGAAGCTCTTCGTGCCTTGTGGAGCTCCCGACCACTGCAGCTGCGGCGAGATGTCGGTGCCCTCGCAGCTATATTGCTTGGGGATATCGCCATTGTTCGCAAACGCAGGCGATGTCAGGATGAGCGCCATAGCAAGTATCTCCATGTGGGCGGAAGATTACGCGCGGTGACCGCACACGTAAACCTTAATCGCTCAGCCGCTTCGGCACCGCCAACCGAACGTCAACTCTCACGCGTGAGCACAGGGACCAGTCTTCCAGAGTCCATCGTATGCCAGTCGACAGGCTCAATCCGCCGCACCAGGACGCCGAACGCAAACACTCCGAGAAGGGCGAGAGCGGCTGCGATCAGGAAAGCTGACCCGAAGCTTCCCGTTCGATCGACTACGACTCCGGTGATTACCGGCGCCGAGATTCCTCCAAGATTGGCAAAGAAATTCTGCACTCCCCACCAGCGGGCAGCCGCGCCGGGCCCGGCGAGTGTCTGCGCGCTAGCCCATATTGCTGGAAGCAGCACGCCAAGGCAGAGGCCGCAGCCGGCCATCGCGGCCAAAGCGCCGAGAGGTCTGGCGAACGCACACGCGCTCAAGCATGCAGCCAGACCCAACATCCCAGAAAGCAGTGCCGTCTTGCGTACCCGATTGGAGCTTGCGCCAACCTTGAGCCAGCGGTCCGAGGCCCAGCCAGTGAGGACGGCGGTGACGGCAGACAGCGCGAAGATGCCGGCTCCGAGCGGTGCCATCTGCGCCAGCGTTAGGCCGTGGGTCTTCACCAGGTACACGGGCAGCCAGCTCAATACGAGATAGAACGCGTATGCATAGCCGAGATTTCCCAGACACGAACCCCATAGCTCCCGGCTGCGAAGTAATGCCCGCGTGGGCGGACCGTCAGGGGCTGCCTGCGCCGGCGCCCGGACCGTGGGACGCGGTGTTCGCAGCCACGGCCAGAGCCACAGGAGTGATGCGCAGCCCGCGGCGAGGAACACCATGCGCCAGCCGAACCATGCCATTAGCAGTCCGCAAGCGAGCGTACCGACGGCCGGTCCCGACTGTTGACCGGCCGCCATGCAGCCGTTGGTGCGACCTCTCTCAACCTCGACCGCCTCACACGCAAGGATCTTGAAACTTGCCGGATACATGACGCTCTCACCAAGACCGAGCATCACCCGAAGAACCAACAGCATCGTGAAACCGCTAGCCAGCCCAGTGAGTGCTGTGGCTAGACTCCACACGATAAGTCCTGCAGCGAGGACCCGGCGCGCATCGAAGCGCTCGGCAACCCAGCCTGCCGGTAACTGCCCCGGCGCGTAGCTCCAGAAGAATGCCGACAGCAGCAGACCGAGCTGAGCGTTCGAAAGGGCGAATTGGTCGCGGATCAGCGGTCCCGCAATCGCGAGATTGCCACGGTCCACGTAGTTGATGAACGCTGCCAGCGTCAGCAGCGCGACGACCCGCGCGCTGACGCCCGCTCCGCTCCCACCTGATCGCGCGGCGTTCACAGTGCCGGAGGTTGAGGCCGTACAACACCATCGGTCAAGCGCCAACGGCGTGCTGCGCTGTGCCTCCTCCAGCGACAAATACTATTGCGCCGCAGCAGCGGCTCAATCGGGAAACCGAAAGGGTTGCCGCATACATGTATACGGAAAGCGGGGATCAAACCCGCCAACGCAAGCTATATCGCGGTCGCTATTGGAACGACGTACGATCATTGCGGCCGTTACTCTGCGTGTGATGAAGAGATCAAGGTTGAGGCGCACGGTAGCGCCGGTGCGTGGGTGGGATCGTTGATGGGTGTACACTGTCCCCGTGAGTACCCGCCTCGTCGGAAAAGAATCGGTGCAGGAAATTAGGGACTTGGCCGCGCTGGCCGAGTACTTGAGTCAGCGGCGTGAGGCGATCTTGCTGTCGTGGCAGCGCGCCATCAAACGCGATCCCCAGCTGTCCGATGGAGATGCCCTACCGCGAGCTGAGTTATACGATCATATCCCGGCGTTACTGGGTGCGTTCGAACGCGGTCTTCGCCAGTTCGCCGCAACCCAAGGGGACGCGGGTCTCACTGCCGGACAGGAATCGGGCGCGGCGCATGGCCTGCAGCGCTGGCAGCAGGGTTATGATTTGCGCGAGGTGGCCCGCGAGCTGGGGAAGTTGAACGAATGCGTCGTCTTGGAATTGGACCAGTACACCAAGGCCAATCCCAACGCGTCGCTCGACGCCATGATCCACGCGCGGCAGATCTGGGCTACCCTCTGCAGCACCGGCATTGAGGAAAGTGTCAGCCAGTATTTTTCACTGCAACAGCGCGAAGCGGTGGGGCACGTCAGGGACCTCGAGCAGGCCATGGAGCAGATTCGCGAGATCGAGCAGCAGCGGGGCGATCTGTGGCAGCAGGCGGCGCACGACCTGCGAGGCAACTTAGGCGTCGTCGCCAATGTCACCGTGGGACTCACGCGCCACGGTCACAGCGACTCCTCGCGGGAGAATTTCGTGCGCATATTGATGCGCAACGTCACTTCCCTCCATCAATTGCTCGACGATGTCACAAGTCTCGCTCGCCTGCAGGCCGGGCGCGAGAAGCGCCACATTGAGCCGCTCGATGTGACGACGATTCTAGAGCCGCTGTGCGAGGGACTTCGCCCGTTGGCGGAGCAGCGGGGTCTTTACATTAGGTGCGAGGGGCCGACTGGATTTGCGACCGACGGGGACGCGGTCAAAATCCGCCGCATTGCGCAAAACCTTATCCTGAATGCGGTGAAATACACCCGACACGGTGGCGTTACGGTCACGTGGGGCGACAGCACGTCAGATGATCCCAAGCGCTGGGTCGTCTGCATTTCGGACACCGGTCCCGGCTTTCACACCGCATCCGGCGCACCGATTGCCGGGGCACTCGAAGCGACGCCCGCGTCGGAGCCGATGACGTCGCAACAGCGCGAAGCTGGGGGCGGCAATCCGCCGGTCGGCAGCGCGGACACCCGAACATTGCGTGGTGAACCGGGCGAAGGCATTGGTCTATCGATCGTCAAGCGTCTGTGCGACATGCTGGATGCGACGATCGAGATGCAATCCGTGCCAGAGGTGGGGACAACCTTTCGAATTCTGTTTCCACGAGGCTACGTTAGCTGACTGGTTCACCGGGCCCTCGCAGCAGCGCGATCGCCGCGCTCAGCCTCGACGACATTGATTCGCGCTCAGCACCGGCTGTCGGAGAGACAGCTAAGATTAGGATTGCAGTAAGATAGTCGTCTACCGGCCGATTGCTGTAGGAGAGCAATGAACATCCCGACCGAGCCGATTGGAAGCATTCCCCGCCCGCTCTCACTGATCGAGGCAATCAATGCGCGGGGCGATGGCACCGACCCGAGCTTGGACGGCCTCTACGAGGAGGCGACGCGGGATACCATCGAGCAGTTCGAGGCCACCGGTTCGCCCGTGATCACGGACGGCGAGCAGAGGAAGTACCACAATTTTTGGACGTACAGCGTCCACGGACTCAAAAATACCAGTCCCGATGGATTCAAGATCCCGTTTTCTGCCGGTCACACGCGGCGTATGCTGCGTCTGACGGCCGAGCCATTCCGCTATAAGCGCTACGCGGATCAGTATCTCGACCTCGCGCTTCGGCATGCGCACGTTCCGCTGAAGCAAGCGATCATTTCCCCCTCCGCGCTAAGTCTCATGTATCCCGCCGAAGGGATTCCCGACTATTCGCGCGACCAATTCATCGAAGACCTGCTGCGCGAGCACGAAACCGAAGTGCGCCGCTGTTTGCAGAAAGGTGCGCATAAGGTGCAGATCGACTTTACCGAGGGACGGCTTGCCCTCAAAGTGGACCCCTCCGGTAACCTGCTGAGCACTTTCATTGACCTGAACAATCTCGCGCTGTCTCGCTTTTCCGCGGCGGATCGACAGCGCATCGGCGTGCATACCTGTCCTGGAGGCGACCGCGATTCCACGCACAGTGCGGACGTCGATTACGCCGAAATGCTCCCAAGCCTGTTTGAGCTCAACGTGGGGAATCTGTACGTCGCACTGGCGGGAGAGACGGATCGACCGAGGGTGCTCGAGACGATCAGGCAGTACTTACGGCCAGATCAGAAGATCTTCGTGGGGGTGGTCGCGCCGATCGATCCTCACATCGAAACACCGGAAGAAGTTCGTGACCGAGTCCTCGAGGCTGCTCAGTATATTCCGGTCGAGCAGCTCGGTACGACGGACGACTGCGGATTCTCTCCGTTCTGTGATGACACGTCCACGACACGTGAAAAGGCATTCGCCAAAATTCGCGCTCGAGTCCATGGTACTGCACTCGCGGCCGATGCGTTGGGCGTGCGCTGATGGAGTCGGACGAAGGCGAAGACGAAGAGGAGCGGTTGCGAGCCGCTACCGTGAAGAATGCCGAAAGCATCCGCATCGCGCGCCAACGCGCCCAGCGCGAACTTCTCGCCGCGAAGGAGGCGCTGGAACGCAAGACAGAGGAGCTGCAACAGCAGCGAGAGTGGTTCGAAGTCACGCTGTCCAGCATTGGCGATGCCGTTATCACGACCGACGTCCAAGGCATGGTGACATACCTGAACCCCGTTGCCGAATCGATAACGGGGTGGATCTCGGCAGAGGCTAGGGGTGAACCGTTGGAGCGCGTATTCCGTATCGTCAATGAGTACACGCGGCAGACAATCGACAATCCGATCGGCAAAGTCCTGCAGACGGGGAAAATCATCGGCCTCGCCAATCACACGGTGCTGATCGACAAGAACGGCCGCGTGATCCCGATCGAAGACAGTGCTGCCCCCATTCGGGACGCGCGGGGCAACGTCGTCGGTGCAGTGATGGTTTTTCATGATGTGAGTGATCGGCGCAGGGTCGAAGATGCGCTGCGTGCGAGTGAAGAGCGGCTGCGAGCAACCTTCGACCAGGCAGCCGTCGGAATCGTCGTCGCCGACTTGAATGGGCGATTTCTGGAAGCGAACCCGCGATTTTGCGACATCCTCGGTTATTCATTTGACGAATTGCGGCAATTCACCTTTACGCAGATTGTCCACCCTGAGGATCTCTCCGGAACGCTGGCGCAGACTCGCGCGCTGCACGCCGGCGAGACCCCGCATTGCGTGTTTGAGAATCGCTATATCCGCAAGGACGGTGCCACTGTCTGGGGCCGCACAACCCTCGCGCTGCTGAGGGAAGGGGGCGGTGAGGCTCAACGGATTATCGGTGTCGTAGAGGACATTACCGATCGGAAGGATACAGAGCAGGCTCTGCGTGATTCACAGGCACAGGCCCAAGAGATTCGCAGCGGCTTGGCCGCCATCGTCGAATCTTCCGATGATGCGATCATCAGTAAGACTCTCGAGGGAGTGATTACAACCTGGAACCATGGCGCCGAACGCATTTTCGGTTACACCGCGGATGAAGTCATCGGCAAACCGGTCACGCTCTTGATTCCACCCAACCAGATCGACGAGGAACCTGCCATCCTTCAAAAGCTCAGGTGCGGTGAACGCATCGATCATTATGAAACAGTGCGCATGAGAAAGGACGGCACCCTTCTGGACGTGTCCCTGACGGTCTCTCCCGTCAAGGATCTCAACGGGACCATCATCGGCGCCTCGAAGATCGCGCGGGATACCACGCAGCGCAAGCGTACTGAAGCTGCATTGCGGGACGAGATCGCGATACGCGAACGTGCCGAAGCGGCGCTTCGCGAGGCGGATCGGCGCAAGGATGAATTTTTGGCGCTCCTCGCCCATGAATTGCGCAACCCGCTTGCTCCCATCCGCTATGCACTAGCCGGAAACAGAAATGCCGGCCGGACATCCGAGCAGCGGAAGCGGGCCGAGGAGATTGTAGAGCGGCAGGTCACCCATATGAGCCGGTTATTGGACGATCTCCTCGATATCTCGCGCATTTCGCGCGGCACGCTCGAGCTTAAGACAAATCCCACTGAACTAGCCCTGGCGGTTCGGACGGCCATCGAGACTGCTCGTCCTTTTCTCGACGCAAAACACCACACCCTGTCGCTCGACCTGCCCAAGGCCACGGTCCGTCTTGAGGCAGACCCCGTGCGCCTGGCGCAGGCATTTTCCAACCTTTTGATCAATGCAGCCAAGTACACCGATCCCGGCGGACACATCCGGCTACGAGCCGCTCACGAGGGCCATGAGGTCGTCGTGACGGTCCGCGATAACGGCATTGGGATTTCCGCAGACATGATGCCGCGGTTGTTTACGTTGTTTTCTCAGGCGCAGACGGCACTCGGACGCGCTGAGGGCGGGTTAGGTATCGGGCTTTCGCTGGTGCGCGGGGTCGTGACGCTCCACGGAGGGAGCGTAGAGGCGCGAAGCGACGGACCTGGCGCCGGCAGCGAGTTCATCGTGCGGCTGCCAATCCGAGCGCCGCTAGAGGTTACAGACATTGAACCGACCGCGGAAAACCCGGTGTCCGGTGCTGGACTAAAGATCCTGGTTGTCGATGATAACCAGGATGCGGCGGATGCTTGCGCATCGCTATTGGAACTGTCAGGGCACCTCGTCCAGACCGCCTATACCGGTCGACATGCGGTTGAACTCGCCGAGACGTTCCGCCCTCATGCGCTTTTGCTGGATATCGGTCTCCCCGATTTTAATGGATACGAATTGGCTGCGAAGATCCGTGCGTCGCCGTGGGGTCGCGACGTCATGCTCATTGCCGTAACCGGTTGGGGGCAGGAGGAAGACCGGCGCCGCGCGCTGGAAGCCGGCTGCGACCATCACCTGACAAAACCAGTTGCGCCGGAAACTGTCGAGTCCCTACTTCAATCCTTGGAGCCGGCGTTTCGCGACACCAAATGAAAGTCCCGCGCGCCTCGGTCCGCATCGAAGACCTGTCAGGCGCTCGAGTAGGACAAGACTGAGAACCGTGACAGATTCCTCGATGCGGGTCGGCAGGTTAGCCCGACGCATCGCAAATATCGTTACCCAAGCTACGGTTTCTGGTGTCAGCAGTGTCTTACGCCGTTTGGGAAAAATGGAGCGTTGACTGTAGGTGCAAAACTAGGCCACTCATGGACGCCTACGATGAATCAGAACAATCCCGCATCGTCGCCTAGACCGCGTCCTACTGCACATCGTCTCCGTCCACTCTAAGCTTCCATGCAAGTCAACGGCGTATGTTGCCGTTAGTTCATATATTTTTATTTTTTAATCCGGAGTTCGCAATGACCAGCAAAAACACAGCGGTATTTGGCATCTATAAATCAGCGGAGCATGCCGAACGCGCCGTCAATACTTTAATCGGGGCGGGGTACGCCAGCTCTACCATTTCTGTGCTCCTACCCGACGCTCGCAGCACGAGAGAATTTGCTCACGAAAAGGACACGAAAGCGCCCGAGGGCGCGACTGCCGGTGTAACTGCCGGCGGCGTAGTGGGGGGCACTCTCGGAGTTCTTGTCGGAATTGGCGCCTTGGCAATTCCAGGCGTAGGGCCACTGATTGCCGCCGGCCCCATTATGGCGGGATTGGCGGGTCTAGGCGTCGGCGGCGCCGTCGGTGGCCTAGTGGGGGCTTTAATCGGGATGGGTATTCCCGAATATGAAGCCAAGCGATACGAAGGGCAGGTAAAAGAGGGTGGAACGCTGCTTTCCGTTCACTGTGACACGTCGGAGCAGATCTCTCGCGCCAAAGAGCTACTGAGGGGAACCGGGGCCACCGACATTGCCTCGACCGGTGAAAGCGCCGGAGCCAAGACTGGCACGACTCGTGCGGACGCTACTTAACCTCAATCCGAGGGCCGGCGGGGCCCTCATTCAAGCCCAGAATAAGCGAGGATCACTATGAATAGACTAGCCATTTCAACACTCATCGCAATGTCCATGAGCGTTCCCATTGTTCAGCATGCGAGCGCACAATCGAGTGACAATTCAGCCAAGGCTTCACCTTCCGCGGCGGCGGCCACCGCCCCGGATAATACAAGAAGCAATAAGGTTGACCCCTCCAATTCGGCCGCCACGGCGGATGCGCAAACGAACAAATCGAGTGATATCGATTTAACGAAGCGCATTCGCAAAAGCGTCATGGCGGATAAGGCCCTGTCCACCTATGCCCATAACGTCAAAATCGTTGCGGTCAATGGCACAGTAACTTTGAACGGTGTCGTGCGTTCTGAGCAAGAGAAGAGCGCGCTCGAGATGAAGGCGGCTGCCGTTGCGGGGAAAGATAACGTGATCAATGACCTAAAAATCGCTCCAAACAACTAGACATTTTGAGCCAATAAGCCGGATATGCATGACATCCGAGGAAGACTAGAAAATGAAACGCGTAACGAGCTATACAAAACTGGCGAACGAAGTCGAGGCATTGCTCGGCGAGTTGAAAGATGCGCATGGTCCCGAGGTGCAAGAGCTTCGAAATCGAGTCGAAGATTCACTTACTGCTGCCAAGCGTGTCATTGGACAGCAAAGTAAGAAAGCCGGCGCCCGAATTGCGCAATACGCCGGTTCCGTCGACGAATATATCAATGACTACCCGCGCCTTGCGTTTATTACGGGCGCGCTCATCTTCGGGACCATCGGTTACCTCGTTGGTGCAGCGACGCGAGAGAGAGAATAATAGTCCCGCGCATCGGCAGTGGCCGGCCGCCGCTACCTGCCGCCAGACCATTGCAAACGCCGCAATCAGGAGCGTGTAAGCAATATGCGCGTCAGAGGGATAGTGATGGTCATGGCGGTTCCATTGGGCGGGGAGGGGGAGATTTCTATGTTTCCGCCGAGCACCCGGATTCGGTGGAGCATCGACGCGAAAACGGCGGCCCCGCGATCGAGCCCGACGGGCGGAGACGCTATTTCCTCGTTCGCGAATCGCAGTGTTATCGTCTCGCAATCGGTTGACACCGATAATTCTGCCGTTGTAACCGACGAATGCGTGTTGGAAATCGCCAGTGCTTCCTGGGCGATTCGGAACAACGCAATTGAGGCCTCTGGCGTGAAATGCATCTCGGAGGGCGGATAGTGCCCAGAGCAACGTCGGCCGGTCCGAGCACACACTTGCTTTAACTCCCAGCTGAGCGCGGCAAACAAACCTACGTTGTCGAGCAGAGACGGTCTTAGCTCCTCAATGATCCTGCGGTTCATGTCAAGGGCCGATCGCAACGCCTCTCGCGCTCTCGCGAGCGTACCGCGGGTCCTGGTGGTGAGCGAGGAGGAATGCTCCTCGGCCCATGCCACATCCATGACCGCTGCAAGTACTAATCCACCGAGATTGTCGTGAAGTTCCCTCGCGAGTAAGGCCTTCTGAATTTCGACTGAAGCCTGAAGGTAAGTCAGGAGCGCCGAGTGATCCGATTCACGCACGTCGAGGTGGCTTGGTTGCATGACACTAGAACAAAGTTGAAAGAGGGATCACAGCGTACCTGACGTGCAACGTGTGGCCCAGGTGACTTTCTTAGGGAGCGACGTCAGATACCACCTACCCAAAAGATGAGAAGCCTCAGTAAGAGGAACGCGATCGACCCGCACACTCCAAGCCCGCGACTTGCCGTAGGAAAATTCCGCAAATCGGCTTAAGCGCCGACTGACAGATTCAGGTGCAGTGAGACCTGCGACAGGCCGGACTGCGGGTTTAGGGCCGATATCGTGACCCAAAAAGGGTTATACGGCTCGCCCCGTCGACGTGGCTCAACTTACGGGCACCACGCACGGCCAGGGATTGGTTTTCTAATGATAGGATGCAGGCAGAGATCCCGAGGACGTCCGTGACAGTTTACGTGTTTTGACGGTCAATAATTCTCGTGCGGTGCGCCATATGTTTTTATCCATCCGCCGGGCGAAGATTCTACTTCCCTTCTTCGGGCAGAGGCTCGGAGATTATGCTCATCTTGCGCGTTTGGATTTGAGCACGTTTCGCGACGAGATGATCAACGCCATGGTCGGTGCAGCCATTGGTGCCGCTTCATCTCTGTTCCTGCTGTGTTTCCTTTGCGTTGCCGTGCTCGTTACGGCCTGGGATACCCCCTATCGAACTCAGGTTGCCTGGTTGATTTGCATCGCGTGGTGTCTGCTGACGGGTGCCTGCATTTATCTCGCGCGACGATTGATGCAGGGATCTTCGCCATTTGAAAACATCGGGGCCGAAATTGCACGGGACCTATCGGCGATCAAGAACCCGGAGGATTATCTACATGACGAATTCCCATCAGCTTCAAGAGCTGCTGAGGACGATGCAGGCCAGCCGCTCGACACTGGCGCATGACCTCACTCGGGACGTTCGGGCAACTGGCAGCCGGTCGCCATTGTGGCTGCCACTGCTGAAAAGATTCGGTGTCCCCGTCAGCGTCGCGCTCGGTGCCATAGCAATCCTTCGCAAGGGTCGAATTCGGGGTTGACCAGGGACTTTCCCGAAGACAGGCGAATTTCTTTGCCTCGAGTAAGCGCAAGCCGATTTCCTCGGGCCTGAGTACCTCCGTCGCTGCGTGTGCTTGTCGGGTAGTTCTCCGGTGTTTTCGGGGAATTCGCCTACGTTGTCCGTCAATATTGTCGGTCATCCTAGCAGTCGGCGCGAGTGCATAGTTTAGGCAGTGTTCTTGTCCGTTGGTGGACCATCGAAGATTGCTGCATAGTCATGCCCGCCTCATTGAGTCATGCTGAACTCCCCATACCTTTCGCGTACCCGCACCGCGGGCTTTCTCGTTAGCCTATGCCGAGCTTCTTCGCCGAGCATAGGAAATCGACCGTGGCGGCAATTGTCGTTGGCGGCGTTTTACTTCTTCTCATGTGCGTCCTCGCATTCATCGACTGGAACTTGCTGAGGCCGCTCGTTGCCAGGGACATCAGTACGAAGACAGGTCGAGCCGCCTCCATCGACGGCGATTTGAAAGTCCATCTGTGGTCCTGG
>Ga0210406_10006094_pt1 | contig 12545 bp, 16 predicted proteins | sample IncBWC30MmetaG_FD_155454 | JGI IMG/M metagenome (GOLD analysis project Ga0210406, IMG submission 155454) | Forest soil microbial communities from Barre Woods Harvard Forest LTER site, Petersham, Massachusetts, United States - Inc-BW-C-30-M | ecosystem: Environmental > Terrestrial > Soil >...
CTTTGGGGACATTTTCACTTAGCCCTTGCGCGTCGGCGCTCTAGAAGGCTAAATGAGCGTGCAACCCATCTCATCCAGCCTTACGGTTAAATGGAACGGCGTCCGACCAAGACGCCGCTTGCACCCGTAATGGTATCAGGTCACAGTCTGATACGCCTCCGTATCATCAAGATGTTGTGGGTCATCCCCATAAAATATCTAGGATTATGCACGGTAGCGTGCATATAGCCCATGCCTTTCGTTCCACAAAATCATACCGCCGTAGAATATTATTCTATCGCGACACTGCCCGGTTCCGTGTATTCCAGTAACGAACATGTGAACAAGAATTGATTTTGCGTGATCTGTTTTTTGCTGGCGATCGGCCGCAGCCTGCCCTAGATCAGGGGTGCTGACTGGCGGCGGGTGAGTTTTGGCGCCCCGGTCTTTCTCTCCATCAAACCAGAATGCTGCACCACGTCTGCCTTCAAAGGGCAGCGATAGGAGAACTGCGCTTATGACTGACCATGACGACTACGATCGGAACGATTTCATCATGGACGTTGGTAAGGCTGTGGACAAGGCTCTCAGGCGTGGCTGGCAGGCCAACGATATTGTCTTGAACCTTATGCTTGTGGCGACGCCGCTACTGGAAAGGGAGTTTCAGGATAGAGCGAAGGGCAGCGATAGATGACGGCTGTGTTGGGTCTGTTTGCCCCCTCCCCGCTATGCGGAGGGGGCAAACGACCCACCGACAACAGGAGAACTGTGCATGACCGAGAACGTATCGAAGGCAATGAAGAAAGCGCTCGACCAGCTTAAGCAGGGCAAGACGGTCAACATAGGCAGCCTGACCGCTATGGAGTGTCGGCAGATATGGCTGATCAAGACGAACCAAGAGGAGAAGGGGCAGCCGCTTTACGGCAAGGTCAAAGGTGGCCCGCGCATGATGATGGACAAGGACGGCATCCTTCACTTCGAGGTCTGGGATGATGAGTTCGTTCGTCCTGACAAGGATGAAGAGGAAGCGGCGTAGCGACACTTCAGTTTGGGCGAGGGTCATCCTTGAGGGGTTGCGGGCGGGCTCCAATAACAGAAAGGCATCTCCGTGACCTTCGCCTCTCTCAAGCAGGGGTGTGCTTGGGAGGCATGTATAACGGAGATTGCCGACGCCCGCATTCAACCTAACAGGAGTTACGAAAACGATGGCTAAAGTTATCCCCGCGATGGCGGGTTTTGAAGTGCTCTACACCGATGGTGACGCTGATGCAGGCTTCAGGGCCGAGCCGGTCATAGCGTGGCTAGTTGAACAGATTGCGGAGGATGGTGGCCCCGTGCCGATAACCGTTAGCGGCCATCATGACCCCGACAGCGGTAGTGACGTGGCAATCCGCTATCCCGACAAGACCATCTTCTGGAACGGACGGCACTACAAAGACCCGAGCAGTTGGCTCCATCATGTGGTGCAGGCAGCGGAGCGGAAGAGTTAAGGGCGGAGCGTCTTGGCATAGCCAAGTAACCGGGGAGCAATCGCCATGATGTTCAGCATCATGATCACGCTGATCGTCATGGCGGGCCTCATAGCTCTCGCAGTTCTATTGCGGGCATAGGATCGTTTTGGCTCTGGGCAAGCCGGACTGACCAAACACGGAGAAATGCATCAACCCCGCCGGAACGTTCCAGCGGTTGCTAATCCGTGGAGTTTTCAATGCTAACCCAAATCGACGGCGTCCCCTCTAAGGAGAGCGCAGTACCCGGTATGGCGTATTTCGCCGGTACCGGCCCCCTCGGGGAAACCTGTGGAGGCTGCGTGCATCGCAACCCCAGCAACAGAGGCGAGTTCCGGTCCCGCAATAGATGCGAGAAGTTTAAGACCTTCACCGGGGACTACGGCCCGCCAATCCTGCCGGGCAACGCCTCTTGCAAGTATTTCGAGCGGAGGTAGTTCATTTGAACGCCGCTCGCAGAACAACACGGCCCGCCGCCGTGGGGACTTGCGCTCCGACGAAAAATCGTGCAGACGGCGCAACCGAAATCGGAACCGTGTACACGCTTGCCGAAGCCGCCGGACGCCTGAAGTTGACGCCGAGAGCGTTGGCCAAGGTCGCGAAGCATCACGGCCTCTGCACGGTCGTTGGTCGCAAGATCATGCTTTCCGAAAACGACATCCATCAGATTTGGAGGGTTCAACGATGGCGCTCAAGCTCGTCACAAGAGGTGGAATCTACTACGTTCGCGGCACCGTCAGAGGCCAAAGTGTTTATGAAACTACGGGCACAGATAACGAAAAAGCAGCCGAAGAAATCCGCGCAAAACGGGAAGCTAAACTCCTAGAGGATAGCATCCATGGCCGCGCTGCGACGGTCACCTTTGCGGAGGCTGCCAGCTCATATCTGGATAGCGGCGGCTCCCCGCGCTTTCTGGGCAAGCCTGATGCCACCGGCAAATGGAACGGCTTGATTGGCTACTTCGGGAAGCAAAAACTCAATACGGTCACGCAATCCGACCTCGACGCCGCAGCAAATGCGCTCTATCCCGACACGAAGCACACAACCCGCAACAGGCAATGCCACGCTCCATTTATCAGTATTTGGAATCATGCTGTGCGCAATCGTTGGGCTGAACCGCGAGGATGGATGCGACCACGCAAGCCGAAGGGGACCAGGGCCAAGCCGATCATAACCCGCGCAGGAACCAAGCCGGTGTCTTACGATCAGGCAGCCAAGTTCGTTCTGGCAATGTCGCCAGCACCGGCCATGCTGATGACGGCACTGTTCTACACTGGCGCCCGTCCCATCGAACTATTCACTTTGCAGGCCGATCATGTCGCAATCGCCAAGCGTTGGATTACGCTGGAGTCGAGCAAGAGGGGCGAGCCTCGTGGCATCCCGATCCATGACATGCTAGTGCCGCTCTTTACCGGCCTATGTGAGCGTGGCGGCATCCTGTTTCGGACACCACGCAACAAGCCATATGAACTGAAAGAGGAAGGTGGCGGCCAACTGAAAACCGCTATCATTGGTGCCCGCAGGCGGTCAGGCATCAGGGACATTGCGCCATATACAGCTCGGCATACCGTCTCGACCCAACTGGTCATCAATGGCATTCATTCGCACATCAAGGATCAGATTTTGGGCCATGCAGCGGATGACATGAGCAGGCACTACACCAATGTTCCGCAGAAGCCCCTCATCAAGGCAATCAATACGCTTCCTGTCATAGAGGAATGGGCCAACGCCCCATGGATGCTTGATCCGGTGGCATGGTCCCATCGCCTTGCGGAGGGTACCGGCAGGCGCAATGATTTGGAGTTGAGGGCGGCAATATGACTCAGTTTATCGACCGCGACGAACTCAAAAGCCTCTGGAGAGTCCTAGAACGACTCCAAGCCGATGTAGTCAGGAAAGACGGCAAGGGGTGGAACTGGAACGCCGGAGAGATCGAGGCACTGGTTATCGTGATGGATGCGGTGAAAGATACCTATTCTTTGACGCCACTTGATCTAGATGCACTAGACGATAATCCGACTGATACATGATGCCGATGATTTGCCCGTTCTTCGGGGGTGTGCGCCGTAGCTGGTAGCGTGTCTTGCCAACGGGGCGGATGACATAGGCGGTATCGGTTTCGATGTGATAGCCAACGATGACATCGCAATCGTCGGCAGTGATCACCGGGTATTGCTTCCCTCCGACGCGATCGACAACGCCCTGGCCGTTGATCAGGATGCAGGCGCCATCCTCACTGTCGCGGGCTGTCTTCACTTGGATGCGGGATAGATTGCCACTCCAATGAACGATCATATCGAACGGGTGATCATGGCCGAAAGCTGGAGTGAAGATGCTTGCGCCAAGCCGGATCAGCTTGGCCGCTACCATGGCTTCTGACATTGCTCCACGGTCTGTTGTCTTGGCGGGGATGGTGCTGCCCGTTGGGATTGAACCAACGACCTCGTCCTTACCAAGGACGCGCTCTGCCACTGAGCTAGGGCAGCAAATCGACGCCGGGCGACTGCACGGATTTTGCACGGATTTGTACGATTTTTCGTGTTTTGTTCTGCCGATTCGTGCAGTTTCACGCCGCTCGGTTTTTGCGTGAAGCCCCTGATTTTCAACGATTTTTCGCGTTTCGACTTCCATACGACTCACCGTTACCAAGGGAGTGCTCTACCACTGAGCTACGGCAGCATGCCCCGACTTCAGTTCAAAAATAGAATCGGCCGCGAGGGCCGTGCATGGGCGGCCGGTTCTTGCCACAAGGCCCCCGCTCACGCAAGCGCGGCTAAGGGCCGATCCGGTTCCCGTGTCGTGGGCCGGCGCCGCGCGGCGTCCGGATCGGCGGCTGTCAACCGCCCTTTGCGGGAGTGGCGCTGGTGCATGTTTTTCGTGCATCGTCCCCATAGGTTTCGAGGGAAAGCCTGCGGCTTGCGTGAAGAAAACACGTCAACAGTTTTAGAATGAGCCCGTCATGGCGGATCGAGGCGACAAACGGGAGGACAGCGCGGCGCGGGCAAATGATTTGCGGCACGAGCGGCTGAAGCTCGCCTTGCGCGACAATCTCAAGCGAAGAAAAGCGCAGGCGCGTGAACGCGGCAAAATGCAGGCCGCGCCCTCGCATCGTCATGAAGGCGCACTAGATGACGATACCGAGAACGAAAAAGGCGGGTGAGGGCGATTTGCCCGCCGTGAATTTGTTGCGTGAGAGTGCTCCATGGCGACGGATGGCAGAGGGGGCAGCGGAGGTGGCGGCGCGCCGCGGGCATTTGAGCGTTACGAGCAGACCTTCCCCGCGCTGACGCCGCAGGAGATCGAGCGGATGCGTCGCTTCGGCGAGATCCGCGCGTTTAAGGACGGCGAACGGCTGTTCGAGACCGGCAAGCCCGGACCCGGCATGTTCGTCCTGTTGTCTGGCCATGTCGCCATCACCCAGCGCGATGGTCTCGGCCATGTGACGCCGGTGATCGATCAGGGGCCGGGACAATTCCTCGCCGAGATCGGGCAACTGTCCGGCCGCGTCGCGCTCGTCGATGGCCATGCCGAGGGCGACGTCGAAACGCTCCTGATCCCGCCCGACAAATTGCGCGCGCTGTTGGTCGCCGAGGCGGTTCTTGGCGAGCGCATCATGCGTGCGCTGATCCTGCGCCGCGTCAATCTGATCCAAGGGGGCGTCGGCGGCCCGGTGCTGATCGGGCCGTCGAACTCGACGAGCGTCGCGGGATTGCAGAATTTCCTGGCCCGCAACGGCTTTCCGCACCATCTGCTCGATCCCGTCAGCGACCACGATGCTGCGGAGTTGATCGCGCGCTACTCGCCATCTCCGGATGATTGGCCGCTGGTGGTGACGATCGATGGCACCGTGTTGCGCAATCCGACCGAGAGCCAGCTTGCGCGCGCGCTTGGGATGATCGGCGGTCCGCGCGGCGACAAGATCTATGACGCTGCCATTGTCGGCTGCGGGCCGGCGGGGCTGGCCACCGCGGTGTATGCCGCGTCCGAAGGGCTTTCGGTCGTTGTTCTTGATTCGCGAGCCTTCGGCGGCCAGGCCGGCGCCAGCGCCCGCATCGAGAATTATCTCGGCTTTCCGACCGGCATTTCGGGACAGGCGCTGGCCGGCCGCGCCTTCACCCAGGCACAGAAGTTCGGCGCCGACATCATGATCCCGGTCAGCGTGCGATCGCTCGACTGTGCGCGAAAGGACGGCGTCTTCAAGCTTGCACTCGATGGTGGGGAGGAGGTGCGCTCACGCGCCGTCGTGGTCGCGAGCGGGGCGCGCTACCGGCGCGCCGAGATCGAAAATCTCGCCAGGTTCGAAGGCCGCGGCGTCTGGTATTGGGCATCTCCGACCGAGGCGCGGCTCTGTGCCGAACAGGAGGTCGCCCTCGTCGGCGGCGGCAACTCGGCCGGACAGGCCGCGGTTTTCCTGTCGGGTCACGCGCGCAAGGTCACCATGATCATTCGCGGCGGCGGCCTGGGCGCCAGCATGTCGCGCTATCTGATCGAACGCATTGAGGCCACGCCGAACATCGACCTCTTGTTCAACACCGAAGTCACCGCGCTGGAAGGCGGGCATGATTCCTCGCTCGAGCGCGTCCGCTGGCGCAGCAGGCTGTCCGGCGAGGAAAGCACGGCCGACATCCGAAATCTCTTCTTGTTTGTCGGCGCCGATCCCGCCACCGGCTGGCTCAGTGGTTGCGGCGTCACGCTCGATCGGGCGGGCTTCGTCGTCACCGGCGCCGAATCTGATCTCAATCTGGGCCGTCCGCGCTCGCAGCTCGAAACCTCCGTGCCCGGCGTGTTTGCCGTGGGCGATGTCCGATCCGGCTCGGTCAAGCGAGTCGGCGGCGCGATCGGCGAGGGCGCCCAAGTGGTGGCGGCGTTGCACGGCTTTCTCGGCGATGCCGCCAAGCCCGCGCTCTGATGGCCTGCGCACCGACGAGTTTTGTTTTTAGGTCCCTTCGTGACATTATGACAGCAATGCAAAGACTTCAGGCGCTTTGCGCGCCTTTATTTTGATCGGCCTCGCATGCCAGAGTTGCTGGTGGCGCGATCAGCCACCGGTGGCAATTCAGCCGGCCGCATCGTAGCATTCGCCCAGTTTTAACAGTGGGGGATTATTTGTCATGATAGTGGGGCTCAGTATAGCAACCTTCACCTTGGCCCATGTCGTGATCAGCCTGATCGCGATCGCCTCGGGCATTATCGTCATGTTCGGCATGCTTGGGGGCAGCAAGATGCGAGGCCTGACTGCGATCTTTCTATTATTTACGATTCTGACCAGCGTCACCGGCTTCATGTTTCCGTTCGAGCAGCTCCTGCCGTCGCACATGATCGGCATTCTGTCGCTGGTGCTGCTTCTGATCGCCTGCATCGCGCTTTACGCGACCAAGCTTTCGGGCGTGTGGCGTCCGATCTATGTGGTGACGGCACTTGCCTCCCTCTATCTCAATGTGTTCGTGCTGATCATCCAGGGCTTCCTCAAGGTGCCCGCGCTGCACACGCTCGCGCCAGGGAATCCGCCGAACGGACCGGCATTCGCCGTGGTTCAAGGGCTCGTATTGCTGTTCTTCGTCATCGTGATCGTCGGCGCATGGCGGCGGTTCAGGCCAGCACCCAGCTTCGCCTGATCGAACGCCGCAGTTGAACCGCAGGCGAAAGGGCCGACTGCTTCAACAAGGAAAGGGTGCACCATGCCAACGATCAAGACCAAGGACGGCACCGAGATCTTCTACAAGGACTGGGGTTCCGGTCAGCCGGTGGTGTTTTCGCATGGCTGGCCGCTGTCGGCCGATGATTGGGATACGCAGATGCTGTTCTTTCTCGATCAAGGCTTTCGCGTGATTGCCCATGACCGCCGCGGCCATGGCCGCTCCAGCCAGACGAGCGACGGCCATGACATGGATCACTATGCCGACGATCTTGCGGCGGTGACGGCGCATCTCGATCTGAAGGATGCCGTTCACGTCGGTCATTCGACGGGTGGCGGCGAGGTGGTGCATTATTTGGCCCGGCACGGCGAGAGCCGGGCCGCGAAGGCGGCCATCATCAGCGCGGTGCCGCCGCTGATGGTGCAGACACCGGCCAATCCTGGCGGCCTTCCCAAAGACGTCTTTGACGGATTGCAGGCGCAGCTCGCTGCCAATCGCTCGATATTCTATCGCGACCTCGCAGCGGGCCCGTTCTATGGCTACAATCGGCCGGGCGCCAACGCGTCCGAGGCCATCATCCAGAATTGGTGGCGCCAGGGCATGATGGGGGGCGCCAAGGCGCATTACGACGGCATCGTCGCCTTCTCGCAGACCGATTTCACCGAAGATCTCAAGAAAATCAGCGTGCCCGTGCTGGTGATGCATAGCGACGACGATCAAATCGTGCCCTATGCCGACTCCGCCCCGTTGTCGGCAAAGCTGTTGAAGAACGGAACGCTGAAGACCTACAAGGGCTTTCCGCACGGCATGCCTACCACCGAAGCAGCCACGATCAATGCCGATCTGCTCGCCTTCATCAAAAGCTGAGGGCCTTTCCAGCTGTCGTTCCGGGTCGCGTGCCAGTGCGAAGTCGGAACCACGAGGGTGTCGAGCACGTTTGCTAAAAGATGTCCGGAATGTTTCGCGTGGCGCCGCAACTCAAACTGATCGCGCTCGATGCCGATGATCTCGCGGTGATTTCCGCGCATGTGCAGGATGCCCGCCTGCAGGCCTGCGATATCGTCTGGCGGCAGAGCGAGAAGCGGCTGGTGATCGGCATGAACCGGCTGGACTGGGAGCAGACGCTCGACGGGGAAGCTGAGCCGCGCCGGCTGATCGCCGCGCTTCGCTTCGACCGGGTGCTGGCCTGCAAGTCGCGTAACATCGACCCTGCCAAGCCCGACAGGACGCTCGAACTCATTGGCATCGAGTTTCATCAGACCGAGGCGCCAGGCGGCAGCGCGTTGCTGCTGTTTGCCCATGGGGCGGCGCTCCGTCTCGACGTCGAGTGCCTGGAATGCGAGCTGACCGACCTCGGCCCCGATGATCTCGGCGCTGGCGGTCCGGAGATCGCCGTTTGAGCGACGTCATCCCGGGGCTGGTCCTTCAGCCTCTCATGGGGCCGCGCTTGGCGCGGGGCCCGGTGAACCATCCCGGCATGACGGTGCGGTTCGAGGGTTGACGGCCACTTCCCGCCGCGCCATTGCAATAATCCTTCGAATCCTGCCGGATAGCCTCCATGCCCGTTCGCCTCGACCGAAACAGCACCGATTTCGACCAGCGTTTCGCGACGTTCCTCGCCGCCAAGCGCGAGGTCTCGGCCGATGTCGAGGCGGCGGCGCGGGCGATTGTGCAGGATGTCGCGACCCGCGGCGACGCGGCGCTGATCGAGGCGACGAAGAAATTTGATCGGCTCGCGCTCGATACCTCCGGTCTGCGCGTGAGCGCCGCCGAGATCGACGCAGCGCTAAATGCCTGCGATCGTCCCACACTCGACGCGCTGACATTCGCCCGCGACCGCATCAAGTCGTTCCATCTCAAGCAACTGCCGAAGGACGAGCGCTTCACGGACGCAAGCGGCGTCGAGCTCGGCTGGCGCTGGAGCGCGGTCGAGGCGGTTGGCCTCTATGTTCCCGGCGGCACCGCGGCCTATCCGTCGTCGGTGCTGATGAACGCCGTGCCGGCGAATGTCGCAGGCGTGGCGCGGCTGGTGATGGTCGTGCCGGCGCCCGACGGCAAGCTCAATCCGCTGGTGCTGGCCGCGGCGCATCTCGGCGGCGTTTCCGAAATCTACCGCGTCGGCGGCGCGCAGGCGATCGCCGCGCTCGCTTATGGCACCGCGACGATCGCGCCGGTCGCCAAGATCGTCGGTCCCGGCAACGCCTATGTCGCCGCCGCCAAGCGGCTCGTGTTCGGCAAGGTCGGCATCGACATGATTGCCGGTCCCTCCGAAGTGCTCGTCATCGCCGACGACACCGGTAACGCGGACTGGATTGCCGCCGATCTTCTGGCACAGGCGGAGCACGATGAAAGCGCGCAGTCCATCCTGATCACGGATTCCCCGCGCCTTGCCGACGAGGTCGCGCATGCCGTCGAATCGCAGCTCAAGACCTTGCCGCGGGCGAAGATTGCCGGGGCGTCCTGGGACGATTTCGGCGCGATCATCCTGGTTGCCAAGCTCGACGATGCCGTGCCGCTGGCGGACGCGATCGCCGCCGAGCATCTGGAAATCATGACCGCCGACCCGGATGGGTTCTCGAACAAGATCCGCAATGCGGGCGCGATCTTCCTCGGCGCCCATACGCCCGAGGCGATCGGCGACTATGTCGGCGGCTCCAATCATGTGCTGCCGACGGCGCGCTCGGCGCGCTTCTCCTCAGGGCTCGGCGTGCTCGACTTCATGAAGCGAACTTCGGTCCTGAAATGCGGGCCCGTCCAGTTGCGCGCGCTCGGGCACGCCGCGATGACGCTCGGCAAGGCCGAGGGGCTGGAGGCCCATTCACGTTCGGTCGGACTGCGCCTCAATCTGCCATGACCATGAAGCCCCCCGAGGACGACTCGAAGAATCGCATCGTCGGCGTCACGCTCGACGAAGAATCGATCGGTCGTTCGGGGCCTGACATCGAGCACGAGCGCGCGATTGCGATCTACGATCTGATCGAGCAGAACCTGTTCGCGCCGGATGGCCACGCGGGCAGCGGGCCCTTTACGCTCCATATCGGCATCACCGGCAACCGGCTGATGTTCGATATCCGCCGCCAGGACAGCACGCCGGTGGTGGCGCATCTGTTGTCGCTGACGCCGTTCCGGCGGATCGTCAAAGATTATTTCATGATCTGCGACAGCTATTACCAGGCGATCCGCACCGCGACGCCGGACAAGATCGAGGCCATCGACATGGGCCGCCGCGGCATCCATGACGAGGGCTCGCGCACGCTGCAGGAGCGCTTGAAGGGCAAGGTGCGGATCGATTTCGAGACCGCACGCCGGCTGTTCACGCTGATCACCGTCCTGCATTGGAAGGGTTGACCGCGCATGATGCCGGATCAGGTCACGCGCAGGATCGGAGTAGCGTAGCGCAATGGCAGCGCCGCCATCACGCGCACGTTTCCCCCAATCCGTGCTGTTCGCGTGCGGCCAGAACAGCGTGCGCTCGCCGATGGCTGCGAGCCTGTTGCAGCAGATGTTTCCACAAACCCTCTACGTGCGCTCTGCCGGTGTGAAGAAGGGCGAGCCTGACCCGTTCGCCGCCGCCGTGATGGCCGAGCTTGGCCAGGATATTTCCCCACACAGGCCGATGACGTTCGAGGAACTGGAGGACTGGGAGGGGCTCAATTTCGATCTCATCATCACGCTGTCGCCGGAGGCGCATCACAAGGCGCTTGATTTGACGCGGACGCTCGCCGCCGATGTCGAATACTGGCCGACGCACGATCCGACCGGCGCCGAGGGCAATCGCGAGCAGAAGCTCGCCGCCTATCGCGAAGTCTGCGATACGCTGTTGCTGCGCATCCGCAAGCGGTTCGCCAAAGCGGGGGCCGCAAGCGGGTAGGTATCTGTGTCGTCGTGGCGAAGAAGCGGCGCCACGGCATTCGTTATCATTCTGTCACAGAGGGCTCGCATCGCGCGGTTTTTGAAGGCTTTACGGGGGTGATAACAGCCTGTTCCCATATTGTGGAAAGAGGGCCCTTCCGATACGTTCCGCGCGCTCCCGCCCTCGAATCTCCATTTGCAACATCCGCATGCTAGGCCGTCCCAAAATCGTTCTTGCTTCCGGTTCGCCGCGGCGTCTGGCGCTGCTCAACCAGGCTGGCATCGAGCCCGATGCGCTGCGTCCGGCCGATGTCGACGAGACCCCGCGGCGCGGTGAGCTGCCGCGGGCCTGCGCCAACAGGCTCGCGCGCGCCAAGGCCGATGCCGCGCTGAAATCGGTGCAGCTCGACGACGAGCTGCGCGGCGCATTCATTCTCGCCGCCGACACCGTGGTGGCGGTCGGCCGCCGTATTTTGCCGAAGGCCAATCTGGTCGACGAGGCCGCGCAATGCCTGCGGCTGTTGTCGGGGCGCAATCACCGGGTCTACACCGCGATCTGCCTGGTGACGCCGCGGGAGGCGTTTCGCCAGCGGATGGTCGAGACCCGCGTGCGCTTCAAGCGCTTGAGCGAGGACGACATCCAGGCCTATATCGGCTCCGGAGAATGGCGCGGGAAGGCGGGCGGCTATGCCGTTCAGGGCATTGCGGGCTCGTTTGTGGTGAAAATGGTTGGCTCTTACTCCAATGTGGTCGGGCTGCCGCTCTATGAATCCGTCACGCTTCTCGGCGGGGAGGGCTTTCCGATCCGCTTCGGCTGGCTGAATGCCGCCGGCTGAACCGCCAACGGATACGGACGGCGACACAGGCTCCGGTGGCCCGCCAAAGCCGTGCCCTATCTGCGGCAAGCCGGCCGCCGCCAAGGCCACCCGCCCGTTCTGTTCCTCCCGCTGCCGCGATGTCGACCTGAACCGCTGGCTGTCCGGTTCCTATGTGGTCCCAGCCGCCGAGGACGATCCGGAGGAGGGGGAATAGGTGAGATTCTACAGAATGTTAGAGGGGAGGTCGTACGGCCCGTCTTCGCCCTTCGGGCTACGCCGGGCACGGCGGCGCCACGCGAAGCCGAAGGCGAAGCGTGGTGGACAGGACCGTTTCGCCCCACTATAACGCGCCGGCCCGCCGGTCCTTCGGACAGTGCGATACGCCCAGGTAGCTCAGTTGGTAGAGCATGCGACTGAAAATCGCAGTGTCGGTGGTTCGATTCCGCCCCTGGGCACCATATTGGATAGAAATTTCAATATCTTAGCGGCGGCTATCGCAAATAGAGCCATCAATTTTCTGGATGGGGACGCGCTGGGGACGCAAATGATCGACCTGCCAAATGTCGTCAGTAGGCATGCGATGCTCACTAGAAAAGAGTTCCGCAAAACGTAGGCTTGGTTGTGATGCTAGGCCGGCGCTCCTACACCACTGGAGCGCCCACACTCATGGGACGCGGCCCCCTCTCAAGGCTGAAACAGGGGTTCGATTCCCCTAGGGAGCGCCAGAAATTTCAACGACTTAGATTCGAGTT
>Ga0210406_10006095_pt1 | contig 12544 bp, 18 predicted proteins | sample IncBWC30MmetaG_FD_155454 | JGI IMG/M metagenome (GOLD analysis project Ga0210406, IMG submission 155454) | Forest soil microbial communities from Barre Woods Harvard Forest LTER site, Petersham, Massachusetts, United States - Inc-BW-C-30-M | ecosystem: Environmental > Terrestrial > Soil >...
GGCTCCCAGGTTCATCGTGGCTGTGACAGCCGTGTCTGGCTCGAGGAATATCCTGCCGGCGTGCCCGCCGACATCGACGCGACGCCATACGCGTCCCTGGTCGAGCTGCTGGAGGAGAGTTTCGAGACGTTTCGCCTTCGCAGGGCGTTCATCTGCATGGGTAGATCGATCTCCTATGGCGACCTCGATCGGATGTCGCTTGCGCTCGCGGCCTATTTGCAGAGCAAGTGCCTGCGAAAGGGCGCTCGCGTCGCCCTCATGCTGCCGAACGTTCCGCATCATCCGGTTGCGACCGTCGCCGTGCTGCGCGCGGGCTATGTGGTGGTGAACGTCAACCCGATCTACACGCCACGCGAACTCGAGCACCAGCTCAGGGATTCGGGCGCGGAGGCCATCATTGTCCTCGACAGCCACGCATCCGTTGTGCAGCAGGTGATCGCCAGGACGGCGGTTCGGCACGTCATCGTCGGCAGCCAGTTCGAGGCCTCAGGCGGCGGGAAAGTGGCCTGTGAACCCGGTGCCCTTCCGGACGCGGTGTCTTTCGACGACGCGATCGAGGCCGGACATGACCTGACATTCGCTGCGCCAAAGATCGCGGCGGATGACGTAGCGTTTCTTCAGTACACCGGCGGCACCACTGGCGTCTCCAAGGGCGCGACGCTGCTTCACCGCAACATTCTCGCCAACGTATTGCAGAATGACGCCTGGATGCAGCCGGTCCTGGGAGAGCTGCCGCATACCGAGCAGCTGTTCATCGTCTGCGCGTTGCCGTTGTATCACATCTTCGCGCTGACGGTGTGTTTCCTCCTGGGGATGCGCGTCGGCGGCGTCAATTTGCTGATCCCGAACCCCCGAGACATCCCGGGCCTCATCCAGGAACTGAGGAAGTATCAGTTCCACAGTTTCCCGGCGGTCAACACGCTCTACAATGCGCTGCTCAATTCACCCGGCTTCGACCAGATCGACTTCTCGAGACTGAAGGTCTCATGCAGCGCCGGCATGGCGACGCGACAGGCTGTGGCCGACGCCTGGTTGAACAAGACTGGCTGCGCGCTGTCCGAGGCTTACGGACTGTCGGAAACTTCGCCCGCGCTGACCTGCAATCGGTACGACACGAAGACCTTCAGCGGAACGGTCGGCCTTCCCCTACCATCGACCCATATTTCAATCCGTGACGACAATGGCTGCGAGGTGGCCCTCGGCGAGGCTGGCGAGATCTGCGCAACGGGGCCGCAAGTGATGGCGGGTTACTGGAACAAGCCGGAAGAAACCGCAAAGGTGATGACATCGGACGGCTACTTCCGCACCGGCGACATCGGAGTGATGATGCCGAACGGCAGCATCAAAATCGTCGATCGCAAGAAGGACATGATCATCGTATCCGGCTTCAACGTCTACCCGAACGAGGTCGAAGACGTGATCGCAAGCCATCCCGGCGTGCTGGAATGCGTGGTGATCGGTGTCGAGGACGCGCGTTCTGGCGAGGCGGTGAAAGCCTTTGTCGTCACGAGGGATCCGAATGTAACCGCTGACGACATCGTCAACTTCTGCGCCACACAGTTGACCAGCTACAAGGTCCCGAAGCAGGTCGAATTCCGAACGCAGCTGCCGAAGACCAACGTTGGTAAGATTCCGCGCAGGCAAATGCGCGATCAAGAATAGTTGGCGCTGCCCAATTCCCCAATCAGAGATTCGGCGGCGTGCGAGGTCTGCTCTTGGGCTTCTGACTAGCGGCAAGCCGATGAGACAAACTGACTGCGGCCATAGCGCTCGGCCTACGAGTGAAGGAGAGAAATATGCGGAATTGCACAAAGAACTATATCGACGGAGCGTGGATTGCCTCCACCAGCGGCGAAGTGATTGACGTCATTAACCCGGCAACCGAACAGCTGGCGGGGCAGGTCGCCTCGGGCAGCGTCGCTGACGTTGATCGTGCGGTGGCCGCCGCAAGGACGGCGTTCCGCGCCTTTGCCAAGACCACCCGTCAGGAACGCACCGACCTTCTGAACAGTGTGCTGTCCGCCTATGCAGGTCGTCACCAGGACTTGGCGGACGCGCTCGTGGAGGAACTCGGGGCCCCGGTCAAGTTCGCGAAGGAAATGCAGGCAGGAGTTGGCTTCCTTCACCTCCAAACCGCTATCGAGGCGCTGAAGACCTATGCCTTCGAACACGCCCAAGGGCCTCGCACAGTGGTTCGACGGGAGCCCATCGGTGTGGTCGGAATGGTGACGCCATGGAATTGGCCGATCAACCAGATCATGTGCAAGGTTGTGCCGGCCCTCGCGACGGGTAACACGATGGTCCACAAGCCGTCTGAGGTTGCGCCGTTCACTGCTCATATCATTGCCGAGATCCTGCATCAGGCCGGTGTTCCCAAGGGCGTCTATAACCTCGTCGATGGAACGGGTCCTGTCGTCGGCACGGCGATCTCCCAGCACCCGCACATCGATATGGTCTCCTTCACTGGGTCGACGGCGGCAGGAATCGATGTCGCCAAGCGCGCGGCGGACAGCGTCAAACGAGTGCATCAGGAACTCGGCGGCAAATCGGCGAACATTGTGCTCGACGATGCGGACATGGGTAAGGCGGTGACCGAGAACATCTACCGGCTGATGCTGAATAGCGGTCAAACCTGCCATGCCCCGACCCGCCTGCTGGTCCCGGCGAGCCGGATGGAGCAAGTCAAGGCGATCGCGGCGCAGGTGGCGAGGTCGATCACCGTCGGCGATCCCACGAGCGACGTCTACATGGGTCCTGTGGTCTCGCAACGGCAATGGGATCGAATCCAGTCGCTGATCAAGAAGGGTCTCACAGAGGGGGCGACTCTCGTGGTCGGCGGCGAAGGGCGGCCGAAAGGACTCGATACCGGATACTACGTCCGCCCAACAATCTCTGCGGATGTCGACAACCACATGTCGATCGCACGCGAAGAGATCTTCGGGCCGGTGCTTTGCGTGATCGGCTATCGCGACGTCGAAGACGCCATCAAGATCGCCAACGACACGGTCTATGGCCTTGCAGCCTATGTGCAGTCCGCCAGCGAGGATCGCGCCACAGCGGTCGCCGCTCGGATCGAGGCTGGCATGGTCTACATCAATGGGGCCGGCGAAGACCCCCAGGCGCCGTTCGGCGGCTACAAGATGTCCGGAAATGGAAGGGAATGGGGAGACATCGCGTTCGGCGACTTTCTCGAGACCAAGGCCGTGATTCACCGCGAAGCCGCCTGATCGAACGCAGCGGTCGGCGTTTTCTTTTGCGCTTTGACCGCGGATTCATCTTGATAATCCCGACCACCAACAACGGTGTCATTATGGCAAGCAAGCAATCCAAGGAATTGACTACCCTCTACGCGTCAATCGTAGAACGGATCTCAAAGCCAGACATCGATTTGGCAACAATCCGGGACATCATGGAAAACCTGCATTTGGGGGCTACCGAGCCCGAAGGGCTCAGCTACGCTGAAGCGGACGCCGACGGCGCGCCAGCACTTTGGTGTATTCCCGAGGGATGCGCCATGGACCGTGTCCTATTGCATAGCCACGGTGGCGGCACCGTCGTCTGCTCAATGCACACCGACCGAAAGGCCGTCGCCCACATCGCCAAGGCGGTAGGGGCCCGCGCACTCGTGCTGAACTACCGGCGTTCACCGGAGTACAAATTCCCCGCTCAATTCGATGATGTGGAGAAGGCGTATCGGTGGCTCCTTGCCAAGCGGATTCCTCCCGAGAACATTGCCAGCATTGGTCAGTCTGTCGGCGGCTCGCTTGCCGTGGGTCTGGCCGCAAGCTTGCGTGCCAAAGGCATTCCGTTGCCGGGTGCCATCCTGTCGGTGACACCTTGGTTTGACATGGAGATGAGGAGCAAGACATTGGAGAGCAACGCTGAGACCGACGCGCTTCTTTCCAGGCCGCTGTTGGAAACATTTCGAGAGTCGTGGATCGGCGACACAGGCGTGGCCAGGAATGATCCGCGGGTCAATCCGCTCTACGCTGATTTGTCCGGCCTTCCGCCGATCATGGTCTATCACGGCGCCCACGACTTGCTCGCCGGCGAAGCCATCGAGTTCGGGACGCGCGCGAAAAGCTTCGGTCTCGATGTCAGCCTACATTCCCTGCCTGAAGGTCAGCACAACTTCATCTTCGGTGCTGGCCGTGTGCCCGAAGTGGACCAGGCGATCTTGGAGATGGCTCGGTGGCTGCGATTCAAGCTCGGTCTCTCTGCGATGCACCCGTAAGCGCCTCACATGAGGCGGAAAAACATCTCCAGGTGCCGAAGGCGAAGATATTTTGTGGATGGCTCGGTGGCGGCGAGCGCAGTCGGGCGACCCGTTGAGGTGTCTCTTGAGGGTCAAAGGCCGAAAGGTTCAGACCGAGCAAATGTTTTCCGGTTTGCACCTCAAAGCAGACGCAAGGCATTTTCGAGTACACGCCCTAACTAATCCGGCACGGACAAGGTGCCCGCGTTCTCTAGGTGTCATCGCCCGCGACCCCGGCCATTGACCTTTCTGCCAAGCGACGATCTCGTCTTCGAACCAGATTTTGTTCTTCCCAGTGATGAAGGTCCCGCGCGGAAACTGGCCTCGCTTTTCCATGCGCCAAAGCGTCACCGGGCTGACCGGCACGATCTCCAAAACCTGCTTTTCGTTGAGCATACGGCGCGCCCGCTCCGGTGCGGCCTCGTGCGGCTCGGTTTCCGGTTCTTTGGTTTCGGTCATCGGCACCTCCGTCATGCTGTACCCTTGGTTTCCGGCTGACCTTCGAAGCGAGCGATCATCTCTTTGAACAGCGCGACGATGTCCTTGTGGTCTGCGCCGTTCGACATGAAATTGCAGCGGCCCTCGGCGGAGCCGAACGGAAACATCAAAAGGACGATGCCGACCTCGCGATCTGCGCCCTTTTTGTCACCATTCATAAATTCGTCGATCGTCTGGATGATCACGGTCATCTTCTCTTTGTGATCGGCCTGCACCGGACCGTCGCCAAGCTGGTGTTCGGTCATGCCTTCCTCCTCATCCAGGGCGCGATGCGCTCGCCGTTGAAGAACATCCGATACGGCGCGGCGTCCTTTTCCTCGATGACGTAGGCCGCGCAGCGCGTGAACCCGAGCTGCTGCAGCGCGCGGACCCGATGGTGCCCGTCGATCAGCCAGATCACCGGACGGCCGTCTTCGCTCTGACCCTCCTCGACGAAGATCAGCGGCGGCGAATCGATCAAGGCTTCCGGATGGGCGACCATCTCCGCGATCTTGTCCTCGTCGACGCTGACGTTGCAGCTCTGCGCGACGGTCTCATCGATATCGAAGTCGCCGTAGACCGTGTGCTTTCCCGCGAAAAAGTCGTGCTGCGCGCGCGTGACGTTCCAGCTGCCGCGGTCGCTGTCGAAGGTCACGTCGCCCAGGAAGTAGTTCGAAACGATCAGAACGTCGCTCATTCGTGCCTCCGCGCGTTTCGGCTATCGGTCCGGAAGGTTCGCGTACAGCTCGTCGATCGAGTCCAGGTCGACGAGAATTCGTCGATCAAACTTCTTTCCCCTGATGCGCTTCTGCTTCAGCAGCTCAAAGCACCGGCTTTGCGAGAACGCGCCGTAGCGGCAGGCGACCCGCGTGCTGGCGTAGCGACGCCCATCGCCTAAACAGATGATGGCATCAGCATCCGCTGCTCTGTGTTTTGCTTTTGCCTTCGTCACCATTGTCTGTCTCCGCGCAGCCCGCTCCTTCTTCCGCCGCTGGACGCGGGCTATGTGGCACTGCTTGCAAACCGGCATTGGGCGTTTTCGGCGCGAATGCCTGTAGAATTCGCTTTCGGGCTTTTTCTGTTGGCATTGCCTGCACCTCAAGAGCCCGGCGCCGTCGCTCATTTCTTTCTCGCCGCCTCCTGCTTCAGCCGCTGTCCCTCGTGCAGCCAGCGCTCGGCGAGCCGCAGCATCCCGATCCAGTGGCGGAGCGTCGCCGGACTCTTGGCGGTGTCGTCGGCGATAAGGCGGATCAACCGCTCGCCCGTATTCGTTAGCCGCTCAATCTCCACCTTCATCTGATCTCCGTTTCAGCTCGTCGAGCACCGCGCCGATGATCGAGCTTGGCGCGCCTTGGCTGTCGCGCGTCACGGCCGCCGTGATCGTCTCGAGCTTCGCGCCGAACTGCAGCGCCATCGAAAGAATGACCGCCGCGTCCCGCGCGATCGCCTCGACCTGTTCGCCCGATTTGCCGCCGCTGATGAAAATCTCACCGAGATCGCCATTTTCGTAGAACCCGAGCGTCACCGCGAACTTACCTGTCATGCCGCCCCATTCGACCGCGAAGGTCTCGGCGGCACGGCGCTGCGGTAGAAGGCGGCGCTCGCTCATCACGCAGCCTGCACAGCTGCCACCTTCGCCTTGCGCGGCCGCTTCTCGGACTCGAGCGCACCGGCGATCGCCCGGATGCAGCCGATCAGCTCGTGGGCCTGCGCCCTCGTCGTGATCGCGCAGGTGACGTGCAGCTCAACCACGCCGTCATTGGTCTTCAGCTGGAGGTCGGCGCCCTTCGGAATTTTCATTTGGTTTTAGTTGTCCCTGTCTCGTATCGCGTCACAAGCTCGACGACGCAGAATATCTTTCGATGCTGCTCATCCTCGGCGAAACGATTCGCCATTTTCATCGCGAGATCGAGGTCGCCCAGTTCGGCGCAAATCTCCACGTCGGTTTCGTTGATCACCCGAAACGTTCTCATTGCGCCGCCCTGTTGAGTAGGTGCAACGCGATCCGGTTGACCGCCTCGTCGATGCGTGGGATGTGGTCATCGACAAATTCGTTGAAAAGCTTTCGGCGGGCCTCACGATCGCGAGGTAGAACACCTGCGAGAAGCTCGGCGACCAAGAAGGACAGCGCCGCCGTAATCTCCAACGGCGTCGTGAGCTCGGTCATGTCGTGCCAGCCGTTGATTAGGCTAATAACTTCCTCCGGGCTGTCGGACAGCATCATGATCGTCCTCCTCTTCAAGCGGGTACGAGCTCACCTCACGCCGCGACAGAAAGCAGCGGACGCGCCGCGCTTCGCGGACGTGATCGACCGCATGACAGTGCTCGGTATCGGTGCGGCAGTGCTCGCCGCAACAGATCGCCCTCGCAATCTCAAGATCCTGCCCCGTGTAGTTCGCCGGATAGAACCGAAAGTCATGATCCAAATTCAAATCGATCAAATCAAACTCCTCGTCAGTTCGCTTCGCGACGCTGCCCATCGCCATAGCGAGTGCGCCGAGGGTACCGCCGATAAACAAGCCCGCTGCGATGCCAACCCAGAACCCGGTCTCACCCAACATTGGACCTCCTCCTTCTTCTTGCCTGACCCGCCGCTGGTCCTTTGGCGAAGACCAGCGGCGGGCGGAATCGCTGCACCGGGGCTGGTGCGTTGCAGCGAATTACTGCTCGTTCAGACGCCGGAGCTGGGAGCGGATCATCCCCGCAAAGCGCGTCGTGACGATGTTGCCGCGATGAATGAGGACGGTGCACTCCTCTCCACCGGTCCCGGTGAAATGCACGCGCGTATGTCGGCCGCCCTCGGATATGCGAATTGATGTGCCGCCCGCGTCGCGGATCTTGACAATGGTCTCACGTACCAGCCGACGCATCGCTCGCCTCCGTCTTAGGCTTCGTCGTCTTCGCCGCATGCTCTGCGGCCGAGGCATCGAGCGCGGCGATCGCTGCGTGACCGATGGGCTGACCTGTGCTCCTCAATCGCTCGGCCAGGCGCGGCGAGACGTCTTTCGCGGTTTCGCTGGCGACGCTGAATCCGGCGTCCTCCATCTCCTCCTTGGTGACCATGCCGAGGACGAGGTCGGGGCAGTAGACGCGTGCCCAGTCGCGGCTCATGTTGTAGAACAGCTGCAGATCCGGCTTCGTATCCCACAGCGGCGAGCCCTTGATCTTCCCCTGTTCGTTGCGCGGCGGCCGGAGCTTGCCGAGCGTGAACTGGTTCGCGTCGGAATCCTTTGGCGGCCAATAGCGCGGCTCGCGTTCGCCCTTAAACGTCGCAAAGACGCGGCAGCGCCGGTTGTCGCCTTCGCCCTCATATTCGACATTGAGCCGGGTGGTGATCGGCGCGAGCTTCTCGATCAGCGCGTGATAGAATTTGCTGCCGTATGCGACGCGCTTCTCGCCCTTGTTCTCGACGAGATAGCTCTCCTCGGCGAGCGCGAGCGGAGAGATGCCGAACTCCAGCGCCTTCAGGCAGATGCCGTAGCAGCCGCCGACATTGCCCTGCAGCCAATTGGGCAGCATCGGGCCTGCGGTCGCAAGCAGTTTGGCTTGGTCGACGAGGTCGCGAAGATTTCTGGGGTCGACGCCGCCCACCTTGAACAACCTGACGTGCTCGGTGTGCTCGCTGACGACTTTTTCGGCATCGCCACGCACGAGATCGCCCCGGGTGACGCGCTCGGGGTGCGGTCGGTCCGATTCCATCGGACGGTCGCCGGGGAATGAGGCGTCACTCATCGCGCCGACTCCTCCAAACGATATCGAGTCGGCTTGCTGCCGAGCGCAGGGTTGCCGCGCCAATGCCCCTCGACTGGGATATATTCAAGCTTGCCGGCGTTCCAGCGCAGGTGCGTGCGGCAGTAGTGCAGGCACTTCGCGCCGGTTAGGTGAGCTTCGTTCGAAGGGTGGCCAGATCGATCCTCTGGAAGCGCGACCCTCAGAATAATCTCGGTCCAGGCGCGCAGCGGGAATTTTCCGACAAGTCCTAGCGCTTTCAGCCTCTCACGCTCAATCCGCTCATGAGGATGATGCGTGCGCTGACCGATAATGCGCGGCGAGTTGATGATGGCGAGCGCGGCATAAACCCAGAAATGTGCCAGCAGCGGCCGACTGCTCGTCTTCCCATTCCTCCGAATTTGTTCAGCCGCCTGATGTCGATCGGGCACGCCGCCAGAATCAATCAGTGGAAGCTGCGTCTCGAGGAAGTCGCCTAAGCGCCATCGCCGGAAGTCGCCCTGTTCGGATCGGCTAATGGTGTGGATATCGCAGCCTTGCGATGAGTTGCCATGACCATCAAGAATCAGCGCAATACGGCCCTGCACGGGGTCCACCACCTCGATCCATGTCTTTGGGGCAGGCAAGAAAGCAAGTCGCCGATTGAACCGTCCGGCATCGCTGAAAGCAGCTTCCATCTGATCGCCTTGCAACCGGATCAACGCCTCGACGGCCGTGCACTCGAAAAAGTGCGTCTCGTCGAACTCGGCCATGAAAAGCTTTCTGTCGGCCCACCCGAAGTACGGCATGTCACGCATCAATTCGCGAGCGAGTGGTGTCATCGGACCGCCTCCCGCAGCTGATACTTAATTCGATTGTCGACGCTGGTCCGGTACCAATCTGGCAGGTCGATATATTCAGCGTCCGGCCGGTCATCGCCGGGTCCGGGCCAATGATTGCTCTGCAGGCATTGCCAGAAGATGTCGTAGGCGAGCTGGTTGAGCTGGTGCGCGCGGGCGAGATCCTCGTCCTTAAGCGTCACGGCGCGAACGCAGTACGGCGGCTTGCTCTCAACGAACAGCAGCGTGAACGAGGCGGCGGGCAGGCCGAGCGCGCGCGCCACCTCCATCACCATGGCGCCCTGCATGTCGTAGCCGTAGTCGACGATCGTGCGCTTCAGATCGCGATACAGCACCGAGCGCGTGGTTTTCAGGTCGAAGAAATCCCCGCTATCGTTCGGAATCCCGTCGGGCCGCGCCTTCTTGTAGAACCCGCGCGGATCGAGGTCGAACATCGAACGCTCGGGCGCGCCGCTGAGCAGACCTTGCTGCACCAGCGGGAAGTTGCCGAGCGCGATGATCATCCCCTTGATGTCTTCGGCCATCTTCGGCGTGATGACCGTCTTGCCAGCCTTGCGCTGCTCCTCGAGCCATTCACGCCATTCCTTGCGGTTCCCGTTGTACGGGTGTCCGGCAATTGTTGGAGGCCGAAGCACGGTGTCGTCGTCGAACGGTTCCGCAGCGACTGCCTTGTGAACAGCGCGGCCTTTCGCGATCGCCTCGCTCTCGGCCTCGTCGTCAGGATGCTCCGGGTTGAGCGCGGACTCCTCCCAGGCGTGCTTCGGCGATTTGTTGATGAGCGTCCGCAGGAAAGACGACGATACGCTCGGCGCGTCGCAGAGATCGAAGCGATGATAATCGGCAAGCGGGATGCCGCGATAAATGCCGGGTTTATTGACGATTTCGCCACTCCAAGGGATAGACTGCATGGCCCCTCCCGAGGTTCAAAAGGTTCGCGTTCTTCCGAGACGCCAGGCGTGCAGGCGTGCGGGATGATGCTTTTTGCTGGGTTGGGATTCGGGCCACCCGCTGGCTTCTTGCAGGTGGTGCAACCGATTTGTCTTCGACCGTCCTGTTCTCAGCGGACGCTTTTGTCTACGACGCGCCGATTCTCCGGCCCTCCACATTGTTTGTCAACAGCGTTTAATAAACGTTGCTGCAGTTTTTTGAAGTCCGGAACCGTTCAACCTAAGCGGTACGAAGGAGTTACGTGCGGATCGCCTGACCCATGCGTCATCGGCTGTAACTTTTTTTGATTGATTCCGTGTTCGTGTTTGTTCGTGTTTGTTGCTCGTTGTTAGCGTTTAAGCCACCGCATTGCTCCTCATAGCGCTTTTGACCCCGAGCAAATTGCGGGCTTATGAAAACGACCGTCGCGTTTCGAGCCGGACAGGCCGACGATGGTCGATCTTCAAGCGCAGACCTCCTGGGATCACGACTCGACTGCCATCCTCACACGGATGTGGAACGAGGGCTACTCCTGCGCCCTGATCGCAGCCGAGGTGAAGCGCTCTCGAGCCGCTGTTATCGGCAAGGCTTATCGCCTGAACCTTTCGCGAGAGACGGCGCCGCTGCATCACCGGCCGTTGAGGCCAGTCACAAGCCGCTGCCGCGCAACGTTTCGCTGGCGCCGCCCAAGCCCGAACCCGAGCCTGAGCCCGAGCTGCCGTCCGATCCGGTCGCTTTCCTCGATCTCGAAGATCATCACTGCCGCGCTGTCGTCATCGAGCGCGGTCGCGACGGGCTGCCGCTTTGCTGCGGCGCGCGCCGCCTGGAGGGCTGCTCGTGGTGTCGCGAGCATCGTCGAAAGTTTCACGTGAAATGGATCGACTACAAACGAAAGGAAGCAGCGCATGGCTAAGGCGGCGACGGCAACGAACGGATTCGACCAGGAGCAAGTTATCCGCGTCCTCAATAAGATCGATGGCTTCAAGGACGATCTCTTGTCCGAGCGCGGCGGGTACATGCAGACCTGCAGAGGCATTCGCGAGTCCATTGCGGCGGTCTACGACGAGGCCAAGGCGCTCGGCATTCCGAAAAAGGAACTGCGCACGCTGGTCAAGATCCGCGAGAATGAGCAGAAGAACCAGAAGCTGTTCGACGAGCTCGAGGCCGATCAGCAGGCGACGCTGCAGATGCTCGCCGCAGCCGAACAGGTGAAGGATCTGCCGCTCTGGAGGGCGGCGGCTGCAGCGCCGAAGGAGGCACCCCGGCCTGGCGTCCAGTGACGAGGGCGCGGCCATGGGCACACTTCCGATCGAGTCCATTGGTGTGGGCACGCGGCACCGTCGCGACATGGGCGACATCACCGCGCTGGCGCAGAGCATCGCCGAAGTAGGGCTGCTGCATCCCGTTGTCGTCACGCCCGGTGGCGTCCTGATCGCTGGCGAACGCCGCATTGCAGCCTGCAAGGCCCTCGAATGGGATGAGGTGCCGATCACGGTGATCGACGTCGACAAGATCGCCCGCGGTGAATACGCCGAGAACCATTTCCGCAAGGCCTTCACGCCGTCCGAATATGCCGACATCGCCGACGAGCTTGAGCCCGTCGAGCGAGAGCAGGCGAAGGAGCGGATGGAGACGGGCAAGCCCCCCTCTGGGAGATTCCCAGAGGGTCAAACGGGCAATGCGCTCGACAAAGTTGCGCGCGCTGTCGGCAAGGACCGCAAGACGGTTCAGAAGGCACGCGCGGTGCGCGATGCGGCGCGTGCAGATCCCGAGCGGTTCGGCAAGCTCCAGGATGACATGGACCGCACCGGCCGCGTCGACGGGCCGTTCAAGCGGCTCAAGGTGATGACGCAGGCCGAAGCGATCCGCGCCGAGCCGCCGCCGCTACCGGGCAGCGGACCGTACCGGGTGATCGTCGCCGATCCGCCGTGGCCGTATGAATTGCGCAAGGTGGACCCGTCGCATCGGGCAACGCATCCGTTCCCGCAAATGTCGATCGAGCAGATTTGCGCGGTCGACGTCGCCAGCATCGCTCACGAGGATTGTATCCTGTGGCTCTGGTGCACGAACCACCATATCGTCCGCTGCGCGGCTCCGGTGCTCGATGCTTGGGGCTTCGAGGAAAAAACCGTTCTCACCTGGGCGAAGGATCGCTTCGGCACCGGCGATTGGCTGCGCGGCCAGACCGAGCACTGCATCATGGCGGTGCGCGGCAACCCGATCGTCGAACTCACCAAGCAGAGCACCGTGATCTATGGGCCGTTGCGGGAGAATTCACGCAAGCCAGACGAGTTTTATGAATTCGTCGAAAAGCTCT
>Ga0210406_10006097_pt1 | contig 12540 bp, 13 predicted proteins | sample IncBWC30MmetaG_FD_155454 | JGI IMG/M metagenome (GOLD analysis project Ga0210406, IMG submission 155454) | Forest soil microbial communities from Barre Woods Harvard Forest LTER site, Petersham, Massachusetts, United States - Inc-BW-C-30-M | ecosystem: Environmental > Terrestrial > Soil >...
GGTCCATGACTCGGAATGCATTTGGAATTGACTTTGGTCAAAATAAAGCCTCGGCGGGCCCTGCAAAATCCTTTGCATGCGGAGGTAATCGGCGCTATAGTGCGACCGTCCGGCAAGACTGAATCTGTCTACCGCAAGAAAGCAGAGAGTATGGCCTTTGATGTGAAAGAACTGATGATCGACATTACCAAGGCTGGGGAGGGGCTGCTAGGGTGCCACCCCAGCAAAATGACTGCCGTCACCTGGGGTTGCTGCGGAACTATCTGTCACCCTACGGTTTATGTTTGTCACCCCAGCGTGCCGACAACGTGGATAGTGTGCAAGCTCGGCACCTACACCTGTTTTGCGGGATCGATAGTGACCTGCGGTGGAACGATCTATTGCGCTGGTACAGAAGATCCGACGATCCTTTTCAAGGGCGTTGACCAGGACCTCCTGAAAGCGGTCAAGGCCCAGCTGCAGAACGCTCTGAAGGACGTGGAGCAACACGAAAAACGTTTAGCCAAGCCGGCTAAGAAGTCGGCAAAGGGAGAATAGAGCTCCGCAAAAACGGCCTCCGCACCTCGATGTGGTTGCGGAATTGCTTATTGCGTTACCCATTGGACCTCACTGAGCGGGAGCGACAGTTCAGGTACTCTCCGCTCAGTGTTTTGTTGTTCAGCCTATTGAAGACAATCTTCCATGAAAAAGGGTTCGTACGACGTCCTGGAATCGGTTTTCGCTGCGAATCCCAAGTATGAATTAGTGTTGTTTGACCGCCTTCCCGCCGTGCAGCGCGAGCTGCTGAAAGATCTCCTGAAGGACCCGGATTTCTACGGTGTTCTCAGCCCGCGTGAAAAGTCCGGCCTGGGAGTGAAATCGGTCTCGCGAGACACCGCGCTGCTTTACCTGACACTCCGGCAGCCGGGCCAGCTGCCCGCGTATGTGCGAGCGACCCTTGGAGATCGGTGCAATCAAGAGATCACGCGGCTTGTTTTGGACGGCGTGCTGGCCCTCGAACGGGAGGGCAAGTTTCTCTCCGGGTCCGACGCTGCCGCGCTGATTTACGCCGGCAATGAGGAATCGAGTGCCGCCTCCACGGTCGAGGGTTTCCTGGAGCGCCTTTCCCTGGACGCACTCCGCTACGGCCAGAGTTTGGGCCTGGTTGATCCCATAGTGCTTTCGTCCCGTCTCTACGGGTACAACCGCACGCCGTTCTCCCCTTTTTGGAGCCGAATTCTTCCCGACGCTGAGACCGTCGTCGATTATCTGGGAATCCGGGAAGGCAACGTCCGTGTATTGCTTGACCGCGATTGGCCGAGGGTACCCAATCCCGCTGCTAACGACGGCTGGCTTGCCTGGCAGTCACGCCGTCTTAGCACAAGGGCTGCTTTCGGCGACCGCGCAACGATTCAATGCAAACTTTACATAAGTCCGAAAGCCGACCACTTGCCCGAGGTCTTTCCCTTGATTCTTGCTGCGCTGAGCCTGACCCGGGTGCGCTACTTCAAGGTCGGGAAGGATGCGCCCGGTTTGCTGCGTCCGGACAAGATGGTGGCCTACTTCGGCAGCTACAGCGACTTGATGGATGCCGCGGAACAACTGAAAAACGAGCTGGCGGGTTGCCCGGTGCAGGGCGTCCCGTTTACTGCGGAACTGGCCGGTGATGGCTTGCTTTCGTGGGGTGTCGATCCGCCTGTCGACGAGCAGGCGCTGCCCTGGATAGGCCAAGAGAGTTGGAGGCTGTGGGTGACTAACCGTCTCGCTGTTGCTCTGATCGCAGCCAGTTCGGATAACACCGCAAATCTAGAGCCGTGGCAATTCGCCTTGCGACGACTCCAATTCGAAGGGGTCGATACACGCTCCTGGACCCCCGCCGGCACTGAATGGAAAAATAGGTTTGGTGCGGAGAATTAGCGTGTCATGAGCATAACCGATCCGTGGATTCTGCCCAGGGGCATTGTCATTACTCCAGTCGAAGACCTTCCAGCCAAACTGCGCGAGCAGGTGGACGCGCGCGACGGCGACTTCGCAATTTCAAGGCCGCAATCACGCACGCCATCCCGTATCCTCGACCCGCAATCCGCGGCCTTGCTCAAAGAGTTCGAAACTCCAAACACGATTGGTCAAGCCATCGCCCATTACAGCAGCGCGGTGAATAGCGACCCGGAGCAGACACTGGAAGACGCGCTTCCCATGCTGACTCAGCTGATTGGCTGGCGGCTACTTGTCCCGCCGAATTCAGAAGAAGCTGAGGAGATTCAGGCGTCGTTCCAGCCTGGCGTCACGGCAGTGGACTGTGAAGTGCTGCAATGCATCCAGGCTCTTGAAGACAGCGAAATCTATCAAGTCCGCAGGCCTGCAGGCACCATTGCTGCCCTCAAGATACTGCGATCTGGCTCCAATGCCGAAGGCTGCCGCATGCTCGAGCGTGAGGGCGCGGTCCTCAGGCACCTGGCTGGCACGGTTAGTCCCGTGCTCCTGGATGCCGGGGTCTGGGAAAGCCGCCCTTATCTTCTCCTTGAGTGGTGTGAGGGCGTTGATGGTGGTACTGCCGCTGCTCAACTGCATCAGGATCGGGGCGTGGAGGCTCAAAAGAAGCTTTTCAGTCTGTGTTGCCAGATCCTCCGTTCCTACTCGCGACTGCACGACCAGGGAGTAATTCACTCCGATATCCATCCCCGAAACATCATCGTAGACCAGGCCGACCGGGTCAAAATAGTGGACTTCGGTCTTTCTCGGCAGGAGACCGTGAACCAGACGTTCGGTGAACCTCCACGAGGAGGTGTCGGGTTCTTCTTTGAGGCGGAATACGCAGCGGCCGTCAGCCGAAGCCAACAGCCTCCCTGTGCGAGCCAACTCGGGGAACAATATGCCTTGGCTGCATTGCTGTATTCCCTACTCGCGGGCGCCCAGTATGTTGACTTCTCCCTGACCAAAGATGAGATGATGCGCCAAATTCAGGAGGACTCGCCCGTGCCATTTGCGCGACGGAGCGTGGCCTCCTGGCCTGAAGTAGAGAGTGTCCTGGCCAAGGCACTCAGCAAGGATCCGTCTGCGCGCTTCGCCTCGGTCTCAGAGTTTGCGGACGCACTCAGCACTGTGGAGGTGCCAGAAGGCGGTTGGTTCGTGGGCACACCCACCGCAGATCCAGCCGAGTTGGATCGCTTGGTGGATCGCACCATCGCGCGGGTCGGATTCTCAGGAAATCTCGTGCATTCCGGTTTAAGCACTGCTCCGAAAGCTTCTCTGACATATGGCGCCGCAGGCATCGCTTATGCACTGTATCGCATCGCCTGCGGACGCCAGGAGGCCGCACTGCTTTCGCTCGCTGACGTGTGGTGTCGCCGGGCCGGATCTGACACAGATAACGGCGACAGTTACTACAACCCCGAAATCGAGATCACTCCGGAAATCGTCGGATCGATTTCGCCCTATCACACCTTGAGCGGCGTTCATGCGGTGCAGGCGCTGGTAAGTCACGCGATGTGCGACGCCAACGCACAAGCCGCTGGAGTCGAAGGCTTCATGGCGATGTCACAGCTGCCGTGCGACAACCTCGACTTGGTATTGGGCCGCTCCGGCACCCTGCTGGTCGCCTCGCTGCTGCTCGACACCGTGGCGGACGGCGACTTGGTGACGCCCGATCGTCTGGAGAAGTTCGGCAACCACACGATGGAATCGGTGTGGCGGGAGATCGACAAACAGCCTCCTGTGCGCGAAGGTACCGTGATCTCCTACCTCGGGATAGCGCACGGCTGGGCAGGCATACTGTACGCTGCGCTGAATTGGCATAGGTCTTCAGGCGCGCAATTGCCGCCCCATTTGGCGGAACGTCTGCAACAGCTGTCGGAATGCGCCGAGCCCTCGGGCCGGGGCGTCCGCTGGCCCTGGGCACTTCCACAGGGCAGGCAGGGTAGCCCCGGTAGCTACATGCCAGGATGGTGTAACGGCAGCGCTGGGTACATCTTCTTATGGACTGCGGCGTACGACGTGTTCCATGACGATGCATATCTGCGGCTTGCGGAAAGGGCCGCCTGGCACGCGTGGGAATCCACCGAATCGATCAGCAACCTGTGTTGCGGCCTGGCTGGACAGGCTTACGGTCTGTTGAACTTCTACAAGCACACCGGAGAGCGCATCTGGTTGGACCGCGCCCGTGAGTTGTGTTTCCGGGCTGCGGGCTGGGACACGAACACTTATGCGGCGATGAAACTCACTCCAGAAAGCCTCTACAAAGGAGAGACGGGAGTTGCAGTACTGGCCGTTGAACTGACCTCTCCCGAAGCTGCCTGCATGCCGTTCTTCGAGCCTGAGGGCTGGCTGGGAAGACGGCGTACCCCGGCAGAACGCTGATAGAGTATTCCCACTGCACAGAGCGAGTTTACCAGGAAAGCAGCATGCCAGGCACCGACCATCAGCAAAGCGGTTGTGCAGCTATATGTAGCCAGACGCCCAGACGCTATCGCGAAAAGATGATCCGCTGCGGGTCATCCGTGCAGGCGCCGCAGTTTGATCGCATGCACGCCAGCTACAACCCGCAGTTCGTCAGGCCGAAAATTGGTATCTCCTTCCCAGTATTCCGGATCATCCTCGTCCAAATTAATTCCGCTGTGCTGAGCGCCTTCAGGAAGAAGAAGGCTGAGAGTCTCTGATAAATTGAGTTCGCGAAAACCAACGAGTCAGAGGAGGACTTTCTCACCACCTAAGGTCACAAATTGGAACACGTCCACAGATACAACCGCTATGGTGAGCGTAGGTGTCTTGCTGGAGCGTCCTCCAGAAGAAAAACAGTTCTACCGTTCTGCTGCTGAGGTCGGAACGGAATCCGGCCGAGATGGTTCCGGCGCTACGGGCGGTGATCAGCAATTTCGACAACAGCATCCCGGTGTTTAATGTGACCTGTTGGCCCGATGCGCTTGGAATTACGTTGTTTCCCGCGCGTGCCGCGACGATTGCCTTAGGAATTTTCGGAATACTGGCGTTGATGCTGGCAATCACCGGCGTTTTCGGCCTGGCCTCTTACACGGCAAGCAAGCGGCTGCGTGAATTGGGCATCCGCGTGGCACTGGGCGCGCCCTCACACGAGGTCATGCGTGCCGCCCTTGGGCGCACTACCTTGCTGCTGGTAGCGGGTTCAAGTGTTGGGCTACTGCTTGGCATTGCGGCCAGTCGCCTGCTCGCGATGATTGTCTATCAGGCCACAGCGCTCGATCCGCTGGTTCTGCTCGGCGTACTCGTGACCATGTCGCTCGTCGGAGTGATCTCAGCGTCATTGCCGGCTCGCCGGACGTTGACCATCAATCCAGTTAGCCTGCTCAGGGAGGAGTGAAGGGTGGCCAACATTAGCCGACACCATACGGTCAGACAGGTATATGTTTGACCGGCAACCACCGTTCCTAAGCCTTGGGACTGGCATAACAGGGCCTGGCCGCCGGGGCCCATGACCGGATACTAGATACTAAAAGGTTGCCAGCGCTGTAGCCAATTTGGCGGGCGTCAGCTCGATTGAGTCCGGACATTTGGGCGAGGCAACCCAGTACAGGACGCTGGACAGGTCATCCCGTGCTTAAAATTACCTACCTTTTATGGCAAGCCAGCTGTTTTCAATAGCTTGGCGTCTTCTGGGCGGCTGCAGGAAGCCCATTCGAACCTGCAGGCAGGCACCGTGGAGCGCAACTTACTGAGGCGCAGGGGGTTAAATTTACTAGCAAACGATTCCCGGAGGCTGGCGTCCAATCGCAAAATGTGGGTGCCGGGCTCGATGGGGCCGCAGAACGATTTTGCTTGACTCTGGATGCCGACACGGATAACGTACTACTTTCTGAGTAACGCGTCATCCTACTGGTGCCAGTCTAGGCGTCCTGCCGGTTAGCGTCCACACACTGAACGCCATCACCCAGGAATCGGGAAGGCAAGACCCGAACGGTACGTGTCGGGCTGCGTGCTTGGTACAACTTTAGTGACGGTAGGGAAGCGCCTTCCAAGGCGGTTCCGCGGTGGGATCAGGACGCGGAAATAGGCGAACCCAAACTACCGCGACGGCATCCATAACTCAGTGGCCTGTCGCCGGAATGGTTCGGTTCTTACCACGACCCTATTCTTCCAGGAGCAGCGGCACCAAGGGTTAGGTTCCATACCACTCATTCATAGAACAACGAGGAGAATCTTCATGCGGTCTCAACTGGTTTTCGAAGCCGTACATACACTGCGTAACCGTTACACACTTTGCCAGCTCGCCTCCAAGGCGACTCGCAAGTTTCATAAGCCCAGCACGCGCATTCAGGACACGACCAACGAGGTGCTGAACCACATCGCCGTGTCTGATCGCCAGGAAGTTATTCAAGAGCCGGAGATCGCAGCCGAAGCGCAGCGGCGCGCCGCATAAGCGCGCCGCGCCTTTAGGCGCGTCCTCCGCAGTACCTCCAGCCTGCCCTTCTGCTGAATCCCCGTAGGTGACGATGACAATCTCAGAGTTAAAAGAAAAGAACATTACCGAGTTGACCAAGATCGCGCGCCAACTCGATCTGCCCGGTGCCAGCGGCCTGCGTAAACAGGACCTGATCTTCAAAATCCTGCAGGCCCAGAGCGAAAAGGAAGGCCACATCTTCGCCGAAGGTGTGCTCGAAATTCTACCCGATGGCTATGGCTTCCTTCGCTCACCCGACTACAATTACCTCCCTGGACCGGACGACATCTACGTTTCTCCGTCGCAGATCCGTAAGTTCGACCTGAAGACCGGCGACACCATCAGCGGACAGGTGCGTCCTCCGCACGAGGGCGAGAAGTACTTCGCGCTGGTGAAGATCGAAGCCGTGAACTTCGAGTCTCCCGAGGAAGCCCGCAACAAAATCCTCTTCGACAACTTGACGCCGCTGTATCCCCAGGAACGCATCAAGCTGGAGACCGTCCGCGAGAACATCAGCGCGCGCGTCATGGACCTCTTGACCCCGGTGGGCAAGGGACAGCGCGGCCTGATCGTCGCGCCTCCCCGCACCGGCAAAACCATGCTGCTGCAAAGCCTCGCGAACTCGGTGACGACAAATCATCCCGAGGTCGTTCTGATCGTTTTGTTAATCGATGAGCGTCCGGAAGAAGTGACCGACATGCAGCGCTCGGTGAAGGGTGAGGTCATTTCGTCAACATTTGACGAGCCCGCGGCGCGCCACGTGCAAGTCGCCGAGATGGTGATCGAGAAAGCCAAGCGCCTGGTCGAGCACAAACGCGACGTCGTCATTCTGCTCGATTCGATCACGCGCTTGGCACGCGCCTATAACACGATCGTTCCGCCCTCCGGCAAGGTGCTCTCCGGCGGCGTGGATTCCAATGCCCTGCAGCGGCCGAAGCGCTTCTTCGGTGCGGCCCGCAACATCGAAGAGGGCGGGTCGCTAACCATCATCGCCACCGCGCTGATTGAAACTGGATCCCGCATGGATGACGTGATCTTCGAAGAGTTCAAGGGCACAGGCAACATGGAAATCATTCTCGACCGTAAGCTGGTCGACAAGCGCACCTTCCCGGCCATCGACATTCAGCGCTCCGGCACTCGAAAGGAAGAGCTGCTCATCCCCAAGGAAGACTTGGCGCGCATCTGGGTGTTGCGCAAGGTACTGAACCCGCTGTCGCCGGTGGAAGCCATGGAACTGCTGATCGACAAGCTGGCCAAGACCCGCTCGAACGGCGAGTTCCTTTCCAACATGAGCGCCCTATAACAGGTATTTCGGACCAGGGGTGATCCACGCGGAAGCCATCCGGCTTCCGCGTTGGTATTTTGCACACATCAAGTTTCCGGCTCTGCTGGTTACTTTCGTTTCCTCGCCGTACATATTGTGCGTGACCTCCTCTCCGCATTCTCTTATCCAGGAGGCTGGAGGGTTTCGCCCCGGGAGCGGAACTTGTCCCCGACGGACGTCGTCGTACTGGCGGCGTGCAAATGCTTGGGCGGGCTGGACGATGGCCCGATAGGCTCCTTGAAATTCCGAACTCACATCCGAATCTCCAACAACTTGCCGCACCGCTCTGGCGCTATGGCTAGCAAACTGGTTACTCGCCGGAGACCAAGTTCATTTTGTGCAGGCGCATCCGCTCGAGTCGCGCCGCGACGGTGAGCGAGAAGCTGCGAGAGGGTCGCAGATTCCTCGCCGGACAGGTCATGCTGCTCGGCGCGGTCCTTACGTTGTGTCGCCTGAAGATACTTCCCGGGTTGGTCGTGCTGCCGTTTGCCCCGGTGCTCGTTCGCGGGACGCTCTGGTTCCAGCGCGGCGCAAGCCGCTCAATGTTTATAAACTTGGGTTTGCCGAACTGGCCGCAGGCGCTGGTCTTCGGGACGCTGCTGTGCGTAGCGTTCCTGATCTAGCCTCTGGACGCAGAATTCGTCTCACGAGCGAAGGTCCGCCGCCCCGCTTCCGTATCCAGACTCCAACCCCTCTATGAAAGCGGCGTGACCTTGTCGATATGAAGCGATCCACTTCCGTTCATCGATCCGGTCACTTTCACGTGCTGCCCTTCATGGCCCGCAACCGCCGATGGATTGTCGATGGGAACGACCTTCTGATCCTTGTCTGTGACCAGCACAGGCTTCTCGCCGCCCTCGACGCACTTCTTCGCGCACTGCGCGTGGGCCGCGTTCGCGCCCTTCGCGGCGCACTTGGCGTCGCTGATCCAACCGTCCCAACTGTTGTCGGTTGGAGCAGCCACAGCAACCATGCTGCAAAGAACGAATCCGAGGACCACCAACGCTGTCTTTTTCATATTGCCTTCCTTGTCCGCGTCGACGCGCAGACTGCTAAGGGCCAGTTTGTTCGACTCGATCTCACCGTCCAAGGTCACCAGAGAGGCTGTGCGCTTCACAGCCAAGTGGCCGCGGATAGTATATTCCACCTTAATGGGGTGATTCGACTCGCCGGACACAATTTCGCCATTTCCCCATTCTCATTGCGTCTGCCAGCTGCGCGAGAGAACACGAGTCGATCCTTCGGAAGCGCGTTCTCAGCGGGGCAAAGACCGGAAAGGTTACTTCTGCTTCGGGCTGGCGGGGGAGAGGTTGTCGGCTACCGCCGAGCCGGTGCGGACATCAGCTTTAGGCTGCGGCTGGACGAGTACCACTTCGCCAGGCATTACGTATCCCAGTTTCTCGCGGGCTTCCTTCACGATCGTATTCGGATCGCTTTGCAGTTTCTTGACCCGGTTCTCCAGGGCCTGATGCTCTGTAGTGGCCTTGTCGATCTCCCGTTGCAGACGCTGATACTCGGCGCGCTTCGCCCGCCATTCCACCGTGCCGTTGGCCCCAAAAACGACTTTGTACCCGGCCAATACTGCAAGCACCGCCAGGCACAGGGTCGCCACGACACAACGCATGCGGTAGCACCAACTGCTAGGCGCGTTATTCGATTGCATTGATACTTACGATCCTTCCCCGGAACCTGTGGACGACCGTCACATGGAAGCCAATGCTAAAGTACTACTCGAAGCCTCGCCGCGACGTCGCACAAATCACTATTGTCAGTGAACGGCGGTTCGAAAACGTCGTCAAGCGAAGGGGAGGCGAAAGTCCGAGGAGGAACCTAGTTCACTAACGGCAAGCGCTCGCGCGACGGCCAGAGCTCTGCAAGATTTGTGTGCACCTACCGCTGTGAGTCTGCGTGCTAAAGTCGGGCCGAGGAGGTGCTGCAATGGCAGATGCTCGAGTCGTACTTACAACTGTCGCACCGCTGGAGAGCGCCGAACAACTTGCCGCTACTCTGGTCGAGCGCCGCCTGGCGGCCTGCGTGAACATTATTGGTCCCATTCGTTCGATTTATCGCTGGCAGGATGCCGTCCAGCGCGAGCAGGAATACCTACTGCTTATCAAGACTTCTGCCCAGCAGGCCGCCGGTCTAAAGGCGGCGTTTGCCGAGCTCCATCCCTACGAGCTGCCGGAGCATGTCGAGTTGGCGATCGCAGGTGGGAGCGATGGTTATCTGCAATGGCTCAGCGAGCAGGTCGCCCGGGATGCCGGTCAGTAGGCGAACATAATTCGAAGATCGCGCACATTGTTCCCGGTAGGACCACTCACGATCGCATCACCGATGGAGTCGAGCAAGGGGAACGCATCGAATTGAGTTAACGCCGACGTGGCATCGAGCCCGCGCTGTCGGGCCCGCAACATCGTGCTACCGTCCACCAGCGCGCCTGCAGCAGGACTGTTCCCATCGATGCCGTCCGTTCCCGCGCTCAGCACCGTAATGCGCTCGCCTTCGATTCTCTGCGCGCAGTACAGCGCAAACTGCTGATTGCGACCGCCAACTCCGGACGTACTGCCAACCGTGACCGTTACCTCTCCACCGGATATCAGGCAGACCCGCGACGACGGTTCACGCAATGAGCGCAGGCGCGCAAGCAAGTAGTTGGCAGCCTTCACGTAATCCCAGTCGTCGCAACTGTTGTCGACCTCGACGTCAAAGCCGCGCCATTTCGCGTGTTGGCTAGCCGCTTCGACAGCCGTGTGGTTCGACAGCAGCGTCACGAAACTGCTGTTGGCAAACGCGGGATCGCCCGGCTTAGGAGTCTCCTGCAGTCGCCGATCGTTAAACACCGGCCGCACACACTCAGGAAATCGAGGCAGCATTCCGTAGCGCGAAGCAATCTCATAGCAGTCGGCGACGGTACTGCTGTCCGGCATAGTCGGGCCCGAGGCCAACGCGTCGAGCGCATGGTCCGGAACATCTGAAACCAGCAGTGACACCTGCGTCGACTCGACCGCGGCTTGCGCCATACGCCCGCCTTTGATTGCGGAGAGATGCTTGCGAATGGCGTTGATTTCTGCGATCGGCGCTCCAGAATGTACCAATACCCGGTAGGTCTCCACGATGTCTGACAATGTAAGGTTCGCGGCGAGGGGCTTCTCTGCGACGGCGGAGGCTCCGCCGCTGATCAGGAACAGCACCAGGGAACGCTCGGGCATTGCGCGGAGCAAATTGAGGATCGCTGTGCCCGCGTGCAGTGAATCTTCGTTGGGCAACGGATGTCCGCCATAGAAGTACCGAAATCCGGCGACTGGCGACTGCGGCTTTTCGGGGCATGCCGCTATGCCGCTGATTTCGATGGGCACGAGGTTCGCCAGTACTTCGGCCATGCTGTGCCCGGCTTTGCCAATCGACACAGCCGCAATTTGCGCGAAGGCTCTGAGATCGTAACTTCTTTCACCGACGGCTAGCTGCCCGTTGTGGCAGCGAAGGCTCCGCGAAAAAGCCACTGCGATGTTGCATTGCGCCAAAGCGGAATCGAAGACCTCTCGTGCGCACTGGCGCATCCCCTGAGCGACAGGGTCTTCTGGCGTGCGCTGGGTAGATGGCGGGGCGGGCGACATTCGGCACGATTATATGCGCGAGTAATCATCTACTCGGCAATCCCACCGCCGCTTTTTGCCAGTTAAGAGCAAAAGCTAAGTTGCTCTTGCAGCCAGCTCTCCATGGTCATGCGCATTTCGTTGAGGTGGCCTTCGAAGAAATGGTCGCCGGGAATGAACACCAGTTCCTTGGGGTCGGCCGCCTGACCCGCGACCTCCTCGAGGGCGTCGTACGGGCCGAACTGGTCGTGATCGCCGCTGAGAAACAACTTGGGCTTCTTACAAGTGCCAAGAAATTTGTACGAGTACAATCGGCCTTCCGCTTCCACCGGAGTCCCCAGCGAGATCAGCAACGGGACCTGTGGATCGGGACAGCAGGCGCGAAGGCCCCGTGCGGCCCCAAATGAGAATCCAGCAAAGATGATTGGCAGCGAAAATTCCTGCTTCAGCCACCGTAAAGCGGCTGTTACATCTTTGGTCTCCTCTCGCCCGTCGTGCGATCCCGCGCTCAATCCGGTACCCCGAAAGTTAAACCGCAGAACGGGAAATCCGAAGGAATGCAACGCCTTCATGGCGTGAAACACGACCTTGTTATGCATCGTCCCGCCCCACAGCGGATGAGGATGGCACACCAATCCTGCATGGGTCGCGTCGGCCGCTCCCATATTGAGCAAGGCCTCGAGGCGGCCCGCAGGGCCGTCGACAAACAGCGAACGAATAGCAGCGCGCTCGGCGGGCAACAGAAGTGTCCTGCTGCAAGTGTGCAGACCCATCATAATCCACGGTATCGTGGAAGGGAGAGTCGGGCGCGAACGCCGAGTCAGGTTGCCGACTCGTCTTCCCGGCTCGGCAGGATTATAGATAGGAGCGCAAATGATTCGCTTCGGAATCGGCGGGTTTGGTCTACACGCAGTGAAGCGCCTGATGCCAGGATTTGCCAACGCTAATAATTGCCGGGTGACGGCGCTGTCGCGTCGCGATCCGGATCGGGCCCGCGAGTCCGCCCGCGAGTTCGGCATCGAGCACGCGTTCACTTCGACAGCCGATCTGTGCGCGTCTCCCGACGTGGACGCTGTTTTCGTCGCTACTCCAGATGCGCGGCATCTCGTCGATGTGCTGGAGGCTGTGCGGCACGGTAAGCCCGTACTGGTCGAAAAGCCGATGGCGATGAACAGTGACGAGGCGCGTCAGATGGTCGATGCCGCGCAGGCCGCGAAAGTGATGCTCGGTGTCGC
>Ga0210406_10006098_pt1 | contig 12536 bp, 9 predicted proteins | sample IncBWC30MmetaG_FD_155454 | JGI IMG/M metagenome (GOLD analysis project Ga0210406, IMG submission 155454) | Forest soil microbial communities from Barre Woods Harvard Forest LTER site, Petersham, Massachusetts, United States - Inc-BW-C-30-M | ecosystem: Environmental > Terrestrial > Soil >...
GGGGCTGGCATTGGATGCACAAGAGCCCGTGAATTCGAATTCGCACATTCGTGTGGTGGTGGATTTGGTGCAACTGAATGTTGCGGTGACGGACAGTCGAGGGAACTATGTTACTGGGCTGCAACCCAGCGATTTTGTGGTAATGGAAGACGGAATTCCGCAGAAGATCTCCACGTTCGCAGAAGGGAATGCGCCGGCGCGCCGACTGGCCGACGCACCACTGAATGCCAGAGATGCGAGTGGGGGGCCCGGCGATGGTCAGCAGTCTGACCGCGGACAGGATGGCACGCACTTGACCGCTACGGAGCTGAGTTCGATCACAGCTGGGGCAAATGTCTTTGTACTATTCGATACCAGCGACTACATGTATCGAGGATTCGTGTTCGCACAGGACGCCATATCCGATTTTGTTCGCTCGCTGGAATCCGCAGACCGAATCGCTTTCTATTCGTACAGTCGCGATTTGTCGAGAGCAGCGCGGCTGACCGCGGATCGGTCGGCGGTTCTGCGCGGCGTGCGCACGACGGTGGCGGGCGACGATGCCGCTCTCTACAATTGCCTGCTGCTAACGCTAAAGGATGCGGGACAATTCTCAGGCCGCAAAGTCGTGGTGGTTTTCTCAAATGGGCCGGACAACGCCAGCGTGGTTCCGCCGGAAGACGTAGCGGAGTTGGCGCAATCGACAGGGACAGCGATTTACATGATATGCACCCGCGAGGCTCAATTGGAGCCGATTTCGACCGCGGTGTTCGAGCGCATGACCGCGGCTACGGGCGGGAAAGCGTACTTCGCCAAGAGCTGGAAAGAGGAAAAACGAGCCTTTGCGTCGATCAGAGAAGACTTGGCACATCTTTATTCGCTGAGCTACTACCCCCAGCAGAACCCCAACCGCGGCTGGCGGAGTATCACGGTGAAATTGACTTCGGACCGTTTGAAGAGATGCCACTTGCGCACGCGTAACGGATATCGTTTGCAACCGACGCGATTCGCAAAAGCCGACACAGGGGCGGAGGCCGATCCGCAGTGAGAGCAAGGGCCGAAGCTACTGCGCCGAGCGTCGCGAACTCTTAAAGCAGCTTGCAGATCTCGCTGGAGGGCTACCCGGCCAAAGCCACGGGTAGGACGAGGCTCGTGGTTCAGTGCCATCCTGCCAGCTCGACCGCAAATCGTTGCGCCAACGATAACGATAAGGTGCATCACACCGAAAATCTTGGATCGCCTTCCAGGATTTGCATTTCCAGCTTTGGCGTTTTTCCTTTTTGCCACAACGGGGCGTGGAACCGGGCGCGGTAGGCGAGCACACCGCCGTCCTGGCGTTCGCTGCGTTCGAGTGGACGAGGAATGCAAACGAATTCCGTTTCGATTGCGTCGCTGGTGGCGCGAACAACGGCATAGCCGTGACCGCCCATGTCGACGAAGGAAAGGTGCGGCGCCAAGTCGGGGTTCGACTTGGCGCGAGCCGCAGCGAGGTCACCGCTCTTGGCGTACTCAAGACAAGAGCGCACTCCATGGTGAAGCAACATGTTCACGGTGGGTTGCGGGGTGCGATCGTTCGGTGCTTGACCAACGTAGAGAGCGCGAAGCGGGTGGTCTGTGTGCAAGAGGTGCTCGAAGGCTTCGACCAAACCGGGCGCCGAGATTGAACCAGTGACAAAGGCAACGCCGACGGGCTCAAACGGTTTCGGTGGGAGCGACTTCGCCGCCAAGCCTGCCCAGAAACTGTGGCGATCTCCCGACACGGTGGCGAAACCGGTAATGCCGTGAGCCTGGACAAAATCGTAGATCTCGCCGCGCTCGACGAACGCGGTGCTGTGGTCGCCTCCGGGCGATGCGGCATAGCCGGCGCCGGGCCACGGATTTGAAAATTCCCGCGGCAGATTTTGCGGATCGGCGCGCATGTCCAGCGTGGCTGTGGTGTTGCCCCAAATTTTCCAAGTGGCTTCAGAACTGCGCAGCCGCTCAAGAAACCACGTCTTTTGTTCGGCGCCGAGAATGGTTTGAGCCGGGCGTTCTTTGCAGAAGTTTTTGATTTCGACGCTCCCGAACTGGATGGAGTCCGGCGGCTCGCCGCCATTGTAGGTGCGTCCCGCATCAAGGATTTCGATGGCTTGTTCGGGAATGAACTCGGGAAAGGCGTCACTGGAAAGAGGCTTGGCTTCGGGACGATCTGTGGGCTCTTCGGAACGATAACTGCGCTGGTCGGTGACGATGAGTTCGATGTTGCGGCCCCAGCGCAGAGCTCGATAGCCCTTCAAGCTGTGGATGGCGGCAAGATTGTTCAGTTCCTGGCCGAGACCGTTCTGGTCGAAGTGGGTGATCGGCGCGTCAGCAACCTGCGGGCCATCGAAACGCTCCAAGGAAGGACCACTCGGCTTCGACATGCGTGCCGGCTGGTATTCAAAAAACGCCTGATTGGCGGCAACTTTGCGGGTCTGCGCGAACCGCGTCTTCCCTTCAAATTTCTGCAGAGATTGCCAGCCGAGCCAGCTGAATTCGTGATTGTCCCACATATTGACGAAGGGCCAACGCGCGCGTGCGTCCTGGAGATCCGGGTCGCTGAGATAAGCTCGATAAACGGCGCGATAGTCCTCGAGAGTGGTAGGAATGTGAAAGTCGCGGATTTTCTCGCCGTGCGGGTAGCGCACGATATCCCGTAACCGCCGATCGTACATGCCCTGAGGGCGATCTTCCGGATACCAGACAATCTCATAGATGAAGTCGCCCAGATGCAACACGAAAGCGAGGCGTTCGGCTTCTGGAGCGCGCTGGTCTTCGAAAATCATTCTGCGATAGGCGTTTTGCGCTCCCTGGTTAGCGTTCTGGCAGCTCACGAACGCAAATCGTGCCGGCTTTGGATCGTCCACGGCTGGTGCCGAGATGGTTCGGCCAATGCGGCTGCCAAAACCTTCGGGAGTGGCAAAGCGATACCAGTAAACGCGGCTGGGCTGCAGACCGCCAACCAGGACGCGACAAGTCCAATCGGAGACCGCAGAGATTGGCGTGACAGTGGTCGCAACGACATGACTGAACGAATCGTCTTCCGAGACTTCGACGGTAACGCGCAGCGTAGAATCCTGGCGGGGTTGCGGGCTGCGCGTCCACAACAGCACGCTATGGCTTTCAGGGTCTCCCGAAGCAACGCCCTCCGGGAAAAGATCGCGACGTTCTCGCCATTGAACCCGGGAGCCGCTTGCGAAGGTGTTAGACCAAACCGCTGTAGCGCCCATGGCCGCAGCCATTTCCAGGAAAGCGCGTCGATTGATGATGGGCATTGGTGGCGATCTCACACAGGGTGACGTTAATCGTTTAGACGGCGCAAACTTGATTCAGAAAGCCGCGCAACACCTATTCGAAGCGGCCCGGGTCTAGCGATCGAAGGCCCGCGGAAACCAGAAAGCACCGCGCCTGCCTGCTGCGAAGAATTGCACGAACACTCCAATAAAGATATGGCCGACGGGACCGGGAGGACCGAGTCCACCACGATCGCACAGCACAATGGCCTTGACGCGTTCGGGCTGCTGGCTGACGTAACGGATGGAAACTGCTCCGCCGATGGAGTTGCCAAGCAACACAACGGCTGGAAGATGCAACTTGTCGATGAATTGCGCAAGGATCTGAGTGTAGCGGGTAGCGCTGGCGGGCCGGGAATCCGGGCCTGAATTGCCGTGGTTCGGCAGGTCCAGTGCGATGACGCGGTACTGCGGGCTGCGCCTTCGACTTAAGTCTTCAAAATCTCTGGCGCCACGCCGATGGCGTGAAGACAAATGACGACGGGGCCGGAACCGCCCGAATCGGTGTAAGAAATGGAAATGCCATCGCGAATGGGGGCGCTGGGTTTGTGCGCCAACGGCTGAGCATCAAAAGGTCGTGCTCGAAGCGATGGTCGAAAGGTAGCTTCTGCTTCGGCCTAGCTGAGGTAGAGCGGCAGACCTTCAGGCAAAGCCTTCACTTCCCAGCCGAGCTTGACTCTCGATTCGTTTCTCACGCATTGTAGCGGCTAACAACCCGGCGTGGGCCGCGTCCAATGGATGGAATTGTCGAAACTGGGTGATTTGGGAGGGGAGAGATGTCGAGCGAACTGACCCTATCCGTGAATGGCGCCAAGCATCAGGTGTCCGTGGCGCCGGAGACACCGCTGCTATTCGTGCTGCGCAATGAGTTGAAATTGACAGGCCCGCACCTTGGCTGCGGGATGGCGCAGTGCGGGGCCTGCGCCGTGCTGCTGGATGACGAGGAAGTGCGCACGTGCATCACGCCGGTATCTTTCGCCGTGGGCAAGCAGGTGACGACCATCGAAGGACTGCCTGCAGTTTGGGCAGAGAAGAAGGGATTGAACGCGGCGGACGCCGCAAAGACGCTGCACCCCATCCAGCAAGCGTGGATTGACGAGCAGGTACCGCAGTGTGGTTACTGCCAGAGCGGGATGATGATTGCCGCCGCGCAATTGCTGGCCAAGAATCCCAATCCAACCGTAGCGCAAATCAAAGACGCATTCACGAACACGCCGCCTTCGCCACACCTGTGCCGCTGTGGGACATACGCCGCCATTATCGATGCTGTGCAGCGTGCCGCCAAAGCTATGAAGGCGTGAAGGGAGCGACGACGATGACGGTGAAAACGGAAACCCGCAACGATTCGCTAAACACAATGACGGTCACGCGGCGCGGCTTCGTGAAAATCGGCGGTGCGCTTTTTGTGTCGCTGTACATCCGGGGAGAGTTTGCAGCCAAGGCGGCTGAAAGCCAGACGTCGCTCGACCCGACGCTGCTGGCTTCCTGGCTGGAAATCCATAGCGACAATACGATTGTGATGCGCACGGGCCGCACAGAAACGGGCACGGGCATGAGCGCGTACTATACCCAAGCGATTGCGGAGGAATTGGACGTTCGGCCGGAAACGATCTCGCTGATTCTGGGTGACACGGACAGAACGCCGGACGGCGGATTTTCCGCAGGTTTCCTGACGGGAATGAAGAACGTCCGCAAGGTGGCCGCCTATACGCACCAGGCGCTGCTGGGATTGGCCGCGAAACAGCTGGGCGTTCCCGTCTCCGGGCTCAGTGTGACGGATGGAATCGTGTCGGGCGGCGGAAAGAGCATCAGTTACGGGAAACTCGTTGAGGGGCAACAGCTGGACTTGAAAATTCCGGTCGAAGGCAAACAAGCGAGGCCCGATCCCAACGGGTGGGTAGGGATGACATCGCTCGACGGTTTCACAGTCACCGGAGACCCGCCGATGAAGCCGGTGAGCGAGTTCAAGGTGATCGGCAAGTCGTATCCGGTGCCCAGCATAACCGATAAGGTTACGGGCAAGACGCAGTGGAGTTGCGACGTCACGCTGCCCGGAATGCTGCACGCGCGAATGGTGCGGCCAGCGACGCTTGGGTCGACATTGGTCTCCGCTGGCGACGTGGACAAAAAACAGTTTCCCACCGCGGAAGTGGTGAAGAAGGGCAACCTGGTAGCGGTGGTCTCGCCCAATGAGTGGGAGGCGATCAGTGCGGCGCGTGCGGTTGCCGCAGGCACGAAGTGGACGGACTGGGCGGGACTGCCGGGCAGTGAGAATCTCACAAAAGCGCTTCGCGAGTATAACTGGGGCGCGCCGGCCGAAAGCAAGGGAAAGGCCGACGAAGTGAAAGCGGCGCTGGCCAGCGCGGGCAAAACAATCTCGGCTACATATGAGCAGCCGTATGTAAGGCACGCTCCGATCGGTCCGTTCGTTACGCTTGCGGATGTGCGTGGTGACGGCAGCACGACGGTGTGGACGCACTCGGCGCAGTCGCAGGGGCTGCGCGCGCGAATCGCCTTCGTGCTAGGCGTGCCGGTCGAGAAAGTGGTGGTGCGGTGGCTGGAGCACTCCGGGCAGTACGGACGCACCACGCTGGGTGGTGATGGCGCCGAAGGCGATGCGGTGATCCTTTCGCAATTGACCGGCAAACCAGTAAGGGTGCAGTGGACAATGCAAGAGGACATGGCGTGGTCGACTGTTTCGCCGGGATGGGTATCCGATATAAAGGCCGGTTTCGACGCGAATGGCCATTTGACGGCCCTACACAGTGCCTTTTACTCGCCGCACCAGTTCGACCCGCGGCCTCTCGGTGCGTTGCTTGCCGGGATGCCTTGCAGCACGTCGAAGCCGGGGAATTGGATTGCTACAGAATGGCATTACGAGAAGATTCAGAGGCTGGAAGAGGTGTACGGAATGCCGAACCTTGCAGCGGAATCGGCCAGCGGTGGGCTGCGCGGGAACATCATGCGCACGCCGGGGCAACGGCAACAGAATTTCGCGCTGGAAGCATTGATCAATGAGACAGCCGCAGCGGCGAAGGCCGATCCAGTACAATTTCGCATTGACCATACGACCGACCAGCGGCTGATGGACATTCTCAGCGCCACGGCCAAGGCAGCAGGATGGGAGGCGCGGCCTTCGCCACATCGCGGTGCGCGAAAGTCGGGGAGTACGGCGGTGACCGGACGCGGCGTGTGCATCATGGTCCGCTCCAATGCTTACTGGGTGGGCATTGCCGAAGTGGCAGTGATTCCAGCAACTGGAGCCGTGCGAGTGACAAAGTTCACCATTGGCGCCGAGTGTGGAAAAGTCATCAACCCCCGGCAACTGGACCGCTGCATGAAGAGCGGCGTTGTGATGGGATTGAGCGAGGCGCTGAAAGAAGAGGTTACGTTTGACAAGGAAAAAGTGACCAGCACAAATTGGAGCCGCTACAAGATCCTGACCATGGAGGAGATGCCCGAGATCAAAGTGCTGCAGATTTCACGCGACGACAAAGGGTTCGGCGGCGGGTCGGAGGCTGCGAACGCCATTGTTCCGCCGGCGGTGGCTGCCGCAATCTTCGACGCAACAGGGGTGCAACCTCGGAGGATTCCCCTGACGCCAGCGTATGTGTCGACACTGCTGAAGGGTTAGCGTTGACCGATCAGAGATTCACGCCGGTGTCAGACTTATCCAAGCGCGCTGCCGGTGCTGACGTAAACCTTACCTGTTTCAGCACAGCTGGTAGCACCCTCATACATAGTATGTTCTGATTACTACATGCAGGAAGTAAGACAGAGTGAACGTCGCCGCACTCGTCGGGTGCGTATGGGGCAATCGGTGCGGGTGCGCCCTTCGGATCCTAAAGATGTTCCGTTCGACGAAATCGCCACGACCAAGAACGTCTCACGCGACGGCGTTTATTTCCTGACAAAAAGCGAAAGCTACTATCTGGGAATGCGCCTGTTCGTGACCCTTCCTTATCATTCGGCCGTCAATCCACTGAATCACGAATATATCGGGCAGGTGGCGCGCGTCGATGATTTGGGCGATGGCCAACGCGGTGTGGCGGTGCGGCTCCTGTCGTCGGCCGATCGCGATCCGCTAGCGGGCAGCGGCCGCATGAAATAAGGATGAGCCGCGCACAGAAAACGGAGCCGAGAGGAATGTTCCGGATTTTGCCTCGCCCGAATGAACTGAAACTCACGCCTGCGCTGCACTAGATCCATCTGCTGCGAATTACTGGAATTGGCCGCGCTTGGCCCTCCTTCCGTTGGTCTGCAACGTGCCTAACCTGAGCGCAGGGGCACGGCAAACAAGAATCCACCGGCGGAGGCCCGCCGCGCCGAAGAAGGAATAGATCTGAACCCGGCGTGCCCGTCTGGGCGCAAAACGGCGATCGTTTCAGTCTTCAAGATGAAGCTCAAAACTTGTGCATGTTGGCCGGTCAGTCGGCGCAACTTTTCCGGAGTTCGTCTACGTCTAATGTGTGGAAAGGGCTTGGGATAGAGTGTAAAAGAGGCGAAACTTTTTCGGCGCTGGGGGGTTTGCTTGGTAGGACTACGATATATTTTCGGCTGGATGGTAGGGCCGCGAACAACGTGTTTGTGCACCAAGGAGCCTATGGAAACCACCGAGCGGCGCGGAGTGCTGTCAGGCGAGAACTGAAATTCCATTCCAATGACAGATTCGTCCAGAAAAAAAGAGAGGAACGCGAAATGATGAACCGGAGCATATACATTCTGTGTTTCGCAATGTTGTTTTTTGCGGGGACCTCGACGCCGGCACAACAGAAGTTTGAGGTTTCGCCTTTTGTTGGCTATGAGACCAGCGGATCCTATCCTGTGAACCCCTTCAACCCACCGGTGGGAAATCTGCCCCCGGTTAGTTCACTGCGCGTGAATGACGCGCTGGCTTTCGGAACGTTTTTGAACTACAACCTGACGGAGAATACGCAGTTGGAATTTATGTGGAATCGCAACAACACATCGTATAGCGGGCAGTCCATCTTGACGGGGCAATATCACAAGGCCTTCGACACGACCGTCGACCAATTCCAGTTCGGGGCGTTGTACATGTTTCTGAACAGCGAGCATCGCCTGCGCCCGTACATTGCCGGTGGCCTGGGATTCACCCACGATTCAAACGGCGGCGGAACGCCAAATCGAACGGAGTTCGGCTTTAACATCGGCGGGGGAGTGAAATATTATGTGAGCCGTCACGTTGGGTTGCGAGGCGACGTGCGCTGGTTGCCCACATACGGCAGCTCCACGAATGGATTGTATTGCGACCCCTTCTACGGCTTCTGCTATAACGCGCAGTTGCCCAACTACCTGAACCGTGGGAGCTTCACCGGCGGTATTATTTTCCGTTTTTGAAAGCTTGGGTTTTGCTACAGAACGACGACCCAGGAGATCCTTCAGGCGCAGAAGACGAGCCCTTCAGTTTGACACTTGGCTTCGCTCGCAAAGAAATTCCGGCTAGTGCGCCGGTGGTGCTTCCGGCATGACAAACAGTTTTTCGTCGACGGGCACATTTTGCTGGACGCTCTCTACTTGAATGGTGAAGGCCCCGTTGGGCCGGGCAAGCATCCAGCGGTAGGGAATTTTCACGCCGTCCGTTTGGCGATAATCGCTGTAATCAATCTGCGTAGGATTCCGGCCCAATGGAGTTTCGGCGAAGCGAATCAGCCGCAGCAGTAAACCATTTTCCTGATCGAAATAAAGATTGAGCGCGGGTTTGCCGGGCGCCTTCGCGACGACGAGATAGGTTGGGCGTCCACGCACCGGCTCGCCAGGCAGCACTTTGAAGTCCTTGTACAGTTCGCGGAGGCGGGCGGCGAATCGCAATTCGGCGTCAATCCTGGCGGCTTCGCCTTCGGCAGCAGTCATGGGATGGAAACCGCCTGGAATGCTGAGCCAGCCAACTTCGCCGTTGAAGGCGGTGACGCTGGTGCCGGTAGGAGGGTGGGTCAGCGACACGCGCTTTTCGGGAGCTTCGGAGTAAATCTCGATGGGGTAGGTTTTGCCGAAGGCGTCGATCGTTCCCTTCTGAACGCGGGTTTTGATGTTGTTGAGGGCCGCAGCGCCGCCCACCGCGGCGAGGTATTTATCGCCAATCTGTTCAGCGGATGGCAGCGCGGGATTAGCTGGGCCAGCTTCGTCGTGAACCTGGGCCGGCGGCCGGGCGGCGTCCGCGGGGAGGACCGGAGTGGAAACGGGGCGGGCGACGCCGCGATGGCAAGTGTAGCAGGTGACCTCGAGGTCGCCGTTAAAGTTAGCCTGATTGATGGCCATCATCATGGTGATCATCTTGCGCGCGGCCAACTTTGTTTTCTTGTCGTCCTTATCGTTGGCGTGCTCCACATGGCAGAACTCGCACTCCACGCCCAGGGACGCCGCGATGAATTGCATCGAAGGAATCAACTGATCGGCCGGAATATTCTTCAGGACCTGAATGTTTTTGAAGTGCTGCTCGGCTGTTTGGAATTGTCCGCTGTGTGGAGCTGGAGATGGCTGCTGGGCATGACTTAACTTTGTCGATCCAATCAGCAACACTGACGTCGACAAGACTGAAATCCACAAGCGTGCGCTGCTTGTTTTCATGTGCTCCCCAAAGTCACAGAAATAATTCGCGAGACAAGAGGATACTGCCAGCGGAATTGTCGCGCCACTCTTAGCCCGGCAGATTCCCCTGTTTGGCTAGCGCGGTGATGCGGTCCGCAGCGCGGTAGGCGAGCGCCTGTATCGTCATGGTGGGCTGCCCGCGGCCGGAAGTTACCAGGCTGCTGCCATCGCAAAGGAACAGGTTGGGGACGTCGTGGGTGCGATGGTCCGGATTGATGACGGAAGATTTTGCGTCCGCGCCCATGCGGCAGGTGCCCAAAAGGTGGACCGCGAACTGCTGCGAGCCGATGGGCTGATGCCATTTGTTTTGCGCGCCCGCGGCGTCCAGGATTTCCATGGCGCGATCTTTCATCCAGGTGACGAGTTTCAAGTCGTTCGGGGAATCCTGATAAGTCATGCGAAGAGCGGGGAGGCCCCAGGCATCCTTCACGTCGGGATCGAGGGAAAAGCTGTTCGATTCGACGGGCAGCGAACTGCCGTGACAAAAGATCTGCATCGTGCGCGTGAAATTGTGGTTCAGGGCTTTCTTGAAATCCTTGCCCCAGCGCGGGGTGCCTGGCGGAAGCGCGCCGGTGACAAATCCGATGGGGGTAAGATCGAATCTCGCGTCGAGACCACCGCCGCCGTAGATGCCTAGTTTCTGCGTGTCCATCTCATAGAAATCATGGAACACGCGGCTAACCGCGAACCCTTTGTAATCGTTGAGTGGTTCGTCAAACACTCCATAGGCAATCGCGGCACAGTTGGGCATGAGATATTTGCCGACAAGGCCGCTGGAGTTCGCGAGGCCGTTAGGAAATTGATTGGACGCGGAAAGCAGGAGCAATCGAGGAGTCTCCGCGCCATTCGCACATACAACAACGGCCTTGGCCTTTTGCAGCTGCTCGTTTTTCTTGGCATCAAAGTACAGGACGCCGGTGGCTGTCCCATTCTTGTCTGTGGCAATCTTGTGGACGTAGGAATTGGGGCGAATTTCGCAACGACCGGTTTTCTCTGCCATACGAATCACGCTCGAGAGGGCCGTGGATTTCGCACCTACTTCGCAACCGAAACCGAGGCAGAATCCGCAATTCACGCAAGCGCTGCGGCCCGCGCGTGGTTGAGAGAGAATCGCCATGGGCGCGGGGAATGGATGATAGCCGAGCTTTCGCGCTGCCCTCTCGAAGATGACGCCAGAACCTTTGACGGGCAGTGGCGGCATGGGATAGGGCTTGGAGCGAGGCGGGTCGAAAGGACTGGCGCCGGCAAGCCCGGAAACGCCGATCTCCCACTCAACCTTGGTGTAATACGGCTCGAGGTCCGCGTAACGAATCGGCCAGTCGACCAATCCGGTTCCGGGAATCTCACCCACCTTGCTGCGCTCGACAAAATCAATCTCGTGGAAACGCCAGAAGTTGGCAGTGAAATGGACGCTGCTGCCACCCACGCAACGACCGTACATTACGCTTTGCTGAACTCTGGCCTTCTCTTGCGGCGTTTGCCGGAAAGTCGTGGGCTGAACTTTCGGATTGTTGGTCAATAGATGCTGGCCAAAAACTTTGAGTTCATCGTGAGTGAAATCCGCCTCGGTGAGGTACGGCCCTTGCTCGAGGACGACAACGCGGAAACCATTGGTGGAAAGCTCCTTGGCGAGAACGCCGCCGGCCGCGCCGGATCCCACAATCAGGAAATCCACTTCGTCGGACGGTTTGTAGGACACCTTGGTCTGGCTCATTTCTTGTCCGTTTCTGCCGGAAGAGGCTGCCAGCCAGGATAATCCTTGTCATAGTAGCCAAAGGGCGGCGAAAAACTGTGTGCGGGATCGCGCCCGATGACTTTCCATCCGACAAAGTCACGATTGCCACCGCCCTCTGGATCAATCAGGAATCCGCAGACTGTGTGGTACCAAATCGTCTGGAGAAATCCGGATGCAGCCGGGGCCTGATTGCGTCGGCGCGAGCCTGTCTGGGGAAGCTGTGTCGCGGACAACTCAGTCAGGACTTTGTCCTGTTGCTCCGGAGTAGCGGCAGAAAACGAATTTACGCCGGGAAACATCTGCGTGGTGGCACGATTCACGTCCACCAAGCCCGATCGATATTGCGGCAGAGCATCGCTGGCGAAGGTCTTCAGCGCACGGTCGATGAAGTAGACTACGCCCGCTTCCGTGGCGCCGGGAAGCTCGTCCGTAGGAATGATGCGAGCGGCAATGGCTGCAACTTCCTTGGCCTGTTCCGGTGTGAGTACTTCAAAAGACTGCTTGGAGGCCGCCGCCTGGTGCGCGTGCTGAGCCGCGGCGACCATCGTGGGCCATTGTGCACTGATCCAGGCTGTTCCTGCTATTCCGCCCAACTGCAGAAGAAAATCTCGTCGGTCTGAATTCATGAATACCCCAAGTGTTCTGAGAAATCTAAGGATAGCGCACGTTGGCGTCAAGTACTTCTTGGATGTTTTGTCGGTGCACCCAATTGGGCATTTGGCATAGTGCCGCAGTGGGTGAGCAGTTGCTGCTAAACTTTTGCTGCCATGAACACTCCGAATTATTTACTGCAACTGGAAACGGACGAGGCGCGAGCGCTGGGTTATGCAATTGTGGACCGGCTGCTGGCGTACCAAGAGCACCTGAGCGAGATGCCCGTGGTGCGGGTGAAAACAGAGGAAGAG
>Ga0210406_10006099_pt1 | contig 12535 bp, 7 predicted proteins | sample IncBWC30MmetaG_FD_155454 | JGI IMG/M metagenome (GOLD analysis project Ga0210406, IMG submission 155454) | Forest soil microbial communities from Barre Woods Harvard Forest LTER site, Petersham, Massachusetts, United States - Inc-BW-C-30-M | ecosystem: Environmental > Terrestrial > Soil >...
CTCGTAAGCGAAGCGCAGATAGTGGAAAGGGGATTACGCGAGGTAGATTTCGGTTTCGGTTTTGATGATGAAGAGGGCGTCGGAGTCGGGGTGGCCGGCGTTGCGGAATTTTTGGCGGGCTTCGTCCAGGGAATCGGCTAGCACAGTAAAGAGGATTTCGCGTTTGGTGCGGCCGACGAAATAGAAGCGGCGCTCTTGCTGGACGAGTTGGAGTTGAGGTGACATGCAAGAAAATTCAAAGGCTGCCCGCGACGGTCCGCGGCCGCTACACAAACCGGACCGATCTGAAGATCGGCCACTACAGGATCGATCCACGGAATCGGATGGCGGATCAACTGAAAACTGCACAGTGGCGACGGAAATTTGTAGCTGTACCAGATTGGAACAGAGGCGGCGGAGGGAGAGAGTTAGGAATTCGGCGCTGAGTTCACAGCCTACGGCTTGTCGGCTCAGGCGGAACGCGGTTAGCAACGTTGTGCCGCTGCCGGCGAAGGGATCGAGGACAAGGTCGCCTTCGTTGGTGGAGGCTTGTAGGATGCGTTCGAGGAGGGCGACGGGCTTTTGCGTGGGGTGCTTGCCGAAGCGCTTTTCCCAGGACTCGGGGGGACGGATTTCCCAGACGGACTTCATTTGCTTGCCGCGATTGGTTTCCTTCATGAGCTTGTAGTGGAAGGTGTGGCGGGACTTTTTGTCCTTGGCGGCCCAGATGATGGTTTCGGTGGCGTGGGTGAAATAGCGGCAAGAGAGATTGGGAGGGGGGTTGGGCTTAACCCAGGAAATGTCGTTGAGGAGCTTGAAGCCGAGCTGCTGCATGGCGAAGCCGACGGAATGGATGACGTGGGCGGTGCCGGAGACCCAGATGGAGCCGTTGGGTTTTAGGATGCGCTGGGCGGCGGCGAGCCAGGTGCGGTTGAACTCATGGTTGGCGTCGGGGCCGCGGGATTTGTCCCAATCGCCTTTGTGGACGGAGACCATTTTGCCGGCGTGGCAGGTGATGCCGCCGTTGGAAAGGAAGTAGGGCGGGTCGGCGAAGACGAGGTCGACGGAGGAGGCGGGGAGGGCGGCGAGGATGTCGAGGCAGTCGCCCTGGTAGAGGCGGAGGTGGTGGGCGGGGTCGTCGAAGGCGGGAGTGGGGAGATTGTTGGGCATGGATTGAGAGCGAAAAAGCAGGTCCCTCGTCGCGCTGCGAAAAGGCCGCAGCGCTCGCTCGGGATGACGACGCTTCGCCGCGTCGCCAGATCGTTGATCAGATCGGGATCGTTGATCAAGGGGTAAAGCAAGTCAAGGCGGGAAGAGGATTTCACCACAGAGGGCACAGAGAGCGCAGAGGAATCGGAAGAGGAGGGCGGGTGCCCGCCCTTGACTTGAGGGGGAGGCAGGCACCCGGTGTTTGTCAGCGAGGGATGTGTGTGCCTCGCATCAGCATGCTTAGAGGAAACTAACACTCGCAAAGGAACAAAGCTGTCCCTATTGGCACACCTTGCCCCTTCGCTTCGCTCAAGCGGAGGAGGAAGATTTCACCACAGAGGTCACCCTTCGAGGCTCAGGGTAAACAGAGAGCGCAGAGGAAGCAGGCTACGCTCGGGTTGACATGGTGATGCGCGCGGGGGTGGCGCCGATGGCGATGGGATGCAGGGGGCCGATCAGGTTTTGGGCGTGGCTTTCCTGGAAGAAGCGGAGCAGGCCCTGGAGGTTTTCGTCGTCGAGGGTGTAGTCGATATTTTTTTCGAGGTAGAGACGGAGCTCGGGTTCGGGGAGATGCAGTTGCAAGGCGGCTTCGGCGCAGATTTCGGGGAGTTGGCGGAGGCCGAAATCGCGGGAGGCAAGGAAGTCGGCGGCCAGCTCCGGCGTGACGATTTCCGTGCGGGCGGCCCAGACGGCGAGGACCGCGGGCTTTTCGGTGAGGTGCCACCATTCCTTGACGACGTCGTAGATGTGCAGGTCGCCCACACCGGAAATACCGGCAGTGGCGCCGGTGGTGAGCCATTCGGCGTCGGGGCCGGGTGCCATTTTGTTTTCGGCGGCGATGGCGATGCGCAGAGCGGCGTCGCCGATGATGAGGGCCGCGTCAGAGCCGGCGAGCATGGCGGCGGGGTCGGGATCGCTCTCGAAAAATTCAGGTGCGATTTGCCAGCGGCGGGCGGCGAGGATTTTGACCAGCGCTTGCGTGCTACGGGAGCCGCGGTCGAGCGCGATGCGGCGGGCCTGGCGGATGGGAACTTTGCTGAGGAGCAGGAGGCTACGCACGCGCTCCTTGCAGGCGATGGCCAGGCCAGGGAGAACGGTGAGGGCCATGCCCTGGCTTACGATGCGCTGGTACTCGATGGCGGGAATGATGGCGACGTCGGCGGCGCCGGTGCGCAGGGCTTCGGCGCATTGCGCGGGGACGGTGAAGGAGAGGTCGTATTTGCCCTGTAGGGCGCCGTGGGTGAAGCCGCGGACCAGCGGTGCGGTGTTGAGATATTGCACGACGGAGATGCGGAGTTTGGCCACGGCTGGTTGTGCGAATCCTGAATGCCAGTATAGCAGACGCGATTTTGCGGCGCGCGACGCGAATTTGTTGTAAAACTCTTCAGCCAATTTGAACGTTGCGAATTTGGAGGCTTGGAAAATGTCGAAGCGGGTGGTGTGGCTGGCGGTGGTGGCGATGTTGTGCTGCGTTTCGCGTGCGCAGGCGCGTGCCCAGGCGAAGGGTGAGGCGGGCGCGGAGAAGACGGCTTCGATTGCGGAAAAAACGAAGTCGATGGAGAAGATGCCGGGCTATTTCAATATTTATTGGGACGCGAAGCAGGGGAAGCTATGGCTGGAGATCGACAAATGGGGAACGGAATTTTTGTACCAGAGCTCCCTGCCGGCGGGGATTGGTTCGAACGACATCGGGCTGGACCGCGGACAGTTGGGCGGGACGCACCTGGTGCGCTTCGAACGCAGCGGGCCGAAGGTGCTGCTGGTGCAATCGAATCTGGAATTTCGCGCGGTCAGCAACGATGCGGACGAGCGGCGGGCGGTGCGCGACTCGTTTGCGGAGTCCGCGCTGTGGGGGTTTACGGTGGCGGCGGAGGAAGGCGAGCGAGCGCTGGTGGATGCGACGGAATTTTTCTTGCGCGACGCGCACCACGTTCCGGAAACGCTGCGACGCACGAAGCAGGGCGCGTACCGGCTGGATGCTTCGCGCTGCGCGCTGTATTTGCCGCGGACGAAAAATTTTCCGCTGAACACGGAGGTGGAGGCGACGCTGACGTTCACCGGCGATGAGCCGGGGCCGTGGGTGCGGCAGGTGACGCCGGAGGCGGATGCGATTACGGTGCGCGAGCATCACTCGTTTGTGCAGCTTCCGCCGGCGGGGTACAAGCCGCGCGCGTACGACCCGCGGTCGAGCTTTTTCGGGATTTCATACATGGATTATGCGACGCCGATCAGCGAGCCGATTGTGAAGCGGTTCGCGGCGCGGCACCGGCTGGAGAAAAAAGATCCGAACGCTGCGGTCAGCGAAGCGGTGCAGCCGATTGTCTACTATCTGGATCGCGGGGCGCCGGAGCCGATTCGCTCGGCGCTGCTGGAGGGCGCGCGATGGTGGTCGCAGGCGTTCGAGGCCGCAGGATTCAAGAATGCGTTTCGCGTGGAGTTGATGCCGGAGGGCGCGGACCCCATGGATTTGCGCTACAACGTGATTCAGTGGATTCACCGCGCGACGCGAGGGTGGTCGTATGGAGCGGGAGTGATTGATCCGCGGACAGGGGAAATTATCAAGGGGCACGTCTCGCTGGGATCGCTGCGGGTGCGGCAGGATTATTTGATTGCCGAGGGGCTGCTGGCGCCGTATGAAAACGGCAAGGCGTTGCCGGCGGGGCAAGATCGCGCGGCGCAGATGGCGCTGGCGCGCTTGCGGCAACTTGCGGCGCATGAAGTGGGGCACACGCTGGGGCTGATGCACAACTACTCGGCGAGCACGGTGAACCGCTCGTCGGTGATGGATTATCCGCCGCCGCTGGTAAAGCTAGGCGCGGACGGCGTGCCGGATGTTTCGGACGCGTACGCTACGGGGATCGGGGAGTGGGACAAAGTGTCGATCGCGTGGGGCTACAGCGAGTTCGGGCCAGGGACGGACGAGCGCGCGGCGCTAAATAAGATTTTGCTAGATGGGTTCGGGCGCGGGTTGCGGTATCTGACGGATCAGGATGCGCGGCCGGCGAGTTCGTCGAGCAGCGTAGCTCATTTGTGGGATTCGGGCGCGAACGCGGTGGATGAGCTGAACCGGCTGATGCAGGTGCGCGCGGCGGCTCTGCGGCGATTTGGCGAGAAGAATATTCGCGAAGGCGCGCCGCTGGCGACGATGGAAGATGTGCTGGTGCCGATTTACATGCTGCACCGCTACCAGGTGGAGGCGGCCTGCAAACTGGTCGGCGGGATGGATTACACCTTTGCGATGCGCGGGGACGGACAGACGCCGACGCAGATTGTTGCGGCGGCGGAGCAGCGGCGGGCGCTGGCCGCGGTGCTGGCCACGTTGAAGCCGGAGGCGCTGGCGTTGCCGGAATCGCTGCTGAAAATGATTCCGCCGCGGCCACCGGCCTACGAGCGGGGGCGGGAAGATTTCAAGATCCGGACGTATCCGGCGTTTGACGCGCTGGCACCGGCGGAAGCGGCGGCGCAGCACACGCTACAGTTTCTTTTTAATCCGGAGCGCGCGGCGAGGCTGGTCGAGTTTCATGCGCGGGATAAGGCGAATCCGGGATTGGAGGAAGTTTTCGATGCGGTCTTGACAGCGACATGGAAGGCTCCGCATTGGAGCGGGTACGCGGCGGAAGTCGGTAAGGTGGTTGATGATGTTGTGCTTTATGACTTGATGGCGCTGGCGGCGAATGACAAGGCCTCGGACGAGGTACGGGGAGTGGCGTGGCTGAAGTTGCGGGAATTGAAGGAGTGGCTGGATTCAGCGGCGGGAAAACAGATTATTTTGGATCGAGCACAAGTCCTCTTCGCTTCGAGGCAAATCGAACAATTCGAGAAGGACCCGAAGCGGCTGGACCTCACGCCGCCGGCCGAGCCACCGGATGGCCCGCCGATCGGCGCGATGGGAGACGCTGACGACGATTGGCAGCCGTGATTTGCGGCAAGACCGTTTGGGTGGGCGCGTCGTCTATAGCTGTGGGAGGGGATGTCCATGAAGATGCGCACAACGGTTGCGATGGTTGGGGCGAGTATCGCCTATGTTTTGTTGATGTTGCCGATGGGGCGGGTTCGGGCGCAAGGCCCGGCGGTTCCGGCGACGCCGGCCGCGCCTGCTTTTCCGGCAATGCCAGCGATGCCCGCGATGCCTGCGTTTCCGGCGGAACCGGCGGCTCCCGCAACACCGGGATGGGGCGAATACGGGCTGCACGGGTCCACCCATTGGGGCGATGGGCCGGCAGCGGACTGCTCGGACTTGCACATCCGGCTGGATGGCGAGCGGCCGACGATTCAATCGGAAGAACGGACGGTGAGCAAGGCGGAGGCTCCTGTGCTTCGGGTCCGCGAAGTGGAAAACGGCGGAGTGCAAGTGCAAGGCTGGGATAAAGATGTGTACTCGGTGACCGCGTGCAAGGCTGCCGTGGGTGGGGATGCGGCGCGGCTGCTCGCGCAGATCAAGTTGGCTGTGCAGGGCGGCGAGGTTTCGGTGAGCGGACCGCGCGGCGACCGAGAGGACTGGACGGTGTATCTGCTGATTCGCACGCCGCGCTCGGCGGATATCGAAGTGACGACGCATAACGGTCCGGTCAGTTTTTACACCGTGGACGGGAAGATCACCACGCGGGCCACGAACGGGCCGATCAGCATGAAGGATTGCTCCGGTGAGGCCAATATTTCCGCGGAGAATGGGCCGATCAGCTTTTCCGGGACAAGCGGCAAGCTGCGCCTGCATACGCAGAACGGGCCGATCAGCGTGTCGCTGGGCGCGAATTGGGATGGTTCGGAGCTGGTGGCGGATGCGGTGAACGGTCCGCTGACGCTGCGCGTGCCGTCTGGGTTCAAGTCGAGCTTCCTGGTGGAGTCGAACGGGCATTCGCCGATTAGCTGCCACGCGAGCATCTGCTCGGATGCGCGCAAAACTTGGGATGACGAGCATCGCCGAATTGAATACGGCGTCGGGTCGCCGGTGATTCGCCTATCGACGGAGAATGGTCCGATTTCCGTGGCGGATTAGGCGCGCTGTGGAGTGCGGCGGTCTTGCCGCCGCTTTCACGGTGTAACGCCACTCCAGACGAAAGCCGTTCACGTTGCGATTGGACGCGCAGACACGATGCGGCTAAAATTTCCGGATGCTGCTGGAAGAGCGCGTTGCGCGGCCGACCACGGAAGCGGTAGCGGTAGAACTTGCGCGTGACCTGTACGGGCTTGCGGTTACCGCTAAGGCGCTGCCCGGCGAGTACGACGACAATTTCCACCTGACAGCGCTCGACGACAACGCACCCCACCCAAAAGATGAAATTGCCGCTGCCGGTTTCGTGCTAAAGGTGATGCACCCGGCGCGCGAGCGGTCGTTTATCGACATGCAGTGCCGGGCGTTGCAGCATCTGGCGCAGCGCGCGCCACAGCTTACCTTGCCGCGCGTGAAGCCCAACCGGAACGGCGAGGCGCTCGCCGCTATTACCGCGGCGGATGGAGCGCAGCGGCTCGTCTGGCTGCTTACCTACGTGCCGGGCACGATGTTGGTGAAGGCGCGGCCGCACTCGCCGGAACTTCTGCACAGCCTTGGGCATTTTCTCGGGGGAATGGCCGCGGCGTTGGCGGATTTTTCCCATGATGCCGCAAGACGCAAGCTGAAGTGGGATTTGACGCAGGCCGGCTGGATTCGCGCGCATCTTCATCACATCCGCGACGCGTCGCAGCGCACGCTGCTTGAGAAAGTCCTCTCGCTCTATGAAACAGAGGTTGTGCCGGCGCTGCCGCTTTTGCGCCGCAGCGTGGTGTATGGCGACGCCAATGATTACAACGTGCTGGTGGGCAAAGCGCTGCCGCTGCCGAGAAACGTGGTCAGCGTCATTGATTTCGGCGACATGCACGAAACGGTCACCGTTTCGGAAGTGGCGATTGCGGCTGCGTACGCGATTTTGGGAGAGGAGAATCCGCTGCGCGCCGCGGCGGAAGTGCTTCGTGGGTATCATCGCGCGTTTCCGCTTACGGAAGCGGAGCTGAACGTTTTGTTCGCGCTGATCGGAACGCGGCTGGCGGTCAGCGTGGTGAATTCGGCGCAGCGCGCCACGGTCAAGCCGGATGACCGTTACGTGCGAATCAGCGAGAGACCGGCGGGGGAAGCGCTGGAGCGGCTCGAGAAAATTCATCCGAGCTTTGCGGAGTACACATTTCGGGAGGCCTGCGGGTTGGAGGCAGTTCCGCAAAGCAGGGCGCTGAAGAAATGGCTCGCGGAAAACGCTCACGCGGCGGCGTCCGTGCTGGACGCGGACCTGCGCACTGCGCCAAGCGTTGTATTTGATTTCAGCGTCGGAAGCAGATTTCTGGGCGCCGATCCCGCGGCGGCTGAACCGGTGTTGATCAGCGAACGCGTTTTTGCGGAGATGAAACACGCGGGTGCCTCCGTGGGCGTCGGGCGTTACGACGAAGCGCGCGCGATTTACACATCCGCATTGTTTGGGAGCGGAAATCCTGTTGAAGAGCGGCGCACGATTCATTTGGGGATCGATTTGTTGGTGCAAGCCGGGAACGCCGTGCGCGCACCACTCGACGGCGTTGTGCACGCGATGGCAAATAACAGCGCGGCTCTTGATTACGGGCCGGTCGTGATATTGCGGCACAGCTTTGACAGTCCAGGCGGTGCTGAAGAGTTTTTCACTTTGTACGGGCACCTCACACTGCCGACTCTGAGCCGGCTGCGCGTAGGTCAAAAAGTTGCCCGCGGCGAGAAATTCGCGGAAGTGGGCGCATCGCAGGAAAACGGCGGTTGGATGCCGCACCTGCATTTCCAGATCGTCAGCGACTTACTGGAGCTAGAAACCGACTTTCCCGGCGTGAGCCGCGCATCGGAACGCGCCGTGTGGACAAGTTTGTCTCCCGATCCAAATTTATTGCTGGGCATCCCGGCCGACCGATTCCCGGCGAAGGAAAACGGCGCGGACGAGACTTTGGCCGCGCGACGTTCGCTCTTGGGAAAGAGCCTGAGCGTTTCCTACCGGCAGCCGCTGAAAATTGTGCGCGGCTGGCGGCAATACCTTTACGACGATACCGGGCGCGCCTATCTGGATGTCTACAACAATGTGCCTCTGGTGGGGCACAGCCATCCGCGCGTGGTGCGCGCGGCGCAGGAACAGCTTGCGCTACTCAATACCAATACACGGTATCTGCATGACAACGTGCTGCGCTACGCGGAACGGCTGACCGCGCTTTTGCCCGATCCGTTGCGCGTTTGCTACTTCGTGAATTCGGGGAGCGAGGCAAACGAGCTGGCGTTGCGGCTGGCGCGCGCGCATACCGGGCGCGAAGACATCATCGTTCTCGAACACGCCTATCACGGACATACCAACACGCTGATCGATATCAGCCCGTACAAATTTAATGGGCCGGGCGGACGCGGGCGCAAGCCGTGGGTGCACGTGGCGCCGATTGCGGACGATTATCGCGGGCCGTACCGGCGGGGAGATGCGCAAGCGGGCGCGAAGTATGCCGCACACGTTGGCGAAATCCTGGAGCGCGCGGTGCGTGAAGGGCGCAGCGTGGCGGCCTACATCGCGGAAACGCTGCCGAGTGTTGCGGGGCAAATCGTGTTTCCGCCGAATTATTTGGCGGATGTGTATCGCCGCGTGCGCGCCGTCGGAGCAGTGTGCATCGCGGACGAAGTGCAGGTGGGGTTCGGTAGACTCGGCACGCATTTCTGGGGATTTGAAACGCAAGGCGTAGTTCCGGACATCGTGGTGTTCGGCAAGCCGATCGGAAACGCATTCCCGCTGGCAGCGGTGGTGACCACGCAAGAGATCGCGGCTTCCTTTGCAAATGGCATGGAATTTTTCAGCACCTTCGGAGGAAATCCGGTGGCGTGCGCGGCGGGGCTGGCGGTGCTGGATGTGGTGCGGGACGAGGCGCTGCAGGATCGCGCGCTGCGTGTTGGAACGTATTGGATAACGAAGTTGAAGAAATTGCAGGAATGTCACCGGCTGATCGGCGACGTGCGCGGTTCCGGACTTTTTCTGGGGATTGATCTGGTGCGCGATCCGGAAACACGCGAGCCGGCCGCGGAAGAAGCGGATTACGTGGTGAACCGGCTGCGCGACTGCGGGATCCTGGCGGGAACCGACGGGCCGCATCACAACGTCATAAAATTGCGGCCGCCGTTGATTTTTTCCGAGGAAGATGCGGACCTGTTCATCACAACCCTGGAAGCGATTCTGCAAGAAGATTCCGCGCAACCGCAGGCAACGCCGCGGGCTCTGGCCGATTCAAAGCGAGCATAGACATTGCCGGTTGGTTGCGCGAATATCTAAATTTAGAGGCCCCTGCGGGAACCCACCCGAGCTAGGACGCCAAGGACAAAACTATGTATCTTGCTCGAACCGCCAGGTACCTGCCGCTGTCCTTGCTGCTTTGCGCCTCGCCGGCACTGAGCCAATCGGCTCCGGATGCCGCGCCTGCACCCGCGCCTGCTCAGTACGTTCCTGTCTGCGAGGAAGCTCCCCGCGAAGATGCGATGGTTTCGCTGTGCGCTCCGCCTACGTCGGCGGAAGAACTGCGGGCGGCCGAAGTCGAGCCCGCGGCGCCGGCCATCATTGCCCTGACCCTATCGGCCGGAACGCCGCTGCGCATCGCGGTGGAACAACGTGCCCGCATCCATCATCCCGGCGAAGTGATTCATGGAAAGATCGTCGAAACGGTGTACGCGTTCGATCAGGTGGTAATCCCTGCGGGGAGCGTCGCCACGGGTCATGTGAAGAGCATTGCTCCCGTTCCGGGATTGCGGCGCACGATGGCGTACGCCAACGGAGATTTTTCTCCGTTCCGAAAATACGAAGTATCGTTTGACAGCGTCACGCTTCCGGACGGCAGGCAACTGCCGATTACCACTACGGTCACGCCAGGAACCGCGCAGGTGGTGCATCTGGTGAGCAATCCCGACAAACAGCAACAGAAAGGTGCGGCCGGGCGCGCGACGGACCGCGCCAAGAGCGAAGCCAAAGGCAAGATAGCGGAAGCGAAGGAGCAAGCGCGGGAATCGTGGGAAAAGTTGACCGCGCCCGGCAAAACGCACCGGCTGAAAGAATTTCTGCTGGCGCAATCGCCCTATCGGCGGCAATACCTGCAACCCGGGACGCGGTTTGTGGCGGATCTCAACGCGCCGCTTGAGTTTGGCACGACCCCTCGGACAAGCGAGCAGCTTGCCGCGGTGGGAAGCGAGCCGGTGCCGGACAGCACTCTGAAGGCTCGCCTGGTTGCAGAAGTTAGCTCGGCAACGGCTACCCGCGGCACTCAGGTCACCGCCGTTCTCACGGAGCCGCTGTATTCTCCGACGCACCAACTGATTCTTCCCGCGAACAGCCGATTGATTGGCGAGGTGGTGAAAGCGCAGCCGGCACGAAAATTGCACCGTAATGGTGAGCTGCGCGTGATTTTCGAGCGCATAGAAACTTCCGAGGAGGCTGTACAGGCTCTGGCGCAACTGCGCGTGCAGGCCCAGGCGCAAGCGGAACGTTCGCAGGCCCAAGCGGAGCGTTCTCAAGCGATGGTCGGCAACCTGGAAGGCGTGGAAGTGGATCGCCGCGCCAATATGCACCTCGACGAAGAGGGCGGGGCGCACACCACGGACAGCAAGACGCGCTATTTATCCAGCGGGCTTGCGGTTTTGCTGGCTGCTGCCGCTTCGCACACCGAAGTTGAGCGCGGTACAACCGAAACGGCAGGTCCGGGAGTGCGGACGGCGGCGGGTGGATCGGGATTTCGCCTGACCGGCGCGCTGTTGAGCCTGGTAGCGAAGTCGACCCCGGTGTCTATGGCGATTGGCGCTTACGGAGCTTCGACTTCGATTTACGCGAACTTTCTCTCCCGAGGACGCGACGTCGTCTTACCGAAGGACACGCCGATGGAAATCGGCTTCGGGCCACCACACACGAAATCGCAATAAGAATGCCCGCTTCCTGTGATTCCGCATGGGGTAGTTGACATTAGTGTTATTCTGCGCGTAGGCTCGCCATGCGATGGAGCTAGACGCTTCCCTCTCCTGGCTCGCGCTGGCGCTTACCCCTGGGCTGGCTTCGCGGCTTTCCGCGCGGCTGCTGAAGGAATTTGGCTCGCCGGAAGAAGTGTTTCGCGCGCCGCTGACGAGATTGGAAGCCTGCAAGTTGCCGGGGCCGGTGGCGCAAGCGGTCTTCAAGAAGCAATCCTTTAAAAGGGCCGAAAAAGAGCTGGCGCTGACGCGGCGCATCGATCGCTGTCGGTTGCTGAACTGGACCGACCCTGAATATCCGCAGACGCTGCTGCAAATCTACGATCCCCCGGTGATGCTGTACGTGCGCGGGGACGCGGAGGTGCTCAATCTGCCAAGCATCAGCATTGTGGGCACGCGGCGTCCAACGCTTTATGGAACGCAGATGGCGGAGCGGCTGGGGCGTGAGTTGGCGGCGCGCGGCTTGGTGGTGGTAAGCGGCTTAGCCCGCGGGATCGATGCCATCGGACACCAGGGGGCCATGGCGGTGAACGGGCGGGCGATCGGGGTGCTGGGCACCGGCGTGGATGTCTGCTATCCCAAGGAAAACAAGAAATTGTACGAGAAGGTGCTGGAGCGGGGCGCGATCATCAGCGAATTCCCCTTGGGGACGCATCCGGCGCCGGAGAATTTTCCGGTGCGTAACCGCATCGTGGCGGGCATGCCGCTGGGCGTGGTGGTGGTCGAAGGGGCGCAATACAGCGGATCGCTGATCACCGCGCGGCTGGCGATGGAGTTTGGGCGCGAGGTGTTTGGCGTGCCGGGGAACGTCACGCAGCCGGTGAGTTTTGCCCCGAACCAGTTGATCAAGCAGGGCGCGAAACTGGTGACCAATGGCGCGGATGTGATCGAGGAACTGCCCACGCCGGTGCGCGCGGCGCTGGTGCAGGCGGAGCAACCCGAGGCGGAACAGCGGAATCTGCTGGCTGCGGCGTCGCTCAATTCCTCGGAAAAGAAGATTTACGACCTGTTGAGCACGGACGAGCCAAAACACATCGACGATATCGTGGAACAATCGGGGTTGAACTCTTCCGAGGTTCTGGCTACGCTGTTTGACTTGGAGATGAAGGGGATCATCCGGCAGACGCCGGGGAAGCGGTTCAGCAGAGTGCTGCTGTAAGCTGCTGGGGCCGTTTTTTGTGCCGCTGGAAAGCGTTGAAAAACAGGGTTTTAGCGAGCGCGCAAAGAGCAGAATGAATCCGTAGAGCGCGTTTGCGCATCTTCATTAAGGTAGCGAGAAGGACACACCCTCGCCGCATGGGCCTTCCTGCGAAGGAATCCGGGGTTACAAAGACAAGATGGCACGTTCGCTGGTCATAGTGGAATCGCCCGCCAAGGCGAAGACAATCA
>Ga0210406_10006100_pt1 | contig 12533 bp, 11 predicted proteins | sample IncBWC30MmetaG_FD_155454 | JGI IMG/M metagenome (GOLD analysis project Ga0210406, IMG submission 155454) | Forest soil microbial communities from Barre Woods Harvard Forest LTER site, Petersham, Massachusetts, United States - Inc-BW-C-30-M | ecosystem: Environmental > Terrestrial > Soil >...
TAATTCCATTCGAAATCGCGGCGTACACTTGCTGCGGAGAAATAAAATGGATGTGGCTGTCCACGCCGCCGGCAGTAACAATCAAATGCTCTCCCGCGATCACTTCCGTCGCCGCGCCCACCACCAGTTCCGGATCAACGCCATCCATCGTATCGGGATTCCCGGCTTTCCCCACTTTCACGATCCGACCGTTTTTGATTCCGATGTCGCCTTTTACGATTCCCCAGTGATCCAGAATCACGGCGTTGGTAATCACCACGTCCAGCGCGCCCGATTGCGTTTCGCGCAGCGCCGTGCTGCTCTGCCCCATGCCGTCGCGGATCACCTTTCCGCCGCCAAACGTGATTTCATCGCCGTAGTGCGTGAAATCTTTTTCAATTTCGATGATCAGGTCCGTATCGGCCAGGCGGATGCGGTCGCCTTTCGTCGGCCCGTAAAGATCGGCGTACGTTCGTCGAGGAATCAGCAAACTCATTGACTATTTCCTTCGCCCTGCGAAAGAAAGCCGGCCTTCCGCGCCCGTTCCATCGCATCCGCGCGCATCCCCTCATCGTCGAGATCACCATCCACGAGGCCGCTAAATCCGTGAACGATCCTCCGCCCGCCGAAATCCGTGAGCGCCACTTCCTTCTCTTCCCCCGGCTCAAACCTGACCGCCGTTCCCGAAGCGATATTCAGGCGCATTCCGTAAGCCGCCGCGCGATCGAACAGGAGAGACGCATTCGTTTCAAAGAAATGAAAATGGCTTCCCACCTGAATCGGCCGGTCGCCCGCGTTCTTCACCACCAGGCGCGTGGTTCTCCGACCTGCATTTGCCTCGACGGGCCCCGCGTCCAGATCCAACAGATACTCTCCGGGCTTCATGGCTTCACCTCGGACTTCACTCAATTCCCTGTTCCTTGTCCCGATTTGTACACACCGCGCTATCGGATCGGATCATGAATCGTTACCAATTTCGTGCCATCCGGAAAAGTGGCCTCCACCTGCACTTCGTGAATCATCTCCGGGATGCCTTCCATCACCTGATCGCGCGTCAGAATTCTCGCGCCGAAGCTCATGATGTCCGCTACCGTTTTTCCGTCACGCGCGGCCTCCATCACTTCCGCCGTCAGGATCGCCACTGCTTCCACATAGTTCAGTTTCAATCCGCGAGCCTGGCGGCGCCGCGCCAGGTCCGCGGCCACCACAATTAGCAACTTCTCCTGTTCCTGGGGATTCAGATGCACGAACGCCTCCCGTCAATTCACCTTGCGCGGCGGAATCGCTTCGCGATCGTACAAGTGGCGCTTGGCGCTCCGCCAGATCGCCTGGAGTCCCGGCAAAATCTCGCGCCCGTTACGCGCCAGGCACCGGACAACCAGTCCGTGCGCCACCAGCGAACTCACTCCCCAAAGAATTTCCCTGCGCCGCGTCATGCTCGTTGTAAGTTCGCGAAGCTGATCCTCGGCTCCGCGCCACGCGGCCGTCTCGAGGCCCACTCGGCAAATGTAAAATGTCGCAGCGTAACGATACTGTCCGAGACGAGCAAGCGATGACACTTTGTCCTTCCTGGGCCGCAGGCAAAGATTTTCCGCAGCGATTTTCCGGCCAAGCGCGCTCACGCGTGTTCTCACTGCAAACTCTTCGTACTCAAAAAGTTCACCGCGCGCTTCCCGGCCCGGCGCAACGATCTCCCACCAGAACATTCCAGCGCCGGCCGCCAACTCGATCGAGGTGCGTTGGAGGTAACGCGCCCCGGCAAAAGGAATGGTGGCATCCGGTACGTATTCGAGCAATCCGTCCTCGCCAACGGAGATTTCGTTGCGCTGCGTCGTAGCGGAAAATCCTTGGCGATTGCGGTAAATCCGCGTCGCTCCCGTTGTCGTCAACTGCACCTTCGCGCCGTTTGCGATGAGAACTTGCATTGCGAGGCGGTCACCGCCCAACAGCCCTCCCGAAACATTGTGAAGATGAGTGAGTGCCGTGCCGTCCTCCAACGTGAAGGCGCGCACAACCTTTAGAGGCGCCTCTTGAAAACTGTCCGCCAGGAGAGTGTTGCCGCTCACGGAATCACGCGAAAAATTCAGCCGCAGCAGCGCCCGTGCGCGGCTGTGCTCCGAAATATTGGGCGCAGTTTCCCGGAACGCTTCTCTTGCCGTCGCAGCCATCGGAATTCCACTCTTTCGCCAGCTAGCTGACGAACAATCGCGTCGCTAGCGCGGGATGTTCCATCGCGCCCCAATCGAACAGCGGCATAGTGCAGCTTACTGTTTCGAGCGTCAAACTTGCACTGCCCGCAGCAGCAGCGACAATCGCCGGCTTCAGGTTCCACAAGATGCGAGTCGCCTCGGTCTGGCCCAGAGGCATCATTCGCTGACACGCCGAGAGGATGCACGCGCTCATCTGGTGCAGATACGCGAGAACCGCTCGCGTTTCCTCAAATCCAAGCGCCCCGCTTACCAGCCCAAACGCCGCCGACTGGTGAATCAGGCCCTCCGATTCGAGCGATGCCTCTCGCGCTTTTCTCAGCACATGGGAGTTCTCAACTCCCAGAACCGCATGAAGGAAATTCCTGCCGAGTGTAGCGCTTGCCGTCCGGCTCTCTCTTGCGGGCTTTAGCGCGCTCAAGCAATCGTTGATCTCGACCCATCGTGCGGCGTCGAATTCCTTGCCCTCAACCCGCGCCAGGCGAAATGCCTCGCGGCAAGCCACCGCTTCCAACGTTCCTGCCTCCTGCAGATAACCATGCAGGAAATCCGGCAAATCGCCGACGTGCAACAGCTCCGCCGACACCAGCGTCTCCAGCCCGAAGGAATGCGCAAGCGAGCCAATCGGCAGCGCGCTGTCGGCTAGATGTAGCAGCTGCAAATGTGCCAACGCCTCCGAAGGCGTCAATGAAACCCGGTCGCTCTCTGGCTTCATAGCGTGCTCCCACCCACTCTTCACTGATGATGCCCGTGCGCTTGCCCGTGTTCGTGCGAATGGCCATGCTCATGGCTATGCGCTTTCCCTGGGTACGGCGTATGCGCGTCAATCAATTCGCGCCGCGCCGCCGCCGGTTGGTGCAGTTTGCCCTCCAACCACTCGATCACGTTGTCCAGCCCCACGTCTTCCCGAAGATTCGTAAACAGAAACGGCCGCTCGCCGCGCATCTTCCGCGAATCGCGCTCCATCACTTCCAGCGACGCCCCCACATACGGCGCCAGATCGATCTTGTTGATCACCAGCAGATCCGAGCGCATGATCCCCGGCCCGCCCTTGCGCGGAATTTTATCTCCCTCGGCCACGTCAATCACGTAAATCCACACGTCCACCAGCTCCGGGCTGAACGCCGCCGCCAGGTTGTCTCCGCCGCTCTCCACAAAAATCAACTCCAGTCCGGGCAGACTGTCCTCCAGCTCGGCGATCGCCTGCAGATTCATCGACGCATCTTCGCGAATCGCCGCGTGCGGGCATGCCCCGGTTTCCACGCCCTTCACGCGTTCCGCCGGCAGCGTGCCCTGGCGCAACAAGAATTCCGCGTCCTCTTTCGTATAAATATCGTTGGTCACCACGGCAAGATTGATCTTTGGAAAAAGTTTCTTGCTTAGCCGGTCGACCAGCGCCGTTTTTCCCGAACCCACCGGCCCCGCAATTCCCACCCGAAAAGCTCTCGCCTGCATCTCATTTCCCATTACCTGTGCTCCCGAATCTTGATTTCCAGCCGCTCGCTGGCGATGTCTCAATGCACATCACAAACGATGCCCACAAGTATCCGCGCGAACCGCCACCCGTCAAGCCTTTTCCCATCAAATATTCAACCACCACCAATCGAAAAAGCTTGAGGACAAACATTCGCCATTGGCGTACGGGAGTGGCTGCTTGGAGGAAGGTCGAGTGGGGACGGAAAGGAAAAATGGAGCGAGTTAGTTCAGCCCTCACTCCATTTCAAAACGTCAAACGTGTAAATCTTTTTCTCCCAGGTACTACTTCGCCACAACCGCTCCGGATTTCTCCCCTGCTCAAACCCGGGAACTGTGTTACACTGGGTTTGCGCTTAATGCATCGGTTGTGTTGTGCGGTCCCTCTGGTTTAGACCTTCTGAGACTACCCGCCCTACGTTTCCTCCGTTCGTTCTTAGCGTAATTTAAAATAAGACTGGCAATGCAGATTGCCGCGCTCACCCGACTATTCGTGTGTGTCGCCGCCCTCTCGCCAGCAAGAAAGCAAAATGCAAAGTTTTTCAGAACTCAATCTATCTCCTTCTTTGAAGGAGCGACTCATCGCGGCGAAGTTTTCCACGCCCACTCCCGTGCAGGCGGCGGCAATTCCGCAGGCACTGGACGGCAAGGATGTCATCGCCACGGCGCAGACAGGAACCGGCAAAACGCTTGCGTTCCTTCTCCCCATCATGGAGAGGCTGGCGCAGTTGAATACCCCCGGAATTTCGGCTCTTGTGCTTGTGCCGACCCGGGAACTCGCCATGCAAGTCGTCGCGCAATATAACGCCTTGCGCTCAAAGCAGTCGCAGCCCGCGGGACTCGTCGTTGGTGGACTTCCCGAAGGCCGCCAGCTCGACGCCATCCGCAAGGGTGCGCGCCTCGTCGTTGCCACTCCAGGCCGGCTCGAAGATTATCTCGACCGCCGTCTGGTCTCTTTAAGCGGCGTCAAGACGCTTGTCCTCGACGAAGCCGATCGCATGCTCGACATGGGCTTCCTCCCGGCCATCCGCCGCATCGTCAGCGTGTTGCCGCGCGAGCGCCAGACTCTCTGCTTCTCCGCAACGATGGAAGGCAGCATGGCGCAGCTCGTGCGCGATTACACAAAAAATCCCGTCCGCCTCACTTTCGGCTCCACTTCAAAACCCTCGGAAAGTGTTCGTCTCCAGGCCTTCGAAGTTTCCGAAAACGGCAAGCCCGATATGCTTTACAGCCTGCTCGACAACGAGAGCGGCCGCTGCCTTATTTTCTCGCGCACCAAGCGCGGCACCGAACGCATCGCCAAGAGCCTCAACCGCCAGGGCATCAACGCCGCCATGATTCACGGCGACCGCTCGCAATCGCAACGGACCGCCGCCCTCACCGGCTTTCAGCGCGGGCAATACCGCGTGCTGGTAGCAACCGACGTCGCCGCTCGCGGCATCCACGTGCAGGACATCGCTCACGTCATCAACTACGATCTTCCGGACGTTGCGGAAAACTTCATCCATCGCGTCGGCCGCACCGGCCGCGCCGGAGAACGCGGTGTCGCGTCCACGCTGTTCCTGCGGGAACAGCGCACTGATCTCTTCCAACTCGAGCGCCAACTCGGCATCAAGATCGAAAGAATTTCCACCAACGGCCAAGCCACCCCGAAAAAAGAGCGCGTTGCAGTCAATCCGGAACGCGCTTCTAGCGTGCAGGACCGCGGTCCCTTCCACACGGACCGCGCTGCCTCCTCACCGGGCCCCAGAATGACCCGCTTGCCGGGCGAAATCCTCCAAGCCCAAATGGAAAGCTAGTCTCGGTTTCCTATTTATATTCTTGAGGGTGCCCCAGGTGCCGATGTTGCACCTGGGGTTCTTCATTTGGAGTGCGGTCTGCCCTGAGCTTGCCGAAGGGAAGCTCCGCTTCCGCTTTACGCACTAGGCCCAACCACCCAAAACGTTCCACGTGCAACGAACCCACCCAATCTGGATTACGGGTCATAGGGACCTCCACTACCTCGGCATCTCCAATGGGCGCCCATACCCGGTCATCTCCAAATACCCAACGCCTCGAACGCTCGCACCGCCTCGCGTTCCCTCAATCGCAATCGCACCTTCCCAATAACTCGGCGCAATCTTGCTCCCGCCTGCCAATTCCTGAGATTTCAGGCGCGTCGTCGCCGCCAATTTTAACCCCAGCTTCGGTATCTCCATGCTCCACGCTACCGGATATTTCGCCCCGGTGACGCCGCTCGTCCACGTCTCTCCTGTCGGAATCAGCCGGAAATCCGCCGCCGTCAGATGCACGGATTTCCCCTGCGCATCCACGTATGTTCCCGAGGAAAATGGATCTGTAGACCTATCTTTGCGCCGAAACTGGTACAACATCAGCTCAGTATTGTCTTCAAGCTGTACACTCAACCAGTCCCACCCCACCTGCTCCGCGTCCATCGAGTGCGTGAAAAATTCGTGGTCCATCCAGGACGTCCCGCGCACGTCAATCGATTTTCCCGCCATCTCAATCGTTCCCTTCGTCAGCAAGCGTGTAAACGAAATGTAATGCGACGCCCGCCCCGCGCCCGCCGCCTTCTGGCTGACCCCATTTTCCCCGTGAATCACCGGCGGCTTTTCACTGTGCAACGAAAATAACAGCGAGAATTTCTCGTCCGCTACATTTAAAGTCTCTTCTTCTCCGTTCCACCGAATCTCCCAATTGCCGTTCCAGATGCGCTTCTGTTGTTCATCAATCCCCGCCAGCCCGGGTCCCGCGCGATTTGTCCGCTCCGAGCGATAAAACTTCCCGCCGTCCAGGTCGCTCAGCGCCAGATGCGCCAAATACAGATCCTGAATATCCCAGGGCTCTGTCTTGCCGGGATCCCTGTCTATCCCCTGGCGAAAAAATGTCAGCTCAAATCCGTAGTGGTGCCCGTCCGCAGCAATCAAATTTCCGGTCGTATACCACCACTCCGTCTGAAACTCCTCGTGATTGAAATGATCGCGCGGGAATTCATACCGGTAATCCGGCAACGCGGTCTTGTACTGCGCCATCGCGCCCGGCAGCCAAGTAAACAGAAGCACGAAGAGCAGCCGCCTACTCCTCATGAATCACCTCAAGCGGATTCAGCCGCACCGCTACCCGCGCCGGATACAGGCCCGACAGCACCGTCGCCGCGTACACCACCGTCAACGCTCCCAGCAGCACCGCCACCGGCCAGTGAAACCGGATCGTCCATCCAAACGACTGCTTGTTAATCACAAACACCAGAATCAGCGAAAGAAAATACCCCAGCACAAACCCCGCCAGATTCGCCAATAATCCGATCAGCCCCGCTTCCACAAGAATCATCTTCCGAATCTGCCCCGACGAAGCTCCGAGAAACCGCAGCAAGCCCAATTCCCGCCGCCGGTCGATCACCAGCGCAATCAGCGCGCCCGCAATTCCCATCACCGCCACGATCACCGCAATCGCCTCCAGCGCGTAGGTAATAGCGAAGGTCCGGTCAAAGATCCTCACCGCCTCGGTCCGCAAATCGCGGTTAGAAAAAATCAGGATACGGCGTCCCGCAGCAACTTCCTGTATTTCCTTGCGCACCTCCGCGGCCTGCGCGTCGGGCGCCACAAACACGGCGAGATTCGTCGGCGTCTCATCCGGCAGATATTTCAGAAGCACATCCCTGTCCATCAAGATATAGCCGCGCTCGCTCGCGTAATCGTAATAAACATCCACGATCTGAAAATTCGCCCGCGCTTCTCCGAGGGACAGCGCGATCGTGTCGCCGGACTTCACCTTGTGCTTGTAGGTGAACGGCTCGCTCACGATGATCTTGTTCTTTCCGCGCAGTTGCTCCAGTACCTCGCCGGTCGGCCGCCCGGAGAAAAAATCCGACTTTCGTTCGGCGCGTGCCACCCGCAAATCCACCGAAGCCAGTGTCGCGGGCATGCCGTCGTAATTGATTTCGTATGCCCGTAAGCGCTGTACCGCCGCAACACTCGGCAACGCGGCGATTTTTTCCACCAGTTCCACCGAAATCGTGGGATGCCGGTCCGCCGCCGCGTCGCCCGCCGGGCGCAAATACAAATCCGCCGGCAACTGGTTGTTCATCCAACTCACCACCGTCTGCCGGAAACTTCCCACCATGATTCCAACCGACACCATCATCGCCACCGCCGTCGCCAGTGCGCCCACCAGCACAGACGTGCGCCGCAGCGAAGCCGCCAGGCTGCGCGAAGCCAGCATCGCTTCCGCGCCCAAAAGTTTTCCCAGCACTCCCGCCGCTATCCCCGAAACGAAATTCACCAATGCAGGCATGGCGTATGCCGCCGCCGCAATCAACAAAATCGTCGCCAAATATCCGAAAAATGGTTTCCCCGCAAACGCAGGCATCCGCGCAGCCAGCGCTGCAAGCATTGCCAGCCCCGCGGCGATTGCAAGGTCGCGCCCTTTGTGCGCGCGCGCAATATATTCCGGCCGCCCCTGCGCCATCGCATCCACCGGCGAAACCTGCATCGCTTCGCGCGCGGGCGAAAGCGCGGAAACGACCGCCACGCCCACTCCAATCAGCAACGCCAACGCCACCGCATACGGCGTCAACGCAATTGCTCCGGGCCGGCTGCTCACATAGAGCGATTCCACCGTCGCGGCCATCAATTTCACTGCGTCGCCGGCCATGATTCGCCCCAGAGGTAGGCCCACCAGCGCGCCGGCCAGCCCCAGGCAAGCCGCCTCTCCCAGAAATGCGGCCAACACATCCTTGCGATCCGCGCCGAGCGCCCGCAGGATTCCAATCTCGCTGCGCCGCCGCACTACCGAAACGGAAATCGTGTTGTAAATAAGAAACGCGCTGACCACCAGCGCGATGTAACTCAGCAACCGCAGATTCCACCGAAATGCCGCAAGCATTTTCCGGTTTTCTTCCGTCCCCGTGCCTTGCGGCCGCACCTCCACGCCCGGCGGCAACACGCCGCTCAGTTTCTTCTGCCATTCCTCCAGATTGCTGTTCGCCGGCAGCTTGATCAGGATCCGATCCACCTGGCCAAACCGGTTTAACGCGCGCTGCGCCCCTGCGATGTCCATCAATATTGCGTTTTCGCTTCCGGATGCACCCGGAAGCACCCCACGTACCAGGCAATCCAGAACGCGGTCGTTGATCAGCAGTGAAATATGCTCGCCGGTCTTCTTCCCGAGGGTCGCGCTGACCCACACGCTTTCTGGATTTTCCAGATCGCGAACAGACTCTTCCATCGACTCATTGTGGCTGGGGTCTGTATTGCCTGCGTCAGCTTGTGAGCCGTAGCGGCTGCCTTCGGCAATCAGATCCAATCCGATCAGCGGCAAAGTTTCGTGCGTGCTCATGTCTACGGCGAAGTCTTCCATCCGCGGCGAAAGCCGCAGTGGATAAGGCTGGCTGGCCAGCGTCGCCACCAGCGCTTCCGCCACTCCGCCCGACGCCACCACTTCCAAGTCGTTGTCCCCGGCCAGGCTCTCCATCGAAGAGTGAAACGATCCCGCGGCCGCGTTTCCCGCAAGTTCAATCGCCAGCACCACGGCCACACCAAGCCCCACCGCCAGCACCATCAGGCCAAGCCGCACGGGCTCCCGAAACAACGGCCGCACCATCAAACGGTAAAAAAGTTTCCATCGAGGCATGTCAGCGCCGCGTCACTTCTTCCACTCGTCCGTCGCGCAACTTCACCAGCGTGTCGCACACGCTCGCCGCTTCCAGGCTGTGCGTGGCCAGAATCGTCGCCGTTTTCTGTTCGCGCGTCAGGCGGAGCAGCAATTCCAGAATCACGCCCCCCGTCGTCGTGTCCAGGTTTCCCGTTGGCTCGTCGGCTAACAGAATCCGTGGAGAATGGGCCAGCGCCCGCGCAATCGCCACGCGCTGCATCTGCCCGCCGGAAAGCTGGTGCGGATATCGCGCACCGAGCCCGTCGAGCTCCACCCAATGCAACCGTTCAAGCGCCAGTTGGCGCGCGCCGGCTTTTCCCGCCAGCAGCAGTGGCAACTCCACATTTTCCAGGACTGTTATCGTATGCAGGAGTTGGAAGGACTGAAAAACAAACCCGACTTTGTCCCGGCGCAAGCGCGTCTGTTGCGCGTCATTCAGATCCGACGTCGGCTGGCCTTCGATCCGCACCGTGCCCGACGTCGGAAAATCCATTGCTCCCGCCAGATGCAGCAGCGTCGATTTGCCGCACCCGCTGCGCCCGACCAGCGCGAAAAACTCGCCCTCCGCGACGTCCAGTGTGACCCCATCCAGAGCGCGAACGCTCTGGCCGTCACTTGCATATTCTTTGCTGACGTTTTGGAGGGAGAGAATCGCCATGCGTCGAACCGCCGCCCGCGCGGCCGCTATTTCAGGTTGGTGAGCGCCTTTTCGATCGCCGAAGTCAGATCCTTCGAGTCCGGCTCCACTTCCGAATCAAACCGCGCGATCACTTTGCCGTCCGGACCAACGAGAAACTTCGTGAAATTCCAGCCAATATCGCCTCCCGTCTTCGGGTTCGCCGACTTGTCCGTCAGGAATGCGTAAAGCGGGGTAATGTCGCTGCCTTTCACCGAAACCTTCGCCATCATCGGAAACGTCACGTGATATTTCGAAGTGCAGAACGTTTTGATCTCCTGGTTCGAGCCCGGTTCCTGCGCACCAAAATTATTCGCGGGAATTCCGACGATCACGAACCCACGGTCTTTGTATTTTTCGTACAGCGATTCCAGCCCCGCGTATTGCGGCGTAAATCCGCAGCGGCTGGCCACATTCACCAGCAGCACCAACTTGCCCTTGAACGAGGCCAGCGGCGTGGTCTGCCCTTCAATCGAATTCAAGGTAAAGTCGTACACCGTTTTCTCCGCTGCCATTAGTGTCGTCCCCAAGAGTGCCAGTAGCACAAACAGCTTTTTCATTTTTGTCTCCCAAATTGAGTTTGCGCGGAAGCTGAGAAATTTAGATCCGGCCACTCTTCCCACCGATGGCCCGAAACAATCATAGGCTACCTGCCCGGCGATGCCCACTTTCCTGCCTGTCAATTCCACGTAAACTTCTTGCCTGCCGGGGAATACGGCTTATTGCAGCAAAAACACGCTCACGCTCTGCCCCGGTACGCGGAGTTTCATCGTTTGCCCAGCCATCTCCGCGTGCCCCGGCCCAAAAACCACCGTCGCGGTCGTCACTGCCCCTGCCGGAGAGTCCTGCAGCGGCACAGTAATCTCCCGCGCTCCTTCCCCCGCATGAAACGCCACCACAATCTTTTCTTCGTCGGTTTCCCGCATGAAAACGAATGTCGTCTCATCCGACGCGAGGCTCCACAATTTTCCTCGCCGCAATGCGGGATGCTGCGCTCTGATCGCCAGCAACTCGGTCACATAGGCATGCATCTCCTCCTGCTCGAGGGTGCGTCCGATCTTCGTGAATGCGTTCTGCGGATCCTCTGTCCATCCACCGGGAAAATCGCGGCGATTGTCCGGATCGCGCCCGCCTGGCATGCCGATTTCGTCGCCGTAATACATTTCCGGAATTCCGCGCACCGTAAAAATCAATCCGAAGGCCAGCCTCAACCGCGCGGGCGTTCCCTCCGGCATTTCAGACAAGCGCGTCGTATCGTGATTTCCAAAAAAGGGCACCAGAAATTCCGGATGCGGGTACAGCGAGTCCTGTCGCAGGATGTTGGCGAGTTTTCCGGTTGGCGTGCCCTTCAGCAAAACGTCGCGCAACGTGAAATAAAGCGGGAAGTCAAACGGCGTCGTCAGTTGCGTATCAATGCCGTCCCAGCCTTTTCTCCCGCCCTGGTAAAACGAGGTCACCGTCGGATCGGGATGAAACACTTCGCCAATCGTCGAAAGGCGCGGATAAATTCTCCTCAGTGCCGTGTGCCACTGCTCCCAGAACTCCCTCGAAACATACGGAAAAGTATCAATCCGGTAGCCGTCGAGTCCCGTTGTCTCTGCCCACCAGATGCTGTTCTGCGCCAGGTATTCGACCACCGCCGGGTTTTCCGTGTTCATGTCCGGTAAGACTCCCGCGAACCATCCCTCGGTCAAGCTCCGCCGCAACTGCGGTGGCGTGTGCGGGTCCACCAGCGATTCAAACGCGTCGTTGGTAATTTCCTTCTTGTCCGGCAGCCCGTAAAAAGATCCCTTCAGCGGCGAGGCAGCCGTCAAATGATGCTCCGGCGTCCCGTGAAACCAGTCCGGCATGGGCGGATGCGCGGCCCAGGGATGCCGCGGCCCCACGTGATTCGGCACCACGTCAAAGAAAACTTTCATGTGCTGCTTGTGCGCCGCCTGCACCAGCTCCTGATAGTCCGCCAGCGTGCCTAGGTGCGGGTCCACGGCATACAAATCCGTCGCGCCATATCCGTGGTAATCCTGCGCGGCGCCGTTCTTCAAAATCGGCGTCAGCCACAGCGTCGTCACTCCCAGGTCCTTCAGGTAATCCAGGTGCTGTTCGACGCCGCGCAAATCTCCGCCATGGTACGCCCGCGGTTTGCCGCGGTCGTGCGATCCCGGAAATTCCGCCGGCTCGTCGTTCAGGGGATCGCCGTTGGCAAAGCGGTCCGGCATGATCAGGTAAATCACGTCGTCCAGTGAAATCCCCTGGTTTCTGCCTAGGATTTGCTGCCGCGCCGCGATGGGCAATTCAAACGTGGTCTCCCCATGTGCCGTCGCAATCCGGCAGACGGCGGTGCCGCTGTGCAGCTCCGAGCCCAGTTTCAGCCACACGAACAGGTAATCGCCTTCGCCGCCCGATTGCGTCCGGCCGACGACCACATCCCGAAGATTGCAACTCACGTGCGTGGCCCGCAGGTTTTTCCCGGAGAGCAGCACCATTACCTCCGGCGTCAGCCCCACCCACCAGTTAGGTGGCTCCACCTTCTTCACAACGGGCGCGTC
>Ga0210406_10006102_pt1 | contig 12532 bp, 14 predicted proteins | sample IncBWC30MmetaG_FD_155454 | JGI IMG/M metagenome (GOLD analysis project Ga0210406, IMG submission 155454) | Forest soil microbial communities from Barre Woods Harvard Forest LTER site, Petersham, Massachusetts, United States - Inc-BW-C-30-M | ecosystem: Environmental > Terrestrial > Soil >...
AGATGCTCTTGCGCTGTTGCTCTAACTCATTGAGCGATTCGGTCATGGGATCTCTCCAAAGAAAGATATCTGGATTCTTCCTCACGTACTAATACGCTAGGATATTAGCCCCAAAAAAAAGAATCCGCAAAACTATTCACTTCAATGTCGCGCACCCGTCGAATGCGGCCAGTTTGCAAAACGATGCGGCGACCGTCAAATGTCGGGAAGCGGGGGAACCGACAATCATGCTGCGGCTCGTGAACAAGGGCGCCAAGCCGCAACCGCTGGACCCCGCAGCCTTATCGGCGTCGGCTGCCTGAAGCCCGATTAGGATTCAAGCTTCAAGCTCCTAGTCCAACTGGGTAACGAATTGGGTCATCCGACAGAGTTATTCAATTCGCTCAAGTTCCGCTCCGGAATGAAGTCTCGGATGTGAGGCTTGCAGCGCAGAATAGCCAACACTTTGAGAGGCAAAAGAAAGAAAATGAACATGAGGACCAAAGAAATAATGAAGATTGGAACGGCTTCGCCGGGCCCAACCGTTGTATCCCTTTCTCCGAAGAAGTGCGGCAAGGGCACTCCTGCTGTTGCGAGAAAGACAAGAACGGAAACCACAAGGATGAACAATTCCAATCCGGCGCTTAGAATTCCCAATGCTCCGAGGCCCTCCGTGTAGAGGTAAGCGCCTCCCGGGATGAAAAGCGCGCGAAGCCAAAGTCCTTTCTCGTCTTTAAAGACGAGATTGCAACGCCAGCAGCGATACTTGCGCGGCACCAGCGTTTGCAGACAGCGAGGACAAAGTGCAGCGGCTCCCCGCGCTCCGCTCTGTTCGCCGCTCAAATCCAAAAGTCCCGAGCTCAATAAACCATCGAGTTTCCTTGCATCGTATCGCCGGATTTTCCAATATCCGTCACTCGTTCCGTTGCGAAAACGTAGGTTAAACATCGGAATCAACGGATTTAAAACCTTGGCGTTGGATACGTCCGCCCATCGAACCGATCGGATACTGCCCGTCCACTTCATCCCCAGGGTCCCGCTCCACACGCGCAATGCAACGATGCGCTTGTCGGTGATTACCAGCAGCGTGTCAGCGAAAAAAGAGAACCTCCTCAGGATCATTTGAAGGAGGCCGCGGCGCGATTCCGCGCCGAACAAATAAAGTATCGTCTCATCAGGTTTCAGGATTCGTTGCAATGTTGGCCCGAGAATTTTGAGGGCGCGATCCGCCCTGTTGCGAATGGCGAGGTTTTCCTTGCCCTCGGCATCCCTGTAGAGGACATCTTCGCGGATTCGCAAACCATTTCTGTTGGTTAGCTCGGGTTTGTTACCGCCCCCCGGCAAGGCGTTTACGTTTTGCACGCACCACGCTCCAGCGCGAGAAAAATATCGTTCACGAACCGCTTCCCAAATGCGAGCACCATCAGAAGCATCCATCGGACGAAGGTCCTATGAATGCTGAAAAGACGCGAGCAAGGCTGAGCGCCCAGGCTACTCGAGGTAGCACTCCGACCACGCCATGTAAGCGGACACCATCCGACTTACCGGGCCGGTGCAAATGAGTTGGCGACCAGGGGCTTCCCGTGCCTACCTCCATTTCAACTGACACCTCCTTATCCAACCTTGATATCCTCCCCTCCCTAAAGGTCCCTAAAGGGAGGGGATTCCTACTGGTTCCACGCCAAAGCGGGGATACCTTCGGTGGGTTCCTGCCACGACGGGCTTACCTCACCCGAAGACGACGAGCAGGCTAGCGAGGCGAGTCCCGCCTCTCTGATATTCACGGCAGCGACGAAATCCGCAGGGGCCGAGACTCCGCACCGGCCACAAACGAACTTGGCTTGCGACTTGCGGTTCTCCGCCGATACGTACCCACACGCGGGACACTTGCGGCTGGTGTTTTGGGGTGCTATCGGAACCAGCAGACCACCTCGCCACTGCGTTTTGTATTCCAGTTGGCGGCGCAAGTCGAACGGACTGGCATCCAGGATGGCACGATTCAGCCCAGACTTTTGCGCCACTTTCTTTGTTGCCGATCTACTCATGCTCTTGACTTGCAAGTCTTCGACTACGACAACGACGTGGTTTTTGCTGATGTCGTTCGAGACTTTGTGTAGGAAATTCTTTCTGATGTTGGCGACTTTGGTGTGCAACCGGGTGATACGGGCTTTCACCTTTCGCCAGTTGTTTGAGAATTTTATCTTCCGGGCCATGCGGCGCTGCCATTTCGCCAACTTAGGCAGGACCTTTTTGAGCGGCTGACACGGGTCTAGGACTTCGCCGTCCGACAAGGTTGCCAAGTGGACCACGCCCCAATCCACGCCGACCGCCGATGTCGATGGATGCTGTGGGGTCTCGACATCACGCTCGGTTTGCACGCTGACGTACCACTTACCGCACGATTCACGCAGGGTGAGGTTCTTGGCTTCGCCCAGTACGTCTTGCGATTTGCGGTAGCGCATCCAGCCTACCTTCGGGATTTGCACACGCCCGTTCTGGTTGTCTAGCGCAAAGCCTTGCGGGATACGGAAACTCTCACGCCGACCTTTCTTCTTGAACTTCGGAAAGTCGGCTCGCTTTTCGAAGAAGTTGCTGTACGCCCGTGCGAGATTTTTCAACGCTTGCTGCAATGCTTGCGCTGGTACGTCGGACAAGAACGGGTGTTCCTTCTTCCAGCCTGGCAGCAGAGCGCACAACTCGGTGTAGCCCAAACGTTTTTCCTTTTTCTCATAGCGTTGGGTGTTGAGAGCCAGTGCTTTGTTGTAGACGAAGCGGCACGACCCAGCGAACTGCCGCAGATGGCGGGTTTGCTGGCCATTCGGCATCAACTTGAATTGGAAGGCTTGCCGTCGCACGATAACTCGATTATTCTCTTGGTCTATGAAACTGTCAAATGATATTCGTCACGGCAGACATTGCGTGTCCGCATTACATGTCCATTTGGTCTTTGTCACGAAATATCGAAGAAAGGTGTTTGACGGAGACGCCCTCCAGCGGCTCCAAGCCATTTTCGAGAAGGTCTCGGGCGACTTCCAGGCGCAGCTGGTTGAAATGAACGGCGAAGCCGAACACGTTCACTTGCTCATCCACTACCCACCAAAGCACTCCGTGTCGAGCCTGGTCAACAGCCTCAAAGGTGTTTCCAGTCGCCTACTCCGTGTGGAACGACCAGATGTGGAGAAACGCTATTGGAACCATGTCCTGTGGTCGCCTTCCTACTTCGCCGCCAGTTGTGGCGGGGCACCGCTGGGCATTATTAAGCAATACGTCGAGCAACAAAAGACCCCACTCTAACGGGCCTTATATCCCCGGCCTAAAAGGTCCGGGGCTTTACGGCCCGAATGGTAAGCTAAGACGAGACGACCGCAAAAACATAGTCGCTTGGGTTGTTCTGTTCTCGCTGGGTCGGGCGAAGCAATCCGTCGGTGCCCAATGCTCCTCCGGAAATCCCTAAGGCCGCCGGTCACGCGTTAGTTGCTGCCCATTTGCGTTAGAAAGTACGCGTAATCAAAAGCAGTGTCGTGCAGCCGATCATAGCGCCCCGACGCGCCGCCATGGCCGGCTGGGTTCATGTTCGTTTTTAGAATCAAGGTATTGTGGTCGGTTCGGAGCGCACGCATTTTGGCAACATACTTGGCCGGCTCCCAATACATCACTTGGCTGTCATTGAAGGAGGTCCTCACTAGCATATTGGGATACGCCTTGGCCTCGATGTTGTCGTAGGGCGAATAGGTCAGCATGTAGTCGAATGCGGGCCTTTCCTTCGGATTGCCCCACTCCTCGAATTCGCTGACGGTCAGGGGCAGAGATTCATCCAACATGGTATTCATTACGTCCACAAACGGAACCCCGACCAAAGCCGCATGGAACAAATCCGGACGCATATTCAGGACCGCGCCCATCAACAAGCCGCCCGCGCTTCGCCCTTCAATCACCAAGCGGTCCTTCGAACCATATCCTTGGGCTACAAGGTGTTCGGCACAGGCTATGAAGTCCGTAAACGTGTTTTTCTTGTGCATCATGCGACCATCATCGTGCCAGGCCTTCCCCATTTCTCCACCGCCGCGTATATGGGCCACGGCCACCACCACGCCACGATCGACCATGCTGAAAATGTTGGAGTTAAAGCCGATGTCATATGACGCACCGTAAGAACCATAGCCGGTCAGATAGATGGGCCCCTTTCCGTCCAGCGCTGCGCCTTTCAAATGAACGACCGAGATCGGTATCTTCACGCCATCGGATGCCGTCGCGTAAACCCGTTCCACCTGATACTGTGTGCGGTCATAGCCGCCGGGTACTTCTTTCTGTTTCAGCAAGGTAGAAGTGCCGCCGGGAAGATCGTACTCGAAGACCGATTGCGGAGTAATAAACGACTGGTAGCCGTACCGGAACTTGGTCGTTTCATATTCGCGATTGAGGTACGGATAGTTCACGTAAGCCGGCTCCGGAAACTCGATGCGGCGGGACTCTCCGGTTTGCAGGTTGGTGACGCGAATCTGCGGCAACCCCTTCTCTCGTTCGTAGGAGACGTAGTAGTTTTTGAAGAAATCCGTATCATCGAGCATGACATCGGCGCGACGGGGAACAACCTCCTGCCAGTTTTTGCTGCCGGGATCCGAGACGGGCGCCTTGACCAAGCGGAAGTTGCGTCCCGTGTCGTTCACGCGAATATAAAAGAAATTGCCATTGTGATCCGGATAGTACTCGACGTCCTGTTTGCGAGGTTGCATCAGTTTCCATTCCGCCATGGGCTGGTCGGCGGGAATGTAGCGCGCTTCGCTGGTGGTGTGGCTGGCGGAGATGAGCAACAAGTAGGCTTTGCTGCGCGTCTTGTTGGTGCCAATGTCAAATCGTTCGTCTTTTTCCTCATAGATGAGGTTGTCGGGGCCGCTCGTTCCGACAGCGTGACGATACAGCCGATAGGATCGTTTCGAGACCTCGTGTTCAACGGTATAAAAGATCGTCTTGTTGTCGTTCGCCCAGGCCACGGAGTCGACGCGCTCGGCGTGATCCACGAGCATTTTCCCGGTGCGCAAATCCTTCACGGCCAGAGTGAATTGCCGGAATCCAGTGTTGTCCGTCGTGTAAGCCAGCAGATTCCCGTCGTCGCTGACGTCGAAAGCCCCCAGGGACATAAACGTCTGCCCCTTGGCTAGTTCATTCACGTCGAGAACTATTTCTTCCGGCGCTTCCAGGCTGCCCTTTTTCCGGCAACGAATCCCGTACTGCTTTCCCGCTTCCGTTCGCAGATAATAGAAATAGCCGCCCTCCTTGTAGGGAACTTCAGCGTCGGTTTCCTTGATCCGGCCCAGCATTTCGTCATAGAGCTTCTTCTGCAGCGGCTCGGTCGGCTTCATCACCGCGTCCGTGTAGACATTTTCGGCTTCCATATATGCTTTCACGTCTGGATTTTTCTTCTCGCGCAGCCAATAGTAGTTGTCTACCAGCTTGCGGCCATTGATCTCGGTGACTTTGGGCTTCTTCTTTGCCACCGGGGGCGCGGGGAGCGACGAAATCGTGTCTGCGGCGGGCAGAACGAGAACGGAAGTAAAGGCCAGAGAAGCGAGGGCTAGCAGTGCGAGATAGGCGTGTCGGGAATAGAATCTGTTCATCGGGATTCCCTTCGCGAGGTTTGAAAGCCGCACCGATTCTATACCAAGTCGCTTGCGCGGATGACAGGCAAGCAGGTCAGCCTGGCGATATTTCTGGGGCCTGGACAAACCAGAGGCAGATGCGCTTCGCCTCGAGCGGGGCTTCGCTATTTTGTGGCGCCGGCATCCTCGCCGACGCTCTCCGTTACCATTGCAAATTCAACTTAGGAGACACCCAGGCGCGCTCTTCGCTTATACCCACTACTCGCCACACTCCACCCCAACAATCCGCACACGACGAACCCAACGGCATTAAGCACGCCATGAAACTCCGCCATCTGCCGAATATTGACAAACGCCTGCAAGGGGTACTCCCCAATGGCCCAAACCACCGCCAATATCATTCCCGCCGCCACAGATCCGCCCGCCACAAAGAACAGCCAGCGGCCGCCGGCGTTGTTTGCAGCGATGCCGGCGCGGACCATGCCGCCCGCAAGCCCGAATTGGCCCAGCGCGATCAACAGCGCCGCGACCAGTTTAACCTTCGGCCCAAGCATGAAAGCGAGTCCCAAAATCGCCGGCCCGCACACCACCGCAAGGAACACGACTTGCAGCGCAGCTTTCCACTTGCTCTCACGGAATCTTTCGTAGGTCAGCCCGGCAAGCACAGCGGAAGCGAATCCCGCAAAATGAAAGTGCACGGCGGTCAGCAAAACGATTGGCTCGCGAAACGCCAAAAGTTGTAGACCGGCTCGCGACGCGACCAGCCAAACGCCCGCGACGAGCAGATACCCTTCTCCGGCCGCAAAACAGAATTGCGTGAAAGACTTCCTCCCCGCATTCACGAACCGCCGCAAACCATCGCCCGCAAACCCGGCGCACACCAAAACCCAGGCACTTGCAAACCAGGCAGCCACCGTTCGGTTGTCAAGGAAGAACGAAACAGTCGTCAGTGAAGCCGCCGTGAACAGCACGCGATCCCGAACGGCGCTGCTCCTGGAAACTCCCGCGCCGAGCACCAAATCTGCGCCGAGCGGCACCACCATCCAGGGCCCAAGCAGAAACAGCACTTCAATGATGCCGAGGTGAACGTGAGGCGCGAAACTGGCAAGTGCGAGAGCCAGCCAAACAGCGGCACCCATCAGGATGGAGGGACGCAGAACACCACGAACTCTGGATTCCTGGCTCATGGCAGGAGTTCAGGCGCGCGGCAGAAAGGCCGCGGCCGCGTACGCCACGGTCAGAAATATGGCCGCCGCTGTAAACGCAACGTCCCCAAGCCGATTGGTCCGCCGCAGGGATGCGTCATAGTAAAGAAGCTGCACGGGCGCGCGGAACAGCCAGAACACGGCGATCGCCGCAGCAACAAATCGCCCTAGCCCGTGCCCGCTCGCCAACTCCGAAGCAAATCCGAGCGTCAGGGCCGCGAACAGGAGCAACACGCCAACGATATAAACGGAATGCACCACAAAAATCTGCCGGATAATCGGTGCCACTCGTTTCAGATTTTCTTCATATTTCAGTTTCCGAGGCAGGAAAACATTCGCAGAAGCAATTGCGATTTGCAGCAAACCCGCCAACCACAGGAGCAGAAGCAGAGCGTTCATGTTGGTCTCCTATCGAGCTCTAGGCTCGCTTGGTCACTTCAGAAACCGGACAGCTCACCGCGGCACAACTCCGATGCATCGCGATCGAGCGATACCAGCCTCTCAGCGCTCCCATCCCTCCGGGAATTCTGCTTAACCACACCAGAGGCCGGGCCCACCAAATTTCGCGTGCCAAAGCCACCGCCGCATCCGCTCCCCCAAACTGCCGCCCATCCGAAAGCAAAAGCCGTATCTCGCGCAGCAACTCCTCGCGCGACATTCCAAGCAAGGCGCCGACGCGCGAATCCTGCAGGGGCGCCACCGCAAGTCCTCTGCGTTCTAGAATCGGCGCCAACCATCGCGCAATCCTGGTACAAAACGCGCACTCCGCGTCAAAAAACAACCACCCTCGCGCGTGCCGCCCCTTCCCGTCCGTAAACTCCGATGTCAGCGAAATCATGGGTTTCTTCTTCTATGCGTTCCCGGTGCTCTCGGTGTTGAAAAATCCCTAAAGCCTTTCAATATTCTCGGCCGCCAACTTCTAACCAGCCTTCTTCCCAAGTAAAGTAAACACTTTGCCTCGCAACTTCCCTACTCCCTTTAGCGCCGTATTCGGCATTCGCAGCACTTCGTCAAACAACCCAGTCATCACCGTCAAAAACTCCAGCATGCTCTCCAGCCGCTCCCGCGTATAAGGATCGCCCTGCGCGTTCGCCTTCGACTCCGCAACGCACTCCGCCAGGACCCGCAAGGTAGGATCGATCTCCCGCCGCTTCCGCTCCTCCGAAACGATCCGGAAAATCTCCCAAACATCCTTGATGGACTCGAAATGGTCCCGCCGGTCGCCCAAAACATGCACCACGCGCACGATCCCCCACCCCTGCAGTTCGCGCAAACAGGTGCTCACATTCGATCGCGCCACCGCCAAGGTCGTGGAAATCTCGTCCGCCGGCAGGGGCATTGGCGAAAGAAAGAGCAAGGCGTGCACCTGCGCCACCGTGCGGTTAATCCCCCAGCGGGTGCCCATCTCGCCCCAGTGCAAAATGAACTTCTGGGCTACTGGCGAAAGCGTCGCTTTTGTAGTGTCTGTCATTTCTGTTGTTTCTCTCTATACAGACGCTACCGTAAAGACAGCTGTCTGTCAAGCCCTTCTTTTGGCGCTTCCCTCTCGACACACCTGGCCCTTTTCCGGCCTCTCTTGCCATTTACGCTAGCGTGTTGCTTTGTCAGAGTAGGACCTGAGGACACTGTGCTCTCGGATTACCCAAGAACTCGCAATCGTCGCGCTGCGTTCACGGCGCTTTCTGCTTTCTCCGCTCTTGCGATGCTAGCAGCCCTCTCCGCGTCCCCGCAGGCCGGCTCCGCCGCCGACCCCGCCACGGCGGCTCTATGCCCGGTCGTCTATCCCGATGATCAGTCGCCGGCCTCCCGCGGCTACCACTACACGTTCTTCGGCAACGCCTTTTTTATCAACGACCAGGGCTATCTCCTCACCGTCGCCCACGTCCTCGAGACATTTCGCGATGGAGGACAGGCTTACATTCTTGTGAACCGCCCAGACGCTCCTTCGCGCCTTCTGAAAGTTGCCGTCATCGCCAAGGATGCGCAGCATGATGTGGCTATTCTGCGCGCATCGCCGAATCCTTTTTCCGGCAGGTACACCGTTGATTTTGTCCCGTTGTCGTCCGAGCCGGCTGTTCCCCGGCAAGCCGTACTTGCTCTTTCGCTACACCCAAGAAGGCTTCAGGATGCCCACAGTTTTGAGGCGCAGAGCGAAGATTCGTCGCCGGGAACGGTGCTGTCGTATGAATCCACGCTCCTGGACAAGGCGGGGCCCGCCGCCGATGTCTTTCTCCTCAGCCATTCCGTCGTCAAAGGGCAGAGCGGCTCGCCGGTGCTGGCTCTCGATTCGCACGCCGCAGTCGGCCTGGTCGAAGGCCTTTGGCTGCGTGGCACTACGCTTTCGGTCGCCAAGTCGGCTCCTCCACCCAGTGACACGCCCGGGGCCGCTATTCCGATTCGCTACGCCATCGCTCTTCTCGAGAAACAAGGCATCTCTTGGCATACGGGGACATCCTCGTCCCTGGCACCACCTTCTTCGGCTGGCTCTCAGTCGGTCACTGATCGGCCCAAGCGGTAGCAAACAAAAACAGTTTCGCGCTAAAGGACTTGGTTAGCCGGCGGTCGAACGCGATGGCGTTCCGAGGCGAGCAGCCCTTCAGGGGATGACCACGAGTCGCCGACGGCCGTTCTCTGGGCGCTGCCACACCTTTTCAATTTCCGCGAGCGGCACAGTTTGCACGGCCAGCTTCCCGGTCACGCCGGTGGCGCCGAGGATGAGCCCTTTTTCGCCCTTTGCTGGTTTCGCGCGCTGGCTCAGCGAAAGCAGAGCGCACACGCCGGGGTTCGGAAGCGCCGCGGCCGTCGCGTCATACCTGTGAAGGAGTCTCGGCTTGATCGAGACTAAACCCGAGCTGGATGGGTTATGCCACTGTTCGCCAAGCGGCGCTGCTCTGACGGCGCTGGGGGCGATCAAGAGAATGCTTGCCGTTTCGTCGTTTTCGCTGACCGTGAGAATTTATTGTCCCGAAATACCGTCCGTGTTGTGCTAAACATGTGGGCTGGAGGAGTGCGCGATGACCCCGAACGACTTTCGCAAACTGGCCCTTAGCTTCCCCGTTACTGCCGAGCACGCCCACATGAACCATCCGGACTTCCGCGTAGCGGGAAAAATCTTCGCCACTCTCGGCTACCCGAGCAATGAGCAGGCTATGGTAAAGGTCACGCCGGTCGAGCAGGAAATGCTGGTGCGTGCCGAACCCTCCGTCTTCACTCCGGTAAAAGGCGCTTGGGGACTTAAAGGCTGCACCAGCGTCAACCTCAAAGCCGCCGAGAAAACCACGCTGCATCGCGCCATCGCAGCGGCCTGGCAACTCGCCGCCCCCGAGAGTCTTTCCCAGCAATTTCCAACCGCAGCCGCCGTGGCCCCCGCCGAGGCGTCGCACGGCAGGACAGCAAAGACCCCTCGAAAAAAAGTCCGCCGCGCTTTAAAACCCCAGAGCAACCGGCACAAACCCATCTGATCCTGGCGGCCCGAATGACTATGACCCTGGTGTAATGACTGTAGTGATATGGAACTTTGGCAGGAAGAAAATGCAGCAGGTTACGTCAAGACAAATTGCCATCGCGGTGATGGCTGGACTTCAGGCGAAAGGGCGAGACCAGCGTGCAGGTGCGCGCCCCGCTGGCCGCCTGATTTAGATTGTCAGATCACTTTCCAAGACTGGCCGTCCCGCCGAATACTTTGAGAAGAATGATCCCTCCAACGATGGCGATGCTAATGCTCAGAAGGGTTCCGATCAGGAAATATTCGACGAAACGCCCTGGAGACTTTAGTTCTGGATAACGAGCAATTGATTTCGCTGCAAGAATCAATCCGACTGTACCTGGAGACTGTAGAAAGACCGCCGTCAGCGTCAAAAATCGTTCTAGCCATCCTATATAAAGCCCCGCGTTCACGACTTCGTCGTGCTCCTCGGTCGGCTCGCCAGGTTTTTCTTTCCATAGTGGCCGAATCAGAAAGCGTATGAAGTATCCTCCGCAGAAAATCACCACTACGTAGATCACCGCCACTAGTAGAATTCTGTCTTGCTCCAGACGAATGTTCTCGAGATACGTGGCTAGCGACTGCCAAGGGGTTCGTGTGATAAGTAGTGTCGCGCCTCCTACCGTTACAAGGTGTGCGGCCTGATCAGCCGTAAAACTCCATACGTTGTCGGGAATCCATCCCCTGTTGGCCAATGCGGACTTGGTCCAGTCCAAAAGCAGGTGGACCAAGCAAAGGGCGACCACGGCACGTTCGAATGTCCACGTCACGATCAGGCCTGGATTCATCACCGCGACAATGGCCAGGGCGGTCGCATAGTGTGTAACTCCGTGGAGCAGATAAGTTCGCCACTGCCCTTCCTTTTTTCTGGCAACGGCACTGTCGGTCTGAAAGACAAAGTCAGACAACAAATGGGCAAGATAGAGAGCCAAAAAAAGCCTGTAGTTCAGATGTACCATATCGTCCAATATCTTATAATTGCACGTTTATGTGCAATCGATAAAACTCTCCCGAATAAACTCTTCCATGACCAAGACAGTTTCTTCCATCTGCCAAAAGAACCCTCGTCGAAGATTCCGCGACGCCGTGGATCGGTCGATTTCCAAAGCCTTAGCCGTATGGTCTACGCGGTTCTTGATCAAGTACACTGCGATCGTCTCCCACTGTTTTGCCGTCGTCCGGCGCATGAGCGTGTCGTGCAGGCCGTACATTAGATTCGCAACACGGTCAAACCCTGCCCGGTTCGTATGAAACAGGGTAAGCGTCGGGTATTTGCGTTGTGCCTTGATTTCTACAATTGCCTTTCGTGCGTTCTCAAATGCTTCCCCGGCGACGCGGTTCACAGGGCGACGGATCTGTCCTTCTACCGTGCCAATACCCACACCCACACGCAGCCGCAACGGAAGTAAGCGTCTCCGGAGATCGAGAATCAATTTGGGCACTCGCTCCAACCGCGCCGCCACAACTTGAAATTCATCACCAGCGGTAACCGCGTAAGGCACGCGGATCAGTTGCTCATCCAACTGTGCGATACTGGCTACCCGAAGTTTTTCGTTCAGCAGCGATCGCAGGTCCGCGGTCGAACGGGATGCCACTACGTCCGCAATGAGTACTCCATGGAGGTTGGGCTTCGATTGCATAGATATGTGCAATCATAGCTTATTGGACGATTCCGTGCAATCGCCTAAGGACCTTAGCCCGGCATTCTCCCAAACGCTTCTAGGGAAATGAGGCTCTCCGGACCACCCTCGAAAAGCCCCCGCAAAACAGAAAGCCAACCCATCCCAGCGGAAAGGCCGGGCCGGGGTCGCCTATTCTCCTCCGAAAGCAGCAACCGACCCTTGATCTGACCTCTCAGGATCCGGTTCTTCGCTGCCAGATACTCGTTTCGCAACCGGAGTTCTTGACTTCCTGTTTCGGTGTCCTGGGCGAGCAGGTGCGCCCCAAGCGTCTTGAAATCACACCGCGGTCGGCGATTCATCAGTGTTGAGGGCACCTCATCTTTCTGCTATCCTTCGGCAACTTAACTCTTCCAGGAAAATCAATAGGTTTGCGTCCAAACGGAAAGCTGCATTCATGAGTGCGCCAAAATTGGTCGACATGTTGGGGCGTTTATGGCGAGCCGAGGGACAAACTCGCGCGGCGCGAAGTGTGGAATATTTCGGTTATGTGGATTTCACGCTGGGCCTGCTGCTGCTGCTCGATCCGTGGTTGAGCGTGACGCTGCTGCATGTTCCGGCGCTGACCGAGCAGGGAGAAAACTACCT
>Ga0210406_10006103_pt1 | contig 12529 bp, 9 predicted proteins | sample IncBWC30MmetaG_FD_155454 | JGI IMG/M metagenome (GOLD analysis project Ga0210406, IMG submission 155454) | Forest soil microbial communities from Barre Woods Harvard Forest LTER site, Petersham, Massachusetts, United States - Inc-BW-C-30-M | ecosystem: Environmental > Terrestrial > Soil >...
ATATTCGCTCAGGGCAAGGTACAAAAAGATCAGGCGGCTGCGGCTACGAAGAGCACGACCAAGGCCAGCACTTCTACAGAAGTCATTCCGAACCTCGGTGCACCGAAACTGCTGTCGGACCCCAGCGGCAAGCCTTACAGGTGGCGTATCCAGCCGGATGAGATCGTTCGCCTCGCCGCTGAGCGCGGCGATTGCGCAGCCATGGACAGTTTTGGGGACCGCCAATCCAACTCAGAGCGGCAATTTTCTTGGTATCTGAAATCCGCCCAGTGCGGATATTTGCCCGGAATGATGGACGTAGCAGCGTCTTATCAACTGGGCAATGGAGTGAAAGCGGATCCCTCCCAAGCCAAATTCTGGACGGACAAAACCGTGCAAATGCTTCCGCAAGCCTGGGCGCAACAAGATGGCTTCGTGCAGGAGCAGGTTGGAATGCATTTTCTCCAAAGCGTCCCGGATTTGCACGGCGCCCCAGCCGATGCACTGAAGTGGATTCAGCGCGCCGCTGCAAACAATGACGTCGAAGCGCTTGAAAGGCTCGCCGGCATGACGGAACAGGGATACTCCGTTCCTCAAGACGGCAAAACAGTGACATTGATTCCGAAAGCGACCGATTACCACCAGTGGTTTGCATACGTTCAGCAAGCTGCGGAAACCGGAGATCCCGGCGTTGAACTCGACCTAAGCATGCTACTCATGGGCAATTTCCCAGGTTTACCGGCGACGGAGACTTCTCAAGGCGTCGAATGGTCACTCAAAGCAGCGGCGCAGGGCTATACCGGAGCATATATCTGGCTTGCGACCGCGAACGCGGAAGGAGGTGCCGGAATCACCAAGGACGAGAAACAAGCGCTGGAGTGGTATCGCAAGGCTGCCGAGGCTGGAAACGCGGTCGGTCTTTTCGGAGTTGGCCGCGCATATCTTCTGGGAACGGGCGTACCCAAGAATACGAAGCTGGCAATCGAAACACTTCAAACGGCCGCGAACAATGATGTCCCCCAAGCTGTCGCGATGCTGCGGACAGTGTACGAGAGCGGTGTCGGCGTGCCGGTAAACAACGCATTGGCCGAGAAGTTGCTTCGCAGAGGATTCGCCGGTGCCGGCTACGGTGAAGATGACGTGAACTTTAGCATGGCTCTGGTTTATTTAAACGGAGATTACTCCATGGGACCGGACGACGCAGGCCCTCCCAGGTGGTACCTACAGGATGAAGCCAAGGCCTTTGAGATGATGAAGAGCCTTGCCGAAAAGCATTCCACCAGCGGTCAAGCGAAGCGGGCCTCAAACTATCTCGCCACAATGTACGAGCGCGGCGTCGGAGTGAAGCAGGACTACGCGCGAGCCCGCTATTGGTATGAACAAAGTTTCAACAATGCAGACAGTCTGAGCGCCGAAGCTCTCGCCCATATGTACGAGAAGGGAGAAGACGGGCCTGTGGATTACTCACAGGCCATGCTCTGGCACAAGAAAGCGCTGCAACTCGGCAATTTGGATGCGGCAAATTCGATAGGCCTGATGTACGCGTTTGGCGAAGGAGGGTCCGGCGATCCTGCAATCGCCTACGCCTGGTTTGCAAAAGCCTGGGCCGAAGGCTCTGGTATGGCGGTAGGCGCTTACAACATCGGCAATCTTTATCACGAAGGTTACGGCGTCACCAAAGATTTTGCGCAAGCGAATGCGTGGTACCAAAAGGCCGCTGACAAGAGTCTCCCGGATGCACAAGTTGCCTTGGGCGACGCATATCATCTCGGCCAGGGCGTTCCGAACGACTCGCAGAAGGCGGCGAGTCTCTATTACGCGGCGGCCAATAGCGGCAGCCTACAGGGTCTCGAAAAGCTGGCCCGAATATACATCTCAGAGTGGACGAGTGCGCAGGACATGGACGCCGAGCAGTATCCCAAACGTCTGAAATCTGCGCTGGCATGGTTCAATCACCAGGCCAACGGCAAAGATATGGTGGCCCCCGCCAGGTGGACCGCTAGCCTGATCGGCCGGACCCCGAACCGCTGGGAAGGCTACGCGCTGTGGGGAGCCATCGAGCGCAATCAGCGAAATTTCACCGAGGCCGAAGTAGCTTTCAAACACGCCCTGGATCGCGCTCCCGATGAGGCCAAACCGCAACTCGCCGTCGCGTTGCAGCAAATTGATTCGTCCGACATCTACGACAAACGCCTGGATTCCGCGCTCTCTTCGTGGAAGAGCAAACAGGTTCCCCAGGCCGTGATTGCCACCGCGGGGCTGATCTCCAGCGATCCCAATCGCTGGGAAGGCTACGGATTGTCAGCGGCCATCGAAAAAGCGGAGGGCAAGGCCAAGGAGGCGCGTTTCGCTTACGAACGCGCTCTGGCCCTGGCCCCCGAGAACGATAAATTGCAAATTGCCATGAATCTGTACCGGCTCGATGCGGCGCAACATGCCGTGGCGAAGTGATCGTTATGCGTTTCTGCGGAAGCGCCACCAGAAAATATTCCCAGGAGAGTGAAAGCGCCATGTCGACAAAATGGAGCCGTACGATTTTTCTTCGCGGTGTTCTGATCGCGGGATTGATGGTCTCTCTGGGGGCCACGGCACACGCGCGGCCGCAATCCTCGCAACAGCAGGAACGCGAACGTGAGCAGGAGGCTGAACGCGAACGCCAGCAAGAAGCGGAGCGCGAGCGCCGTCAGCAAGAGGCTGAACAACAGCGCGAAGAGCAGCGCCAACGAGAAGCGGAAGAGCGCCAGCAGCAAGCCCAGCAACAACGCGAACAAGAACGCCAGCAACAAATGCAGCAGCAACGAGAGGAGCAGCGCCAGCAGCAGACGCAGCAGCAGCGTGAACAGCAAATGGAGCAACAGCGCGAACAGCAGAGTGAACAACAGCGCCAGCAACAAGCGGAAGCGCAGCGGGAATGGCAAGCCCAGCAGCAACGTCAGCAGCAGGCGGAGCAGCAGCGGCAGCAACAAGCCGCCGGAGAGTCCCAGCAAAGCCAAGCTCGCGCGCGCAGCGATGAGCAAGTCCGCCCAGTGGAATCCAACAGTCAGCGGTCGGCACTGCGATCGAATACTGCCAGTTCAGCACGGGGGAGCAATTCGTCGAACAGCTCGACAACCTCTAGCGTCACGCATAACTCGAGTGCGGGTAATCACTCGCCCACGCCGGCTGCGACGCCGGCGAACGCTGCGGTGAATGTCCGGCCAGTCATCGCGCCGGAAAGTGCTGCCGTATTGAACGTCGCGGCGAACGCCCCGAATTCAGCGGCGGCCTCCGCCAACGCCCAACTCAATTATGCGGAGCAACAGATCGCTCAGTCGGAAGCGTTTCAAAACATGATCGCGGCGCAGGCTGCCAGGTCCCAAGCGCTCTTCGACTTTAGAGACCAGATCGCCACATTGATTATGCAGAACACGAGCGATCCCGCCGTTGCCAACGCCATGTCACAATTGATCGGACAATCCGATCCCATCCAGGACGCCTTGAATCAGCAACTCCAAGGCTTGGCCGGCGTTTCCGCGGCGCAGGCACAAGCGCGTTTGGCCGTTGCGCAAGCTAACCTTGCCTCGGTGCAGCAACAGCTAGCCGTTCAACAGCTGGGTTCGTCGCGCGAGAACGGCACGCAGAGCCAATCATCCGCGGACCAGGATGCTTCTCAGCAGACTGGCACGCAGCAGGACAATGTTCAACAACAAGCCGGGCAATCAAGTTCCGCGCGGCAGGGTAACAGCATAACCGGAAATTCCGTTACGAATTCGTCGTCCGGGACAGCGGCCGCGAATTCGTCTGGGTCGAACTCCTCCAACACCTCGAGCACGAACGCGGGAGGCGCACCTCAATACGTTATGCCCACACTGAACAATTGTGTGGGGCAGTTCTACGACCCGGCGGTTTACAACTGGCTCGCGCTACAAAACAATTGTCAGCAGAAAATCACCGTGGCCTTCGTAAGCAGGAACTCCGGCTCGTTGGTCTGGGGTAGCATGGACTTGCAGCCCGGAGCGAAAGGAAACACCGGGGAGTCCAAGCAGGAGATTGATTCTCAAGGAGGAATCCTTTGGTACGTCTGTCCATACGGCTATATCCCTCTGGATCCCAACGGAAACGGTATAACCACTCAAGCGGTCCGCCAGTTCACCTGCAAACTGCAATAAAGCTTTGGTGTAGCAAGGGAAGCTGGCCCCTGGGCGAGAGGGGCAGCAAATCCATCGACACCACGGCGGCACAGTGAGCGCACACGCCTCCCCAAATTGATTTTAGCTACCTCGCCAGATAACGCGGGCTGCTAAGGCGAGAACGGGATCTTCGCGCGGATTCAGAGCCCTACGTTCGATTGCCGAAGAAGACCCAGACAAGCTCGACGTCCTCCTGTGACTACTGCATTCTAGAAAACGTCGCACCCATAAGCCCTGTGCTCGACCCAAATCGCCAAACAGTCGTGAGCGAAGGCAGCCTCTTAACGCAAGCGTTACTTAGCACGATTTATCGGTTTGCTGCGAAACCTACGGCAACGGCAAAGACGATTGACCGAATACATAGCGCCAGCCTGTCGCGGTGCGCACATATATGTCCGAGAACCAAACTGTATAGTCGAATGGTTTTCCGTCTTGCGCACCTTTCTCCCACAACTTAGCGGTCACAACCGCGGTATCGCCCCAAATGCGAACCATCTGCGCGCTGTCTTCTTGATGCTCGTAGACGAACCGGCCGGTTCGCGCCTCCTCGAGCAAATCAGCTTTGGTGTAAGTCTTGCCGGAACCTGTCACGAGTGTGAAATCGTCAGCCAGAATACGATCCATTGTTGAGGCATCGTTCTTTTTGACGGCAGACTGGTAAGCAGCGTCCAGCGCCGCGACCAGGTTTCTATCGTCGGCAGCGGACGCTTTTGTGTAGTCACGGAAAGAGACCGAGCCTGGGAGCCGATCTTCCATGCCCACAAACAGGGCAAGCATGGCAACAACGCCGACCTTCAGCCAAAGAGCAAGCGGATTCACTTCGATCTCCTTCTCGCGATGGGTTTTCGCGGCGGCCAAATGACCGACGGTTGATTGCATGCGAGAAACGAGAGCAGGAGGGGCTTCCTACCCTCGTTCCGTCGCGCTTCGCGCCGCTGGACTTCCCGCGCTGGATACAACATTGGCGATTGCTATCTTTTTTCGTTCGCTACTTGCGAAATCGCCGGCTCAGGCCCGAAGTGGCCGAAGGCTAGCTCGCGCATCATCTGCTGGCGGATGCCTTCGGACACGGTAATACTTGCGGCTTCGCTATTGCGGGCTTCGGAGGCGGCGTCAACGCTGGCGTCCTGGTAGCCCTGGTAGCGAGGAACGGCCAGAAACGCTGGAATGTTCGCGCCCAGCGGGCAACCGCCATCGGAGACGACGCACGCTTGGCCGGTGATCTCGCCTTTTTCGTTGATACCGTTGGCGCCGATCAAGAGCAGCGGCGAACTTTTCGGGATTAAGGAGTTGAGGTCAAGCATCTTGCCATCTTCATAGAGGAAGGCGTGAAAGGAAGGGAGCGATACGCCTACCACTTGACCTTGATCGTTGACGTCCAGAGCTTCGCTGAGGCTATCGCCGGGGAGCGCGCCCATGTCCGTCATTTTGCCGCTTGCTTTTGTCCAAATGAACGCGTGGAAATTTGGGTTGAGCACTCCTGCAGTGACGTCGCCGGGCAGATCGGAAAATCCGACGATGACATCGCCGCGATGGTTGATGGCCATCGGAGTATTCCAGCCTTGACCGCCGAGATTGCCGAGGTTGATGACGCTGCCATTTTCCCAGAGCAACGCGTGCATGGCGCTGAACGCGCCGACGGAAGTGTCACAAGTTCCGGAGATGCCGACGATCTGGCCGTTGTCATTGATAGCCGTGGCAGCTCCGTCGGGGTCCGGGACGCCATTTTGAACATAAGTGGGGAGCGCGTTGATCTGATCCAATCCCGGGCCGTACACAACCGGGAGGAATTGGAGCACTTGCGGTAGCACGCAGGTTGAATCGTGAACTTGTGTTTCAGCCCAGCCGACGATCTGACCCAAATTGTTTTCTCCGGAGGCAAACCCGTTGTTACCGCCGAGCGTGGGCAGCGGGTTCATCACGCCATACTGCCACACGAAACCGGTGCATACATGTCCTGTCGGGACGCCGGTGGGAGTGAACGCAGTGCAACTCCACGACTCGCCGTATGGATCGAGAGCAGCGGTTTCGGAAAAACCGGCGATTTGCCCGTGATCGTTTTTGTTTGGCCACTGCACGTCACTGTTGGGGCCGCCGAGCGTCCCGAGATCGAACCTCAATCCGTAGATCCACACGGTGGCGTGCTCGGTAATATTTCCTGATTGATCCGCGGCGCCAATTGCCCAGCCTATGTTGTTGATCGTGTTGCCCTCGCTGGCCGTTCCGCTGAGATTACCGAGATTAAATACGCTGTAGTCGTCGCGCTGGGCTTGCGCTGACAGCCGAGGCGGGACGACTAGGGCGGCAGATAAAAAAATCATTGCGGCGAGGCACGTCGTTACTCGGAATGTCATGTTGCCTCCTTCTTGGAATACGCCGGTGCGCTGGTTTTGCGACCGGCCTCCCCAGGCTTTTGCCAAAAGGAGAATTCGATACGACGCGAGGAAATCTAGGATGTCGGAGGGGTCAGCACAACGGGTTTGCGACCAGCAGCGACTGGAACGCGATAGGAGGCGAGTCTAATGAGTCGAAAACATTCTTGCGGCGGGCCAAGCGGGTGCGAAACTTGCTTCACTCACTTGTTCGCTCGCTCAATGAATGTTGCCCGCCCAGCGCGGCTTGCAGGCTGGCCCGGTACGTGCGGCTCATAGTAAGTTCCGTACCGTCGCGCAGCAACACCGAATAATCTCCACCCCACAGGGGGCGAATTTCGCGAACGTGATCCAGGTTCACAATGCACGAGCGATGGATGCGTACGAAACGGGACGGGTCGAGGCGTTCTGCCGCTGCCGTCATCGTTTCGCGCAGTATGTGGCTTTCCTTACCGGTGTGGAACTTTACGTAATCACCTTGCGCCTCGACCCATTCGATCAATCCCTTGCGCAAAAATATGATTCGCGATCCGGATTTGATCAAGATTCGTTCGCTGTCTCGAGATTCTCTCTGAATCTCTTGCAACGCTGCCTTCAATTCCTGTTTGCGCTCGATGCCGTTCACGCACGACTTGCGCTCGTGAAACCGTTGCAACGCTTCCCCAAATCGAGCCTTGTTGAAAGGTTTTAAAAGATAATCCAGGGCCCGCACTTCAAACGCTCGCACCGCATACTTGTCGAAAGCCGTGATGAAAATAACCGCCGGCAGTGCCTTCGCCGCTACGCCGTCAAGCACCTCGAATCCATTACGCCCGGGAATTTGCACGTCCAGAAACAGCAAATCCGGTCTCAGAGCACTGATAGCGGCGACCGCTTGCTCTCCGTCCGCGCATTCTCCAACAACTTGAAACTCCGTGTACTCCTGCAGAAAAGCGCGGATCTTCTTGCGGGAGAGTAATTCGTCATCAACGATTAAGGTTCGCAATTTCACGTAAACGACTCCCATCGCCATTCTCCCCGTCCGCTATGTGCAGCCGCAGCGGAAGGCGAATCTCCACAATCAGGCCACCTTCGTTCCGGTTGGTGTATCGCAAAGATTGCATCTCGCCGTAATGCTTTTCCAGACGCGCCCTCGTGTTGGCCAACCCTATGCCCTCCCTCCAGGTGGACTCCGCTGCCATTCCGGGACCATCGTCCAGAATCGATATGGACAGCTCGGTGCCAACGCACGCTGCTCGAACCTCCACGGAGCCCGGTCGATCAAGTCGGGAAATGCCGTGTCGAACGGCGTTTTCGACGATCGGCTGCAACAAAAGGCATGGAACATTGCAGTCGAGCGTTTCGGGATCGGCGTTTACCAGCACTCTCAGCCGGTCTTGGAAGCGCGCGCGCTCAATCACTAGGTACAGCTCCAGCATGTTCAGTTCCCGGCGCAGTGGAACCTCTTCGCTCGCGGAAACGGACAAGGTTGTGCGCAGCAACTCGCCGAGAGACGTCATCATGTTGTCCGCTGCTTCCACGTCTTCCCGCATGAGCCACGAAATCGAGTTCAGTGTATTAAACAGAAAATGAGGCTGTAGTTGGCCCTTCAACATTTCAAGTTGAGCTTTTACGAGTTCCTGCTCTCGCTGCTGAGATTTGCGCGCAGCCTTTATCGCGTGGTGAATGCCGACAATGGCCCAAAAGAACCCTGCAACTATGACGGAATTGTCGATCAAGTATGTCTGACTCTGGCGCCAGAAGGAGTGCAGAGTAAAATCGGGGTACACGAAGTGGTGCAATTTCACGCGGTACGATGAGTACAACAATTCGGTGGCTACATTCAATAGAAGCAGAACTGCCACATTCTTAACCAGCGCCGGGCGTTCCAGCGGAAATTTCTCCGCCCACCAGGCCATGACCGGCGTCATGATTAACCAGAACTCCAATTCAACTACCGTATAGCGAAAGCTTCCCTCCCAACTCAGTTGATATCCTAAGTCCGTGCGCAAAGCGTAGTATTCTGATACCCGGACGACGAAGAACCACGCTACCGCGATCCAAATCCATGAATTTTTCTGCATTTGCCTTCTTCCCAGCACCACCCGCGATTCTCGATTCTACCTCTCGTTCCGGCCGACTCTGCAGCGTTTTGTCGCACCATAATAACGCTTGGGCGCGCCATCGGACGTCTCACCGTTCTGCTCTGTGCAGCAGTCGGAATTCCAGGGAAATCTCAGTGCCCGATTAACGCTTATCGGAAAAGTGTGAATTTCTACTTCAACTGGTCGGTTACGCAACGAAGCAGCGATCACAGACCCGTCTTTTGCGCTGGTGGGCAGCTAACTGAAGGTTCCGGTCGAAACTCAATCACTTGTTCGGTGGGAAACTTTTCATCGTCTTCTGTATGAACTTGTCCACATTCTGTTGCAGGTTGTTAACGAATTTCTTGGGGTCGTGAAACTTCTGCGATGCTGTTGCCTGCCAAAGCTGGGTCTTCGTCGCGGCATCTGTTACGGTTATCTCCATTTTCGCGAGGCTGGAAACCCACACGTCCGAGGAAATTCCAGTCAAGCTGCCTCCCCAGTAATAGTTCTGCATGTCCGCGGCGTACAAGTAGCGCTGCGCACCCACATCGGTTTTGGGCATCCCTCCGGCCTCATAAGTGATCCGGAAGTCGGGATCCTTATCATCTTCCACAAAACCTCCGGCTCGCAGATTCCGGTTAATGGAGTCAACGATCGCCATGTTGATGCGTTCTTGAACTTCCTTCGTCTGCTGAGTCAGCAGATAGTTCGCGCCCCAGGTATATTTCCTATATTTCGAGAAATCCACGGATTTGTCGAATGTTGACTTTACATTCTGCGCGACTGCGTCTCCCGCCAGATGCAGCAGCCCAAGACAAAGAAGAAGAACAACTGCCAATCGTCTGCCGGACATGATCGGTTTCCTCTCGTTCCCGCGATTTTCGTTGGAATCTCGAAATCCAGCCCAGGCTACACTCCCACATTTTTCGTCGCGATAGGGTGGCGACACCCGCGTCCTGAGCGCTCCGGGCATTTCTGAGAGTTGCCGCCGAAGTATACGGCAATTCAGGTCGAATGCCTGATCAACCCTTACCGGAAACCGACCCACTACCAGGGAATCGGAGCTTTTGACTTGCTGTCGTAAAACCCAGCCCTCAGCCGTCCGCCAATCGCTCCCACTCCTCCGCGCAATCTGTACTAGAATTGTTCCATGGCCGAAGGCTTCTATCCCACGCTCTGGAGTTCCACCAAGATCACCCTGCGCGTAGCGTGGCGCGCCATCCGCCAACTCTTCCACGAAACGACGGGCGCGATCTTCGCCCTCTTCGCTCTGTACGGCGGCATCTCCGCCTGGCGCCAATGGCACACGCGCCCCGCCGCGTGGCTGCTAGGCTTCACGATCGTTTACGCCGTCACCATGGTGTGTTTTGCATTCACGTCTTTCCGCCGCGCCCGTCGCGTGCGCTAAAGCAAAAATCGGAAAATCGAAAATGGAAAATCGAAAATCCGCCACCGCAGAACGCCACGCCGCCTCTCCTTCCGGCCTGCCCTTGGAAGCTGTCGTCACTGCGAACGATCTCCGCGATTGGGACGCCGAACGCGACCTCGGCTATCCCGGCCAATTCCCGTTCACCCGCGGCGTTTATCCCACCATGTATCGCGGCCGCCTCTGGACCACCCGCCAATACGCCGGCTTCGGCAGCGCCGTCGAATCCAATAAACGCTACCGCTACTTGCTAGCGCAAGGTGTGAAAGGCCTTTCCGTCGCTTTCGATCTACCCACGCAAATCGGCATGGATTCCGATCACATTCTCGCGCTCGGTGAAGTCGGCAAAGTCGGCGTCGCCATCGATTCTCTCGAAGACATGCAAACGCTCTTCGACGGCATCCCGCTGGAAACTGTGTCCACCTCGATGACCATCAATTCCACCGCCGCGATTCTGCTCGCGCTCTACGTTGCAGTAGCCAAACAGCAAGGCGCGAACCTGCAGCGCCTCGCCGGAACCGTGCAGAACGACATCCTCAAGGAATATATCGCGCGCGGCACTTATATTTATCCGCTGCGCCCCGCCATGCGCATCGTCACCGATATTTTCGCCTGGTGCCGCCACGAACTGCCCAATTGGAACGCAATTTCCATTTCCGGCTATCACATCCGCGAGGCCGGCTCCACGGACGTGCAGGAAGTCGCCTTCACTCTCGCGAATGGCATCGCGTACGTTGAAGCCGCCATCAGCGCCGGCCTCGCCGTGGACGAATTCGCGCCACAACTCTCCTTCTTCTTCAATTCGCACAACGAACTGCTGATGCAAATCGCAAAATTCCGCGCCGCCCGCCGCCTGTGGGCGCGCACGATGCAGGAACGCTTCGGCGCCCGCGATCCGCGCTCCCTGATGCTGCGTTTCCACGCGCAAACCGCCGGCTCCTCGCTCACCGCGCAGCAACCGGAAAATAATCTGGTGCGAGTAGCGCTGCAATCCCTCGCCGCGGTTCTCGGCGGCTGCCAATCGCTCCACGCTAACGCGCTCGATGAAGCTCTCGCGCTGCCCACCGAGCAATCCGCGCTGCTAGCTCTGCGCACCCAGCAAATCATCGCGCAAGAAACAGGGGTAGTGAACACCACGGATCCAGTCGCAGGTTCCTACGCCATCGAAAAGCTCACAGACGAAATCGAAGCTGGCGCGCGGGAATACATTTCCAAGATTGACGCGCTGGGAGGAGTGCTGCGCGCCGTCGAAACCGGTTACATCCAGCAGGAAATTCAGAAGTCCGCGTTCGAATACCAGAATGCCGTGGACAGCGGCGAGCAAGTAGTCGTCGGCGTGAATCGTTTCCAGACCGGCGACGAAAAACCCATCCCCACCCTGCGCATTGACCCCGAAATCGAACGCACCCAGATCGCGCGCCTAAATTCTCTGCGCGCCCGCCGCAATACGCCCAAAGCGCAGGCCGCGCTCGAAGAAATCGAGCGCTGCGCCCGCACCACCGAAAATCTAATGCCCGCCATCCTCACTGCCGTCGAAGCCTACGCCACGGTAGGCGAAATTTCCGACGCCCTCCGCCGCGCCTTCGGCGAATACCAGGAATCCGTCGTAATCTGAATCGCGCTACAGCGCGATTCATCCTGAGAACCGCCACTCCCAGTTCGAAGGGTCTCCGCCACAGCGCGATTCATCATAATGTCCTAGAATAACCGCTCATGAATTCCTCGGCCCTCTTGGACGATCTCCGCGTAGTGCTGGTCGCGACGCGCAATCCTCTAAACATTGGCGCCGCCGCCCGCGCCATGAGCAATTTCGGCTGCACGCATCTGCGCCTAGTCAATCCCTACGACCCGGCCTATCGCGAAGCGCGTTCCGCAGTCGGCGCCGCGCCAGTTCTCGCAAGCGCGGAACAGTTCAGCACCGTAGCGGAAGCGGTCGCGGACTGCACGCTCGTTGTCGGCACCACAGCCGCCGGCCGCCGCGAAATGCATCACCAGCTCCGTACGCTCGAAGCCGGCGCGCGCGTCATTCTGTGGCGCCTCGCACGCAAGCGCGCTGGACGCGGCAAAACATCGCGCGTCGCGCTCCTCTTCGGCTCGGAAAAAACCGGCTTGTCCAATGAAGATTTGAGCCACTGCCACTGGCTCCTGCGCATCCCCACCCGCGCAGAGCATCGCGCGATGAACCTGGGCCAAGCCGTAGCAGTCTGCCTCTACGAACTAGTCCGCGACGCCAAAGCCGCGGCCAAATTTAAGCAAGCGCTCGAAAAAGCCCCGCCCGCCACAGCCGGCGAACTCGAACGCTTCACCGCCGTCCTCACCGAAGCCCTCAGCTCCAGCGGCTTCCTCGATCGCCGCACCGTCGCCGACGCCGACGATCGCATCCGCCGCCTAGTCCGCCGCCTCAATCTCCCCAGCCGCGACGCCGACATGTGGACCGGCATTATGCGCCAAATCGTCTGGAAGCTCCACGCCACGGAAAACCCGGCCCCACCTCCGCCCAAAAAATCCGCGAGCTAG
>Ga0210406_10006104_pt1 | contig 12528 bp, 11 predicted proteins | sample IncBWC30MmetaG_FD_155454 | JGI IMG/M metagenome (GOLD analysis project Ga0210406, IMG submission 155454) | Forest soil microbial communities from Barre Woods Harvard Forest LTER site, Petersham, Massachusetts, United States - Inc-BW-C-30-M | ecosystem: Environmental > Terrestrial > Soil >...
AATCGTGGGAGCCTTAAACGGCCGCCACGTCCTTGGCACTGTCGTGCCGGTGGAGGAGCCGTCCACAGCATCAAAAACGGACTCATGCGCCGCGGCAAGACTTACTCGGTCCCCTCGCCGCGTGGAACAGGAGGTCGCCGGCTATTTCGTCCCCACGCCGATCAGGCATATATGCGGCACGATGAATTCGTCGGCGCCGTCGAACTGGCGAAAAGACCTGTCAAAGACGTTTAGGAAGAGTACCGCGTTGCTAGCTCAAGTTGTGGTCCTTTCAGGGGAGCGCGGCAGCGTTGGGATAGTAGGCTGGCTTGATGCGACCGAGGCTCCGAACGCGCCAAGCCTGTTACGATCACGCGATTTATCACTCCTCCGCGCGTGCCTGCGTCCAGACCGCGATCGGCTGCTCGAGCCCGCGGATGGCCTGCGGGGACTGTGCCGTCAGGGGACGAAACACCGCTTCTGCACTGTTGAGTTCGGTCCTGGCCTGCCTGACGAGATCGTCGCTCGCCACCAGCGCGCAGTCGAGCGCGCGGGTCAAGGCTTCGAGCCGGCTTGCGGCGTTCACGGTCGAACCGATCACCGCAAATTCGAGGCAGGTCAACCCGATGTCGCCGAGCACGACCGGCCCATAATGCAAGCCAAAACTGACCCGGATCGGAGTCTCGCCGGCCGTTTTGCGACGGTTGTTCCATCGATCCGCCGCCGTCATCATCGCCTGCGCACAGCGTAGCGCGTTAATGGCGTCAGCCTTTCCGACGAACGGCGTGCCGAAGGTCGCCATCAGCCCGTCGCCGAGATATTTGTCCAGCGTGCCGCTGTGACGGAAAACCTCCTGCTCCATCAGCGCGTGGAATTCGCGCAAGGTGTGCACGACCTCGTCCGGGGTGCGCGCGTCGGCAAAGGCCGTGAAGCCAACGATGTCGACGAACAGCACCGCGACGTTTTGCGTGCGCACCTGCTTCAGTGGTTCGTCATGCCCTGACAATTCCTCGACCACGTTCGGCGAGAAGTAGCGTGCGAGATTGCCGCGTTCGCGCTCCACCGCGGCATGGCGGATCAGCAGATCATTGCTGCGGCGCACCGCCACGGCGAGCGTCACCGCGACGATCATGAACACGACGATCTCCTGAATGCGCTCGCCGAGCACGATCGAGTTGGGCGAGATCAGTTGAAACAGCCTGTGATCGCTGCCGATCGCCGCTGCGATGCGGCCGGTCAGTGCGGGATCGCGATCGGGCTGCCACCACACCCAGGCAACGCCGATGATCCAGAGGGCGGAGGTCCACGTCCCGACCGTGATGACCGTGCGCCAGGAATAGGCCAGCGTCGCAGTCGACAGAAGCACGAAAAAATAGATGAAATTGCCGAGATGGAGTTGCATCGCCGCCGGCCAGTGGCCGGAGCCGAAGGGATTCGGCCCCAGGAGGACGAACGTCAGCAGCGCGAGGTCGCAGAACAGCAGCGCAAGCTCCGGCCTCGACACGCCGACCCGCCCAACCCTGGCCTGTGCCCAGCCGATCAGCGCGAACAGGCCCAGCAGCGCCACATAATATAGCTGCTCCCATGCCGGGTTGATAATCGGCAACAGGCAGGCGATTACGGCGAGCGCGACATAGCGCGCCCGCACCGCCAGCTGCAGGCCCTCCTGCTTAGCCGCCGCGAGCGCGGCCTGCGCAAACTGAACGGTGTCAGTTTCGGTGTCGCGCCGACTGCGCGCGCGCAGCAACGCGGCGGGCAAGTCGAGGCGCTCGACAAGCATGGTCACGGGCGGTCTCCTCGAGTGGGCGGTTGCAGCACAGTATCGGACATCAGCAGCCTCAACCAATCAGTCTAGCGATAACTGAGTTTCAGGTCATCAGATCAGGCTGAGGACTTCGACCTATTCGCGAGAATGGATGTCCGCTATAAACTTGGCAGCCGCATCAACCAGACATCGCGGGAGGTCCGTTCCGTCGGTCCAAAAAGTCTGAAAGACGAATTTAATGTTGTGGGATCGCATTGGACCCGTACGCGCTTGCCCCTACGCGGAGGAGGCATTTGCCAGGGGATGACCTCTTGAACGGTTACTTGGAACGGCTGCGCGCCGGGTGTGGTCACGAGCAAAGTTGCTTTGATAGTGTGGAAGAACATCGGCCCTATCGGCAGCTCTTCGGAATGAAGGACTTCGACGATGCAGGAGCGCATGGCGCGCTGGGCTGCTGGTCCCTCTGCCTGGGCGGGGCTCGCCATGAGCAACATGATCGCCCCAACAGCTGTTCCCTTCACTTCGCCCCCCCTGAATGGCCGATCAACGGCTTTGCCAAATCGGAAGCATCGACTTCGGTGAGTCGATCTGCGGACGCCCGGACCCGAATCGACTGTCGCTTGGTCGTTTCGCTTTGGGTCTAAGCTCCGGGTTGCGCCGCAGCGGCGGTTGCTTCGTTGACCGCATGGCGGCCCTTGCCGCCAAATGAACACGTAACTATCTTATTATAGACTTGCAATTTGCTAGGTGAGTCGCCTGTGAATGCGGCGAAGACGAAAGCTCCTGGCCCAGAAATATCCACCGGCGTCTGGCTCGGCGGGTTGGCGGTGCGAACGATTTTCATCGCTATCCTCATCATCGTCACTGCGCGTGTCGCTAGTCCTCAGGTGGAACACATCTGGTCGCTTTGGGAGACCCCGAGTGATTTCATGCGGGTCATCCTGGGCATAGCGGTCTGCGGCTGGTTGCTTGTCCATCTCTTTATCGTACCCAAAGATCCGGCCGGCTATCGAACTTGGCTCTATTTGGGTATTGCGATCCTACCGCTCTCAATTCTTTGCGCCGTGGTGATTTGGTAGCGAGGTAGCTTAAGAGCAGTGTCAATCGTTCAACTCTGGCGGCCGCGAATTAATTTGGATTGGTCGGTGCAGTCTCGCCCATTGCGCATTCACGCCAAACTGGCGTCGTGCAGGTGGTCGGCCAGCCGCCTCCTAGCGCCATGAAAAGAGCAGCTGTATCGGCAAGCCGGTTGGCATCGGCCAGCACTCGCGTCACCACAGCAGTCAGGTAAGTCTGCTGCGCATTCAGAACCGCAAGTTGATTGACCTGACCTGCACTCACCTGCTTCTCGACGATATCAAGGCTGGCTTTGGCAGTCTCTTCCGAATGAACCGCGGCCTTCGCGGCACGCGCGTCGGCCTGCAACGCGCGGAGCGCGTCGGCAACATTCTGGAAGGCTGTGATGACGGTCGCGCGGTACTGCGCCTCGGCCTGATCGAGTGCGGCCTCGGCGGCCTTCTGCTTGTTGTACAGCGTGAACCCATCGAAGATTGGTGCTGTGACGGAAGCAGCCAATGTGTAGAAGCCAGTACCTGGCGCAAAGCTCTGGGCGAAATTGTAGGCGCTCGTGCCGCCATTGGCCGATAGCTGAATATTTGGCAGCCGCGCCGCGATGGCGACCCCGATCTGCGCGCTTGCCGAGTGCATCGCGGCTTCTGCCGCTCGGACGTCCGGACGCTGATCGACCAGCTTGCTTGGCAGACTAATGGGCAAGTTCGCCGGCAGCTTAATGTGCGCGAAGTCGAACTTCTGCCGAACCTCGTCCGGCGACAGCTGTCCGGCGAGCGCGGTCAACAAATTGCGCTGCTGAGCGAGCTGCTTCTCTAGCGGTGGCAGCAGTTGCTCCGCTGCGGCAAGCGCGGCTTCCTGGGCCAGTACATCAGCCTGCGCCACTTGGCCGAGTTCGTTTTGGTGCTTCACAATGCCGAGAAGCCGACGCTCGATGGTAATCACACGCTGGATCGCCTCGATCTGGCCGCGCAGAGAGCCCTCCTGAATGGCGGCGGTCACGACATTGCTCGTGAGCGTCAGATAGGCGGCCTCGAGCTGAAACAATTGCTGTTCGGTGACAGCATCCAGATTTTCGACCGCCCGGAAATTGGCGCCCCAAATGTCCGGCACGAAGGTCACCATGAGCTGTTGGGTGATCAGAGAGAACTGGGTCTGGGGTACCGCGCCGATGTCGCCGCCGAACACGTTGCCGGCGTTGGACTGCAGTATCTGCGAAGAAGTCGAGTTACCAGTTACCTGTGGCGCCCACAGTCCACGTTGAGCCAGCGCGTTGAATTGTGCGACCTTGATCGCCGCCTCCGCCGCCTGCAGGTTTGGACTATGATTAACTGCCTGCCGGATCAGCTGATTGAGCGGTTGAGACTGGAAAGCCGCCCACCAGCGCGCCGATACGTCCGCGCCAGAGACAAAGTGCTGACTCTTGATCTTCGGGCCACCCGGCCCCGGAGCAGGCGAAGCGAGCTTTCCGGGCAGATAGCCATCCACCGCGGGGGCTGCCGGAGGCACAAAGTTGGGCCCAACACACCCGGGCACAGCCAGCACAAGCACCGCCGCCAACACCCTGCGGGAGAGTTGCGATCGATGGGCGATAGCTCGCATCAGAACAATCCAGTCAAAGTGCAATTTTGCTGGGGAATCCTGTCTTCATGTTAGGTCTGTTCAGCATCCGGCGCATCCTCACGATCGGCGGTGTCCGTGGTCTGGCGTGCGAGGAAGATCCGGCGTAGCGCCGGAGCCACAATGAGGAGCAGCAGCGGACCAATGAACATGCCGCCGACGACAACGGTCGCGAGCGGTCGCTGCACCTGGCTGCCGATGCCATGCGAGATCGCCGCAGGAAACAGCCCGACGCCGGCCGATAGTGCGGTCATCAGCATTGGGCGCATGCGCTGCTCGGCGCCTCGAAAAACTGCTTCGGCGACGTCCATGCCCTGGGCCCGCAGTTCGCGGAAATAGGTGATGTTGAGAATGCCGTCCATCACCGCGACGCCGAACAACGAGATGAAGCCGATGGCAGCAGAGACGCTGAATGCAAGGCCGGCAAGATAGAGCGCGATCAGCCCCCCGCCGATTGCAAAGGGGATGCCCGCAAGTGCGAGCAAACTGTCGCGCAGCGTGTTGAACAAACCATACAAAAGAACCAAGATAAGCATCAGCGTGATCGGCACCACAATCAGAAGCCGCTGTTTGGCGTTCTGCAGATCGTCAAACTCGCCGGCCCATAGGATCTGGTAGCCGTTCGGGAGCGTAACAGCTTTCGCTACGCGTTCCTGGGCTTCTGTTACAGTGGAGCCGAGATCGCGGCCACGCACGCTGAACTTGATTGGGATGTAACGCTGACTGCGCTCGCGATAGATGAAGGAAGCTCCTGTATCAAGCGTGATATCAGCAAGCTCGCTCAAGGGAACATACGCATTGAAGCCCGAGGGCGTTTGGTACGCCGCTTTCACGCCTCGGATTGCGTCAATGCTGGTGCGATATTGCGGGTCGAGTCTGACCGCGACCGCAAATTGCCGATCAGCCTCCAGCACCGTTGTCGCGTTGGTGCCACCCATCGCCGCCTGCACGACAGTGTTGATGTCGCCGGTGTTGAGGCCGTACCGGGCGGCCTTCTCGCGGTCGATCTTGATGTTGAGATTGGGCTGTCCCACCAGATGGAAGATGCCCAAGTCAGCGACGCCCTGCACCTTCGACATCTCGGCCATGACCTGGCTCGCGAGCCGCTCCAGCACATCTAGGTTCGGTCCTACAATCTTGACGGAATTCGCGCCCTTCACCCCCGACAGCGCTTCTTCGACATTGTCCTGTATATATTGAGAGAAGTTAAATCCTATGCCCGGCAACTCCTCAGCGAATTCCTTCTGGAGCTGTTCCGTGAGCTTTTCCTTCGTCAAATTGGCGGGCCAGTCCTCGAACGGCTTTAAGGGCGCGAACAGTTCGACATTGGAAAACGGTGAGGCGTCGCTTCCATTGTCGGGCCGGCCGTGCTGCGACACAACGGTGATGACCTCGGGATGCCGCAACAGGATTTCACGCATCTTGCCAGTCACTTTGGTACCACCCTCAAGCGAAATCGTTGGCGGCAGCGCCGCTCGGATCCAGAAATTTCCTTCCTCAAGCGCCGGCAGAAATTCGCTGCCGAGCCGGGATGCGGCCAAGAAGCTCAAGGACAGAAACACGACGCCCACGATGACGGCCGACTTGAGGTTACCTAGTGCCCACCGCAGAACCGGAGTGTAGGCTCTCCGCAAGCCCCGTACGATAACCGTTTCAACCTCCGCTATATTGCGAGGAAGCAGCAGGGACGCGAGCACAGGTGTGACCGTGAAGGTGGCGAGCAATGCGCCGGCCAACGCATAACCATAAGTCCGCGCCATGGGCCCGAAAATCTGTCCCTCGACACCCTGCATCGTGAACAGCGGTACAAAGGCGGTCACGGTGATTGCGGCGGTAAAGAAGACGGCCCTATCAACCTGCAACGCGCTTGCGAAAATGATGCGTAGCCGATCCGTCCATCGAGCGCCGCCGGGGTGAGGCCCCGCAGCAGACGTCGGATCCGGGCCCCAATATCCTTCCGCGAGTTGCCGAAGCAGAGCGCCCCGATGTTCGGGAGTCGATTGGAAATTGCGATAAATGTTCTCCATCATGATCACGGCGGAGTCGACGATGATGCCGAAATCGACTGCGCCGAGTGACAACAGGTTGGCATCTTCGCCCTGTAAAACCAGGATGATAATGGCAAAGAACAGGGCGAAGGGAATATTGACACTGACGATGATCGCGCTGCGCAGATCTCCCAGGAAAATCCACTGGATGACGAAAACGAGCAGGCAACCAAAGATCAGATTATGAAGGACCGTGTGGGTGGTCACGCCGACAAGCGAACTGCGATCGTAGTAAGGAACGATCTTCACCCCGGGCGGCAAACTGCCATCGGAGTTGATCTTCGCGACCTCGGCTTTGACTTTTGGAATGATGTCGTTGGTGTGCTCCGGCCGCCTCATCACAACGATGGCTGCGACAATATCGTCATCGTGATCTCTCCCGGCGATACCAAGGCGGGGCACGTAACCGATCGAAACGGAGGCCACGTTCTTGATCTGGATCGGCAGGCCACCGGATTGGGTCAGAACGATGTCTTCGATGTCCCGAACGTGAAAGCCATTGGTGACGTCATCGGCGCCGCCGCTGTCGATCAGGCCGATGCCGCGGATATTGACCGATTGCTGTCCGATCGAGATCTCTCGACCGCCGACGTTGATGTTGGCGTTGCCGATCGCCGAAATAAGCTGCGGAATCGTAATGTTGTAAGCTTCCAGTTTTCCAAGATCGGCATCGACATTGAACTGCTTCGTAGTGCCGCCCCAGCTGTTGATCTGAGCGACACCAGGAACTGTGAGCAGACGGCGCGTAACAACATAGTCCTGAAGCGTGCGCAGATTCGTCAATCCAAAGCGTGGTGGCCCCACGATCTGATACCGGTAGATTTCACCGACCAGGCTCGATGCTTGGATGGTGGGAACCAGATTGCCGGGCAGCGTGACGTTCTGCTGCAGGCTGTTCGACGCCTGTGTCAGCGCAAAGTAGTAGTCGATGCCGTACTTGAAGGTCACGCGGACAAACGACAGACCATAGAACGACGTCGAACGAATGTTGACCACGCCGGGGGTCGGATACAGTCCGACCTCCATCGGGATGGTGTAATATTTCTCCATCTCCTCAGCAGAGAGGCCGGGCGCCTGAGCCGTAATCTCGAGGATGACCGGCGCCGGATTGGGGTAGGCTTCGATGTTGAGCTTCGTGAATGCGACCAGGCCGGCCGCGCAGAATACCAAAAGGCCCAGGACGATAATCGCGCTGCGCGTCAGGCCGAATTCAAGTATCCCCTTAATCAAGTGACCCTGCCGTACCGAGTTGGTTGATCTTACGCACGAGTTTCAGCCTGCATCGCCCAGCAACAGCTTGTTGCTTAGGAACACGGCGTTCTCCGTGGCTATGGTATCGCCTGGCTGCAAGCCGTCGAGAATTTGGACCCAGCCATCCTGACGCAGCCCGACTCGTACGATGCGCTTGACGAAGCGCCGGCCATCCTTGGTAACCCAGACCGTCATTGTGCCGTCTCCCTCCCTCACGACACCATCTGCCGGCACCGCGAGTGAGCGCACAGGGTCTCCAACCCGGATAACGAAGCTTGCATACATTCCCGACCGCAGCAGGTGTTCCGGGTCCTCGACATCGGAGCGAACGAGCTGCCGACGTGTATTGGGATCGATGACCGAGCCGACTGTGGTGACGTGCCCCCTGAAGACCTTGTCCGGATAGGCTGGTACCTTCACCTCAACTGGCTGACCGACCTTGTAAGCAGGTGCATCGGTCTCAATCACATTGGCAATCATCCACATCGTGGAGATATCTGCGACCGAAAAGGGGGCCGGTGCGGTGCCCGGCTGGGTCAAAAGTCCCGGCGCGGCGTTTCGAGTAACAACCCGTCCATCGATGGGACTGGATACGACCAATGTGGAATCGACCTTGCGTGCACCTAAAATCTGCTCGATTTCCGCATCGGCCTTGCCGAAGATCCGAACCGCGTTTGTGGCGGCCTTGAAATTGCCCTCCGCAGTTTGCTCGTCGGAGGTCGCTTGGTCCACATCCTTCTGCGCACTGCCGCCCGACTTCAAGAGGCCGAGTGCACGCGCCAGATTTCTCTTCTGAAGCTCCAATACGCCGGCGGCGGCCAAAAGAGCCGATTCGGCTTGCAAAAGATCGGGACTGTCGATGGTGAACAGAGTAGCTCCCCTTTTGACGTCATCTCCTACATTGTAAAATGCCTTCAGGATCTTGCCCTGATATTGCGAGAAGACTTGGACTAGCAGGTTCTCGTTGAAGTCGATCGTGCCGATTGCCCGGTTGAAGATCTCGAACTCGCGCGTCTCCGCCGGCCCGACTTTGATCGAGGCGGCCTGTGTCTCCGAAAGATCGACGAACGACACGTCGCTCTCCCTCGACGATGTCGGCGCAACAGCAGACGAACGAATCGAGCTCGTCGTCTCGGAGGAGCCGGGAGCGAGAACTTCTCTCGTCCAGAGTAGCCCCATGACTCCAACCGCACCCACGATCGCAACGATGCCCTTGGCCCATCGGTAATTCCAAAGGAGGTTCATTCGCATGCCTTAGTGCGCACTCAGGACGGCTGGGCGAGAGCTTGTGTTGGTGCTGAAGACTGGTCATTCCGAGCGGAGCGAGCTCGCATCCGATACAAAATCCAGAACCCTCAGCTTAGTTTGTCAGCTAACTGCATAATTGCCCGTGCGACCGCTAGCAAGCGTACGCTCTGTAAATCGGTGAGCGCTCAGCGAAACTTACATCAAGATTACAAAGGTGCGGTAAGCTTACGCGAAGATTACATCAAGTGTGTCACGCGATTTGACGTCGATCAAACAAGGGCCATTGCTGCGAATTGTTTGTACATGGGTCGGCCACGCGAGTACATTAATTTCGGGACTGCCACTTGATACGAGCGCACCTCGGTGAGGGTCGACCTAAAGACGCACAGAGTTTAGCGCGGCTGCTGAACATGCAGGCCGTGGGGCCGCCACCCTAAGCTTTCCGTTTGTCGCAGAAACGGAAGAATCTTCTGGGGAGTGCGATGAATAGAAGTCTTGCCTCCTGGACTGCGTTCGTTTCCGCGTTTTTGGCGAGCGGGCTGGCACTGAGAGTTGCGTTTAGACTCGGGCTTGCTTCACATTTTGGTGGGCAGGGCTTCATGGCTGAACTGGATACGCAATCACGCGTGGCTGCCGTCGCCGGGCTTGCGGCACTGATATCCGCCATAGCTCAACTCATCGAGAAGGCATCAAAGTAGAGCGCATAAGCTAGGACCGTAGCGAAACTGCACGATCGAGACGCGGCCGCGACCGCGCCGAGTTTCGGGAGCTATTTCCGCGTTTTCGAAGCGGATTTGCTGGTCACCGCTATATTCCCGCGAGGGATGGGAACGACCGGGTTCTTCTGCGCAGTGGGGCCCCCGACGTAGTTCTGGTTCTTCTTCGGACCTCCAACCGAACCCTGCGCAAAGCTGACCGAGATGCACATGCTGCTGACAATAAGGAAAACCCAAGCTCTCCTGATCATCTTGATTCCTTTCGCACCGTTCTCATCAACCTACAGAAACTCACTATTGGCGTCCTCCATAATGGAAGCACAATGAAGAAGTCGATGCCTCTTGAACACGCGAGATGGCTAGTAATGATTGCGTTTGTCGCCCTGTCATGGCCAGCCTGCGCTCAGCCGCGGGGCGCCTCCACGATCGAGGCCGCACCTCCGGGCCAAGCCTACGACTATGTCGTTCACGTGCAGAACACGTATGACTACCGCTACAACCCCGAGGTACAGGAAGATCGCATTTTGTTGGCAAGGCAAATCGTTAGGAAATTCTGCGCCAGAAATCAGATTGTTAGCGAAAGCAAGTTCAAGACTGAGATTTTTGGATTGATCACGGGCAGGCCCGACTACCGCATCTACGTGAAATGTCTTTCCTAGCGACATCCGTGCGAAGCAAAGGCATTGTATGGAGAACCTTTAGAGCGAAAGCTGAGCGACGACGCAATGCTGGAAGCGGACATCTGCTGAGGCGTCACGGACAGGTGCCACATGCCGACGTGGCCGGATTTAAGCGATTGATGGGGTTCTGCGTGGAGAATATCGAATGAGAGTCCGGACGTTGTTGTTGGCTCTTTGCCTTCTGCTTTGCGGTGAACTACAGGCCGTTGCCAAAGGCAGCGCGTCAATTAGGGATCAGCCTTGGGATGCTCATCACATAGACGATCTGCCGATTGAGGTTCGGCAATACATCACAGGAATCTGCAAGGGGCCTCCCCGCGCCCAGCATGACTTCGCAACCTATTCACCGTACGAAAAGCGCTGGCGAATAAACCTTGAATATCTTCAGTGCAAAGGCCTTGGAGAGTATCGTCGAGGAAATCAATGCCTGGACGTTGATTTCGTCGCTGTGGGTTCGCGTTTTCGGCTTGCTAGAAAAAGCTATGCCGACTGCGGCTTCTGAGACGGTCGGTCCTATCCCCCAATATCTGTGCCCTTCTATCTCGCCAACTCGCGGACCTCTCCCCGGACCATGGTTAGTACGACGCCCTGACGCGGCTTGAGGCAATCATCTAATAGACGGGCGCTCCAACCTTTCGGGATGGCTTCCAAAACGCGACTAACGGCTTCTTCACGCAAGGTCGCCGCCGCCCATAGCCGGCGCTCTCCGTGGTTTGTCATGACCCTGACCAAATGCACGTGGTTTGGGTCCACGTTAAGATCTCCGATCGAAATTGTGATGCCTGGCGACGAGTACTTTGCTCCGAGAAGCACTGCTAAACCTCGCATGATTTGCTTACAGCGACCTTACACGTGCAGTTTTGCGCTGAACGCAAGAGGGCACACTCCCGTAGTGCCGCCGTTGGGGACGCAAGCTGTCGCGGCAAACAGTCGCCGTTTTGTCGCCGCTTTGGGCCGATTGTGTTGAGCAGCAGGGCGAGGAGGAGCGATGAGCCTCCGGTATGGCCGATGCCCAATAATCGATCGGCGAAGCCGGCCAGCGTCGTGCCGAACGTCGTCGAGGCGACGATTGTCGACCAGTACAAGAAGGGATGGAAGCGTTGAAGCAAGCCTCGCCGCACGACGCGCCGTGCGCGACGCCGTCCTAAGTCTGCGCTAAGTCTGGTGTGCAAGAATTCGACGGCCGGCCCCCGGACAAGGACGAAGGGATGCGAGTTCTGCTGATCGAAGACGACAGGATGATTGGCGCGGCCGTGCAGCAGGCGCTCAAGGACGCGGCCTATGCGGTCGATTGGGTGACCGACGGCGAGAGCGCCATCCATGCGGCGGAGAGGGACGTGTATGAGCTTGCCCTGCTCGATCTCGGGCTACCGAAGGCCGACGGCCAGGACGTGCTTCGGCGCTTGCGTGGGCCTGGCCGCAGGCTTCCCATCATCATTGTGACCGCGCGGGATGGCGTTGACGATCGAATCGATGGGCTCGATCTCGGGGCAGATGATTACCTAATAAAGCCGTTCGAAATTCGCGAACTGCTGGCGCGGATGCGTGCCGTGCTTCGGCGCGAAGGCAGCGGCTCCACGCCGCTCCTTGGCAATGGAAGGCTTAGTCTCGATCCGGCCACGCGGGAAGCGTCTTTTCTCGGCGAACGCGCACTGCTCACCGCGCGCGAATTCGCGCTGCTGCGCGCGCTGTTGGTGCGGCCGGGGGTGATCCTGTCGCGCAGCGAGCTTGAACGGCAGGTTTACGGCTGGAACGAGGAAGTCGAGAGCAATGCAGTCGAATTCCTGATCCACACCATCCGCAAGAAGCTTGGATCTACGATCATTCGCAACGTGCGTGGTGTTGGCTGGATGGTGGACCGCCCATCATGATCAAGTCGCTGCGCGGACGTCTCTTCATTGGGCTGACCACAATCATCATCCTGACCGGCGCGATCGGCGGCATGTTGGTCTACAACTGGGCGTTCGACGAGGCCAGGGAGCTACAGGATTCGGTCCTGATCCAGCTCGCAAGCGTGGCTCAGAATGGCAGTTTTTCCGACGGCGAACCCCTGCACGGGGTCGAGGAGGATACGGACGTCTGGCTGATCGAGCTCGGGAAGACCCCGCGGGGCCCGCCCGACGACCGTCAGCTCTTCGCCCTGCAAGATGGCC
>Ga0210406_10006106_pt1 | contig 12524 bp, 5 predicted proteins | sample IncBWC30MmetaG_FD_155454 | JGI IMG/M metagenome (GOLD analysis project Ga0210406, IMG submission 155454) | Forest soil microbial communities from Barre Woods Harvard Forest LTER site, Petersham, Massachusetts, United States - Inc-BW-C-30-M | ecosystem: Environmental > Terrestrial > Soil >...
GGCGCGCCAGCGTTGGGTTGCAAGCCTAGCGCTTCTTTCCACTGGCGGCGCTCGAGAGCGTACTTGGCGGGCCCTTCCGCCTGGCGCACCAGCAAATAATTCTCAAATTCGGGATCCATTTGTTCGGGGCGAATCGCTGCGATCTGCTCGATGGTCGCCTTGGTGCTGGCGTCGTCGCCAATTTGCATGTACGCGTATTCGAGGAAGTCCATGGAATGCACTTTGTGATGCATCACGTGATGATGCGTAGCCATGCTATCGGCGACGCGAATGGCGGCGAGGTTGGAGTTAATGTCGTCCTGCCAAAGTCCCAGGCGCGCGAAGATGTGCGAAGGCATGTGCACGGCGTGAGGGGAAGACGGCGCGATGCTAGCGTATTTGCGCGCGGCGGGAAGCGCGAGACTGGCCATCGCCGGATTGTCGCAACTGTGGATGATGTAGTGCGCGATGCCCGGATGATTTGGTTGCTCGTCGTAGAGCTTGTTGAGGATGGCAACGGCGGCTTTGGCGTTGGTGAGATTGGGGTCGCGGTCGGGACCTGAGGCGAGAAGCGAGAGCGCGTAAAAGATGGCGGCTTCGTGGTCGTTGGGATTGCGTTCGTGGACGCCTTGCATGGCTTCGGCGTAAGCGTCGGCGCGCTGATTGTGGTCGAGTTTATCGGTGTCAGAGTAAAAGACGGAGAGCGCCAGGACGTAGTCGCGTTCGCGGTCGGTCGGCGGCTTAAGTGAGCGAGCTTTGGCGAGGAGTTCGGCGCCTTGGGCGAGGTCGGCTTTGCTGGGGCGATTCCAGAGTTCGTGGTAAAGGGTCATTGCTTGTCCCCAGTAAGCCATGGCGCAGCGCGGATCTTTTTTGGCGACTTCCTCGAATTGCGCGTCGGACACTTCGTACTCGAAGGAATGCAGAAGCGCGACGCCGCGCTCGAATTGGGATTGGACTGCGGGAGCGCAGGAGGTAGAGAAGGAGACGGTGCCGAGTTTTTCATCGGCGTCGTGATGGTGCTGCGGCTCCTGAGCGGAGAGCAAATCTGGTGCGAGCGACAGAGTGCTGATGAAAGCGAGAAGAGCGAATTTTGGGGCCTTCATGATGACTCCAACGTGAGGCATGAAAAGCGTAGCCACGGCAAGAGGGGATGTCAATGCGCAGCCTCATTGGGCGATGGGCGGACCGCGGAATTCTTGTTACTCGAGCAATTCAGCAATAAACTACACCCGCGGAAATGGCAGCGGGACGAGCAGGAAGAACGATTTTCCCGCCTTACCGGGAATTGAGCGTGGCGTGCCTAAGGAACCCACATCAGAACCAGACGTTTAGGTCGTAGATTTCGTCTACACTTGGGAGAATTTCCCAACCGAGGCGCACCGTGAGACACAGTTTGCTCGCACGCTTGCCGCAAAGGATCGGGATAGTCGTCGTCGCCCTGCGCTTGGCGTGTGACACTGCTCGTTCAAATAGACATAACAACGCCTGCTAATCGAGCACGTCACCCTGATCGACTCAACGGAGCAGTAGCGAAGGACGATGTATCGGTCCTGATTGGGAAGAAATCTCGTATCGGTACAATGTCTTGTTGTGTATATACATTTCTATCATCAACACCGAATGACGGCAAAGTCCGAATGTGGCTTGGGGTTCAACGAGCCAAAGCAAGTGTTGACGCCAAGCCCAACAAGTCCGACTATCTCTCTCGGCGCTCTCACACGCGTATTTGATCTCTCTTGCCCCAGGAGCTTCTCAACATGGGCCGCACCCAGCATTCCGCGCGCAAATTCAGTTCCGCTCTACGGGCTCTCCTCGCCAAAACATTCGCTGCAATCCTTATCACACTTTTTGGCGGCAGTGTGGCAATCTCTGTCAATGCCACCGATGATGAAAAGCCTCTACGCGTTTATTTCATCGACGTCGAGGGCGGCCAAGCCACGCTCTTTGTCACTCCCGACGGCCAATCCCTCCTTATTGATACCGGCTGGCCCGGTAATGATGGGCGCGACGCAGACCGCATCGTTGCCGCCGCCAAGAGAGCCGGCCTCTCCAGAATAAATTACGTCCTGATCACTCACTACCACTCCGACCACGTCGGGGGCCTTGCGCAATTGGTGGCACGCATTCCGGTCGACACCTTTATCGATCATGGTGGCAATCGCGAAACCGGCGAAGCTTCCACCTTGCAGAGTTGGAGGGCCTATCAGGAATTGCTCGCCACCGACAAATTCAAGCGGATTACCGTGAAACCGGGGGACATCCTGCCCATTTTGCGAATGCATGCAACTGTCGTCAGTTCTGATGGTGCTTTGATTCAGAGTCCCCTGCCCGGCGCGGGCGACCCAAATCCCGCTTGCAAAGAATCCGAAACCCAACCCGTCGACCAGACTGAGAATGCGCGGTCGCTAGGCATTTTAATTACCTTCGGCAATCTGAAAATCTTGGATCTGGGCGATCTGACGTGGGACAAGGAAATGCAATTGATGTGTCCCGTGAACAAATTGGGCAAAGTCGCTATCTACATCGTCTCTCACCACGGTTCGTCAAATAGCGGGAGCCCCGCTCTCGTCCATGGGGTCGAGCCGCGTATCGCTATTATGGACAATGGCGCCAAAAAAGGCGGCTCGCCCTCAGCTTGGGAAATCATCAAGCACTCTCCCCATCTCGAAGACATTTGGCAACTGCATTTTTCCATCGAGGGTGGTAAACATCACAATGCGTCGGAGGAATGCATTGCTAATCCCGACGGTCCCGACGCCGCCAACTATCTCCAACTCAACGGCAATTCCGACGGCTCCTTTTCCATCTTCAATTCCCGCACCCAGAAAACAAAACACTACTCCACTCGCTGAATCGCCGCCTGCTTGGTGTAAGGCGAACTTTCGACGGTAGGGAGCGCGGTAGGGAATGGTGAGGTCCAATTCGGCACGTGCGCAGATCGCGAAAGGTGTCCGGCTTTATGCTCTGTCGGACCCTCGAAAATCTCGAAATGTCAGAGCGGAAGGGAATTATTTTCCCTCTGCAGTTCAGCAGTTTATGGGGAATGTTATTCCCCCAACCGGACCACAAGAGTCAAACAGTCAGTGGCCCTGGTTGATGCTGTGAACACAATTCGCATGATGCAAGCGTGTCAACGGAGCAGAGATCAGACGCAAATTGCAAAGGGCCAGAGTGAGAGGTGTGGCGGATTCGGACTTTTTCAGGCAGCCCGTCGTTCGTAGCGGTGGTGCAGTCCGCCGACGTGCGGCACCACCACGACGGACCCCGTCCGGAGGTTGAATCGTTCGTGGCTCTGGTGAGTCCCTCCCCAACGAAAGATGCGTCCTCGATCGGTGATAGTAATCGAAATACGACGTCAGGATTCGTCGTAACGAGCTTTCATGGAACGCGATCATATGATCGAGGCACTCACGGCGAACGGATCCAATCACCCGTTCGACATGGGCTTTCTGCCAAGGTGAGCGCGGTGCAGACAAAACTTCGCAGATGCCCATGCCTCGCACCTGTTCTCGAAATTCATCTCCAAAGATCGCATGACGGTCGCGCAGCAAATAGCGCGGAAGTTGGTCAAAGGGAAAGGCCTCGCGCAGTTGCTGTCCCGTCCACTCCGTGGTCGGGTGCGCGGTAACGTGTTCCGAATGAGGGCGTGGTGGTTGTGTCAGTGGCGGGTCGGGAGAAACTTCCAGATGGCGGGATCTTCCTCGCCTAGGACCCAGGAGCAAAAGCCCTGGAGATTATTTTTCTGGACGAGTTGGTAGCGGTCCTGGAAGGTGCGGAGATCGGTGAAGAAGACCCACTCGCGCATCTGGTCGCGATAGAAAAAGAAGTAGGCGCTGTGGTCTTCGGCGTCCCATTGGATTTTGCCGTTGTAGGCTTCAGCGAGCTGGAGGGCATTGGGCATGCCGATATAGTTGGCGGTGGGATTGGGCTTGTCTGGGCTTGAGGGCGTGTCCTTGGTGGGCGCGCCTGTGTACCAGTGATAACCGTAAAGAGGAATGCCGAGAGAGAGTTTTTCCTTGGGGACGACCTTGAGGGCGTAGTTGAGATTGTCGATGGTCCAATCCCATCCAGCGACGGGGCCGGGCATGGTCCAGCGGGTATGCTGATCGTAGGTCATGAGGCAGACGAGGTCGACGGATTTGGCGATGGCGGCGATGTCGTAGGCGCCACGCCAGTCCGTGTAGATCCACTTGGCAAAGCCACCGGCGCCAGGATAGCCGGGAGCGTTGGGGACGGTGGCGATGGTGAGTTGGAGACCGGCTTGGTGGAGAGCATCGGCGGAAACCTGAACAAGTTTTGTTAGCTGGTCGCGGTCGGTCCACTCGATATTCTCGAAGTCAAACTGGAAGCCAGTGTAGCCGTGGAGCTTGCACTCGCGGATCATGGCGTCGTTCATTTGGGCCCAGGCATTGGTCGTAGTGACGAAGGTGTGGAACTTTTTCTTGTCGAAGAGAGCGATGATGGGCATGACGGGGACGTGTTGCTCTTGCGCGCGTTTGAGGACGGTGGGTTCGGGTGCGCCGGTGACCAAGCCGTTTTCGTCGACTTCGTACCAGGTGGGCACGAGGAGATCGATATGGGAGGAATGGGCGAGGAAGGAACGGATGGAGTCGGGACTGTTGGTCATGTAGAAGAGCGCTACAGGCGCGCCGTGGAGAGCGGGAAGAGCGACGAGACTAAAGAGAATGAAGGGGAAGAATCGTTTCACCGGAGAGGCACCTGGGCTTGAAAGTAATTTCGCAGGCAAAGAATATACGGCGATGGTGTGTGTCGCAATGGTTTTCTGTTGCGAGGGAGAAAGAAGGATTCGAACCGCCCGACCCTACTTTAATGGGTAGTCAGGTTTATCCGGGCATGGCGGTTCGCGAATTCCTGTGCGACCGTGTCGTTGCCAAAAATTGCAATCACTTTGTTAACGATGCCCGCTCCGGCAAAGGATTTGACGATTTTTGCCAATGAGATGCGCCTCCCTCTACTCGGGCCGACTCGAAATCCACGAAAGAAAAGTAGTCAAAAAGGTGGGGGTATAGCAATTTCATTGACTCGGAGAGAATCCAACCATCCGACCGACCTTCGGTCGGAGTTGATCAGCGATTTGTTTGTTGGCATTCCCGACGGCAATCAGCCGTAGGGCAGCAATCTCGGCCGGGGTCGGGGAATCATCGGTGGCATGCTCAGCAATTTCGTACGAAGCCTCTGGAGAAATCGCCTTTTTGCCGGCGTGGACGGCACGGATGGTCTTGAGTAGTTCTTTGTACAGTGGGTTCTTTAGCAAGTAACCTTTGGCACCCGCCTTAACAGCGCGCAACACCTGGACATCCCCGGCATATCTTGTGAGTACGATGATTCGTGCCTGCGGAAATTCGCTGCGAATGGCAATGGTCGCATCGACCCCGTTCAGTTCTGGCATCTGCAAATCTATCAAAGTGAGGTCAGGCCGGTGGACGCGGAATTGCTGGATGGCTTCGCGTCCGTTTGAAGCTTCACCTACTAAATCATGCCTGGCTGGTCAGCGATCAGCCCAGCTATACCTGATTGAATACAGGATGATCGTTGACAGCCAGAATCCGAATCGGATTTGCCTCGTCGCTCATGTGTTTTTCTCCGTGCCTCGGCCAGACAGCTTCGCAAGGAACTTCTCCGCCAGCCACGTTCTCCGTCCCTCGTTAGGTGAAGTGTACGCACGCCCAGCGGTGATGGTCAGTTCCACTTCCGTGCCCGCATCCACTTCGCTCCACACCGCCAGCCTACCGCCGATCAGCTCGGCCCGTTCGCGCATACCACGCAAACCGTAGTGTCCGGGCCGCTCGTCGTCGCTCAGCAGCTTTGGGTCGATACCCTTGCCGTCATCGCGCACGAGCACTCGCAGCCGACGGTCGTCATAGTGAATTTCCACCTCGATCTGCTTCGCGTCCGCGTGGCGGAAGGCGTTGCGCAGGGCCTCGCCGGCTATCCGGTAGACTTCGTCCCGCAGGATCGGGTGGAGATCTCGCGATGTGCCTTGTACCTGTACGCCAACGACCGGGGGATCCTGCTTCGCCCGATTCGCCGCAAGCTCTGCCGCGAGAGAGTTCAGAGCCGAAGAAAGATCGTTGCTCTCGATCGTGGACGAACGTAACCCTTGTATCGCATTGCGGCCTTCGGTGATCGCTTCAGCTGCTTGATCGATCCCGCGATCCAGGCGCTGTTTGGCTTCGGTGACATCCGGACGATCTCGCAGCAGATTAGTTGCCGCCTGAAAGAGGAACAAAACTCCCTGAAAACTTTGCAGCAGTGTGTCATGCAGTTCGCGGGCTACGCGCGTGCGCTCTAACACGCGTTCATCAAGTCGCGCGGTCATTTGAGCACGTATCTGGTGGAGGCGGAATCGGTACGCCCCGGTCAAAATAACAACGAACGCCGTGACAGCGACCAGGCGGAACCAGGCGGTCTCGTAGAAGTAGGGTTTCTGTGTTACCGGGAAAGAAATACCGGACCGATCCCACACCCCAGCGCTGTTGCAGGCCCGAATCCTGAATGCGTGAGTACCGACCGGGATGTTGGTGTACACCGCGGTGTGAGCATTGTCGGCGTCCAACCACACCGGATCGACACCGTCCAGCCGATACTGGAAGCGAATCTTTTCTGGCGACGCCAGGGAAATGGGGTTGAAACGAAGCTCGACGCGATGCGTGCCGGGAGGCAGCACAAGTTCATGACCGGCGGGCCGCCGAGCTCGTCCAACGGTGACGTCTTCAACGAAAACAGAGGGCTTGGCACTGTCAAAGGACAAGTGTTGCAAGTCGAGCATGGCCAAGCCCTGTACGGTAGCGACCCAGAGCTTGCCGTCGGCGGCCAGCGCCATGTTGGGGGCGCCGATGCTGCATTGTGTCGAGGTCATGCCATCGGCTTTGCCAAACCAGGCGTAATCGGGAGGGGTCTCCTGGACGTCTTGGCTTTGCCGGAAAGCGGCGTCGGAAAAGCGGAAGATGCCGTTCCCTCCGGTAAACCAGAGGTCTCCGTTCGGGGAAGCCACCATGGTGAGCAGATCGAGGTCGTGATTGACTTCTACCAGTTGATTTCCTTCAATGCGGTCGATCCCCTTTGGTGCGGATAGCGCATAAAGTTCACCCGACGAGTCTTCCGACAGACTGACGTAGCGCGGATCGACGATCTGATGCGATGAGAAAACGGTGGTAAAGCGGTCACCCGTCATTCGATTGATTCCGCGGCTGGTTCCCACCCAAATGGTGCCGTGGCAATCCTGGTAAACACTTACCACACGATTACTGGTTAGTCCATCGGCTGTGGTGTAGTTATGGAAGTTCCCATTGGCCATGTGGCTGAGACCGTTTTCTGTTGCAATCCACAATGAACCATCGTGCGCAATGGTGATGGCGCGCACGACACTGTGTGCCAGCCCTTGCCGCGTGGTGAACTGCACAAAGTGACCATTCGCGAAACGGAAAAGGCCACCTCCCCAGGTGCCGACCCAGAGTTCGCCGCTCTTACCTTCGGCCAAGGCCCAGACACACGAGTTGGCCAAGCCGTTCCTTTCATCGTAGGTCTTGAAGCGTTGGCCATGAAACACCGAGAGGCCGCCGCAGTTATTGCCGACCCAGAGGCTGCCGTCGCGTGTCGACAGCACGGTCATGGGAACATTGTTTGGCAGGCCATCCGCCTTCGTAAATATTCGGACCGGACGGTCCTTGAAGCGCACGAGTCCTTCGCCGTTTGTGCCGAGCCACAGATTGCCCTCCCGATCAGCGCTTATGGGTGATGTCCTTACCTGAATGCTTGGTTCCAACAACTCCAACTTGGTTCCGGAAACTCGCAAGATCCCACCCCTGCTTTGCGCTGACGAACGCCACGCCGCCTCCACCCATAGATTTCCCTGAGGATCCTCGTATACTCGGAGAACACCGTGTCCTCCTGGTCCGTAGGGCTGAAATCGTTCGATCGATCCATTTACGCGGCGCGCAAGACCCATAGACGTACAGAACCAAATCGCGCCCTTACGATCTTGAAAGACGTGAAAAAAACCATCCGGACCGATACCTAATTGATGCGCCAAACCGGGATGTTCGATCACCCGCGTTCCGTCGAGCTCGACAAATCCCTGGTTGCTCGCGATGAGCAAGTGCCCGTCTACGCTCTCCTCAATGCGGTTGACGGCAGCATTGGGAACCACAGTCTTGAACTGATCGCCAACGAAGCGGTAAAGTCCTGCGCCAGTACCAACCCACAATGTGCCGTCGCGGCTGACGTGGAGACAGGTGATCTCATCACTGAGACCCGCACCAGGATGATAGAAGACCGATAGGGATCGGTCGAATTGATCGAAAGTCTGTCGTGAGATGCGGACTAGGCCGGCGCTGGTACCAATCCACAAATCGCCGTTCGGCCCCTCGGCCAACGCGCTGACAATGCCGTGTGGCGTGGATTCTGGGCCTCGAAAATAGATTGGCGTGAAGTGTCTTCCGTCGAATCGATTTAGGCCAGCGTCCGTGCCGATCCATAAGAATCCGTCTCGTGTTTGAAGGATGGCATTCACAACATTGGAGCTGAGTCCGTCTTCCACAGTGAAGGTGGTTCGGAGGTAGCTGGTTGCGGGCTGATCGGGATCGACCGCACGACCAGGTACTGGGGCAATTGTTAGGGCGATTGATAATCCGACAGTGGCCCTCCATAACTGAAATCTCGTGAACATAAACAAGCTCCGGGCTACTGGGATGAGGATCAGAGTCGGCTAACCGTAATCTCCTTTTTTGACGCCAAAATTGATGCCAATTGTACACCCGTTTTCCCAGTCGGTTTTGGGGGAAGGAACAAGGTTCTGAACAAGGTTCGACAGCGAAAACGAATGTCTCACGGTCGTCTCTCTGCCCTTACTCACCGACTATCCCTCGATTTGCGCCCATTTTGCGCCCCAGTCTTATAGGGTATAAGCCGCGGGTGGTGAAGGTGCCTTCGGCGGCGAGGTAGCAGAAGTCGAGGGCTTAGCGTTCGGAAAGAATCGAAGCATGGGCTGTCAGGCTGGCACAGAGGTCCGGCTGAAAAGTATTTAGTGCTCGTAGGATTGTTTTTTTGGTTTTCTGAGCATAAGGAAGCCCAACAAATAAGCGCCAACATCTCTGCCAGATGGGAGCCGGATAGAATTTTTGCGTGCCACAGGCGTTACACCTGGTGTTGCACGGACTGACCAGCTGAAAAACTCCGGATCGAACCGCACTGATTTCGTTTGAAAATTAATGTCTCGCCACTTCGTCGCATAAAGCTCGCTCATGCCCAAAAGCCAGCAAGACAAGGATCGCGTACGGGCAATTTTTGCTTGACAAGCTTCGCGGCCACTCGAATAATCGTTACCCATCTCTGAGTTCTCAAGCTGACTTGCCACACACTTCGTCCGAATCGCGGCGTGCTCGGATGGGTTCGTTGACTCTGTGAAACTTTCAGCTAAGAGTTTTGGCGGGCCGCTGGCGAATCTCTATCGGCACATCAAAAGTGCTTCAGCGCTCGGGAGGCCACCGTGTTGGATCGGGCCATGGCGGAGGATTGCTGGAAATGATCAGGGTCATTCTCACGATCGCGACTTCCGAATCATCCTTGGCAAACGACGCCTCAGCAACCAAGGGTATTTCTTCCCGCACCCGAGACCGCGCATTAGGAAGACCGCACAGCGCGTCGAGGAACTCAGGGCCTATGTACAGCAAGAGACACTCCAATTAGCGAGCATCGCACTGAAGAAGAATTCCGTACGCGCCGCGGAACCCACAGGTACTCGTTTGGCTTTACGGGCAAGATCGGGGCCAATTCTGCGGACACGTAAGCCTCTGAGTTTCAGGGGGAAGATTGGTTCGGAGTGTCAGAAGTCGAAAACGTCGAAAATGTCAAACTAAAGCGATGTTGAACAAATTCGTCCGCCACAGACAGGAGGGCAGGCCAGTCAGGAATACAGCTTTGCGCAAATGCCGAGCTTTCTTATTCGATACATGAGGGTGGTTCGGTTGATACCCAGGCGAACTGCAGCGCCATCCGCACCGCCGACGCGGCCCTTGCATGCGGTGAGTGCCTGTATGATTCCCTCGCGCTGCTTGCTTTCATACTCCTTGGCGCCAGAGCTGATGTCAGGTCGTGAGCTGCTTGCTTTACGAGTTGGTCGCTTCTTATCAATGACGGCCGTATCTGTGGCCGTTTCCGTTTCTGTTTTTCGCAGTTCTGTGAGCGGCACTTCAAGGGCTTTGCCGCGTGTGAGGATCACGGCGCGTTCGATGAAATTCTCCAACTCGCGGATGTTCCCAGGCCATTCCCACGCAGTCAGTCCCTTCATCACTGCAGAAGGTACCGATTCAATTTGCTTCTGCGTCTGTTTCGCAAACTTCTGCACAAAAAAACTGACCAGCAGGGGGATGTCTTCCCTGCGCTCTCTCAAAGGGGGTATTCGGATCGGGAAAACATTCAACCGATAAAACAGATCGCTCCGAAACTCGCGCTCCGCAACCATTTTTTCCAGGTTGCGGTTCGTTGCGGCGACCAGACGAACATTCACTTTGCGCGTATGAGTGCTTCCCAGGCGTTCAAATTCCCGTTCCTGCAGGGTACGTAACAGCTTTGGCTGAATTTCGTTGGGAATGTCCCCTACTTCATCCAGGAAGAGCGTACCCTGGTCAGCAAGTTCCAATCGTCCAATTTTCTGCGTAATGGCTCCGGTGAATGCTCCCTTTTCGTGTCCAAACAGTTCACTCTCGAGCAGACCCGTCGGGATCGCGGCACAATTAAGCTTTACAAAGGTGCGATCCTTGCGCCGGCTGCGTTCGTGAATTGCGCGTGCAATGAGCTCCTTCCCCGTTCCCGTTTCGCCCAGCAGAAGAACCGTGGAATCGTTCGGGGCAACGGTCTCCACCAGTTGCAGCACGTGCTTTAGCGCAGCGCTTTTTCCAAGGATCCGCTCAAAGCCGCTGTCACCGCGAATTTCCTCTTCAAGGTAGAGTTTTTCCTGTGCAAGCTTGTCCTTGAGTTCTGAAATTTCCTGGTACGCCAACGCGTTTTCAATTGCGATGGCTATCTGTCCAGACGCCTGGCTCAGGAAATCGACATCTTCTGGCATAAACGCGGTTTCTGTCGTGCGTGAAGTCGCTAGGATTCCGAGAACGCGGCCCCGATTTGCAAGTGGAATAAGGCACATGGCTTTTATGCCTTCCGCTGCCGCGATCTCAGTTGTCCCAGACGCGAACTCCTCGGGTTCCCGCGTATCAATGACTACGGGTTGCAAAGTGTCCATCGCTTGTTTAGCGGCGGCGCTTGGCGTAAAGAGCAACTCTTCCTTGATGATTCCCTTGCCGTGCGGAAAATCCATGGCAAATACCCTGGATTTTCCCGATGTTGCGTCGATCAGCGAAACGGCCACGGCATCAGCGTGCATGACCTCGCGGATATTCGCTGCGATCGCGCGCAAGACCTCTCGCAGATCGAGGGTCGACGTGATTCTGGCCGTCAGATTCAGAAGCAATTGGAGCCGGTCGTTCTGACGCTGCAGCTCTTCACTGATGCGCGTGATCCCTTGGTCGCGGTTTGCATTGTTCGTCACGGGTGTACGAGCGGTGGTGCTCATTTCTTTGTCTTGGATGCCCCATGAGACTAGATAGCTATAACACGCTTCCCAGTGATTCGAATTCACGCCGCCAGATGTTGTTGAATTCGCGCATGGGGTCATCCCGTTTGCCTACTCCCGACTGGATTTCCTCCGTCGTGAGGTTCGGCGCCGAATAAGCACTAAGGATGGTTTTCGCGAGTCGCTCCGCGCTCTCCGCTACCTTCGTTGGGGAGCTCAACCGAATTCGACTAATGAGCGCGTAAACCGGCGTGAGTCTGCCAGGGTCTTCCAGCGTGTGTTGCATAGCGTCGACCATGGCTCGCGCGCTCTCGCGAATGAAGTCGGAAATACAATTGCTCGCGATGAGCAATCCTCTTGGCCAGGAGGTCCTTTCGGTCGTGATGCCTCTGCGTGAGCCACACGCTTAGAGTTAATGCAACCCGCCGGCGAACGATCCGAAGGTGGCCGCCGGCGCCGACACTGTTGCTGGATCCCAAGAGCGACCAAGCCCCCCATTCTTCGATACCTCAATGCAGTGAATCTGGCATTGGCCCAGCGAATATTTTCCATCCGTTACTGCTGCTGCCACCCGCCCCCTAGCGATTGATAGAGCTGGACAAGCGCAAGCCGCTCGTTCAGTTGCGCCTGAACAAGGTTCAGCTCCGCCGAGAAATAGTTCGTTTCGTTGGTCAACACTTGGAGATAACTCGCACCGCCCTGCTTATATAGAATCAACGAGAGGCGGTCTGACCGTTCCGTCGCCTGGACGAGCAGTTCCTGTTGCTCGCGGAACTGGCGATCTTTTTGAGACGCGATGAGTGAGTTCGATACCTGTTCGAGTGCGTTTTGCACGGTCTGCTCATAAGCGAGCACTGTTTCCTGATATTGTGCTCGCGAGAGTTTTAATTGCGACCGGAGCGCTCCACCTTCGAAGATGGGCTGCGCCACACTCAGGGCACCCAGCCAGGCCTCG
>Ga0210406_10006107_pt1 | contig 12524 bp, 6 predicted proteins | sample IncBWC30MmetaG_FD_155454 | JGI IMG/M metagenome (GOLD analysis project Ga0210406, IMG submission 155454) | Forest soil microbial communities from Barre Woods Harvard Forest LTER site, Petersham, Massachusetts, United States - Inc-BW-C-30-M | ecosystem: Environmental > Terrestrial > Soil >...
GACATCCAAGCAAGCCTTCGCGAAGGCAGTGGCCGTTCCGGCGAAAGCGGCAATCGTCGTCGTGCGCGCAGCTTTCTCGCTGCTGCCGAGATTGCCCTCGCGATGGTCTTATTGGTAGCCGCCGGCTTGCTCCTGCGCAGTTTTTCCAAGCTCACATCGGTCAGCCCCGGCTTCGAATCTCTCAACATCGTGAAAGCCGAGGTCTCGCTGCCTCAATTTCAGTATTCCAAGCCGCAACAGTGGACCGTTTTCTCTGACCAATTGCTCGCCCGCATCCAGGCGCAACCCGGGCTGCAAGATTCCGCCATCGCCATCCCCGTTCCGATCGCCGACGGCTATGTCAACCTCGGCTTCGAGATCGTCGGCGTTCCTCCGGCGTCCCCATCCGATTCGCGCCTCGCGAACTATGTCTCGGTCAGTCCCAACTACTTTCGTGTGATGGGAATTCCACTTTTGTCCGGCCGACTCTTCAACCAGCAAGATATCGCCTCCGCGCCGCGCGTCACGCTGATCAGCAAAGCACTGGCGCAGCGTTATTTTCCAAACCAAGATCCCATCGGCAAGCACCTAAACTTTGGCTTTCCTCCCAACGCCGACGTCTCGCGCGAAATCATCGGAATCGTCGGCGATGTGCGCGACATGTCGCTGGGTGACGCTCCCGGCCCCATGATGTACGTGCCTTTCGCCCAGGCGCCTTTTTGGGGAGCTAATTTAGTGGTGAAAAGCATTTTGAGCACGTCCGCGGTAGCCGCCGCCATCCGTCAGGAAGTCCAGACAATCGATAAAGACTTGCCTGTGACCGATGTCGCGAAATTGCCCGACCTCCTCAACGCTTCCGTCTCGCAGCAGCGCTTTCGTACTTTTTTGCTCGGACTTTTCGCCGCCATGGCACTGATCCTCGCCGCCATCGGAATCTTCGGCGTGATTTCCTATTCCGTGTCGCGCAGAACGAACGAGATAGGCATTCGCGTCGCGCTCGGCGCTTCGCGTTCCACGATTCTCCGCATGATTTTGCGTGAAACTCTTATCTTGGCTGTTGTCGGCCTCGCCGTCGGCCTACCATGCGCTGTCGCCGCCTCCCACCTGATCGGCCACATGCTCTTCGGCGTCTCCGCGAACGACCCCATCACTCTCGCAGCCGTCGCATTCACTCTCGCAGCCGTTGCCGCTCTCGCCGGCTTCGTCCCCGCCCGCCGCGCCATGCAGGTCGACCCCATGGTCGCCCTCCGCCACGAATAAAATGGCACTCTCACCTAACCCAGGCGCATTCACCTCTTCTCAGCGGGACTTTGAAAATGAGCGGCTTTTTCAAAGCGGTCATACCACTTCTAACCGGTCCTGGGTCAAAAATAGATTTTACAGGAAACAAAGGATTAAACTCGTCTACCGAGGCCAGAATGCACTTTAGCCAAATGAACAAATCATGAAATATCGCGCGCTCGGGCGAACGGGTTTTCAGGTCAGCGATATGGCCATCGGCCTGTGGGGCATGGGGGATTGGACTGGCTCGGACGACCAGGAATCCCTGAAATCATTGCAACTGGCCGTGGACCTCGGCTGTAATTTTTTCGACACCGCCTGGGCTTACGGCAACGGAAAAAGTGACGGCCTCCTGGGCGAAATCCTCACGCGCAACAAATTTCGTAATGCGAAAAACATGCCGCTCTACGCCGCGTCCAAGATTCCTCCCATGAATGACATCTGGCCCGCCACACCGGAATTCAAGTATCACGACGTTTTTCCCGCCAAACATGTTTTTGAATACGCAAAAAAAATCCGTGAAAAACTCCGCGAAGATTCCATCGACGTCCTGCAATTCCACGTTTGGGACGATAGCTGGGCGGGCGAGCCTGAATTTCGCGAAACGGTCGAGAAGCTCAAAGCCGACAAATGGATTCACTCCTTCGGTCTCAGCCTCAACCGCTGGCAACCCGAGAATGGCATCGAAGCCCTGCGCACCGGCTTGGTGGACGCCGTGCAAGTGATCTACAACATTTTCGATCAGGCGCCGGAAGACAAATTATTCCCGGTGTGCCGCGAATTAAATGTCGGCGTGATCGCCCGCGTTCCTCTCGATGAAGGCAGCCTGGGCGGAAAAATGACGCGCGAAACAAAATTCCCGGAGCACGACTGGCGCGCGCGATATTTCGGCCCAGAGAACCTGCCCGAAACCATAGATCGTGTGAATGAACTAAAAAAAATCGTGCCGCCCGGAATGACTCTGCCAGACATGGCCCTGCGATTCATTCTGTCGAATCCCACTGTCAGCACAACGATTGTAGGCATGCGCAAGCCCGAGCACGTAAAACAAAATATCGCCCTAAGCGACGCCGGCCCGCTCGACGCCGCCCTCCTCAAAAAATTGAGGGCCCACCGCTGGGATCGCATCTGGCAATCCTGGGCCGACTAAAATGAGCCAGCCAAAAGTCTCCAATGCGCAAACGGATTCGTTACACCGCGGGTTGTCGCGTAGCCAGGTTGAGAATCAATCCTCTCCGCAACCACCCGACCGTCATCCTGAACCCGGCCGCATGTTGGCCGGTGTGAGGGACCTGCTGTTGTTTTGCGGCGTGCGGGATTCGCTACGGCGTGTCCCACAGCAAAGGGAATGCGCACCCGGTATGGCATAATGATAGAGGGATTTTTGGCAGCAAAAACGGGACGCAACCACCCCTAACGGCTTAAAAACGGTGACGGCACGCAAAACAATTCGACGAAAACTCCTTGCCGCGCGTCGCAAGGTTCGCGAGATTCGCATGATCGTGAAGGGTCTTGCGTCGAAACGCCATCCTCTGCTCGCGCACATCATCCCCACTCGTCGATGCAATCTGGCCTGCACCTACTGCAACGAGTTCGACGACGTTTCGAACCCGGTGGGGACCGAAGAGATGTTCCAGCGCATCGACCGCCTCGGGGCCATGGGAACCGCCATCGTCACCATCAGCGGCGGCGAGCCTCTGTTGCATCCCGACCTCGATGCCATCATCGCGCGCATCCGCAAGAACGGAATGATGGCCGGGTTGATCACCAATGGCTATCTGCTGGTGGCCGAACGCATCGAGCGGCTAAATCGCGCCGGACTGGAATATTTGCAAATCAGTATCGACAATGTGATGCCGGACGACGTGTCGAAAAAAAGCCTGAAAGTCTTGGACCAGAAACTCGCGCTGCTCGCGGAGCACGCCGACTTTCACGTGAACATCAATTCAGTTCTCGGAAGCGGTGTGCGCAATCCTGAAGACGCGCTGGCGGTCGCACATCGCGCCATCGCTTTGGGGTTCACCTCCACGGTGGGAATTTTGCACGACCACAACGGGCAGCTGGAACCGCTGGGAACCCGCGAGCAGGAAATTTTCGAGGAAATTATTTCGCTCGAAAAACAGTCCTTCACGCGCATCAATAAATTCCAGCACAACATAGCGCGCGGAAAAGAAAACGACTGGCGGTGCCGCGCGGGCTCGCGCTACCTGTACATTTGCGAGGATGGTTTGGTCCATTATTGCTCCCAGCAACGCGGCTATCCGGGCATTCCGCTGATGCAATATACCGACGAGCAGCGCCACCGCGAATTCTTTACCAAAAAAGCCTGCGCCCCGCGCTGTACCGTGTCCTGTGTCCACCAGGTTGCCGCTATCGACGCCTGGCGCTCGCCTCAGACTTTCGACTCCGGCTCTTCCGCAAATACCGCAGCAGAGCCGTTGGTCCAACTCACCACAAGTTCCAGCCGCGAATAAAATTTGGTTCTGCTCTGATCTTTCCTTCTCGTTTCGTTCTCGTACGCGAGCTAAAGATATTTATTGCAAAGAGATAGTCGTGGGAGTAGAAATCGGGCATTGTCGGTTGCTCTGCGGGGATCAGAGCAAATCCAGTTCACGAGCACCGGCGGCCTCGTGCCGTGTCGCAGAGAAAAACTAGGAGGGTGTGCGATGCCACGGCATAACTTTGTGTGCTTCACCTTGCTGATAGCAGTGCTGGTCCTCGTGGTGGCGGGAGCTAGCTGGGCGCAGGTGAACACCGTTAACCTGTCGGGTACGGTAATGGACCCGCAGGGCCTTGCCGTGAAGGGCGCCAAGATCACCATCAAGAACCCTGGTACAGGACTGGAACGCGAGGTGACCAGCGACGCTAACGGCCACTACGAGATCGTCGGACTGCCGCCGGACAATTATACGCTGACGGTAGAAGCCCCGGGCTTCGCCATGCTGACCAACACGTCATTTAAGCTAACGCTGGGTACCACGCCGGAATACAACCCCCAATTGCAACTGCAAAGCCAGGGCGCGACCGTTAACGTGACGGCGGAGCCGGACCTGGTGGATACGGCGAAAACCGACGTTTCGACCACCATCAACCAAGCGCAAATCGACAACCTGCCGATCAACGGGCGCAACTACATCAATTTCACGCTGCTTGATTCGCAGGTGGCGCGAGATGATACGCCGTCGATTGGTGCAGCGCCGACCAGCGGTTTGAATTTCGGCGGGCAGCGTGCGCGCTCGAATGAAGTGTCGGTGGACGGCGCCGACGCCGTGGACAATTCCGTGAATGGCGTGCGCGCGACAGTTTCGCAGGAAGCAGTGCAGGAATTTCAGGTGATCACCAGCAATTACATGCCGGAGTACGGGCGTGCGATGGGCGGCGTGGTAAATATCGTAACAAAGTCGGGATCAAATCAGACACACGGCAATTTGTTCGGTTATTTGCGCGATAGCGCCATCCAGGCGCGGAATCCGTTTTCAGTCACGGCGAACTGCGACCCGGCCACGTTTACATGCGGAACGACTCCGGTGAAGCAGTCCTATACGCGCGTACAGGCTGGCGCAACGATTGGCGGACCGATCCAGAAGGACAAGACATTTTATTTTTTCAGCTACGAACTCACGCGCCGCCAAGAGACCGGATTTACCAATATCGGGGCGGACAATTTCGGGTTGGTAACGGTTCCGGGAGCAAGCGTTTGCTCGACCACTCCGCAGCTCCTGACTGGCGGGGCAAACGGCCAAGCCGTATTCTATCCCGCGGCTATTGCGAACGCCGGAGGGTGCCTGAGTCCGTTTGCCGCTCCGCTGATCCAGGCAGCGGCTTTGAGCGGGGGAGCCTCGGCTGTGGCGCTCTTTGGTAATACAGGAGTGCTACCGCCAGGAGCCAATATTTTTCCATCCAGCGGTGCACCTCTACCTTCGACGTTCCAAGGGTTGGCTTCGGTCATCGGAAACTATCCCACCTCCGACAAGGGCAGCATCTATTCTTTAAGACTGGATCACATTTGGAATGCGAAAAACAGCACGATGCTTCGCGGGATGATTTCGCCTGACACGAATACGGGCATTCAGGTGAACGCACAGAACCAAACCTTCGGGCAGAATGCGGGCAATCGAACTTCCACGCAGCAAACGCGCGACTGGGCCATTATTGGCCAGCACACCACGGCCATCGCCGACAACCTATTCAATGAATTTCGCTTTCAAGCCGCACGGCGTGGCCTGCATTACGGTTTTTCCGATTTGTTCGGGGGCAATTTCCCGGCTGACAATATCGCCGGAGCGGCATTTCTGGGACGCGAGCCGTTTTCTACCGAGGATCGCATTGAGCGGCGCTTCCAGTTCACTGACAACCTTACGTGGACGAAGGGAAAGCACACTTTCAAACTTGGAGCCGATACGAATTTTATTCAGTTGCGTGCTTCCAAGTCCCAGATATTTACTCTGAATTATGGCGGCGTATTCGATTTCGGATCCTTGTCCGCAGGTTCGTTGTCTCCGGCTCTCCAGGGCCTACCGGGATTTAGCGCGGTCCAAGCGTACGGTCTAGGCATCCCGACCATTTTCTTCCAGGGCGTCGGCCAATCAAACAAGCCGTTCGACAACAAGACGCTGGGTGTTTTTGTGCAGGACAGCTGGAAGTTGAATCGGAAGTTGACCGTGAACTACGGCGCGCGGTATGACGTTGAGTTTCTGCCGACGTTTAAAGCTGCTACGGCCATCAACTCCATAGCCGAAAAGGCTTTTGGAGTGGTGCAAGGCATTCCCACAGATTCGAATAATATTGCGCCGCGCATCGGAATTGCGTGGGACCCGTGGGGTAACGGCAAAACCGTGATTCGTGCGGGCTATGGATTCTTCTACGACCATCCAGCTCTGGCGCTGGCGTTCCTTTCGACGGCGGAAGACGGTTCACTCTCCACGCTTCTAGAATCGCCTGGCGGGGGTCCCTCTAACGCCGACATCAGCAATGTTGGAAATATCAGCGCGTTGAACGCCTCTTCGATTTTTCAGGGAATTTTGTCGAGCAATCCAGCCATCAGCGGGGCTCCCGCGATCACAAGCTGCTCCGCTGCCTCACCTACCATGTGCTATGGGGCCGCCGGCAATCCACAAATCTTTAACGCGACGTTCTCGAATTCTCTCTTCAACCAGCAGCGTTTCTTGACTGTTCCGGGATACACGCCAGGCGGAGGATATCCGCTGCCGCTCCTGCCCTTCACCATTCCGGTGCGGAAGAATTTTCAGTACGCACTCGCGCAACAAGCGAACCTGACCATCGAACGCGAAATCACGAAGGATTGGAAAGTGAGTGTGGGCTACAACTATACGCACGGCACGCATCTAGACCATACGGTCAATATCAACGTTACGAAACCGGAACTGCTGATGGCCAACGATAGCAACGCAGTTCAGGCCGGACTTGTTTCCGTGGGATCGAGCCCGCTCGGAATTTCGGTGCCGGGAACTGTAGGATGCAGTGCTACGCCTGGAGGCGGCAGCATTTTCGTTACAGCCCCCGGGGCGTTCGGCACCGGATTTGCGAGCAACAATTGCTCGGGAGCGCCGGTCAGCAATGGGAGCGCCACGTTGCTTCCCGGAGGCTCTATCGTTACGCCAGCGGTGTTCAACTTCTTCCGGCCGTCCGGCCCGAATCCCTCCTTCTCCGGTCTTTTCCCCGGCGGCTACGCGCAACTGGTTGGCCTCGCGGGAGGGCTGGGCCTACCGGTAGGATTTGCGGGCATCCAGGTGCCGTGGAGTGATGTGGACCCACAATCGTCAAACGGAAACTCGCTTTACAATGCGTTTACGTTAACGGTAACGAAGCGGTTCTCTCACGGCTTCCAGCTGCTCTCGAGCTGGACGTACTCGCATTCGATCGACGACTCCACCGATCTTTCCACGCTGATCGCGCCTCAAGACAACAGCTTTCCGCAGCTTGACCGTGGCAATTCGGATTTCGATCAACGGCATCGGTGGATTACCAGCGCGGTATTTCAAAGTCCCTATCGCAGTAATGATTCCGGATTTTGGAAGAAGTTTCTGGCGGGCTTTACGGTCGCTCCGATTATCGAAGTCTCCTCCGGGCGTCCTTACAATTTGCTGCTGGGCGAGGACACCAATCTCGACTTTGGCTCTTCGACTGGACGGCCATCGTTCGTCAAGACTGCCACGCCACCGCCGGGGTCCACGGTATCGCCATTCATTAAGGGATTCGCCTTTACCCCTCCGGACCGCTGCATCGACAGCAACGGAGTACCGTTTTCCTTCCCCGAGACCGTCCCGTTTGCGGGTTGCACAGGAACCTTGGGGCGAAACGCGTTTACGCGGCCGGGCTTTTTCCAGATCGATCTTCGAATCGCTAGAGTAATCCCGATCACCGAGCGCGTGAATCTTCAGGTGATTGCGGACGGATTCAATATGTTGAACCGGTTCAACGTGAGCGACGTGAATCCAGTGTGCGATTCGACAGCGTCGTTCCCGAGCCCAGCAGTGGCAACTTGCGCGGGCGGGCAGCCGACCGCCGCATATGATCCGCGTACGTTTCAATTTGCGCTGAAAATCAACTTCTAGCAGGTCCCCGAGGCTAGCCGGGAGAGTTCGGCGCTATTCACAAAGGTGAAACCTCGTTTTACTTGACGAGAAATCGAGCCCTCGTCCCTCAAAAATAGCAGCCTTGCTCGGGATCACAACCTAAATTTCTTAGGCGGGTGAAACGGCTTTTACGCTTGGGCTGTTCGCGCTAAAGTGTATAGAAAGGTGTTTGCTTCGGGTTATTGCGTAACAGGAGAGAGGAATTCTCTATGAATGCGGTTGCATGGCTTGCGTTTGGCGCGGCGGCGATTGTGATGATTTCGGCTATTGCGATGGTAGTGCGGATAGCGGGCCGGCGTTCCAATGAAGAGCTTTCAGCGGTGCGCCAGGAAATGCAGAACTCGCTGGCCTTGCAGGGGCAGTCGGTTGCGGCGCAGATCAATCATCTGATGCAGGCAGTGACGACGCAGCTCGGGCAGGTCCGGCAGGAACTGCAGTCCGGCGTAGCCTCTTCGGGAAAACTTGCGAGTGATGCACAGGTCGCCATGGCGCAGCAGCTGCAAGCTTCGAGCGAGACAATCCGAAAAATGAGCGTGCAGCTCGGCGAAGTGCAGCAAGCCGGACGCGAGATGTCGCAGGCGACGCAGACACTGCAGTCGATTCTAGGCGGCGCCAAGACGCGCGGCACGCTGGGCGAGGTGGCGCTGGAGCGGTTGCTGGAAGATGCGTTGCCGCACAGCGCATATAGCACGCAGTACCGGTTCGCTTCGACCGGGGCGATCGTGGATGCCATCGTCCGCAGCGGCGAGCGGCTGCTTTCGGTGGACTCGAAATTTCCGCTGGAGGCTTACCGCCGGCTGGTGGAAACGGGCGACGAAGCCCGCAGGGAATTCTGCGTGGCGGTGCGCAAGCATGCCGACTGCATCGCGGAGAAATATATTCTCCCGGACGAGCACACTTTTGACTACGCGCTGATGTTTGTGCCTTCCGAAGGCGTTTATTACGAGCTTTTACTCACGGAAGATTCGAAATACGGAATGCTTGACGAATACTGCCGCAGCAAGCGTGTTTTCCCGGTCTCGCCCAATACGTTTTATGCGTGCCTGAGTGCGTTTGCGATTAGCCTGCAAGGGCAGAAGATCGAAGAGCGCACGCGGCATATTCTGGCGGGCATGGCCGGACTCAAGAAGCAGTTCGAGAGCTTCACGGATGTGTACGACAAATTGGGGACGCATCTTCGCCACGTGCAACAAAGCTACGATGAGGCGCGCGTAAAGTTAGACCGCGCGGGCAATTCGCTGGAACAGTTGGATCAGGGAGCGTTTTCCGAAGCGGAACAAAAATCACTTTTAGCTTCGGAAGAAAAAGCGCTCCAAACCGCAGGAGGCGAGCAGGCTCGCTTCCTACTTTAGTAATGCAGCACGAGATTTGCCGGTGTGCGCGTTAGCCCCATTCGCACTATTCCGAAGCTGCGTAAGCTGATTCAAGCAGGGTACGAAAATCACCCGCGATGGTGTAGGAAAGAATCTTCTTCAACTCCGCCGATATTTTCCGCGTGTCGCGCGGATTACGCGCCAGTTGTTTTGCCAGGTTTTGAATTTGTCGTTGTAGTTCTTTCGGGGCCATCGGTTGCGCGGCTTCCACGTAGCGACGAGCAGTTTGCGGATCCGGATTCTGTAAAATCCGCGCTCGAAAGGAAAAATCCCCGGTGCTAAGGGTTTGAATTTCGATTGTGGCTACGTTTTGCGCGCCGCCGGAGGTGAGCAATTCCTGCTTGTCGCCACGAAGGAAGCGAAGGACGCCGGGAGTTTTGTTTTCAGCGAGAATACGGAGCGGATGATCCGAAGCCTGGACGTGAAGAACGAGACTGCTTTTTTTCTCAGGGAGCAATGGCGGCACGGGCGGATCAAAGTGCAACGCAACCAGCGTGGTGGACGCGGTGTACTGCTTGTCGCGCCCAGTCTCGATAGAAATATTGGCTGGGCCGGGCGCAGCGCGAGGACCAGCGAGAATTACCAGGCACGCAGGGGAAGCAGCTAAGACGAGAGCGGGATCGTCATTCAATCGTACGTGGTCGGCTTCCGCTTCGCCGTGGAACGGGCCGCCACAAATTTGAAAAGCATCGAGCCGCGACACAACAGGTTCAAGCGAAATTGCAGTTGCGGCGGAATTTGGCGCGGGAGGGGGATCGATCAGCGCGGCAGCAGCAGCGCCGGAAGCTTTTGCAATCAAAACGGCCGCATCGGTGGGCGCCAAAAATGCAGCCCGTCCGGTCTTGTCGGTCTTGACACGCACATCAGTGCCGGAATGAGAGCCCAGATCTACGACAATTCCTTCGGCGAGGCGGCCGTCAACGCCGAGAACAGCGAGCGTGGCGGGCCGCCCGCTGACGAGTTTAGGCGGAAGCACAATCGTGACAACCCAAGTTTTGGAAGAAGTGTCTTGCGGAAGAAAGTTCGTAGTAGCGGCAAAGAGCAGGGCAATCGGAGCGAGAGCGGCAAGCAGGAAAAGAAGGCCTCGCATGAAACGTGCCGGGTATGGAGCAAGAATGGCGCGCGTTTTGCCCATCATTCGGCTGCGGCCGGCATGGCTCGATCGTAGACTTTTTCTTCGCGGAACAAGCCGAACAGATCCGGATCGAGTTCGCCTGCGCGAACGCAATCTTCAAGAATGGATATTGCGCGGTCGATCGGAACGGCGCGCTTGTACGGGCGGTCGGATGCGGTGAGAGCGTCGAAGATATCGCAGATAGTCATCATTTTTGCGGGCAAAGGAATCTGATCTCCGCTTAATTTGTAAGGATAGCCGGTACCGTTGAGTTTCTCATGATGCGCGCGCGCGATTTCCGGAATTTTCTTCAACTCTTTGGTCCAGGGAATTTGAGTCAAGAAGTTAAAAGTGTGAATCACGTGCGATTCGATTTGCAAACGCTCGGCGGCGTCGAGGCTGCCTTTGGGTATGGAAAGCAGGCGGACTTCGTCCGGGTTCAAATAGGGGCGCTCGATGCCGCGAGCATCGATGAAAGATTGCTGGGCGATCTCGCGTAGCCTGCGGGACTTATGTTCTTCGAGCACGCTGGGTTCGTTGGCATCGACGATGAGCTGCAGGAATTCTTCGATGCGTCTGAGGCGCTGGTCAAAATCCTCGGTCAAGCGGGCGATTTCGGAAAGAGCAGTGCCACGATCGCGCTCTAGGAACGCCTGCAGCTTGCGCCGCACAGTGCTCGCTTCAGTTTCTTTGCGAATGTAGTCAAAGCGCTGGCGCAGGAGTTCGAGTTGCAAAGGATATAATTTTTTGGCTTTGACCAGAACTTCCTCTCGCACGCCAACTTTGCCGAAGTCGTGAAGCAGAGCGGCGTAGCGGATTTCCTTTAATTGTCCGGCGTCGAAAAAGACCTTGGCGTAGGGACCGGCGGGGGTCGCATTGACCACCTCAGCCAAGCGTTGGGTGTAAGCGGCTACGCGCAAGGAATGGCCGGAGGTTGTGGGGTCGCGTTGCTCAATGGCGGTCACGGCGGCACTCACAAAACCTTCGAACAGCGCTTCGATTTCGTTGTACAGCATGCGATTTTCGTAAGCCACGGCGGCTTGGGACGCGAGCGAAAGAGCGAGGCGCACCGAGCGCTCAGGAAAAGGGTGAACCTGCTGTGCAATATTTTTATCGAGGTCCAGTCGCGCGGCGGGATTGCGTCTGCAATTGATGAGCTGAAGCACGCCGAGAACTTCGCCCTTCGCGTTGCACATGGGCAGGGTCAACAGCGAGCGCGTGCGATATCCGGAATCGCGGTCGTAACTATTATTGAAGTGATACGGACGATCGGCGGGAATTTCGTAAGCATTGGCAAAATTCAGAACTTCGCCGCGCAGCGCGGTATAACCAGCCATGGAGTTTTCGGCGAGCGGCAGAACAAACTCTTGATAGGGAAATTCGAGGCTATCATTTTGCGTGAGCATGAAACGAAGATGGCGGCCTTGGGTGTCTTCTTCTACCAGATAAAGCGAGCCGGCATCAGCGGCGGTGATTTCACGTGTCTTCGTGAGGATCAAGCTAAGAAGGGTGCCGATTTCACGTTGCGAAGAAAGGGCGACTCCGATTTCGTTGAGTTCTTCGCGTTCACGCTCCCAGATTTTCAGCGCGTGGCTACTCGTGCGATCGCGCTCGACAAGATCGATATTTTCGAAGGCGGCTTCGAGCGTTCGCTCCACGATATTTGAAGGAGCAAATGAGGGAAGGAAAGCGAAGATGGCGTGGTGTTTAGAAGGGTGTTCCGCGACGTTCGGCTTAACGCTGAGCGCGCCGTGGCCTGAGAAAATAGCGATCACGCGGTTCTTATTTGGGAGAGCAGTGGCCGGTGGATGAGAGATTTCTCCTAGTGCGTTTATGTCGGCTAGCCAGACGGAGGGAATACCATTAGAGCCCAGAGAGATCAGCGCGCGCGCGTCTTTTTCCTTATTTTGCGGGACGGGATGCAAATCGTAATGCGCGCGCAGAGGCGTTGCCAAAGCAGCGGCGGCTGAACCTTCGATATACCAAACTTGTTTTTTCCCCGACATGGAAAGTCCTGCATTTACGGCGCGTGCCACAGTATAACGGAAGCGAGGAACGGAACACAGCCGAGCCGGAGAATTGGTGGATTGTCGCGCCGACCCCCGGAGTACCGCGTGGAAATCCCAAAGGCGCTCGACGATTGAATCAGGAGCACCCGTTTGCTAGTCTTGCGCGACTTCT
>Ga0210406_10006109_pt1 | contig 12520 bp, 9 predicted proteins | sample IncBWC30MmetaG_FD_155454 | JGI IMG/M metagenome (GOLD analysis project Ga0210406, IMG submission 155454) | Forest soil microbial communities from Barre Woods Harvard Forest LTER site, Petersham, Massachusetts, United States - Inc-BW-C-30-M | ecosystem: Environmental > Terrestrial > Soil >...
GCGTAGAGCGTGATCGTGTGCCAGTCGATTCGTGTTGCCCTTCTAGAATACCGCAGCCTGGTGAGCCGCTGGCTGCCCGATGGACCTACATCAGTCAGTGAATTCGCAGTTGCTTCAAGAGGCGGTCAAACCGTGTCGCACCAAGAGAAGCGTTGTCCATCAGCGCTTCATCCAACTCGTCGGGATCGGGGGCTTCTGCCCATTTGCCGTAACCAAGATGGCTGGTGGTTTTGCGCAAACGATCAGCCAGGAGAGTGGCGACCGCGCGGTAAAATCGTGCCGCAAAAGCATCGTCGGTATTCAGCTTACTACCAAGAATGTCACGGGGAAGAACCAGGAGATAAGAATCCTGGGCTGCTATCACCGATGCCGAAGGCGGGCGCGCGTCAACGAAAGACATCTCGCCAACGATTTCACCGGCCAGCAGCGCGGCGACTTCCTTATCACCCATTGCCCTGACCGACACTGACAGCTTACCTTCCAGGACAACATAGATGTGTTCGATGGTTCTGCCCTCATAAATCAAGACCGTCCCCGAAGGCATGAATTTTGTGGTCCCGGATTTGGCCATCCATTCGACGTCGCCATCGTCCAAAATGCCCATTAAGTAGAGTACCTTTCGCATAGGGTCACGCTCCACAAGAACGATAGAACTCCCGCGGCTGCGACACGTCTTTCAGGCGAGTTGGCGCTTGACCAAAACGCGAAAGAGTCCAGACTGATCCGCCAATTCACGATACGACCCGCTCTGTACCAGGACGCCCTTGTCCATAACGAAAATTCGGTTGGCGTTAACGATGGTGCTGAGGCGGTGGGCGATTACGATACGTGTGGACTGGAGCCCCTCCAAGGTGCGGCTGACCACTGCTTGGGTGCGATTGTCGAGGGCGCTAGTCGCCTCATCAAACAAGAAAATGCGCGGTTTTCGAACGATGGCCCGGGCAATCAACAAGCGCTGCCTCTGCCCGCCGGAGAGATTCCCTCCACCCTCACTGACGATGGTGTGTATGCCCATAGGCATCTGGTCAATGTCTTCCGCCAGACCCGCGCCTCGCGCCGCTTCGCACGCATCCTCAATCTTTAAGGGGGCTGACCCGACGATGTTTTCGAAGATGCTGCCACTCGCCAGGCGCGCATTCTGAATCACCACACCCATTTGTTGACGGACCGCTTGCACATCCAGGCCGGACAGGTCTTGTCCGTCGTAGTAAATGGCGCCTGACTCAGGCTTTTCAAACCCAAGAAGCAACCGGAACAAGCTGGATTTTCCACTTCCGGAGGGACCCACGATTGCCACAAATTCCCCCGGTCGAACTGCAAGCGAAACATCTCGCAAAACCAGAGGGCCGCCGGCCTGATAGCGGAAGCTCACATGACTGACTTCCATGGAGCCCTGGAGTTCGCCGGGGTGCTTGCTTGCATCGGAGACCTCAGGCAGAGTCTCCAGAATCGGGTTGGCGCGCTCCTGAATAGGAACGATACTCAGGGCTGATTCTACAGCGGAGCTCAGCCGTAATGTTGCCATCTCGAATTGCACGAATGATGCGAGAAAGGCGAGGAGCGCTCCCGTGGTGAGGGTAGGCAACAAGGGCTGCCCCATAAGTCGAGTGGAGCAGGCAAAAATGATAGCTAAACCGATTACGGAAAAGGCGGAGTCAAAGACGGCTAGAGCGCTAGATACGGTGCGGGCGCGGACGGATAGTTTCTTCTGTCTGGAAAACTCGCGAGCCCAGGCAGCGAAAGCACGCGGCTCGGCTCCGGACACGCGCAGCCTTGCGATATTGTCAATAAATCCAAGAACCATCCCGGAGATATGACCGCGAGCGTGAAACATCTCCCGCTGGTATCGGAGTTGAATGTACATGCTCACGACCGACGCGGCACAGGAAACAAAAACAACGACGGTGGCAACCAAAGCAAGCTGCCAGCTGTAATAGAACAGCAGCAAAAAGCTGAAAACCGAAAACACACCGGAGAGAACTGAAAAGATGACGGACCCTGTCAGGACCCGGAGAATATTGTCGATCCCCAAACTGCGGTCGGCCAGATCCCCTGCAGTGTAGCGACGAAAGAAAGGCACGGGCAGACGCAGCACGCGGTCCCAAATTGCGGCTTGAAGAGAGGCCCCCATTTTGCCCTCAAGCCGTAGCATTGCGAAATTCCTGGTAACGGTGAACAAGGCCGCGGCAATCGCTAACACCACCAAGATGATCGCGATTTGCGTCAGTTGATTGCGCTGGGCGTTGGGAATGATGGAGTCGAAGATAACCCCGGTTGCAATCGGCACGACAATGCCGAGCATTCCGCCGCATACTCCCATAGCGACAACGGAAATGAGTTCGCGGCGCGTGTCGTGGAAGGCGAAGACCAACAGTTCCCACAACGAAAGCTCGCGATTGGGTAAGGGTCGGTAGAAAGTGAAGGCAAAGCCGTCCAGGGTCATGGCAACATCACCGGTCAGTGGAACGCTGCGCCCTTCCACCGGGTCGTACAGCCGATTCGCCGAACCCTTTCGCGACGACGGAAGGACTGCCAGTGGACGCCGGTCCGACTCACGAAATGCGAGGAGCGGACCCGGTGAATCCACCCACCACTTGCCTTTCAGAACGACTCGCCGGTAACGCAAGCCCGAGGCCGCGGCGATACGAGTGACTGGGTCTGCCAAGGCCTCCTGTCCGCGCAGTTCGACGGGAGCGACGATCTTCACGCCCAGAGACTCGCCAACGGCTTCGCACGCGTTCAGTGTGGGATCAAAAATCCCTGCGTCGGCAGGAAGTGCAGTTTCTTGATCCTGGAGCGGTGATGCCAGCGAGCGCAACGCAGCGCTGACAATCCTGGCATCCGACGCCACTTGACATAGCCGTCCCGTGCGGTTGGCGTCCTCAAAACGGCGGCGGTTCAGGACAAAACACTTTAGAACGGCGTTGTGAAAGGTTTGCAGACCGCACCATTGCGGATCGGACTTCAGCCAATCCGATGAGGTAAGCGACTGAATCTGGCTGCGGGAGGCCGGTTGAACCCAGCCACGTTTGGAGACCGGGAAATACCCTGAATTGGTGATCGGGTCAGTTTCCAAACAGTTCAGGAAGCGAGATGAACCGTAAAGGTGTTGGATCCATACGACGCCACTGACTGGCAAGATCGGCTTGGCATCCTCGTCCGTCTCGTGGGTCTCACCCGGTTTTAAGTCAGCATAGAGTCGTGGGGGCGCAGTAGCTGAGGCGTTGGCTCCAAGGCGCAAAATCCAATCCTCAAGGAGCCCTGGAACATCCGCGTAATGTGCGGAATTCTCGATGCGCGAGCTCAGGTCATCTTGCTTCAGGATTAACAACTGAGTGCTCGGGGTGGCCACAGCCACAACAATGGAGCCGAGTGCGGTCTCGCGCATACCGAAGACCGCAGAGCCTTCTTCTACACGAAACAGCGGGTAACGGGCACTGATGGGCTCTCCGTCGGCAACGTTAACCAGAAACAAGTCTAAGTTCCCCGAGCGGACGAGCCAAACGCTTTCGGGCCGATGAATGGAGAAGGGCCGGTTGGATCGCGGCTCGAAGACCTCGCCGGGTTGTCTGCTCAACATCGGCCTCATCCCTGTGCCTGTATTAAGTCCATATAAGGACCTTGAATCGCGCAGAGCTCGTCGTGAGTTCCACGCTGCACGACTTTGCCGTAGTCCAGGACAATAATCTCATCGCAGTCACGAATAGTGCTGAGGCGATGGGCAACGATCAGACAGGAACAGCCGCGGATCCGCAGCCTGTCGGTAATCAGCTCTTCTGTCTGGGGGTCCAGCGAACTAGTGGCTTCGTCGAGGATCACAATCCGTGGCCTGCGAACCAGGGCACGCGCAATTTCGAGTCGTTGTCGCTGTCCGCCGCTGAAATTGCGACCACCTTCCTCAACCCACGAATCATAGCCACCGAAGCGTTCGACAATATCGTCGTGGATGGCGGCGTCTTTCGCCGCCTGCACAAGTTGGCTTTCCTCGATCGTGGGATCCCATAAACTAAGATTCGTTCGGACCGATCCGTCGAGTAAGAAGATGTCCTGATCAACCACGGCCAGGGAATCATAGAAAACTCGTCGGGGAATGGCGCGCCGGAGCTTGTGGTCAAAAAGGATCTGCCCAGACCACGGCTCATAGAGTCCGCTCACTAGTTTGGCGATCGTCGATTTTCCACTTCCGCTTGCACCGACGAGGGCAATCCGTCCACCGGGCTTCAGTACAAAGCTAAGATCTCTTATCAAAGGCTCCTCGAGACGACTGTAGCCAAATGTCAGCCCTGCGACTTCCACCCATCCTTCCAGTAGTCGGTCTTCGTCTTCCACTATCGTGTCCGTGAACGGCTGCGCAGTGGCCGCAGGATATCGGAGCACATCCTCGAGCCTCGTAAGGTCGGCCTCGGCTTCCTGCAATCTCCCCCCAAGAGAAACAACACGATTAACTGGATCCATGAAACTGGAGAGCAGGGTTTGGAACATGACCAGCATGCCAATCGTCAGGAACCCGTCGAGAACCCTCCGGCCTCCGATGGCCAGGACAGCAACAACATTGAGAGACATCAGCAATGAAGGTAGAACAGCGAGCCATTGTGAAGAAGCACCGAATTCCTGTTCGGCACTGACAACCTTGGCTTGCAGACCAGACCAGCGGGCAAAAAAGTCTGATTCGCGGCCACTTGCTTTCAGGGTCTCGATTGTTTGCAGGCCAGCCATCGTGGTTCCGACCAGCTTTCCTCTTTCCTGAAGCAACTTACGGTTGTTGTCGGCGCGCTTACGAGACAGGTATCGCACAGCGACCAAATTAAGGACCGCGATGGCGATGCTAATCGCTGTCAGCATGACGTTGTATTGCAACATAAGTGCGGCATAGAAACCGACCAGGAAAACTCCAACGATGTTCGTGGCGAGTTCCCCAGACAACAACGCGGCTACACGATCATTGATTTCGAGGCGAGATCCGATTTCGCCACCAAACCGCTGTGCAAAGAACTCCATCGGCAAACGCAGTACATGCCATAGGAAGGTGCTGGACGAGGTGAGCGAGAACTTGGTTTCGAGGCGAATCAGAGTGCGCTGCTGCCAATACGTACAGATCGCTTTGAAGCAGGCGGTTGCGACCATGGCAACCAAGAGGGCTCTGAGCCACTTGGTCATCCCACCGACGATGATGTTGTCGAGATAGATGCGGGAAAATCCGGCAACAAAGATATTGGGAACAACGAGTGCAAAAGTGGCGAGAACCAGATACGCCACCGCCAGCCGGCTACCCGGCAAACGGTTCGCGAGCAACTGGACCAGCGAACGCTTTTTGCCTCCCTTTACAAACTCTGGAGTTGCCTCGAAGGTGAGCACGACTCCCGTGAAGGACTGATCGAACTCCTCATCACTGACGGTGCGCCTCCCACACGCTGGGTCGTTCAAGTACACTTTGTGGTTGCCGAATCCCTCGACAACCAGGAAATGATTGAAATTCCAGAACACGATGAACGGCGGAGGCGTGGCCTGTAAGTCAGCCGGTTCTTTCTTGAACCCTCTGCCCACGAGACCATAGGCCTTTGCGGCTTTCACAACGTTGCTTGCCTTCGTTCCGTCGCGCGATACACCACAGGCGATCCGTAATTCTTCGAGGGATACGTAACGTCCAAAATAGCCGAGAATGATCGAAAGAGCTGCCGCTCCACACTCGACAGCTTCCATCTGCAGCACCGTCGGCGTCCTCACACACCTGGGCGATCTGTTCAGCACGCTTTTCCGGAACCTTTCGACGAAGACACGGTGATCCATGGAAATCGCTAGGTCAAGCCGAAAGTCTTTCGCAGCGCGGGAAGCAGCAATTCCACCGGCCTGTGCCACCGAGTGACTACCTCAGCGGTACATAGCGTGCCACCTGAGAGGGTTAAGTTTGGGCCCCTCGATGAGGACCACTGGTACCCGCTGAATGTTTTTGGGTTTCTCTCCATCTCCACGTGGAGACCGGTCACCGGCCCTTCTCCTGTAAGGGCTTTCACCAGAACCTCATTTTGAAAGTTGTGCATTAACTCTGCGGGAGTGTCGGGGAAATCCGAAACATAGCTGACGTATCCCTTAATAAAGCCGTACTCCTCCGGCTTGGCACTCGAAGGAGAAATCATTGCCTCCATCCCCTTTCGCACGTCCTTGGCTCGCGCTGCTGGGAGGTAGAGCAGGACCTCCAGATCCTGAACGTCTGGCTGAATGCTCACGACCGGATCTGACGCTGCAACTGTGGCGCCGGCAGAAACCTTGACTTCGAGCACCTCGCCGCGGTAAGGGCTGATCACGTTCCCGGCAATTTCCAAGTCCTTTTCAACGGCGCTCAGATTGCGCTCCAGTTCTTCAATTCCCAGTTGCTTCTGGGCGTCTTCCTCTTGAACCTTGGCCTGAATCGAGAATTCCTGAGCCTCAAGCTCCTGAAGATGAGCATGAACGCTAGCGATGCGATCCTGGACGGCAGCCAGGTTCTGTTTCGCCTCAATGGCCTTTTGTTTGATAACGATTCCCGCGGCGAATAATTGGTCCTGACCCGCAACGATTTCCGCTGCCAACGCGGCCTGCTCTTCGAGGTGCTTCGCTTCCAGTTGTGCATTGTCATGCTGGCGCTGAATCGCGGCGGTTTCCATCTTTGCTTGCTGCACACGGAGAGCGTGTGACCAGTCTCTTTCACGGCGAGCCTGAGCCAAAGCCAGTTCTACGTTTTTGCGCTTTTCAAGAATGGCAGGTTGAGCCACGGTCGTGACGATCTGTCCCTCGCTGATTCTGTCTCCGACTTTGACCTTAAGCTGCGCGACCACGCCCGATCCCGCAGCCACAACGTTGAGCACGCCACCCCGACGCACGATGACGCCCTGTCCACTAACAACCGACGGAATGCGTCCGATGTAACCCCAAGTGAGCGCAAGAACAATCAACGCAAATAGGGTGAGTTGAGCGATCCAACCTTTGAAGTCCGTGACCTTGAGCAGACGGTCTAATTCGTCCGGCGAAGAGAGCCGCTCCAAAGCGACTTCTCGAAAGATTGGTCGATTCATACTTCAGGTCCAGCAAGATCAGTGTGTAGGCAAGATAAGGGGACAGAGCGGTCTAAACTCTAGCCGCCCCCAAAAGCGATGTCAATCAGAATCGCACGCTTCGGCGTGCGCGGTCTGTGCATCGCAAACCGCGCCCAGCGCACCGATTCTGCGAATATAGTTATGATCGAGCCCTCGGTTACGGTGGGGCCGGAATCGACCACAGTTCGTGCCACTCGTGAGTACCTATCATTGACTCGCCTATGTAACGCCACTAACATCGAATTACTCGACGGTGGTCCAGCGAAACGGGACGTTGGTTCAGTGCGCCGAGCTTTCTTCATGGCACTGAAATGAAACACCTCGTCCGATCGTGATGCTAGGATCCGAGGAGGAAATGGGGTCTTGGAAATCGAGAAACCGCATCTTCAGATAAAGGGCGAGAAGGAGGAGCGGACACTCGTCCTGGACGGTTCCGGCTCGTGGACCATAGGTCGCTCAGCGGAGAATGTATTCGTTTTCGACGATGACGCGATGTCCAGGAGGCATGCGTTGCTTCAGCAGATGCAGCCGGGCAAGTTCTACCTGATCGATTTGGGGAGCAGCAACGGTTCCTCCGTGAATGGTCAGCGGGTAACGTCTTCGGTGGAACTGCACGATGGAGATGCAATTATTTGCGGGAAGACAACACTGGCGTTTCACCAACCGATGAACGCACTGGAGGCGGCTGGTGACTACCGTGCGACGAATATTTTGTATCAGAAGCGCCTGATTACCGTATTGGTGGTTGATATCCGTGGTTTTACCCAGTTAGCGCGTCAAATCGATGAGGAACTACTAGCACAGGCGATTGGGACCTGGTTTCGGGAAATCGGCGCGGTATTGGACCGAAGCGGCTGCGCTAGTGACAAATACATTGGGGATGCCGCCATGGGAGTCTGGGTGCACGAAAACCTGATCCCCGGTCCGACGCAGATCCTTGGCGTACTGAACACGCTCCTCATGATCCAGCGTTTCACTGCCGGTCTCCACGAGCGGTTCCCTCTACCTTCACCGGTGCGAATTGGGGCCGGAATCAACACCGGTATCTCTGTGATGAGTAATTGTGGTCCACAAGGAAACCCGGATTTTAGCCCCTTGGGGGACGGTGTAAACGCTGCGTTCCGTCTTGAAAGTGCCACGAAGGATATGGGGTACGATGTGGCCATCGGGCGGCTGACTTTCGAGTGCCTAGTCGCCTCACCGAATGTCGTGAAGTATTTCGAAAGGCGTTTGGTCCAGTTAAAAGGCTACCCACAACCGCTGGAGGCCTGGTTAACCTCGTATGAGAAGCTCAGTCAATACTTGTTTGAGGTAGGGGAAAAAGTGCCATAGGTTGTGGTTGCGCAATTCTGTGCTGGTGACCAATTGTCATGACCAACAACATCCGGCTCACCGGCAGTTCTTTCCATTTCATTGAGTGACCACAGTTTTTCGGCATTGGCGTCCAGCTTTGCTTGCACTTTATCCCATTCAAGACCTTTATGGCGGTTCATGTTTTTCTCAAAACGTGCTTTCAATGCTCTGGGTAGTTCTTTGCGTTGTTCTGGTGACAAGCCGAATCTGGAGAAAAGTGGTCTCGGACTGCTGAAGGACTTCGCGAAGGATAGTAAGTGAACGATCATTTTGACCGAGGAAATGGTTGAGATGAATTCGGCGTTGCTGCAGGGTTCCTTCGAGAAGAGAAACAAGGCCGAAGAAGGGCGAGCGAAGGCGAAACTGTCGGAGGATAAGGGCTTGAGAAATGGAAATACGGATTCGCTGCTCATCGGGCGAAGTTCTTCCGTGAGCATGTCCGGATGATTTTGACCTTGGCTACAGGCTCGTTCCTAATCTCACTGACATTCCTTCACGACATCGCGCCAAAGCCACAGCACGCGGAGTACCTGAAACGATCCTGGGTGGTCTTTGGGCCAAGCTCCAGTCAAGGAGAGGAAGAACTCCGACTTGGCGGACTAGGGAGAGAGGGCAAGGGCGCTTCAAATTCTTCCGGAAGCCAAGAGAACCCGTAGGAGAAAGGAGTCCCTTTCGGGTGACCGAGTCCCATGTCCAAGGAGAAGTTCGTGGTTGCCACGTTACTAGTGGGTGTCGGATCTAAAAAGGCAAGGCGCAAAGTCCTGGCAACCGTGGGTGCTGAAGGCGGAAATACTTTCCACCCTTGCTCCGTCTGCATGTAAAGGATGTCGCTGCTCGCAGGCTTCGGCAAGTCCATTGTTTCGCGAACAGGGCGCGAAATCACCACGACGAAGCGTCTCCCCTGCTTAAGAACACCGAAGCCGCCACATCCGCGAAGAATCCCAGTAATACCTGCGGCTCGAAGCTCCTGGATCTCAAAGTCCGTCAGATAGTGGAATGGGGGATCGATGGCTTTGTTTAGTTCTTCGCGAACCTCGCCTTCCCCAGGGCTCCATTTGACGAAAACTAGTTCAACTTGCGGATCCTTAGTGGAACGAATTTTGATTAGTTGATACTCGGAGCGGCCCCAGTTAGCGGAAAAGAGCAGAATCCAAGCACCGGCCATAATCCAATGCCTCAAGAGCATGGGCGAGGTCTGCGGGGATTCGCTGCGAACGCGCGGGAACAAGAAGAAACCATAAACACCGCCCAACAACCCAGCAAAAATCATCGTGAAGTAACCAGACGCCATATCGTGGAGAAGGGTCGGAGAGAAAAACATAATCACTCGGCCAGAGCAGTACAGGGAGATCAGGGCCAGCGCAATGCGCTGAATGAGCGTTCCGGATGTTGTTTTTGCAAGAAGCAAGGCGCAGACGTACAAAAGGGCGGCGACGAAAACCCAGCTCATTATTTGTGGAATAACCATGCCCCAGACCACGACCCGCGGCACGTAAACCAAAAGCGCGTAGAAGTACATGAAACCGGAAACAAAGGCCACGCGGAAACCGGGGTGAACGAATTCGGGATTGAAGGACCAGAGGATTCCCAGACCACGGGCGAACATCACCAGGATCGCGGTTCCGCCCATCACGAACACGACATATTCCAGGACAGTTCGAAAGGTACCGAGGAGTCGAGTTCGAATCATGTGCACCTCGCCCGAGACTTCGCGGAACCGATATTTCTCTGATTTTCTCACAGCGGACAGCGGGCCGCCGAAGAAAGTCGATCTGCGTTTCCTGCTTGCACTGCATGGAGCCGTTCTTAAAGCGCCAAGCATCGAGCCGTTGCCTCGCAATCAAAAACAGATTGTTGAGGGAGTATTTCGAGAATAGAGACATCGTTTCGAGGTGGGCGGTAAGCATTTCGCTGTGGCCATTTTCGAGCGCAGCAACAAGGTCTTCGACTGCTTTGCTCGTGATTTGTTTTACTTCTTCTACTTTCATTTCTTGTCTTTTCGGTGAGTCGGGATTGCGTCCCTTCACCAGGACTCGCCAGGACAGAGGGACCCCATCGAGCGCATTCGCCGAAGCACATGACTTTCCTACTGCGTTCGGAAGGGGTCACCAACGGAGGCTGTTTGGCCTTGATGTCTTTGGTGTCTGTTTAGGCCCGAAATTGGTGCTGTTTATGCGGAAGAGCTGAAAGAGTTGCAGAATGCAAGGCCGTAGAAATCGCTAATGTTCATGCGGCTTTCATGCGTGTTCCTGAAAACATGATAGGATAAGAAATAGGCTATAGTGAGTATCCCACCCTCTCCGCCATTTCTTCTCTTTTGTTCTCAGTCAGCGCCTGTTGCTTAGAGAACCTTCCTGGCTTTGACAGCCTTGATCTTATTGGTGCGAGCGACTAGACGATCGCGAGTATCGATTCAGAAGTTCCAATTACGGAAACGATGCCGCTGCTCGATCAGGTGCGCGGAGCGTACACCGATGCTCGGGTCGCCAGCGTCGTGCTCAGTTGTGCTGCGGTGCTCGGATTACTGTTACGTGCGATCGGACTTTACGGTGTCGTTTCCTACGACGTGAGCCAGCGCACCCAGTACGCAACCTTAGGCGGTTTGCAGCAACTTAATGGACTTCCGCGCTCGAAGAACTGACCCGCCCAGGAAACATGCGACGCCAAAGTGTCCAAATCTGGACAGAATCCCCGCGAGCGAATTGAGTACACTGTTTGTCCTAAATCGCGACGAGCGCTTTGCGCGCTGAGTGTCCGTTCACGAAAATCCTATCCGGCCTGATGCTCTTTAATCAGCAACATTCCGGAGGCAAGAAACTGAGCCCTGGCTTCCTAATGATCAGGAACAGGACATAACAATGTTACATCGAGCCCTAACTGAAGCTCTTGCGCACTTGTCGTTCGCGAAAGGCCGAAATCCGAAACTGCTGGCCGTTGCGGCGGCGGCCATTCTTTGGCCAGGCGTGGCTGCGCCGCAACCCGCGCCGCGGACGTCTAGCCAGACTGTTCGCGTGCTCAAACCCGACTTCATGGATCGATTCAGTGCATACAACTGGAACCAGAAAGACGGACTCTCCGGAGCGTCTGTAAATGCCATCTCCCAGACAACTGACGGCTACTTGTGGCTTGGCACGGGCGATGGCCTGGTGCGCTTCGGAGGCGCAGGTTTCACTTGGTTCCGGAAGTCCAGCGTACCTCAGATTATCGATAACGAGATTACGGCGCTCGCAGCGGACACGGTTGGTGGGTTATGGGCGGCAACCTCGTCCGGCGGCGCGCTCCACTATACGCCGGGTGCCCGGTTGAGCCCGGGGACCTTCGAGCATTACGGAAGCAGTGAAGGATTGCCTGACGATCGCCTGCTTTCGATCGCGTTGGACGCGCAGGGGCGCGTCTGGGCTGGAACGCAACGCGGTATGGCTGTGTTCGAGGGCGGCCGCTTCCGGCCCATCTATACAGATAACTTTCGGGGGCCGGTGAGCTATCTATATTTCGGCAGTGATGGCGAGACTTGGGTTGGCAGTATCGGCCGCGCGTTGCGGATTAGCGGTGACAAAGTGGCGGAGATCCCCGTGCCCGGCGGCTCGGTCACAAGCATCTTGCGGACCCGGCACGGAGAGACTCTGATTGCCGGCGAAGTGGGGCTCTACCGGGTCGTAGCAGGCCGCGCCGTCCCGCACCAGATCGGCGGTGTCTCCAACGCGATCGCTGTACTTGAAGACTCCCGCAGCGGCATGTGGGTATCCAAGGCCGGGGGTGGGCTCAACGCTCTCGACGGATCTCGACTGGGCAGCGCTCCAGCACGGCTCCTGCCAGAAGGCCAAAGCGAAGTCCTGTCGTTGTTCGAGGACAGACAGGGAAACGTGTGGGCTGGGACGCGAACGGGCGAACTACATCGATTTCGCCGGCACCTATTTGAAGGCCTCGGTTCCAAAGAAGGTCTAGCCGACGATTATATTTACTCCGTCTACGAAGACGCGAGGAGGAGCATCTGGATTGGCGGGCCCCAGGGCCTCAATGAGCTGACCGCCGACGGGCGGTTGCGGCTATTCACGATGAAGGACGGGCTCCCGAACCTGCACGTCAACGCCATCCCG
>Ga0210406_10006110_pt1 | contig 12519 bp, 24 predicted proteins | sample IncBWC30MmetaG_FD_155454 | JGI IMG/M metagenome (GOLD analysis project Ga0210406, IMG submission 155454) | Forest soil microbial communities from Barre Woods Harvard Forest LTER site, Petersham, Massachusetts, United States - Inc-BW-C-30-M | ecosystem: Environmental > Terrestrial > Soil >...
GCGCTGTAGAACGCGCGGGATTATCTCACCTGAACGAGGGCCAGAAGGTTTCATTTGAGATCACGGCTGATCGCAAGACCGGCAAGACTACCGCGGACAATCTTCGGGTTTAGCGAACAGCGAACCAAACTGAGCTTTAGTGTTCGCCCGGTTGCGCGCGTGAAGAGCTGAACAGCAAGCGCAGGACCGAAGCCCCCGCAGACTGGCCCGTAATATGCATGACGCAGGGGGCCTAGGCGGGTGACCAGGTCCCTCGGTTTTCGTCTGGGCGTTTCCTCCCTAGACTGGGCCGTCGCACCCAACCAGTGCGACGGTCAATCTTTGGCCGTTCACAGGCTAGAGGCGGTGTGGACATGCCAGACCACTTCGATTGGGATTTTGGTGCGCCCCGCGATGCCAAGGCGGAAATCTGCGCGGCCGTTCGACATCTGCTCGGCGGAGTTTCCGGAAGCGCCCGCGGTGACATGGTGCGGGATATTATCGAGATCGTGCGCCATGTCGCGAGTGGCCTGCCGCCTGGACAGCCAGATCCTTTGGACGATGATTTACCGGGCGGATAGCCCCGCCGTGACTCAGCGAAGGCTGCCGTCGAGTCCGAATTCGCGGGGCGGTGGAAGCGCGGGCTGCTACTGAAAACGCGTCTTGAGGGCCGGGTGCCGGCCCGGAATATGCATGTAAAATTGCGCCCAGGAAGGATGATTCCTACCCCTTCTTGGGCTATCCGGCGCCTTGGCCGTCGCACCACCCGGCTGCGGCGGTCATTTTTTTGATCGTGGCTGGCTCGGCTTGCACGCGGTTGGAAATCTGATCATGGGGTTTCAAAGGCACACATGACCGGGATCACGCGGGAAGATTTGACGCGAGATTGCCTGCGTGAGCTTCGCGTCTGGCCGGGATGCGAAACGGTCGAGCGCGTTGCCGTGCTCGCTGATGGGCGTAGCAAATTTACGGTTCACGTCGTCGAGTACGGCCCAGGCAAGAAGAAGGATGCGGACCGCGCGCTTCGGTGCATCCAGCGGGAGAAGTTGCGGCAATTTCATCTGAGGGTGGAGTGAGGCACGGCGCACCCTTTGGTCCTCTTGGGACCTTTTTGCCTAATCTACGGTCTGCTGCGGTGCGGCAAAAAGGTCTAGAATGGGGAATGACCAATAGCCCCAAGGACTATTTTGTCATTACTTATCGGCGCGGCGAACACCCCGACCTCTGGAGCTGGGAGATACTCCGCAAAAGCAAACCGTTGGGCATTAAGATGACTGGAGACGGATTCCGTTCCGAGACGGCCGCGAAATTTGCTGGGAAGCAAGCGTTACAGGATTTTCTGTCTGATCTAGCAAAAGAAGAAAAACCCAAAAACAAGTAAGGCCGCCAACTGAGGCGCCTTAAGCCCTGCGCTGTTCGGTGTAAACGGTAGTTGTTAGTTTGCCCGACTGTCCCGGGAGACGGGAGAGAGCCATGCGAAGGCTAGACGAAAAGCGAGGCACCCAGAGCCAGCAGACCCTAAAGGCTGGAACGATTTCGTTTGGTGGCTCTGGAATCGACTGTCTGATCCGCAAGATGTCGGGCTATGGTGCAAATCTCGAGGTCGAAAGCCAAATCGGTATTCCCAACTCATTCGACCTGGTTATCGCCAGAGAGCACAGCAATCATCATTGTCACGTCGTCTGGCGAAAGGCGCGCCGGATCGGTATCGCGTTCGATTAGGCTGTGATCACGATACCGAAGCCCTTTGGGTCCCAAGGTGGAGCACGAATGAACAAGCCCATAGGCAGAGTCGAACCTCCGCCGCAAGGCGCCCGGGAGAACCGGCAGCGGCTTGCGCCGCTGGAGCGGCCGGCGATCTTGGCTGAGATCGACAAAAAGGCGGCTGATGTCCGTGTGAACATGGCGCGCCTCCGGGAGCAAAGACTGGCGAAGGAAGCGAAAGAAGTGCGGACAGAAATCCTAACCGGAAAACAGCCAGCAAAGCCAAAACCGAAAAAGCGATTCAGATAGGCCCCAACCAGGGCGGCCTCTTTCGTTTAGTGGCACCCCCATGACTCTAGGAAGGCCGCTGGTGAGTCCGGGATGCGCGGGCATGTTGGCCAGTCAGCAAATCGATTTGCGAGCTCGTTGTCCCCAGGGGCGTTTGGGGCGGGTCGGAGGCGAACGTCGCCCTCCTTGAGGTTTAGGGCTTTTATTTGGGTCTGTGAGAGTTCCATTGCGGTTAACTCGTCGGCCCCGATTAGCTTCTTGCCGGCGATTGCCTTGGCTTCTTTTGGGTCGGGAACCGCCACAATGCATTCAATTGCCAGGCACGCTTTGCGGCCTCGCTTGAATTTTCCCACAAACTTCCATCCCTTCCCCATCGCGGGTATTTCCGTATTTAACCGTCAGTGATCCTAAATTGAATTCGGAAGTTTCCTAATTAACGAAGATGAACAAAACCCGTCTCGCGCCGTCTATAGGAGAAGTCTAAGTGGCTGCCAACGCGCGAAGGCGGAACTGTAAATGTGTGACAAGTGCATCGAACTCGATGGCAAGATCGCGCACTACCGGTGGTTAGCGTCCAGGATCACCGATCAACTTACGCTTGATAGGATCAAGGAATTAATTGCCAAATTAGAATCGCAGAAAGCAGCACTTCACCCCGAACAAGAGTAAGGCCGCCGTTGGCGGCCTCTTTCATTAGCTCCCCGTCTTGACTCTAGGAAGGCCGCTGATGCGGTTCGGTCTGAGGCTCCAGAAATGCGGCGGGGTCCTAAGCAACGAATCCATCCGCACTGCATTGGTCTCAGGCCACGTCTCTATCCCTCCAGCCTGGCCTCGTCGGCAAAGGTGCAGACATGTCAGATGAGATCGATTTGGGTTTTAGCGGTTCGGACAATGCGAAGGCGGAGATTCGCGCCGCAGTAGGCTATTTGCTCAAAGACGCCCCGGGTGGCGATCGCGGTGAGATTGTGTGGCAGGTGATGGCGATTGTGAACCAGGTAGCCCGTGCGCTACCCGGCGGCCTAAGTCCGCTAGACGACGGCATGCCCGGCGGATAGCCGCCAAATTTGGAGCGCGGACCTGAGCCCGCGATTCGCCATTACTTCTCAAAGTGAGCAAAATGGAACAGCGTCAGGACAGGCATGGTGCCATAGTGACTTCATCACCGTCCATTCACGGCATCTATCGGTGACTGAGAGTTCTGTAACGCTCCCGCCTGATCCAAGGCGAGCATTATGATCATCCAGCGACCACTTTGCCCCGCGTGCCAAACAAGAATGATGCTGGCACGCATTACACCCGGTCCCTGTGGTTTCGACATCCGAACATTCGAGTGCCCCGCATGCGATCACGCTCATCAGAGCGTCGAGCCATATATCGATCCCACGAAATCCTCTGAAACACTGGCTCCAGGGCGAATTGCGAGCACCAACCTGAGGGAAATGCCATCGCTTAATAAACAAAACCAGGGTCCGCAATGCACGGCTTGCGGTTCTCCCATGAGGTTGGCCGCGATTGAGCCGAGTATGTGGCGCCAAGACCTGCGAACGTTTGCTTGCCCACATTGCAAGAGGGTTCAGCAGCATATCATCGAAAGTGCGGTGACTGAGGCTTGGGTAGCGCCCAAGAAGTAAGACCGCCTAAGCTGGCGGAGCAGAGAGCCTCTCGTGAAGCATCGCGGCATCGATTTTGACGTTGAGGAGAAGCCGCCATCTTGGTGGCATTGGAAAATCCGTCCGAAGATAGAAGCTAGTCCAATGGTGGTCGGCAATATGAAATTCCAGACGCGGGCGGCCGCGATCGCCGCCTGCATTGTCGAGATCGATAGCGGCTTTGACCAATTGGTGGTGGCCCGGAATAGACCCAATCCTCTGGACAGGACTATTAACTGAGCCCCTCACCTTGTTCTTTCATGCGAAGAGCGCGGGACAAAGCTCAGCGGATCTTCAAATTTTCGGCCGATTCCTTCCCCCGGTGCGGGACGAGGTCGAAGCTCAACTTCGCACCTTCTGCTAGGCCAGTGTAGCCGGCCCTTTCCACCGCCGAGATATGGACAAACACGTCCTTGCCGCCGCCGTCGGGCTGAATGAAACCAAAACCCTTCGTCGCGTTGAACCACTTCACAGTACCTGTCGCCACTTCAGCATCTCCTCCAAAAAGACTGATCAAACGAACGTGATTCGTCAGACGAACTGGTGGCAGTTCGGTGGCAAAAAGCCGTCGCTGGATCGCACAGCGAGGGCTCTCTGTAGAACGTTAACGGATGGCTACTGTCTCAGCCGTCTCGGCCTTCGAGAACGTCGACGGCAAACCTCAGCGTCTTCGCAATTTCTTCTTTGCTGCTGAATTTTCTCATTTCTTTGATTGCAAGCCGAAGGATTTGCTGTCGGATCCCATCCATGTGCTGGCAATAACCGTCGAATTCCTTCGCCTTGCTCTCTCGGACCTTGCCGAGGTCAACGATCTCGTCTGCCACTTCACCGGCCCCTTCCTGCTTGGGGTGAAGGCTACGTCCCCACGAATCATCGCGGCGCCACCATTCTAATCGATCATCGGCACGATTGGGCCGCCTGGCACGACGCGAAGCGGCCCGAAGAAAGGCGCGGACCTGAGCCCGTGCCAGAAGAGCCCTTCACCCTCTGGTGAGAAGTCCGAGATGCTCGAGCCCCACGAGAGAATTACTCTGGTTGCACTCCCTGGAATGTGCGGCGATCTTGGTTTCAGCCAAATGTTCCCAGCGCTCGGCCTTTCCAAGCCAACTCCAGCTATCCTCTGGATGAAGAACCGCCTGCTGACGGCATAGCAAAGCTATTGCGCGGAAGCGCCGAATTGTTTCCATTGCCAACTCTCCCGGGCTTGAATTGAAGACGAGCTTATCCCCGCCACATGCGTCAGAGTCGTTACGATTGTATGATGGTTCAACCGCTAGCTACGCTGCGCCCACATCCTTAGCGACGCTGCAATGCGGATGGCCTAAGTCGTGGCACAGCGAGGTAATCACCGTCTTGATGACGCCAGCGCTGTCGCAGCACGCATTTCTCTGGATACCAATCGTCATCGTGAGCAGTTTCGTATTCTCGCCGCCGCTGGCGTGGCTCATCGCCCCGATGATCATGCAGCGATTCATTCAGGCTCGGAATATGCGCTGACGTAAAGTCTGGCTGCTCTTCCCGCTCGTGGCACGATGCGGATAAGTGCGAAGTCCTCACCCCGTTGAGCGGTTCAACGAACTTGCTATTTTGGTGCCGATTTGGCTTGCGTCTTCGGCGGCGGCCTTCAGTTGAGACTGCAAGTATTCGACCTGAATGCGGACCGCTTCTTGGAAATCCTTTGCACGCAAAAGCTTTTCCACGAAATCCCGGTTTGCTGCAACTTTCCGCTCAATGTATGCCTTGAAGGTGGCTATTTGTTCGTCATTGGCACCCGGAAGGCCTCGCATGGCCTTTTCAACCGTGTCCATGTAGCTCTGCGTCGCGCTTTGCACCTTTTCGAGATTTTCAAGCATCATGGCTCGAACTGCTTCGAACGGATTCGCTGCTTCTCCCATGAGCTTCTCCTCCATCTACATCGTAGTACGATCCAAGGCCGAAAAAATCTCATCGTGCTCGATCTCGTCCGCGCGCATTTGATAATCGTCTGCCAACCTGCGCAACCTGACCTGCAAGGCAAGATCGGCGCTGTCCCGCGCTAAGCGGCGGCATCGGTCGGCTTGTTCTCGAAAATATGATTGGTCGTCCATTGTGCGCACCACGACGGGAAGGCGGGAGCACAGGCTCTCAGTCACCGGTACTAGCGAGGTCCTTACGGTGATCCCTCCAACAATACATAAAAGATTTCCACCGCGCTGTTCTAAATAGAACAGGCACCGCGAAATCCATGGGAGTAGTCACTGCAGCAATTGCTGCTTTCTTGCTTTCAGGTTCGCAACGGTCGTTTTCATCGCGCTGCCTTTTTCTCAAGCGCGTCCTTCACCCGTCTCATGGCGGGATGGCTTCTGTTCTTGACTTTAATCCAATGAGGCGACCGGCCAGCATGATAAGGTCGATCCCGGCGCTTCGATACCAATCCCTCCAGACCCATACTGCAGGCAGCCCGAAACAAATCCGGACCGATTTCCCCTTGTTCGAATTCGCTTAGAAAGATGCCGTCCGGTCGGCGGGCCAGAAGCCGCGCAAGGTTTGCTTTACGCATTGACAGCGGCAGATCCCGCAAATCATCGCCATCCATTGCCAGCACGTCGAAGGCCAGGAGCTGCACCTCGTCGTTATGCTTGCCCGAGTGTAGCGCGTTGAAGTCAGAATAGCCGTCTACACCAAGAATGATGGCCTCGCCATCAATGACAAACTGTTTCTGTCGGTTCTTCAAGGCCGCTTCCACGATCCATGGAAAGCGCTTGCTCCAGTCGTATCCGCCCTTCGTGATCAGGCGCACGCGGTCACCGTTGCGCTCCAGGCGCAACCGATAGCCGTCGTATTTGATTTCGTGAAGCCATTCGGGACCAAAGGGGACCTTGGTGGCCCTGGTGGGGATGCAAAACTCAAATGTGCTGGGCATAGCGGGGATAAATCGTTGGAACCGCTAACAAAATAAGCAATCCCAGCGATTATTGCGAATCCAAAACGCCACATTTGACCATCAACATTCTGATTCGGTGGCCGGGTTTTAAAGACCAATAGGTGCTGAGCATGCCTCTGCGCTTCCAACAGGCCGTCCACACCATGGACATATGGAGCGCGAACAGCGCTGACATTTCGTTCGTCATCTCATTTTCCAGTCCGAATGGCGAAGGCCTCCGCGGTCGGCATGGCTTTCTTGCATCGTGGCGGCCACTCTATTCAGGCACAGGCGCGGTCAAGGTCGCCGGCTCACCGTTTGAGACTTTTGTGAAAGCAGAGGTCGCCTGCAACATGATGCTTGTGGTGCTGAATGAGTCCAGAAAGCCAGGGAACCGATCTCAAGCGAACGTCCGGGTGGCAATTACCCGACCAAATGAATCAGAAACACAACGAAGACGGTGAGTATCACGGCGATGGCGAGATCGCGGAGGATTTCCCGGCTGATTTTGCGGCGGCCCTTTCAGGTCAATATCCTCGTGTCCGCGGGCCTGGCTTATTCCAATCGAAGTCAGGTCGCACCTCGGCGCCACGTCTGCCACAAGCCTCGCATATAAAACGAGGCTCAATATCGGAAAGCCTCACTTCATCAGGCCATCTGTTGGCGCTGATCGGGAGCGAACTTGATGCCGCCTGATGGCGGAAGCTAACAGAAGCGACCGATCCGCGGCCATGACTGCGTCGGGCTAAAGGCAAAGGGGAAATGAAGAGTTACAATCCTGATCCCAATTTGCCGGATGATGTTTCCATCGCCCGGGTTCGATTTCCACGTCGTATCAAATGGACCTGGTAGCGGCCGGCCTGAAGACTATCGGAGATGTTCGCAAGAGTTCGGACGCGGTGCTGTCGAGTATACAAAATCTCGGGCAGAGACTCAGTCACACGCCTGCGAAAAGAACGCCTAATCAGCGCAAGGCGCAGAACGACGGGAAATCTATATCGGGCCTAGGACGAATCTAGAATTCCGGCGTCTCGGTCAAAAATATTTTTCGTAGCGGCGTCAGTCAGGGTCGTCAAGTCTTCGTGAAATGTGAGATGGCCAACACAACGCTCGTGAACGCGCGGCTTACGTTGTGGCCAATTGATGTGTCCCATCAAGACTCGACATCACCACGGAGCGAGGCGCTAGGGCCTTTCTCCGAGTCTAAACCAATGGAGACCACCATGCAAAAGACTGTCCTCACCATCTTCGGTGCGCTGCTGATCTCAGGATCGGCCGTGCAAATGGCAGCGGCGTCCGAGCACCACCACGTGACCAAGGCCAACTTCAGCCGGCATCATGCGGTGGACTTTCGAGGAGCCTACAATCAGGTGAGGCCGATCAATGTCAGTGTCACGCCACCTGCGCTCCTACCGCACGACACGGACTTCAGGCGATTTGACCCATCTTGGATTGGCGACAAAGACCCGTCGCTGAACCCCGCTGACTAGTGTACTGAATTCTCGAGTTGGTTAGGCCACGTATCCCACCCTAAGACGGGTGGGGTACTAACATAACAGGCAGCGGAGATGGGGTTGCGGCTTAGCGCCAGAAGTCCTTGAACCGCGCCGGCGCCAGCTCTGTAAGAGCGCCGGTTCAATCCGATTTCAAATGGTACTGGCGCAGTTTTTCGCGCTCAATGAATCGAATGGCGCGATCGGCAAGTCGCTTCTCGGCCAACCCATATTGCATTACCCGAAGAATGAACCGATCAGGTGGCGCCGACAACACGCCCACCGAAACGACGCGTTCGCATCCCGGCCACCCCCGAAGGTCTTCGAGGCTCTCCTGCGCTAGGTCTGCCCGACTAATCGGGATTGTCGGCCGGCCCGATGGCATCTCATCCTCCGCGCCTTAGATCGAGAATCTTGTAAGCAACCACGGTGCCAATGCCCAAAAGAGAAGCACTGCCCCGCGCAGTGCGGTGTTCCCCACGTTTTTCACATGCGGGAACAAGTTGAATCCGTTATCTGGTCGCAAATGAATGTGGAAAACTAGGCCAACGGAGGCCATCCCGATGAGCGACGCGGCCAGATTGGCAGAGTGCGGAAGCGTATGCCTGACGCCGCTATAGGCAGTCGCCTCATCTGCTCTGACTAGAAGAACGCCCAGCGTGCCAGCGCGGTCGACGCCCAACCGAGCGCGGCTAACCAGCCGAACATAGCGACGGCAATTGCGGCCGGATAGCAGATCGTGGAAAGGCGCGGCTTCAAGGTCGCCGTCACGGCGCGAGATAAGCGTCGAGCGCGTGAGCTACAACGATGACCGCACTAAACAGAACCAGTATTGCCGCCACCCCTTCAATCATTTTGACGATACCTCGGTACGTTACTATGTACGTTTGATAGGCGGTCCCTGTTTCGGGCTAGAGCTTCATTGCGCGGAAAAATTTTGTCCGAGTTCCGGTCCTGCGCTCCTTAGCTGGAAGGCCCGGGCAACCTGGCGTTCGGCAATCGGTACAGCGTCTACAATGATGGCTTCGAATAAGCTGTGATATTAGTCACAACCCTAGCGATTTCTTGCGGGCTTGCGGCCGGCGTGGCGCTGCGGCCGGATTTCGATCGGGAAAGGCGGGCGCGCTTAGGTTGTTGACGCGCCGACCACCAGCCAAGATGCCGTCGTTAGGCGACAATGCGGTGCCTATTATTTATTTGGCACCACATGCTGCCATGCGTTTGACGCACCAGCCTTTCACTACGTCGTCGCTCTTGCCAGCACTGTTCGGATGTGCGCGCGCGCATGCTACGCAGGCGCCAAGCGTCGCTTGACTAGCGCAGCCGCAATTCCCTGCGTTGCCAAATTTAAATGTATATTCAAGATATTTGTCTGGGTTTTTGTCAAACGGACGTGACGCCTCGTTCGTTTCTAACGTCGCCATCAAGTGGCTCGCTGCGGGCCAAGTACCGCCGAGAGAAAACAGGCAGGCCCCCAATAGGCCCGCCGCTGCAACGAATTTGCGGTTGAGCATCTTTCCCTCCTCATCTCCTGGATGGTGGGATGGCCCCGTTGCGCTGAAATTGGGGCGGTCCCGGCTAACCACTTAAAATTGCCTCTGCCCCATATGGCAGCGGCTGCGGTCTACTGTCTCTATGTCAAAGAGTCCCGGTTAAAAGTTCAGCGCTGGGAGCTGGTAAATTTGTCTTAGCCGACTTATTTCCGGCCCATGCCCAGCACATTCGAGTTCTGCATCCCCACGACCGGAACCCAGGTCCCTCACCCCCCCGACTGGCTTCACGAGATCAAGTACGACGGCTATCGCTTGCGCCTGGAGCGCCACAACGATCGCGTGCGCCTGATCACGAAGGGCGGCTATGACTGGAGCAAGCGCTATCCTTGGATCGTCGAAGCCGCCCTGAAGAACCGCCAGAAGCAGTTCTTCATTGATGGCGAGGCAGTCATTCTCGGCGTCGATGGCCGATCAGACTTCGATGCGCTGCATTCCGGCAAACATAACGAGGAAGTTCAGCTTTACGCCTTCGACATGCTTGCCGGTGACGGCGACGACATGCGGCAGCTTCCGCTCTCGATGCGCAAAGCGAATTTGGCGCGGCTACTGGCCCGTCGTACCGAGGGGATCTTCATCGCTCCATTCGAACAAGGCGAGATCGGGCCGGACCCGTTTCGAAAGGCTTTCGAGTTTGGGCTTCTCAGCCGCTGGCGGACGAACCATTCGCGACCACTACAGTGGTCTACCTTCAATCACGGTCGTTCCAGTCGGTGCAATAGTTGCGACCGTTCTAGTTAGCGCAAACCCGGCGCTGTCATAGAGCGTTCGGTATTCTTCCTCTGTCCGCTCGCATCCGCCGGTTCGGACCAGCATGTTCAAGTCTGAGAGCACCGGATAGACCTTGGTTTGCCCTGGTCGCAGCATGACCTCCAACAGGATTAGTCTTCCCGTTGGAGCGATGGCCTTACGTACGACCTTCAGGATTGCGATCGCCTTCTCGTCATTCCAGTCGTGAATCACCCGAGAAAGCACATAGACATCGGCACCGCTTGGAACGGACACGAAGAAATCGCCCGAAGCGACCTCACAGCGATCGGTCAGTCCAGCCTGGGCGATAGTCTTCCTGCCGCCCTCCAGCGCGTGCGGAAGATCAAACAACACCCCATGCGTTCTTGGATATCTTTTCAGGATTTCGGAAATGATCTTTCCATGACCTCCGCCTACGTCCACGATCCTGGAAGCGTACGAAAAATCGTATGCTTCCAACACGCCGGTCAGATGCAGGGTCGAGAAAGCTGTCATCATCATATTGAATAGGCTGTTCCACTCGGAGTTGCTTTGCAGCCAGCTTATCCAATTGCCGCCAGAGATCGTCTTCCACGCAGTGTCGCCCGTCTTGACACAGTGCAGGAACAGCTCATCGACCTTCGCGCCGCGCTCGCCCCCAAAGAATAGCGCCGCCGAGTGCAAGGATCCCTCTGTCTCACGTTTGAGGAATTCTCCCGTCGGCGCCATTGCAAAACGACCGTCGGAATCCTGCGCGAACACGTCGAAGGTCACGAGGGCGCGCATCACGCGCCGTAGAGACGAGGCGCCGACTCCGGTTGTCTTAGCAAGCTCTTCGACGTTCTTTGGCCCATCGGCGAGCAGATCAGCCAGTCCTAAGGCTGCGGCGACGTAAATTGATTCCGAGATAAGCCGGATCGCGATCAGTTCGAGCAGTCGAGTCGCTGCCTGCGCCTTTGTCACGCTCAATTCGGTCATGGCACCCTCTCAGCTGACTGGAGTGGCCCCACCTGTAAGCCTGTCGATCTTAGCGAAGCGATAGCGGCCACAATATGAACCAACTCACACGCCCGCCAGAAGTCGCGGAACCGATCTGGCGCCAGCTCGGTGTAGCGCACCGTGTGCTGAATATTCCGCCGACCGAGATAGGCCTGCAGCGCTCGCGTGTCCACGCATCCTATTCGCGGCGATGATCGTTTGAGGCTACAGGGGGTTTACGGAGCCATCGGGCGCGCGCGCTGGCGGTAGTCCTGGAAAATGAAATGCCCCGCTTCCGAGATGTCAGAAGCGCGGCTGGGCCGCAGAGGAGGAAGACGCTTGGCTCACAGCGTCGCTGCACTATGACAGCTCCGATCTAAGGCGGAGTAACAAACACCCGTAAGACTTTAGGAATCACGGCAACAAAAGCCTCGCGCCAAGGGATGGGCGGGGCCAAGTCCATTGCAGAAGACGCGACGAATGTCGCAGGTCGAAGCCTGCGCCGATCGGGCCAACGATGAGAAAGGGAGATCCGCGTTTACTCAGGGGGTTGATCAGGGTGGAGCGCCCTCTTTCGGGCTTCCGCCTCCTCAATCAGCTTTTTGATGCCGACCAAAGTGGGCTCGTCCGTAAGTGAGCTTGCCAGCTTGCGGTAGTGGCTGATCTTCTTATCCAGTTCTTCGCACTGTTCACACATGGCCGACTTTACTCAAGGACTATGGGCCTCGGTGCCTGATCGAAGCACGTAGGCCAATCGTCACCATCATATGGAAAATGAGACGACACCCGAAAAACCAATCACGGGTCGCCGTATTCGTTCCCATACGGCGTTAATACCAAGGGGCGAAGTGGAGAATCAGGGCGCGCGAGTTGGTGGCGCCTCCAGCCGGGCCACCATCCGCTTGTCATGCCTCAACTCGACGGCGAATTCGCCGACCAGCTTGCCGGCGGCTTCGATTGCCTCTGCGTCGTCAGCGCAGTCGAGATCAACGCCTGCCTTGATGCGGCCGTCCGACCCTATTTGATAAGCGCGGTAATGCGCCATGTTCGTTTCCCCCACCCAACCGCGCGACCACGTCACGTTGGAATCTATGCGCCCGATTGTGAAGCGAAACATCGGTGCAGAAGCCACTGCAAATGTGCACAACTGCACACAACAACGATGAAGGCTCGTCTTGGCTCGGCGGCAAATTTGTGAATTTGGTTCCCGAGGGAACTGACAGCCGCGCGTCTGCATATTAGGATCG
>Ga0210406_10006111_pt1 | contig 12518 bp, 21 predicted proteins | sample IncBWC30MmetaG_FD_155454 | JGI IMG/M metagenome (GOLD analysis project Ga0210406, IMG submission 155454) | Forest soil microbial communities from Barre Woods Harvard Forest LTER site, Petersham, Massachusetts, United States - Inc-BW-C-30-M | ecosystem: Environmental > Terrestrial > Soil >...
GATCGAGAATGGCCGTGGTACGCAAGCCGTTCACGACGCGGTTGTGGCTTTGCGGGCGAATCGCCGCAGCGGAACTGCCAATACGAAAACGAAGGCCGAAGTAACTGCTTCGGGAAAGAAGCCGTGGCGGCAGAAAGGAACCGGACGCGCGCGCGCCGGATATACTTCATCTCCAGTGTGGACCGGCGGTGGTGTTGTCTTCGGGCCTAAACCACGTGACTACTCAAAGAAGGTCAGTAAACAAGTTCGGAAGCTCGCTTTTTTGAAGGCATTGAGCGCCCGGATCTTGGCTGGGGATGTGCTCGTGACCGACGATGTCGCGGTTACTGAACCTAAAACCAAAAATTTTGTTAAACTGCTGCAATCATTGACCGAAGAAGAGCGAGTCTTGGTTATCGCGAGTCAATATAGCGCTGAGACCTATCGGGCGGCCAGGAATGTACGTCCGATTCTGCTGAACACGGCGGGCGAAGTAAACACCGAGCAGTTACTCGCTTATCGCAAGATCATCGTCACTACAGACGCTCTTACCAAGCTCTCGGAAAGGGTAGCATGAAGGAACCGACCCAAATAATCGCTAATATTCGGCTCACGGAGAAAGCCAGTCTGCTCGGGGAACGGAACAATCAGTACGTGTTTCGCGTGGCGACGCATGCCAACAAAATCGAGATCAAGCAGGCGATCGAAAAGCTGTTTGGAAAGAAAGTTGTGCGGGTTAACACCTCCCAACATGCGGGCAAAAAGAAACGAGAGCGTCGCGCAGATTTCGGCCGCAAAGCTCACTGGAAGAAGGCAGTGGTGACTCTGGCGGAGGGCGAAAAAATCGAACTGGCTTAGGGGAGTAACTGACAATGGCACTAAAGACTTTTAGACCTCTCACGCCGACTCAGCGGTTTAAGCAGACGCCTGGTTACGACGAAATTACGAAAGATCGTCCAGAGCGGTCGCTGGTTGAACCTCTCAAAAGGAGCGGTGGACGCAACAACCGTGGGCGTCTCACTTCGCGTCATATCGGTGGTGGGCACAAACGGAAGTACCGGATCGTTGATTTCAAGCGCCGTCTGCGCGGGGTTGAAGCGACAGTTGAGGCGATCGAGTATGATCCCAACCGGTCGGCCCGTATCGCGTTGTTGGCCTATAAGACCGGAGAGAAAAGCTATATTTTGGCGCCGAACGGATTAGAAGTCGGGGCGAAGGTTATCGCCGGCGACGATGTTCCCCCGGAGGTTGGGAACGCGCTTCCTCTTAAAGCGATTCCTTTAGGAACGGTCGTCCACAATCTTGAGATTATTCCTGGCCGAGGTGGTCAAATCGCTCGCAGCGCCGGCCAACAGGCCGTCCTGAATAACCGCGAAGCCGGTTATGCTTTGGTGCGGATGCCGTCTGGTGAAATCCGAAAGATCCACGAGAACGCATACGCGACCATCGGGCAGGTCGGTAATACCGATCACATGAATGTTTCGAGCGGTAAGGCTGGACGAACCCGTTGGCTAGGTCGGCGGCCTCACGTTCGCGGTATGGTAATGAACCCGATTGACCACCCCATGGGAGGCGGCCAAGGCAAGAGCAAAGGCGGCGGCGGCCGGCATCATCCGGTCAGCCCGTGGGGTCAGCTTGCCAAAGGCTTCAAAACTCGCCGCAAGCATAAATCCAGTGATGCCTTCATTTTGGAGCGTCGCAAATCCCACAAGAAGAAATAAGCAATGGGCAGATCATTAAAAAAAGGCCCGTTTGTCGAGCCGAAGCTACTCGAGAAAATTGATAAGATGAGCCAGGGCGGACCGAAAAAGCCGATCAAGACCTGGTCACGCCGGTCTATGATTACGCCGGACTTTGTTGGTCATACGTTTCTGGTCCACAACGGCAAGATTTTTAATTCCGTGTTCGTTACCGAGAATATGGTGGGACACAAACTTGGCGAATTCTCGCCGACGCGAACGTTCAAGAAGCACGGCGCGCACACCGCGAAGGTCGCCAAGTAGTTAGGAGCCACGCAATGCAAGTAACATCCACCTACCGTTACGCTCGAATCTCCGCTTTCAAAGCGCGGGAAGTGACCCGAGAAATCCAAGGTCGCTCGGCCTCGGATGCGCTCGACCTCCTGACCTTCAGTCCTAAGAAGGCGGCAGTGATGGTGCGCAAAACTTTGAAGAGCGCCATCGCCAACGCGGAAAACAACGCAGATCTAAAAGTCGATACCTTGTTGGTCAAGGAAGCGGTAGTTGGGGAAGGACCTACCTTCAAACGTTTCCGGGCTCGAGCCCGGGGAAGCGCTAGTCCTTTGCGGAAGCGGACAAGTCATATCCGGATTGTATTAGCGGACGAATTGGCTTCAACGGCCCCAACCGGCCGGGGGCGCAAGGCTCAACCAGCCGAAGGGGCTGCCACGGTTGTGGCTGACGATCAGGCCAAATCAGAGCCCAACGCGACGCCTCGCAAATCTTCGGGTCGAAAGACGACTTCAAGAACGCCGAAGGGTTCGACGGAGGGTAAAACCACTAAACGACAGTCATCGGTCAAGAAGGAGGAGAAGGAGTAATTTATGGGACAGAAAGTTAATCCGATCGGATTTCGTCTCGTTTTAAATAAGGATTGGCGGTCCCGTTGGTACGCGTCTCCGAAGGAATTTCCGGAGTTTCTGCATTCTGATCTACGGATCCGCCGATACGTAAAACAGAAGCTTTCGTTGGCAGCAGTCTCGAAGGTATTGATCGAACGCGCCTGGAATAGCATCCGAGTCACAATTTATACGGCTCGACCCGGTATCGTGATTGGCCGGAAAGGTGCAGAAATCGAGCGCATGACCGACGAGATCACCCGGATGTCCGGTGGTAAACAGGTCAAAATTGATATTCAAGAAATCAAGACTCCGGAATTGGACGCCCAATTGGTCGCTGAGAATGTGGCGTTACAAATCGAACGCCGTATCTCGTTCCGCCGGGCAATGAAGAAAGCGGTTCAAACGACCCGCGACTTCGGTGCCTTGGGCATCAAGATCCGTAGTGCCGGAAGATTGGGAGGCGCTGAAATCTCCCGAGCAGAATGGTATCGCGAAGGAAAGATTCCCCTTCATACTTTGAGAACGCCGATCGACTACGGGTTTGCGGAAGCCAACACCGTCTACGGTAAGATCGGAGTAAAGTGCTGGATCTGTAGGCTGAGGCGGTAGCGGAGCCCGAGCAGCAACAGCGTAAGTCGAACGCACCGGAAAAGCCGGCCCCATCCGCTTCTTAAGAGGGAAGGAGAAGTCGTATGCCCTTATTACCAAAGAGAGTTAAATACCGAAAAAACCAACGAGGTAGCCGCACTGGAAATGCGACTCGCAACGTGTCGATCGCATTTGGCGAGTATGCCCTGCAAACGTTGGAGCGCGCCTGGATAACGAATACACAGATCGAGGCGGCCCGTGTGGCGTTGACTCGCCATATGAAAAGAAAGGGTAAACTTTGGATTAAGATCTTTCCGGACAAGTCGGTGACCAAACGCCCGCCGGAAACCCGAATGGGTAAAGGAAAAGGTAACCCGGAATTTTGGGTGGCGACGGTTCGCCCAGGTAACCTCCTTTTTGAGCTCGATGGTGTACCGGAGTCCGTTGCGCGGGAAGCACTTCGCCTGGCGGCGACCAAGCTTCCGATCCGCACCCGGTTCCTAACCCGGCATGCGGTAGTCGCTTAGATCGCGAGATTGACATGAAAATCAAAGAGTTACGCGAACTCAGCAACGAAGAGTTGTTCGGACGCCGCTACGAACTCCGTAAGGAGATTTTTAATTTACGTCTGCAGCAGCAATCGGGATCGCTGGAAAAGCCGAGCGTTCTCCGGAGCAACCGCCGCGAGGTGGCGCAGATAGAAACAATTTTGACCGAGCGAAATCGAAAGGTCGCAGTCAACTAGCGATCTTACCGGTCGTATCAAGAAGGAAATCAGACATGAGTGAAGAGAGTGTAACTACTGAAGGTACTGCCACGGCGCCTGAAGCCCAGGCGCAGCAGTCTGATGTTCCGAAGCGGCATCTTCGGAAAACCAGAGTCGGGGAGGTGGTCTCCAATAAAATGGATAAGACCATAGTCGTTGCCGTTGTGCGCAGAGTTCCGCATCCCAAGTTCGGGAAGATAGTGAAACACACGAAGAAGTTCTATGCGCATGACGCTGAAAACCGCTGCGAAATCGGGGACTTGGTTCGAATTCAAGAGACCCGGCCGCTCAGCCGGCTGAAGCGTTGGCAGTTAATTGAAGTTCTAAAGCATTAGGAGGAGCCAATGATTCAGATTCGATCCCGGCTTGATGTAGCCGATAACACCGGAGCGAGGATGGCGACCATGATTGGCGTCATCGGAAAAGCGACCCTTTATGCCGCGATAGGCGATGTGATCACGTGCAACGTTAAAGAAGCGTCTTCCAACGGTACCGTAAAAAAAGGGGACGTGGTTCGAGCGGTAGTGGTGCGTACGCGACAGCCGGTCAGACGCGATGATGGGTCGTACCTTCGATTTGATAACAACGCGATTGTGATCATCGACAAGGATCTCAACCCCAGGGGTACCCGTATCTTTGGACCGGTCGCGCGGGAATTGCGCGAGAAGAACTTCATGAAGATCATTTCGCTGGCGCCGGAGGTTCTGTGATGCAGCTGCGTTTCCATGTAAAGAAAGGGGACGAAGTCCAGGTCCTCTCCGGCAACCATCGGGGAGCTAGAGGAAAAATTTTGCAAGTGTTGCCTAAGAAACAGCAAGTGCTGATCGAAGGCGTGCGCCTGATCAAGAAGAGCGTCCGCAAGTCACAGGACAATCCTAACGGAGCGATTGTTACGCGCGAGGGCCCCATCCACATCTCGAACGTCAAGATCGTGGAGACCAAGCCAAAGCGGACAAAGAAGGAGAAAGGGAAGGCGGAATAGGCTATGCAAGCCGAGCTTTATAAAGAATACAAGGAACGCGTTGTTCCGGCGTTGCGCGAGCGGCTGGGGTACAAAAACGTTCTCCAGGTTCCGCGCGTTGAGAAAGTCGTCATAAACAGCTGTGTCTCGACGCATTCAGCCGACGCCAAACAGGCTTTGGAAGAAGCGAAAGCTGAAATAGCGTTGATCAGCGGGCAACGACCTGCCGAAACCAAGTCGAAGAAAAGCATTTCGAATTTCAAACTGCGTAAAGGGCAAGCCATCGGCGCGAAGGTGACTTTGCGCGGCGACCGGATGTACGAATTTCTAGAGCGCTTGATTCGAATGGCGTTGCCGCGTATCCGAGACTTCCGCGGAATTTCACCAAAGGCCTTCGACGGCAAGGGTAACTACACGTTAGGGGTCAAAGACCAGGCGATCTTCCCTGAAGTGGAGTTGGATAAGATCAAGCGAAACATCGGTTTTGATATTACGATCGTCACCACTGCAAAAACGAATGACGAAGCGAAAGCATTGTTAACCGAACTCGGCGTGCCGTTCAGCGATCGTAAGTTGCCGGCCAAGGAGTCTGTCTAAGAGTATGAGTACATTAACTGATCCCATTGCCGATTTCCTGACCAGGCTTCGCAACGCCGCTGGCTCGCACCGAGCGGATGTGTCGGCTCCGTATTCGAAGATCAAAGAAGAGATCGCCCGAATCCTAAAGGACGAGGGATACATCGCCGACTACGAGGTGGACCATTCTGTGCGTCCTGCGTTGCTTAAGGTCACGATGAAATTTGTGAATCGGACTCCCGCCTTGACTGGGGTGAAGCGAGTCAGCAAGCCGGGTCTACGAAAGTATGTCGGAGCTGATGACGTTCCTCGAGTGCTGGGTGGAATGGGAACTTCCATTCTTTCCTCGTCGCGGGGGATTTTAACGGGCCGGCAAGCCAAACGAGAAAAAGTCGGAGGCGAACTCCTGGCTATTGTGTGGTGAGGTGTTGAGTATGTCGCGAATTGGAAAAAAGAGTGTATTGCTTCCGGATAAAGTGAAGCTCGGCTGCTCGGACTCAGGTGCAGTCACAGTTGAAGGGCCTAAAGGTAAGTTGGAATGGACCTTGCCGCGGCAGATCAAGCTTCGCCTCGAAGGTAAAGAGGTTAGGCTGGATCGGACCACTGAAACCCGCGCGGTGAAAGCGTTGCACGGTCTTTCCCGCAGCCTCATCAACAACATGGTGACCGGGGTTAGCCAGGGATTTCAAAAATCGCTGGAGATTCAGGGAGTCGGGTTCCGTGCCCAATTGCAAGGGACAAAATTGAACCTGAGTTTGGGTTTTTCCCACCCGATCGTATTTCAGATTCCGGACGGCATTAAAGTCACTGTCCAGGATAACACTAAGCTTTTGATCGAAGGGATTGATCGCCAGAAAGTAGGTCAAGTCGCTGCCGACATTCGAGCGTATTATCCTCCGGAGCCCTACAAAGGTAAAGGCGTCCGCTATACCGATGAACAGGTGCTGCGGAAAGAGGGCAAGACCGTCCAATAAGAGGACGAATGAACTATGGCTTCTATATCACGAATTAAATTACGGCATGAGCGGATCCGCAAACGGGTGTTCGGCACTACGGCGCGTCCCCGGCTGTGCGTACATTTTTCAGGCCAACATATTTACGCGCAAGTTATCGATGATACGGTAGGCAAAACAGTTGCTGCTGCGTCTACTGTGGAGAAAGGTGTGCGCGGTAGTCAGCGCAGCCACGCCAACGTGACGATCGCCGAGAAGGTTGGTTCACTTTTGGCCGAGAGAACATTACAGAAGAACGTGCGGCAGGTCGTTTTTGACCGAGGAGGTTTTACCTTTCACGGAAAGGTGAAAGCACTGGCAGACGCCGCCCGATCTGCAGGTTTAGAGTTTTAATTTTTTATGCCCGAGCCAAGAAACCGCCGCAACGACGGACAAGATCGAAATAAAAATAGCGATACCACCGAGAAGGTGGTGTTTATCAATCGGTGCGCCAAGGTTGTAAAGGGAGGTCGTCGCTTTAGCTTTAGCGCTTTAATTGTTGCCGGTGATCGTAAGGGTAAGGTGGGCTATGGCTTCGGTAAAGCGAACGAGGTCTCTGAAGCAATTCGCAAGGCTTCCGATTCGGCTCGCAAGGCCATGGTGCCTGTGGCGATCCATGGGAATACCATCCCGCATGAAGTGATCGGTGAATTCGGCGGGGGACGGGTTCTGCTGCGACCGGCTTCGCCCGGAACCGGCGTTATTGCCGGAGGCGGCGTACGGGCCGTAGTAGAAGCGGCCGGAATAAAAGACGTTTTGGCAAAGTCACTCGGCTCCAGCAACCACGCTAATGTGGTGAAAGCGACGATGGAGGCCCTGCGGACGTTACGCCAGAAGGAAGATATTTTTCGCCTTCGAAGCCGATAAATCGGCTCAGGCCGGCTCGGGTTTCTCCCGGCTACCAGGAAGCAAAGGAACGATTTTATTATGCGGTTAAACGAATTAAAGCCTCGCCCGGGAGCAAAACACCGGGTCAAGAGATTGGGCTGCGGTGAGAGTTCCGGTCATGGCAAAACCAGCGGCAAAGGTCACAAAGGCCAGAAGGCTCGCTCGGGCGGTAGCATCCGCCTAGGGTTCGAAGGCGGGCAGATGCCGTTGATTCGACGATTACCCAAGCGAGGATTTGGTAACGGTGCGTTTAAGAAAACTTACGCTGTCATCAATCTGGCTGACCTGGAAAAACTGGATGCCGATGCCCATGTGACCGAGGAGTTTTTGCGCCAAAAAGGACTGCTCAAGGGCAATATTGCGGGAGTGAAGATTTTAGGTCGGGGTGAACTGACCAAAAAATTGACTGTAGAAGCCGATAAGTTCAGCGAATCGGCGCGTCAAAAGATCGAGCAGGCCGGGGGAGCAGTGGTTGTTCGTAGTTAACCGAGGCTTCTGATGATCTCGGCTTTCACGAATATCTTTAAGATTCCAGAGCTTCGTCAGCGGATCGGTTTTACGCTGATGATGCTAATCATCGTACGGGCTGGTGCTGCCATCACGATTCCTGGGGTCAACGCGCATGTCTTGAACGACTGGTTCAAGAGCCAGACCAATAACGCGACAGCTGGGGGTATCGCCGCTTTGGCTAATATTTTTGCCGGCGGTGCGCTCGAGCATTGCGCAGTTCTTTCCCTCGGGATTATGCCCTACATCAGCGCGTCGATCATGATGCAGTTGTTGACGGCTGTTATCCCGCGCCTGAACAAGCTGGCCCGCGAAGAGACCGGCGGCCGGCAAAAGATCATGCAGTACACCCGGTATGTCACACTGGGACTGTGCCTCTTTCAAGGCTACCTCCTGGCTCTGTCCATGCAGAGCCCCCAATCGAATCCATTTCTGCAGGGAATCGGCGCCTCAATTGCTAAACTCGGGCCGCTAGTTCCGTCTCCTGGTCTAGGATTTCAGATCGTCGCCGTGATCACGCTCAGCGCGGGGACCATGTTTTTGATGTGGATCGGCGACCAAATCACGGAGCGAGGTGTCGGCAACGGGACTTCGATGATCATCACGGTCGGCATCGTGGCCACTTTGCCGGGCGCTTTGGTCCAGGTCTGGAACACTTTCGTTCCTTCGACGGCCAACCAGAATCAGGTCAATCCGTTGGTGTTGGTCTTGATGATTGTGTTCCTGGTTTTTGTCATTGCGGGGGTGATCGCTTTGACGCAAGGACAACGTCGGATCAGTATTCAGTACGCCAAAAGAGTCGTCGGCCGCAAAGTTTATGGCGGCCAAACTCAATACCTTCCGTTGAAGGTGAACGCCGTCGGCGTCATGCCGATCATCTTTGCCCAAGCCATCCTGCTATTTCCTTCCACGATTTTAAGCATGGGCTTCCGGAACCAAGAATGGGCAGTTACTTTGGCTAACGCCTTAGCCTATGGTCCGTGGCACTATTTGATGACGGGCACTTTGATTTTCTTTTTCAGCTTTTTCTGGGTGGCCATCCAGTTCCAGCCAACCCAGATTGCCGATGATCTTAAGAAATACAATGGTTACATCCCGGGATATCGACCGGGTAAACCGACTGCCGATTTTCTTGAATTTACGTTATCGCGGCTAACATTTGCTGGCGCTGTCTTTTTGACCTTGATCGCGGTAATTCCGGAACTGTTGATCACCTTGGCAGGTGTACCTCGTCTTACAGCGCGTTTCTTTGGTGGAACCAGCTTGCTGATTATCGTTGGCGTGATCCTGGACACCATGCGGCAGATTGAAACCCATCTCTTGCAGAGACACTACGATGGGTTCCTACGTAAGGGGCGGATCCGGGGCCGGTTTGAACGAACGCCGATGAATCGAGGATCGGTAGTCAGGGAAGGGGCGCTTCTATGGATGTGTGTGGGAGCGGCTATTCTAGCGGTGGCGGGAGTCGCCATCTCGATCTTCGTTAGCCATTGATGTTGGGGTGAAAAGAAGACTCGTGCTCTTAGGTCCGCCAGCCTCCGGCAAAGGAACTCAAGCGGAGTTGATTCAAAACCGGTTCGGCATCCCGACCACTTCAACGGGGGCAATCCTCCGCAAACAAGCAAAAGCGAGGACGCAACTGGGACTCGAAGCAGAACAGATCATCTCCAAAGGGGGATTAGCTCCTGATGATCTGGTGATGCAGTTAGTGGAGGAGTGGCTCGAATCGCACCGGGAGGCTTTTTTGTTCGACGGCTTCCCGAGGACGGTAGCGCAGGCGGAGGCTTTTGATAGCATTCTGCACCGTTACGAAGTCAGTCTGGATCTGCCCATCGCCCTGGCTGTCTCCGTAGTGACGATCAAGACGAGGATGGTTCTGCGGTTGGTCTGCGCCAATTGCGGGAAAGTGGTCAGTATGGGCAGACACGTCCGATCCCCTCATGATCCTTGCCCAAATTGCGGCGGACCGTTAGAGAAGAGATCGGACGATAACAATGAAGCTTTGGAGCGAAGGTTGGAAGCGTATTGGGAAAAGACGGTCCCAGTATACAAGTATTATGGAAACCTTCTTGTCGAGATTGACGCTGGGCGCGAAGCTGAGGTTGTCTTCGCGGACATTGCGAGGCTGATAGCAGCATGATTCCAATAAAGACGCGGCAAGAAGTTGAGCAGATGCGGGCGGCCTGCCGCCTAGCCAGCCGGATCCTCGACGAGATATCGACAATGCTCTGTCCAGGTATGACCACCAAGGAGATCGATCTGGCAGCAGCACGGTTGATGGCGGATGCCGGTTGCCGCAGCGCCTTTCTGGGATACAAGAAGTTTCCCGGTAATATCTGTATATCGCTCAATGATGAGGTTGTTCATGGAATCGGTAGCCAACGCCGAATCCAGTACGGAGACCTGGTTAAGCTCGATATCGGCGTAATCCTAAACGGCTTTGTCGGCGATACTGCCGCCACCGTTCCGATCGGCGAAGTTTCGGAAGAAGTGCAGCGGCTGTTGGAGGTTACGGAAAACGCCCTCTATTCCGGTATCGAAAAGGCGCGAGAAGGCCGTCGTCTCAGTACGGTGTGCGCGGCCATTCAGGATGCGGTCGAACAAAACGGCTTCAGCGTAGTGAGAGAGTTTGTGGGACATGGAGTGGGGCGGCACCTGCACGAGGAACCTCAAATCCCAAATTACCGGACGGCGGGAGCGACCGCCAAACTTAAGGCCGGAATGACCCTAGCGATCGAGCCGATGGTCAACCTGGGGAAGGCGGGGGTCATGTTACTCCCGGACAATTGGACGGTGGTTACAGCTGATCACACGCCTTCTGCTCATTTCGAGCACACGATACTGGTCACAAAAGGCGAACCTGAGATCCTCACATGGCGCGAAAAGACGTCATCGAAGTTGAAGGCAGGGTAGTTGAACTTCTGCCCAATACGATGTTTCGGATCGAGCTTCCCAACGGGCACAGGCTTCTGGCGAATATTTCCGGAAAAATGCGCTTACACTTCATTCGGATCTTGCCAGGAGACAAAGTTATGGTAGAGGTGTCTCCCTACGACCTGACGAAAGGCCGAATAACCTTCCGGCAAAAGTAAGGTGGTTGGACGAAAACGGACGAAGCGAACGCTCCCGAAAGGGTATTTCGGTGGCGTTTTTTTGTCCTCTATTTGTTTTTAGAGGGTGAAACCCGAAAAGACTTAATGAAAGTTAGACCTTCAGTAAAGCGCCTGTGTGAAAGCTGCCGCGTGATTAAGCGAAAGAACGTTGTTCGCGTGGTTTGCAAGAACCCACGCCACAAGCAGCGCCAAGGCTAAATGCGCTCATTGATTTAGATAAGTTTATGCCACGTTTACTTGGAGTTGAAATTCCCGGAGAAAAGCGGATCGAAGCATCTTTGCCCTACATTTATGGGCTCGGGCCGAAGACGTCGAAAAGGATCCTTGAACAGGCCAATATCGACCCCAACACTCGGGCAAAGAATCTCACACCAGAGCAACTTGGCCAGATCGTGCACGTGATTAACGGGAGTGGGTTGTTGGTCGAAGGCGACCTCCGGCGCGATATCCAGTCAAATCTCAAGCGTCTCCAAGCGATCCGTTGCTATCGCGGCATCCGGCACATTCGAGGACTTCCGGTTCGCGGTCAGCGAACCTCAACCAACGCGCGTACGCGAAAAGGCCCGCGCAAAACGGTCGGTGTTCAGCGGAACAAAGACGCTAAGGCCGGTAAAGTTTAAATTGGACTTGTAAGATGGCTGACGACGAACAAAGCAAACCCGCGCCTGAAACGCCAGCAGAGCCAGTAGCACCTGCAGCATCGGCAACGACGCCCCCGGCACTAACGACTCCCCCGGCTGAGACGACGCCTCCGGCTGAGACGACTCCCCCTTCTGCAACGACGCCCCTGGCAGCAACGACGCCCCCGGCGGCCCCTGCAGCTCCCGCTGAACCCAAAGCTCCTAAGGCGGCAAAGCCTAAGGCTCCAAAGAAAGAAGGAGCGCCCGCCGGTGACGGGGCCAAGACGTCGCTTTCGCTCGATTCTGGCGACGCAGAGCGACCAAAGATCGTTAAGGCTAAGGGGAGCAAGAACGTTGGGTCAGGTGTTGCCCATGTTTTGGCCACTTTTAACAACACGATCGTTTCCATCACTGATTTGACCGGGAATGTGATCGGTTGGTCTAGCGCAGGTAAAGTCGGGTTTCGAGGGTCGCGAAAGAGCACTGCTTACGCAGCGCAGTTGGTGGCCCAAGACGCTTGCCGGCAAGCGATGGGACACGGATTGAAAGAAGTCGAAGTGCTGGTGAAAGGCCCGGGCGCAGGTCGCGAATCCGCGGTTAGAGCCATGCAGGCCATTGGTCTCGATATCTCGGTAATCCGAGATGTGACCCCGGTTCCTCACAATGGTTGCCGGCCACCGAAGCAACGTCGCGTTTGATAAGGAGTTAACGTGGGTAGATATACTGGTCCGAAAGCAAGAATTAGTCGTCGATACGGGGTCGCCCTTTTTGGCCCCAATAAAGCTCTAGAGCGGAAGAATTATCCTCCCGGGATGCATGGACCCAAGGGTTCCCGGCGAAAGCAATCCGATTACGCCATTGCTTTGGCGGAGAAGCAAAAATTGCGGTTTATGTACGGGCTGATGGAACGGCAGTTCCGCCGGTATTTCGAAAGCGCTCTCCGCAAA
>Ga0210406_10006112_pt1 | contig 12516 bp, 11 predicted proteins | sample IncBWC30MmetaG_FD_155454 | JGI IMG/M metagenome (GOLD analysis project Ga0210406, IMG submission 155454) | Forest soil microbial communities from Barre Woods Harvard Forest LTER site, Petersham, Massachusetts, United States - Inc-BW-C-30-M | ecosystem: Environmental > Terrestrial > Soil >...
AGCGATCCGCGCCGCGGAATGGTTTTGGTGACCGTGTTGTGGTCGATATCGCTGCTGTCGGCGCTGGCGATGGCCGCATCGGTCACCTTCCGCGGCTTTGCGGGGGTGATGGCGGTTGAGCGTGATCGCGTGCAGGGAGAGGCGCTTCTGACCGCCGGACTTGAGACGGCCGCCGGCATCGTAAACACCTCCAGCGGTTCGCCGCTCGCGGAGGTCGAGACGACGGTTACCCTCGGCACCGGTGCGGTGCGTGCGCGCCTCAGTGACGAGGGCGGCCGAATCGACATCGGCAAAGCACCGGTCGAGCTTCTCGCTTCGATGTTGCGTTCCGTTGGCGCTCCGGAAGCGGAGGCTGGCATTGTCGCCCAGCGCATCGTCGACCGACGCGGTCCCGGGAAGGCGGCAAGTCCGGATAACGCGGGCCGTCCATCCAGTGAAGCGCGCCAAATGTCTAGCACCGGTCGGCCCTTCACCGACATTGGGCAACTTCAGTCTATTCCGGGAATGGCGCCGGACTGGATCGTGGCGATTGCGCCGCTAACCACCGTGTTCGGGGAGCAAACCGTCAATCCGTTGACCGCGCCTCCGGCTGTCATCGCGGCGCTGCCCGGCGTCGACGCCCAGCGGGTTGCGGCGTTTCTCAGGGCTCGCCGCAGTTCTCCCTCGGATGCCGATCGGCTGGTGCCCATTCTCGGACCGGCGCAGCAATACCTTGCGGTCAAGCCGCAGCGCGTGGCGTCGGTCGAGCTGACGGCAGCGCTGGCGAGCGGCTATGCCGCCACGGCGCACGCGGTGATTGTCGTGTTGCCTCAGGATAGCCAACCGTACCGCGTACTGATTTGGACCCCGATGCCATATACCATAGGGGACCGTCCAATGGTGCAAAGGTAGTGTCATGCGGATAGCCGCGATCTTGAAACGATGGATCGAAACTCTGGCCACGGTGTTTGTGGCTTGGCACGATCGCCGGCGTGAACAACATGCTTTGACCGTCGCATTTGAAAATCAGCATCTCGTCGTAAGGGTGGCTCAATCCGGCCGGAACGTAACTCGTCCACACTTTCGAGCCGGGCAAAAAATATCGGCTGATCTCTTGGGCGCGACTCGCAACAGTTTTGTCATTTTAGAATTTCCTGCCGACAAGGTCGTGAGGCGAGACATCACCGTGCCGGCGGGCGCGCAGAAGTTTCTGTCGGGAGTCGTCCACAATCAGATCGAACGGCTGTCGCCTTGGCCACCCAGCAACGTGGTGTACGGCTTCAAAAGCGAAACGAGCGGGGAAAACGCTTCGGCAGTCGACGTGCGTATCCTGATGGCTTCGCGCACCAACATCGACGCATCTCGAAATCAGTTGGCCGCGCTCGGTGTTCAAGTGGATCGCATCGTGGCGAACAATTCGACCGCCGAGACTGCAGACAAGGCAGCAGGATCCGTGACCTTGTGGTCGCGATTGACAGACGCCTCGCGTGACCGACTTGAAAGGACAAGCCGTCTGATTGGTATGGGCATTGGTGTCACCGTCGCGGTGAGTATGTGCTTGAGCCTGTGGGGATTTATATCGACCGGCCTTGTTCGAGACGAGAGTGAAAGCGTCGCGGCACGCGCCAAGGCATTGCAGCGGCAAGTTCAAGACGGCCGGACGCCGTCTTTGGCGGCATCCAGTCCGCCGGCGGAACGAGCGTGGTTCTTGAAGGAAACCTCCGTTTCCAGCGTGATCCTTCTCGAGGCGTTGTCGCGCGCCCTGCCTGAGTCCGCGTATCTGACCGAAATTCGCCTGGAAAACGCGACCTTGCGCATGACCGGCCTTTCCGATGACGCCCCCGGATTGCTGGCGCCGCTTGAACAGTCCGGGCACCTGACAGCCGTGCATTTTTTTGCGCCAACGACGCGCGGGACGGACGGCAAGTCCTTCAGGTTTTCAATTGAGGCGCACGTGGAACCCCGCAGCAAGCTTGTGGAGGAGTGAGGCGTGCCGAGACTGGACCGCGAACAAGCAGTTTCCGTAGCGGTGTTGGCCTTGCTGTTGCTGGCATGCGTGTTCGCCGCAGGACTATCGGTTCACATGCGTTCCGATGCCGGTCGGGAGCTTGCCGAACGTCGTGAGTTGCTCTCGCGTCTGCAGACCAAAATGCGAGCGGATGCAGGTCGGTCGAGCATGGCAGCACCGCCGGCGGCTTTTCTGGACGCGCCGACCCAGGGCATCGCTAGCGCCAAACTGCAAGCCCATCTGGCGCAGCTCGCCGACCTTCAGCATGCCGGTCTGATGTCATCGGGCGGGGAAGCGGCCAAACGCGACGAGGCTCCTGAAACGATCAGGCTTCAGGCCACTCTCGATATGAACTTGAAGGCACTGCGGGGGATGCTCTATCAGCTTGAAAGCGGAACACCTTACGTATTCGTCGATGCGCTGACGGTACAGCCGGCCAGCGCGACGGCAGGTCGTGTCATCGAAGATCCGCAGCTGCGGGCCACGTTGAGTTTGCGCGCGTTTTGGCGGCGGGGAACCCCATGACGTATCTTCGCCTGACGCCCACTGCCGTTCTTCTGTTGTCTTGGACAACTGCGGCGCTCGGTGCCGACGCGCCCGCGCCGGCGCAAGGTGGTGTCACGCTTTCCAATCCGCTCGCAGCGCAATCAATGGAACGGCTGTCGGCGATCGTGGATCGTCCACTATTTTCTCCGAGTCGCCGCCGCGCGCCGACACCGCCGCTGGCTCAGGATCCTGAACCACGGGTGCCGCCCCCTCCGCCGCCAAGTCTGATTCTCTCCGGCGTCGTGATGGATGGGGAGAGTGCGCGTGTCGTCGTTCTGGTCGGAGCCGAGAAGAGGATACTGCGCGCGCGAATTGGCGATGAAATAGGCGGATGGACGGTAAGTCAGATCGAGGGACGCAAGCTGGTGTTGTCGCTCGACGGTCGATTCGCCACGTTCACGCTCTTCAATCGCGATGTCGACCAGCGGATTTTGGGTGACGGCACCGCGTCGAAAGCGGTGGAAGGATCGGCGAGTGCACCGCAACCTCTGCAACTCCAGCAACAAAATCCCCCACCTGCAAGTTCAGGAAATTGAATTAGAATTTCTTGGGATGTCCACAAATGCCTTCGGTTCGCCACTTATGGTGCAACTGTCGCCGCATAACCGTCACGTTATCCTGTGCACGCTCAAAAAAAAGAGCAGGGACCGCTGGATCCGCCTGTCAGTTTTAGCGCCGCAAATCACCTGCGGTGTTGATGTTGATGGGATGCCGCGGTGCGGGAGCACATGGTGATTTATACACGGGGCTTGAGTTTACTTCATATCTTACAGGCCTGCGCTGTGGTCTTGATGCTCGGCGCTTTGCTGGGCTGCGCCGGACCGAGTGCGAGTCGTATAGAAAGCGCTCCGTCGCGCGACGCCTTCGATGCCGTCCGCAACGCGGATTTCAGTGCGCGCTTCCCCACGACGGAGGGGCAGTCCCAGGGGAGCGGTCAATCCCCGACGCCTTTCCTGTTCCCCGGGGCCGACGTCGATCCGGAGCCGCGGCGCGATCAGGACCAGGGGATACGGAACGCGTCATTTCAGCAGGCCGCGTTTAAAGGCGACAACCTTCAGCAGGCTGCATCCCTCAAGGGCGATGGCGTGGAGATTAATTTCGACGGCGCCGACGTGCAGACCGTCGCCAAGTTCCTGCTCGGGGATATTCTTCAGCTCAATTTCGTGGTCGATCCGCGTGTGCAGGGGCATGTGACGCTGGCGTCAGCGGGTCCTATTCCCCGCAAGGACGTGCTGCCAGCCTTCGAAAGCGTCTTGCGCATGTCGAATGCCGCGATCGTGCGCACCGGAAATTTGGTGAAGATCGTGCCGCTTCCCGAAGCTAGCGCCAACGGCTCGGTGGTCGCTTCCCGACGCCAACGCCAACGGCTCGGTGGTCGCCGGAGCCGGTGAACCGGGTTTTGGCGTATCGCTGGTGCCGTTGCGATATACGTCCGCGGCGACGGTAGCGAAGACGGCGGAAAGCTTTTTCTCCCGGCCGGGTTCGATCCGCATCGTCCCGTCCCGCAATCTGCTGCTGGTTCAGGGTACGACGGCCGAGCGCCAGGCTGCTCTCGATATGGTCGCGACGTTCGACGTCGAATGGCTGCGCGATCAGTCGGTCGGTGTCTATCCGCTCAAGTCGACTTCGCCCGAGACGATGATCGGAGAGCTTGAGCGGATATTCGAGACCCGTGAGGATGGCTTGGGACAGGGAGTGATCCGGTTTCAGCCGATCTCGCGGATGAATGCGGTCATGGTCGTCACCAAGACGCCGAAATTGCTCGCCCAGACGACGGAATGGGTGCGTCGCCTCGATCGCTCCGATTCCACGGGCACAACGCTGCATACCTATCGCCTAAAAAACGGAAATGCGACGCAGGTTGCCAAAATCCTCAACGATATCTTCCTCCAGCGGTCCGGCTCGACTGCCGATACGCCCGCCAAACAGATCGCGCCGGGTGTTGACAGCGCGCAATCCCGATTGGACTCCCTGGGCAGTGGTACCGGCGGCGGAAGCGTGACGACGGCATCTGCCAGCGCCGGCAAGAACGGCGCCGGCAATCCGATAGCCGCCGCTTTTGGGTCCTTCTCGGATCGGAAGGGAACCGAGGCGGACGCGCCAGAAGGCGCTTCGCTGCAGTCCGGCGGCAATGCGTCGCGCAACATATTTCAGAACGTGCGGATTAGCGCCGACGCCGCCAACAACGCGATCGTGGTCTATTCCAATCAGGAGGAGTATCGGGTGGTTGAGCGCGCGCTGCGCGACCTCGACCGGCCGAAACTGCAAGTGGCGATTGACGCAACAGTGGCCGAAGTCACATTGACTGAGGATTTGCAGTACGGCGTCCAGTTTTTTCTCAACAGCAAGAACGTATCGGGTGGTGTTCTCGGCGCCGGCGCTGCGCAGGTCGGCGCCGGCGCTGCGCAGGCGACAGCGCAGACGACAGCGCAGGCGGCAGCGCTGGCGAGTGCGCAGTCGATAGCGCAGTCCGTCCTGCTGCAGAGCGTGGGGCCGGGTTTGAATTTGCTTCTGGGATCGCAAGCGGGGCCGCGTGCCATCCTCAACGCCTTGACCACCCTGACCGACGTCAAGGTGCTGTCGTCGCCCTCGCTGGTCGCGCTCGACAATCAGCCAGCTCTGCTTCAAGTCGGAAATGAAATTCCGATCACGACCAATTCGGCTACGGTTCTCGCAAACTCGGCCGCACCGATCGTCAACACGATTGAGATGCGTAATACCGGCGTCATTCTGAAAGTACTGCCGCACATCCACGCCAACGGTTCGATCCAGCTCGAGATCGACCAGGAAATTTCCAACGTCGTCAACCCCGATCAACAGACGCTGACTCCGACAATTTCCCAGCGCCGCGTCCACTCGGCCGTTTCGGTGGTAAGCGGACAGACTGTGCTGCTCGCAGGTCTCATCAGCGAAAGCGATCAGCAAACCCGTTCCGGAATACCCGGCATTCGCGACATCAAGTTCCTTGGCGACTTGCTTGGCAATACATCGAGCACCAAGTCCCGTTCGGAGATCATCATTTTCATCAAGACGCAATTGATCCGCAACAGCCAGGACGCTGGCGCTGTAACCGAGGAATTCCGCGAGAAGCTGCAGTCGATGCGCGGCGGGCGCTCGGTCATTAGTGGCACTGAAGTTCCGCCGGCGGCGGGTCCGACCGTTCTACCGCGAAAGTGAAATTAATGATTAGCGTCGATGCAGGAGAGCAGATCGAGCCGGGCGAAGATCTCCGTCCGAATTTGGCGATCTTGATCGGCGGGAGCATCGCGATCGGGCTTGTCTCGGTGCTATCGTTGCCGGGTCCAGTCGCCATCGCCTCGATTGTGCTCGGCGTTCTGATGGTGACGGGGGCGGATGTCGATGCGCGAACCTATCTTCTGCCGAATCTGATCACTTGGGGCGCGACCATCTGCGGCGTTGGTGCGGCGTGGTTCCTGGATGAACCGACCTCGTGGTTGGCAATCTCGGATGCAATTCTGCGTGCCCTGTGCGCGGCCGGCCTGCTGGCGCTGCTGCGCTGGATCTACGGTTGCATCAGGCATCGCGAGGGTCTTGGTTTGGGCGATGTGAAACTGGCGGCGGCAGTCGGCGCGTGGCTGCCGCTCGAGGTCATGCCGCTGTGTTTTGGCTTAGCGACGGGCGGAGCGTTGCTGACGATCCTGTGGAGACATCTGCGCGGTGACCGAATTGAGAGAACAATGAAGATACCATTCGGCACCTTTCTGTGTCCCGCTTTATGGTTTGCGTTCTATGCAAGTCGTCTGCCGACCGGATGATCGTCGCGACCCACAATCTCGATGATTTCACACTTTGGAACAACGACAGTCCAATAATTGTCGAAAAGGATTTATTCTCTGTGTCAGCGGCGCAAGGCCGCGCACCAGAACGGGGCGAAAGATGGGGACGGGGAATTCTGCGCGTGCAAACTCGCCCGCGAGTCTGGCTGCTATGCCGGTGTTGCGGGAACAGTTCTGGTTGCCGTGCAGGAATATACTCTTCTCCGATAAATCGAATGATGATGTGTTCGGCGAGATGGCATCGTGATGGAGTTCATTGGAAATAAGTCGAAGCCGATGCCAAGCCGTCAAACATCGGCTGCGGGTGGCGTTGCGGCCGCCGCAGCGCCACTGCGTTCCGTCGAGCAATTCCGTCAGCATTTGCTCAATCAGTTGTCGGACGCGGCTAAAACGAGAGTGCAGCTTCAAGGTTCCATTGATGGGGGTTCTGCAAGTCCGTTGCGAGTGCTGTGGGAGAAGTCTGACCTGCCTGCCGGCAAGCTTGCTGATGAAGTGGCTCGATTCTGGAATCTGCGGCGCTTCAATCTTCAGGATCTGATGAATGCTACCAGCGCCGTCGAGCACTTTTCCGCGCGATTTTTGCGCGAATCGTCGGTATTTCCGTTCCGCGCGGAGCAGGGTCGTTTTGGCTTGGCGGTATCGGATCCGACGGATGCCGCCGCGATCCGTGCGGTCGAAATCGTATGCGGGGGTGCAGTTGAAGTCGCCGTAGCATCGTTCGATGACATCTCGACCGTTCTGGAGCGGCAGCTCGATGAACGCAGCGCCAGCGCCGTGGACGTCGATGAACCGAAGCATCGGTCTCGCGATGATGATATCGATAGTCTGCGCGACCTGGCGAGCGGTGCGCCGGTCGTACGGGCTGTCAACGATTTGCTCGAGCGCGCAATGGAATTGCGGGCGAGCGATATCCACATTGAACCGTTCCGGACCGGTCTCGTGGTGCGGATGCGGGTCGACGGGATGCTCCGCGCGGTGCCCGCGCCAGCCAATGCACCACCGCAGGCCGTCATCTCGCGTATCAAGATTCTTGCCAGCCTAAACATCGCCGAACGCCGGCTGCCGCAGGATGGCGCGGCGCGGGCGCGGGTAGGGCGATCCGAGATCGATATTCGTATCGCTACCATGCCGACGCAGCACGGCGAAAGCGCCGTGATCCGCCTGTTGCCGCGAGATCGTGGTTTGCTGGAGCTGAGCAAGGTCGGTTTAGGCAGCCGAGATGAATCGTCCTTGCGTCGCCTTCTGGCTCTGCCGCATGGCTTGATCGTCATCACCGGGCCGACCGGAAGCGGCAAGACGACAACCCTGGCGACGATGCTGGGGATCCTGAACGAGCCAACACGGAAGATTCTGACGATTGAGGATCCGGTCGAATATGAGATACCCGGCGTCAACCAGTCGCAGGTCAAGCCGGCCATCGGTTTGACCTTCGCCACAGCGATGCGTGCTTTCGTTCGTCAGGACCCCGACGTCATCATGGTCGGCGAAATCCGCGACGCCGAGACGGCGAATATCGCCGTCCATGCGGCGTTGACCGGGCATCTGGTGCTGACAACGCTCCATACCGAAACCGCCGCTGCCGCCGTGCCGCGTCTCCTTGATCTCGGCGTTGAGGGCTTTCTCCTACAATCGACATTGCGGGCGGTCATTGCTCAGCGGCTGGTTCGGGTGTTGTGCGACGGCTGCAAACGCAGGCATGCGCTCACCGTAGGCGATCTTGCGGCCGATCCGCGTTATCGCGTTCTGGGTTTTGCAGCTGGAGAGACGGTGTATCAAGCGGACGGTTGCGAGCGCTGCAGCGGAACTGGCTATCGCGGGCGCGCCGGGGTCTTTGAATTGCTTGAAATGACGGACGACGTCAGGGCCTTCGTTGGCGCCAACGCCGATTCATTGGCGATCGACAGAGCCGCTATTCGTGCAGGTATGACCACCATGATCGACGATGCTGTCGCAAAATGCCGGGCTGGGATCACGACGGTATCGGAAGTGTTCCGGGTGACCTCGGTTCGGTAATCGTATGGACGGCAGTGGCAATGTGTCTGTCGACCACGTAGATCGACATCAAGCGATGCGGGAGAAAGAAATGGCGCGGCGTATGATAACCAGAGTTTTTCTCGACCATATGGATACCGCTCTATCGAAGATAAGAGCGGCTACGCAATTTCGGGCGTGGTGGCTCGCGGTTGGCAGCAACTGGAGTTGGTCGAGACGACGACCGATGCGCGTACATGGTGAAAGCGGGTTCACTCTGGTCGAGATGCTGGTCGTCATCACGATCATCGGCTTGGTGATGGGCCTGGTTGGTCCGCGCGTGCTGAATTATCTTGGAGAGGCCAAAGTCAAGGCGGCAAAGCTGCAGATCGAAAGCTTCGGCAGTGCACTTGACCTATTCTATCTCGATGTCGGCCGCTATCCGTCCGCCAGCGAAGGGCTCGCCGCTCTGGTAGAGCGACCGGCAAACGCCCCGGTCTGGAATGGGCCTTATCTAAAGAATGCTTCGGTGCCGGCTGACCCGTGGGGGCATGTCTACGTTTACCGAGTTCCCGGAGAGAGGGGCCCATATCAGATCGTGTCATTCGGATCGGATGGCGAGGAGGGCGGGACTGGTACCGCGGCCGACATCAGCAACGGAGAAATACTAGCCGCGGCTCGCTAGCGGTGTTTTTGCTTCGCAATCGAGGATTGCAACAGCTTGGGATTGATTCGGAGTAGTGCATGTTCTTTGTCTCTTCGCTTCGTAGCGCTAGACCTCGGCTCGCCAGGGCAATCGCCTCGACGATCGCGCTCTCGCCTTTGGTGCTGGCCTCGCCAGCCGTGCTCGCCGTCGAATTCGGGGGTGGATTCGGCGCCTCTGCGCCACCCACAGTGGCATTTTCGGCGAGCCCGACCAGCATAACCTCCGGCAAAATCGCGACGGTGACCTGGTCCTCGACCAACGCAGCCTTTTGCATGGCCGGGGGCGGCTGGACGGGGATGAAAGCGACCAGCGGCACTCTTGCGGTATCGCCGCCAAGCACCACGACCTACACGCTGACCTGCACCGGGGTTTCCCGTGCGACCGGCGCACCGCTCTACTCGGCAGTAGCCAGAACGACGGTGGCTGTGAATGCCGCCGCTCCGGTGGCGGTCAACGGCGCGTGCGGATCGGCGAACGGCAGGAGCGCATCGTCTGCACCTTCGACCAACCTTTGCTCAGCCGGCTCGTCGTCGTCCGTGGCAGGTTCGGGCCCGTGGACATGGAGCTGCGGCGGTTCTAACGGCGGCACCGGCGCGAGCTGCTCGGTGTCGTTGTTGTCGGCGTCAGGATCGGGGTCAGGATCTGGGTCGGGGTCGGGAACTGCGTCGGGATCTGGGACTGGGTCAGGATCTGGGTCGGGGTCGGGAACTGCGTCGGGATCTGGGACTGGGTCGGGATCTGGGTCGGCGTCCGGATCCCGTCCGGATCCGGGTCGACGTCTGGATCTGGGTCTGCGTCTGGATCTGGGTCTGCGTCTGGGTCGGGATCTACATCAACTCCAACACCGACTCCTGTTAGCGGAAACTGCGGCCTGCAGTTGGGCGGTGCAGCGACCTTCTGCGAAACCTTTGACAATAAGAATCCGGGAATCGCGAGCCGCAGCGGCGATCTCGACCCCAATGTCTGGGGAGTATCTCGAGCCATTGGCGACATTCTATGGGCGTCTTCGATCGGTGGCTGTAATGGCACGACTTCGGTTTCCCCGCCCAACGATATCTCTATCTGCAATGGTCAGTTGCGGGAAACGAGCAACGACAAGGGCGACGTAACGGTTCTTGCGATGTATCCGAAGCAGCCGTTTGACTTTGCGGGCCGCACCGGCACAGTTGCGTTTGATGTGTCCAATGACACAGAAGGCTCTCATTCCTTCTGGCCGGAATTATGGATCACTGATACGCCTGTGCCCACACCGTTCAGTCATTTTAATTCATGGGTCTCGTTCCCCGCGAATGGTTTCGGGATTCGATTCGCCGGTAACGGCGAGATTGGTCAGCAAGGCATCTGCTCTAACGGCAACAATTTGAATCAACGGCGCTTTACCGTCGATTCCGCAGTCGTTGTACGCAACTATGGGTTCGAGGATGTCTCTTCCGGTGGCTTTGGGTATGGCGTCGCCACAGGAATGAAGCTCACCATCTCCGATTGCGTGATTATGTCGCCGGGACCAAATGGACCCCTAAACCATATCGAAGTTAGAGTTACGCAAAATCTACTTGAAGTGTGGGCGGCAGACGCTGGTGTCCCGTCATCGCTACGCAAGATTGCTACCATCACCGGGCCAAACCTGAGCTTCTCCCGCGGACTCGTCTGGATCGAGGATGCACACTATAACGCGAGCAAAGGTGCCTGTGGTGGTCCTGAAGGCAGTGACCCGGCTAATGGGCCATGTCAGGACATCCACACTTTTACCTGGGACAATGTTGCGTTCGATGGGCCGTTCACCTATCGCGATTTCAGCTACGACGCGCTCGACAACAGCGATACTCCCGACAGCAGCGGCACAATGAGCATACACCAGAGCGCCAGCCCTGGTCAGTTCACCAGTTGGAATGTGCTTAACGTGCCAGCGAATCCGCAGGCGACGGCAGTCCGTGTCTTGTTCAATTGGAGAACCTACCAAAACAACAAGCCGAACAATCTTATCGTGAAGGTAAACGGCAACGCGCCACACACGATCCCATATCCGTATCCTGCCAACGACATTCCTTTCAGCGTCGGATCGTGGCGCACCTACCCGCTCACCATTCCGCTCACCGAACTCGTGGCAGGCACCAACGTCGTACAAATCGGCAGCGACGTTACAAACGACAACACCCTTATCGCAAACGTCAATATCGTGCTCGTGGATGTTCCCGGCGGTGTGCCCGTTTTGCCCGGATCAAATAATGCATATCCCGCTGGTGGCGGCTCGGTTGGCGGAAACTCGGGCCGCGCCACCGCGCCACCCACGGTGGCATTTTCGGCGAGCCCGACCAGCATAACCTCCGGTCAAAGCTCGACGGTGACCTGGTCGTCGACCAATGCGACATCCTGCACCGCCTCGGGCGGCTGGACTGGGACGGAAGCGACCAGCGGCACTCTTGCGGTATCGCCGACAAGCACCACGACCTACACGCTGACCTGCACCGGGGCCGGAGGTACGTCGTCAGTAGCCAGTACGACGGTGGCTGTGAATGCCGCCGCGGGGTCTGGGTCTGGGTCTGGAACTGCTTCGGGATCTGGGACGGCGTCTGGGTCCGGGACGGCGTCTGGGTCTGGGACGGTGTCTGGGTCTGCTTGGATCAATGTCACCGGCAACCTCGCTGGTATGGCATCTGAGTGCGGACAAACACCACTTATCTCTGCAGTACCGAATTCAAGTGTAGTCATCGGCGGCGTCGCTCAGCATGGCCTCTGGCAATCCACGGTTGATGGCTCATGGTCACAGCTTGGCACCGGTGCAGGCTCCGATGTCATCACCAATCGCCCTCTGTGGATCACGTATGACCCGAACAACTCCAATAATTTCTGGGAAGCGGGCATCTACAACAGCAGTGGTGCATACAAGACGACCAATGGGGGAAACACCTTCCAACACCTTGGTTCTGTTACGCATGATGATTTCATCAGCGTCGATTACACTGATCCAAATCGCCAGACCATCCTCGTTGGCGGTCATGAACAATCACGAGCAGTATGGAAATCAACTGACGGCGGCAACACGTGGACTAATGTCGGCTTGAACCTTCCTTCCGGTACTGGCTTCTCTTCAGATCCGCTCGTTATTAATTCGCAGACGTTCGTTGTGAACTCTAATCAGAGCTGGGCAGGTGGCACACCAGGCATCTATCGCACCACCAACGCCGGCGCGACTTGGACTCTCGTATCAAATGTGAACCCTGTCTATGGACCACTCCTCACTTCAAATGGCACCATCTACTGGGCTACCGCTGGCGGTACACTCGCCAAGTCTACTGACTCTGGTGTCACATGGACATCAGTTGGTAGCGGCTTGCAAGGTGTACGACCAATTCAGTTGCCCGATGGTCGCATCGTCGCCGTTGGTGGCTCGACACTCGTGATCTCTTCTGATGGGGGAGCTACATGGTCAGCGCTTGGTCCTGCACTCCCGTACAATCCTGTATCGCTCACGTACTCATCGGCGCGCCAGGGCTTCTACATCTCGCACT
>Ga0210406_10006113_pt1 | contig 12515 bp, 12 predicted proteins | sample IncBWC30MmetaG_FD_155454 | JGI IMG/M metagenome (GOLD analysis project Ga0210406, IMG submission 155454) | Forest soil microbial communities from Barre Woods Harvard Forest LTER site, Petersham, Massachusetts, United States - Inc-BW-C-30-M | ecosystem: Environmental > Terrestrial > Soil >...
CCCCCACGCCCGCTGTTCCCTCTCGTTCTCTAGTTTCTCGCCTTTCCCTCTTAACTCTTCTCAGCGCCCTCTGCGTTCTCAGCGAACTCTGCGTTAATTCTTCTTCTTACTCTTCACCGCCGGCAAATGCCGCGAACTCGCAAACTTCTTCCCCTGCTTCTCCAATTCCTTCTTTTGCTTCCTCATCGCCGAAGTCATCATTGAAAAACCCTTCTCCGCCCCCGGCCCTTCAACTCCTGCCAGTTCCCACAACTTCGCCACATTCTTCCGGTCATCCCCCGGATCATCAATCGGCGTCTCCAGCAAAAACGCCCGCCCCGCCAACCCCAGCGGCGCCGCGCTTCCCAAGCGTGCCGTCCGCAGAATCCGCTCGAATGCCTCCGCCCCAATCTTTCCGTGCCCGATATGCTCGTGCCGGTCCACGCGCCCGCCCAGCGGAATCTTCGAATCGTTCACATGAAACACCGGCACATTTTCGAGTCCAATAATCCGGTCAATCGTCTCGATCGCTCGCTCAAGTCCGATTTCACTCTTGATGTCATACCCCGCCGCAAACAAATGAGCCGTATCCAGGCACACCGCCGCCTTGATTTCCCGCAGCCCGCGCACAATCGCCGCCACTTCTTCCAGCCGCGAACCCACAGCAGTCCCCATCCCCGCGGTGTTCTCAATCAGAATCCGCATCTTCTCCTGCGGCACGCGCCGCGCCGCCTGCTTCACGCTCTCGATAATCGTTGCAATCGCCTGCTCCGTCGACGATTCCCCGCGCGACCCCGGATGCACCACCACAAAGTCCGCGCCCAGTTCCCGCCCGCGCACCAACTCCTCATGAAACGCCTGGATCGACCGCGTCCGCAGCATCGGCTGCGATGCGGCCAGATTGATCAGATAATTCGCATGAATCACCAGCGGCCCCAGGCCCAACTCCTCCCGCCGCGCCCGAAACGCCGCCACATCAGAAGCCGGTATCCGCACATTCGCCGTCTGCCACATCCGCGGGCTGGCCGAAAAAATCTGTAGCGCGTTCGCCCCCAGCTTCTTCGCCGATTCCAGCGCGTTCAGATAGCTCCCCGAAATCGACGTGTGAATGCCGATCCGCAGGCTCCCATCCATCCACGCCGGCGGCCCCGGCTCAACCACCGGTTGCGGGATATACTCGTCGTCCGCCTCAAACTTCGTATTCTCAATTAATGGATATTCAGCCATCCCAGCCACAACTTTCTCCCTAAGTTTAAACCTCCATTCTACCACACCGGACAAATCAGCCTCGCCGCCATGGCCAAGCTTAGGAATGGTGCGAAGGGGTCCCCAAAAGCCTCAGGCTTGCGCCACACAGCCCGCTTGCGTCATCCTAGTCTTCCAGTTCATCCCAGTGCTGTCGCCGAGTGCTTTCGGAGCGCCCATCATGCCCGCTGCTCCTCAACCGACTGCAAATGTCCACCAGGTCGTACCTTTCTTCCGCGTCTCCGACATGCAACGCTCGATCCGGTTCTACCGCGACGCCCTCGGCTTCTCGATGAAGCATCAATGGGTGGTCGATGGAAAACTTCGCTGGTGTTGGCTGACGCTTGGCGGAGCTTCCTTGATGCTCCAGGAATTCGCCAAGCAGGGGCAGGGCTCGCTGCCGCCCGACCAAAAAGTCGGTCTGGGAGTATCCCTCAGTTTTCAATGTCAAGACGCTCTCGCGATCTACCGCGAAGTTACCTCTCGGGGTGTTGAAGCCGAGGAGCCGTTCGTCGGCAACTCCATGTGGGTCACGATGCTCTCTGACCCCGACGGCTACCGTTTGGAGTTCCAGAGCCCGACGGACGTCCCGGAGGAGACTAAACTCTCCGAGCTAAAATCCTAAGTCCCCACACAACATCTTTCAGTCGGGCGGTGACTTCCTCTCTTCTCTGCGCCCCTCAGCGTTCTCAGCGCCTCTGCATTATCTTTCTTCTTCATCTTTTCTTTGTAATTTAGTTTCCTCGTTCGAATTCTTCTATCCAAGATACTTCGCCAGCGGCTCCCAGTAGTTGATCCTCCATCCCTCCGCCAGATGCTCCGCCTGCCCCTTCGGGAACCCGGTGTGATCAAACTTGATCTTCGTCTCCGCCCCCTGCTCCACCAGCACAAACTTCGCGATCGAATACGATCCCGGATCCCAGCTACCCGCCCGCCACACCTGCACGATCCGCTCGTTCGGCACCAACTCGATCTGCCGCCCGGTCACATATCCGCCGAACGCAGAAAACGCCCCGCCCGCTTCCCGGCTGATCGTCACCGACGCGGCCCCCGTTTTCATTCCGCCCGACTGCATCGCCGCGCTCAGCTGCACCACCTTGCCGAACTGATTCGCATCCGTAAGCGCCTCATACACCCGCTTCCGGCTCGCCTTGAACATCGGCTCCTGATGAATCGCATCCTCCGTGTGAGTAATCCCCTCTTCAACCACCGCCGCCCACGCCCTGCATGACCCGATTGCAAGAGATCCCAGTGCCACCGCGCCTCCAGAGATAATTTGACGCCGCGTGGTTAACCCAGCCAAGCTCACCGGCACACTCAGCATCTTTTTGTTGCTCATCATTCCCTCCGAAATTCGTCTTGGTCTCATGCTCGACCGATGCCTCATACAATCACCGCACCAAAATATGATCAAGATAATATTCTTCTGGGCAGCGCTCACGGCTCGCGCCATACTTTCCCTGTTCCCCTCCAGGAGGCCCCATGCCCTACCCAACAGGTCATCGCGCAGCGGTCAAGAAAAACATCGTTGACAGCGCGCGCAGACTCTTCAACCGCCACGGCTTCGAAAACGTCTCCATCGGACAGATCATGGCGGGCGCCGGCCTGACCCACGGCGGCTTCTACAGCTATTTCAAGGGTAAAAGCGATCTATACGCCGAGGTGCTAGGCTGCTTCTTCACCGACCCGCACTGGAAGAACTGCTGGAAGGGTGTACACGTGGATCTCTCTTCTTCCGATGTCGGCCCGCAAATCATTCGCGCCTATCTCTCCCGCCAGCACCTGGAAGATGTGGAAAATTCATGTCCGATGACCGCTCTGCCCACCGACGTCGCCCGCAGCGGCCCCCACGCCCGTCAAGCCTTCGAGCAAGTATTCAAAGCCATGGTCAGCGTCCTAGAACGGAGCCTCATCCATAACGGCCAACCGCGGCACATCACCGCCCAAGCCATGGCCGCCCTCTGTGTAGGAGGCATGGTGGTAGCCCGCGCCGTAGCCGACCGCCGCCTCGCCGACAATCTGCGCGACGCCTGCATGACCGTAGCCCTCCAACTCGGCGGCTGGCCCAACAAGAAGCGCGCGCTCAACGGTCCGGCGAAGAAATCGCCGCGCGCCCGCTCCGCCGCGCACTAGTCACCAGTCACTCCCTCAATTCCTCCACGCCATCCCGTCCGGATCTTTCCCGATCGTAAACGTCGTCGTCACTTCGAGCGTCTTCAAGTCCACCACTGCCACCTTGTTGTCTCCGCTCACAGCCACAAACGCCCTTGCCCCATCCGGCTGCATCAATATCCCTTCCGTGCTCTTTCCCAGATTCAGCCGCTTCACTTCCTTCCTCGAAGCCGCATCCACCACCACCAGCTCCCCGCTGCCCAAATCCGAAATCAGCACCAGCTTCCCGTCCGGCGTAAATTTCAACCGGTTCGAGTGTTTCGTCTTCACATCCACCGTCGCTATAACCTTCTTCGACTTCACATCAATAATCGACACCGTCCCATCCCCGGAATTCGCCACCCACACTTCCTTCTCGTCCGGTGAAATATCAATCCCCTCCGGACCCTTCCCCACCTTCACATTCGTTCCCGTCCAATCGGTGATCGATTTCTTCATCTCTTCCACCGACACGGTGTTCGACTCAACGTTGCTCACGCACATCGTCCGCCCGTCCTTCGTCAACACCAGCATATGCGGCCGCTTCTGCCCCAGCACCAGGTGCAGGTCAATATTGTTGGCCACAAAATCAAACACTCCGATCGATTTGTCCCCCTCCACGGTGAAATAAGCCTTGTCTCCCAGAATCGCGATCCCGTGCGGCCCCACCAACCCCGGAAACGTCACCTTCCCCACCTCACTCCGTGACGCCAGATCAATCTCCGACATCGTCGTCCCCGCGTGGTCGTTGCCATAATTCGTAACAATCGCAATCTTCCCGTCCGCGCTCGCCGCCACCTCATGCGGATGCGCTCCGGTATCCACCTTTCCCACCACCTTCAGCGTCGCCGGATCCACGATCGCCAGGAAACTCTCCTCCTTACTCAACACCAGCAGCGCCGGACTCGGTGTCTTCCCCTGTCCCCAAGCCCCCGCGCAAAAACTCACCATCGCCACTGCCATCACCACACTCCGATTCACATCCACAATTCGCCTCCCCCCGATTTTCAATTTTTCCTCACCGCAACACGCTCAGCATTCTATCGCAACCCATCGATAAGCCTGAGCGCGAATCTCCCGTGGCACAGCGATTCCTCGCTGTGCTCTTGGGTTCTTCTCTGACGACACTAAACAAATGAACTTGAGGGTGCCCCACCCTTCGCGCCTTTTGCGAAGGGTGGGCTCTTACGATCGGACACCTCGCCGCTCTTCTCTGCGCCGAAATCTCTTCTCACTCCCCCAAAAGAAAACGCGCTGCAAACCGCAGCGCGTTTCTCCCCAATTAGCGCCATCTATGTTCAGAACCGGATGAACGGCCCAAACGCCATTCGCAAATTGTGATGCGCCCCATTGGCGAAATACATCTCGTCGCCCGCCTCCAACCGCAGTCCGACCGGCCCCAGATGCCCTTCCAATCCGCCGCCTGGATAAAACGCTCCATTCACATTGCTCGCGCGCAGATTCGCAATCTGGCTGGAAACGCAACTGAACGAAGTCGGGCACGAGTTCACAAAAAACTTGTCGAACCCGCCCTTCACCACCACAAACGGCCGGATCCTCCCGTGTCCCAATTCGACCTTCGGACCGAACAATCCGTGCAGCACATGAATGTTCGAGTTCTGAATCACAATCGTTCCACCAGGGCCGGTCGTCTGCTCGCCGAACCCCTTGTCAAAGTCATACGCCAGTTCCGCCTCCAGCTTCACGTGTGGAAACACGCCATATCCCGCGCGCGCTCCAATCCCCAGATAATTGTTGTCCGTCTGCGACATCCGGAAATAATCCGCGAACACTCCGGCCTCTATGTGATCCCCCTGCGCCCGCACCCCCGGCACAAACAGCACACCAAGGCACAGCATCAGCAGCATGCGTTTCATGCGTCTCTCCTCCGTGCAGATTTTCAGCAATCGAAAGCAGCGGCTGGACGTTCCACTTCATCCTCAACTGGGTGAGGTTCTGCTTTCCCTAAGATGGATGCCCCCACACTTCTCCGGGGTTGCCGCCCTACAAGGCCTCCGGGTGCCCCATACGCTCGCCTTGGCGAAGCCGAAGGGCCGGTGTTGCGTGAGGGTCTTGTCTGTCTCTTCTCAGCGAACTCAGCGTCCTCAGCGCACTCTGCGTTAATTCCCTCTTTTCTATTTTCGATTTTCTAGTTTCTATGCTCTACTCCACCCCATTTGCCCCTCCACATTTCCCTTTAGTACACTGATTAGCCGCGCTCCCAAAGGAACTCACTCATGCTGGTAGTCATGCAATCCAACGCAACGGATGAACAAGTCCGCTCCGTCTGCGGCAAAATCGAATCCCTCGGCCTGAAAGCCCATCCCATCCCCGGCGCAGGCCGCACCGCCATCGGCATCACCGGCAACAACGGCGCCGTTGACCTCGGCATTCTCGAATCCATGCCCGGCGTAGTCGAATGCATCCCCGTCACCAAGCCCTACAAACTCGTCTCTCTCGACGTCAAATCCGATCCCACCATCGTTCGCATCCCCACTCCCATGGGCGACGTCCTCGTCGGCGGACCGCATCTCGCCATGACCGCCGGCCCCTGCGCCGTCGAAACCGAAGAGCAGTGCCTCGCCATCGCCGAACAGCTCAAACCCACCGGCGTGCGCCTCTTCCGCGGCGGCGCCTACAAGCCACGCACCTCGCCTTACAGCTTTCAGGGACTCGGCCTCCCTGGCCTGAAAATTCTCGCGCAGGTCCGCAAACACTACGGCTTCGGCATCGTCACAGAAGCCATCGACAACGAGTCTCTCGATTTAGTGGAAGAATGGGCCGACGTCATCCAGATCGGCGCCCGCAACATGCAGAATTTCTCGTTACTCAAGCGCGCCGGCCGCGCCAAAAAACCCGTGCTCCTCAAGCGCGGCATGTCGGCCACGCTCGATGAATTCCTGATGGCCGCCGAATATGTGATGAGCGAAGGCAACTACAACGTGATGCTCTGCGAACGCGGCGTCCGCACCTTCTCCGATTTTTCCCGCAACACGCTCGACCTCGCCGTCGTGCCCGCCGTAAAAAAGCGCAGCCACCTGCCCATCCTCGTCGATCCCAGCCACGGCACCGGCAAGCGCCACAAAGTTCTGCCGCTCTCCCGAGCCGCCGTAGCCGTCGGCTGTGACGGTCTCCTCGTCGAAGTCCATCACCAGCCCGAAAAAGCCCTCTCCGACGGCATGCAATCCATCCTCCCCTCCGAATTCGCCGAACTCCAATCCGAAGTCCGCCAAATCGCCGCCGTCCTCCACCGCCACGTCAACTGATTCAAATATTGTGGCACAGGCACTCCTGCCTGTGCTCTTCGATCGCTCGAACGCCAGCTCTCCGCACTCTCTGTGGTCCTCCTATAACTCTGTGGTGAAATCTTTCAGAAGGTTTTGGCGCCAAGTGGTGTCGAACCTTGAACTGGAGTGGTGTTATACTGCGGCAACAGCCCCTCAAGAATTTGAGATCAGATCCAATGAGGTGAGGAATGTCTCCAAAGTTAAAGTTTAAGCTCGCCAAACTCTTGCTCACGAGCCTTTGTTTTTTCGGTGTGGCCGGACAGGCGTCTTCGCAAAGCAACAAGGTCATGGGAGAAGTGCACTTTGAGGGCGCCTCGAAAGTGGAAAGAGATTCGGGTGTCTGGATCGATGGCGAATATGTTGGCTTTCTAAAAGAATTAAAGGGAAACAAAAAGGTGCTCTTGCTGCCCGGCGAGCACCAACTGGAAGTGCGCCAGTCCGGATACGAATCTTTTACGCGCAAAATTGTGGTTGAGCCAAACCAGGTTCAAACCGTGCAGGTGGCCATGCACCTCTTGCCCGGAGCACGCACACCCGACGTCACGTCTATGCTAAAGATCACCGTCCAGCCTGGACGCGCGGCTGTTTTTCTTGATGGCCAATATGTCGGACATGCCAGCGAGTTGGGAGGCTCGGTTCATGCCCTGTTGATCAGTCCGGGAAAACATCGCGTCAAGATCGAACTGCCGGGCTACCGGACCTTTGAAACGGAAGTCAACCTGCTCCAGGGACAAAAGTCGGAAGTGAAGACCGAACTGGTGAAGGGCAGCATCGAACAAGCCGGTCCGGACGTCAAGCCGCCTCAGTAGCCGCCGGGTGTCGCCCCTTCAGTCCTGAGCGAAGCGCGTTTAATGCGTCCCGCGTCCTTCACCGGGGCCGAAGGGCCTGCGCCTTTCACGTTGCTGGGTTTCTCTTCTCTGTGAACTCTGTGGCTCCTCTGTGCCCTCTGTGTTAAATCCGACTCTTTCGCGTGCAAGTTGCAACCCATCGGCCGCAGGCGCTCACTTCGATATGTGGTTCCTTCTTCCCATTTTCTATTTTCCAATTTCCATTTTCTGACCACACCACTATTCACCAGCTTGCCCTGAGCAGAGCCGAAGGGTCACCTTCCCGCCTCCTGCTATCTGCTCGCTGCTATCTGTTATCCTGTTTCAAACCACCAGCCGTGAACTGTAAACTCTAAACTCCTTCATGCCCCACTCCAAAAACTTCCGCGTCTACTTCCTGCTCGCCCTCCTCCTCATTCTCGCCATCGTCATTCTTCTCCGCGAGCATCGCCCCTCTGTCCTCCGCCCCGATCTTCACCTCAACGCCTACATCTCCACCTCCGACGGCTCCCTCACCGTCGTCGACCTCGCCTCGCTCCGCGTCATCAACAAAATTCCCGTCGGCCCGGCCATCTCCGATCTTCGCGAACACGCCAAGCGCCCCGAAATCTGGGGCGTCAGCAGCGCCGGCGGCTACGTCTTCGTCCTCAACACGCGCACCTCGCAAATCATCACCAAAATCGCCGTCGGTCCCGCGCCGCTCTCGCTCGACTTCTCCGCCACCGGCGACCGCGTTTACACCACCTCTGCCGCCTCCGACCAACTCCTCGCCATCGACACCGCCTCGCGCTCCATCCTCGGCCGCGCCCGCACCGCCTCCGAGCCCGTGCAAGCCCGCATCACGCCCGACCAGAAATCCATCCTCGTCGTCAACCGCCGCTCGTCTTCCTTAACGATTCACGACGCCGCCACCCTCCAGCTCCGCGCCTCCATCGACGTCATCCCCCAGCCCGACGAAGTCGCCATCGTCCCCGACAGCACCATCGCTTTCGTCATGAGCCGCTCGCAGAATCGCCTCTCCGTCGTCGACCTCCGCCGAGCCGTTCTGCTCGCCAATCTCGAACTCGCCGGCCGTCCCACGCAAATGCTTTTGAAACCCGACGGTGGCGAACTCTACGTCATCTCTCCCGAAGCCCACGTCCTTGAAGCCATCAACACCTGGACCCACGAAGTCGGCGACACCATGCTGCTCGGCTCCGCCCCCGCCAGTGCCATCCTCACCGAAGACGCCGGCGAAATGTACGTCGCCGATCGCGCCGCTGGCCGCGTCTTTCCCGTGGACATCTTCAATCGCCGCATTGGCAAGCCCATCAACGCCGGCGCCGCCCCCAACGCCATGCGCTTCGACCTCCCGCAATCCGTCGCCAAGCCCACCATGCTCCTCGTCGTCAACGAATCCTCCGGCGACCTCGCCGTCCTCCGCCTCCGCACCGACTCCCTAATCACCCTAATCCCCGTAGGCAACACCCCCCAACGCGTAGCCGTAAAACTCTTCTAACTTCCCTGTAGTACAGCCATTCCTGGCTGCGCTCTTCGATCTCTCTAACGCCGCCCAACAACTGATCTTGAGGGTGCCCCACTCTTTGCGCCGTTTGCAAAGGGTGGGCTCTTACGATCGAGCGCCTCATACCTCTTCTCCGTTCTTCTCTGCGCCCTTCTTCTCGGCACATGCCAAGCAATTCAACAAATCAACAGAAGTTTTTCACATAGTTGTGTCCTAAAATGTTTCTAGTCTTAGGGGGCTTGCTACGTGGGCATATTTTATTTAGGACTGGCGCTCCTAGCGGTGGGCAGTGGCATGGATACGATCTTTCGTCTTCGCATGGGCCGTCTGGGGCACAACTGGGTATTCCTTCGCGGCGGCACATTTAATTACAAGGAATACCACCAAGTGCGGAGCGCGAACGGTTGGCCAGCCTGGCCGGTGTACGTAATGTGGGCTCTTTATACTTGCGGAATCACTTTGCTGATAGCGGGATTCTTCATCGCGTTCGGCACTCATCCCCCGGGCCGCTAGTTGTAGCGGCAGCCTTCTGAGGCGGGCGCCTTTGTTCTCCCGGACTCCGCGCCGACTTCTTTTCGCCTCCGATGACGCCGCCAACGCAGCGCCGCGATCTTTCCGACCGCGTTCTTCTTAACTCTGCGCCCTCTGCGCTTCCTCGCCCCTCTCTGTTTTAAATCGTTTCTGATCCCAAATTCTGACGCCTCCTCGAACCGAATCCTCGAACGCCTAGTAACTTTCGGGTGCATCCCCTGCCACGAATCGTTTGTCAGCCAGCAGCGCAGGCGCAATACTCAGGTACGGAAATTCCCTCGCGGTTTATTCAATTGCAAGGCAAGCAGCTTGACGCGCCGGAAAGGCGCGGGATCTTCTTGATGGGAGAGTGCGCATGAGCGACCAGTCGAAAACCGGGCCCAAGTTGCACAAAAAAACCCGCGCCGCATCCAACCGCCGGCGCTTCCTGCAAGACACCGCGGCGGCCGCCGTAGTGGCGGGCGTTGCTCCGCATCTGCTGTTCGGCAAATCCGCGCGAGCCGCAGGCCGCACGCTCAAGATCGGTTTCATCGGCCCGCGCACCGGCGCGCTCGCCCGCTTCGGCGAAAGTAACGACTTCGTCCTCGCGGGAATCCGCAAAGCCATTGCGAACGGCATACTAATCAACGGCGCGAGCTATCCCGTCGAGATCCTCGAAAAAGACAGCCAGTCCGACCAAAAGCACGCCGCCGAAATCGCAGCGGATCTAATTAAAACCGACCACGTGGACCTAATGGTCGCCTCCAGCACCGGCGCCACCGTCAATCCCGTTAGCAATCAATGCGAGCAGAACGGCGTTCCCTGCATCACCACCGACGCGCCCTGGCAATCCTGGTTCTTTGGCCGCGGCGGCAAACCCGAAAAGGGCTTCGACTGGACCTATCATTTTTTTTGGGGACTCGAAGATCTCATCGCCGTCTTCACCGCCATGTGGGGTTCCATCCCCACCAACAAAATCGTCGGCGCACTCTGGCCCAGCGATCCCGAGGGCATCGCCTACTCCGACGCCAAGTTCGGCTTTCCCCCGGCGCTGCAGGCGAAAGGTTTCAAGCTCGTCGATCCCGGCCGCTTCGAAGCTTCCGCCGCCGATTATTCCGCGCACATCGCCGCGTTCAAAAAAGCCAACGTCGAAATTCTCTCCGGCGTGCTTCCTCCGCCGGCGTTCGCCACATTCTGGAAGCAGGCGGCCGAGCAGGGCTTCAAGCCGAAAATCGCCAGCGTCGCCAAAGGAATTCTCTTCCCCACCGCCGTCGAAGCATTGGGCGATCGCGGCACAGGCTTGAGCACGGAAGTCTGGTGGTCGCCAAGTTTTCCATTCAGCTCCGGCCTCACCGGAAAAAATTCCGCCGAACTCTGCGCCGCCTACGAAGACGAAACCAAAAAGCAGTGGACCCAGCCGCTCGGCTACCTCCACGCCCTCTTCGAAGTTGCGCTCGACGTCCTCAAGCGCACAAAAGATGTCAACTCCCCCGCCGCCATTCGCGATTCCGTCCTCGCCACCAACTACAACTCCATCGTCGGTCCCATCGCCTGGCACGGCCAACCCGTCAAAAACGTAACCAAAACCCCGCTCGTCGGCGGCCAGTGGATTCCCGGCTCCCAATTCAAAGGCAGCGGCGGCCTGCATTTCAAAAACGATCTCGTAATCGTCAGCAACGAACACGACCCAACCATAGGCCTCCAACGCAAACTGGAACCCCTGTCCTAAGTAGCGGCCGCCTTCAGAGCTTGCCCTGACAAAGGAAGGGTGGCCACGTTTTGCATTTCTTCCCGTCGTAGGGCCCGTCCTTCCGCTTGCCCTGACAACGGAAGGGAGGCGGGCGGCTCTCGCTTTTCTATTTTCCATTTTCTATTTTCCCCATTCCATCTTCTCCGCTCTTCCTCTGCGCCCTCTGCGTCTCTGCGTTATCTTTTTCTTGAGGTTTTGTTCCCCGCCAGTCCTATTTACTTCCTCCACCCGCTTCGCTAGCCTGTCTCCTCCGGCGCACTCCTCCCCAGCCTGGTGCAACCGTCCGGCAAGGAGCCAACCATGTCCACGCGTGCCGTCCGCAAGACCAATCACTCGTCTGGAAAATCGCAAACGAAATCGCCAATCCGCATTGTTCCGCTTCATCCGCACGTTCGCGATGCCGCCGCCCCCGCGCCTCACCTCACCTATCGCAACGGCCCTCTCCTCACCAACGTCGAAGTCTTCACCCTCTTCTGGGGCGCCGCCTGGCAAGATGCCGCCAACACGCAGCTCAGCCAGCAGATGAACTCCTTCTTCGATTTCGTCCTCACCAGCCCGCTTCTCGACCAACTCGCTGAGTACAGCGTCCCCGGAAAATCCATCGGCCACGGCAAGCGCATCGGCACCAAAATTCTCTCGACTTCGGAGCCCGGCAAGTCCGTCCAGGATTCCGCCATTCAATCCCTGCTCAAAACCGAACTCGCAAACGGCACGATTCCTCCCGCCAACGCCAACTCGCTCTACTTCGTCTTTCTCCCGCCCGGAACCCAGGTGAAACTAGGCGGCTCTGCAAGTTGCAAGGATTTCTGCGGCTATCACGACGCCACGCCCGACGGCGTCTTCTACGCCGCCATGCCCTTCCCGGGCTGCTCCGGCTGCATCGGCGGCCTCACTCTCTTCCCCGCGCTCACCTCCACCTCTTCGCACGAACTCTGCGAAGCCATCACCGACCCCATTCCCGGTCAGGGCTGGTACGACGACAGCAACGGCGAAATCGGCGACATCTGCGCCTGGAAAACCAAACAGCTCGGCGCCTACACCGTCCAGCTCGAATGGTCCAACACCGCCGGCAACTGCATCTAGCTCGACCGGCTTAGGTGGCACAGCCATTCCTGGCTGTGCTCTTGGGTCCTTCCGGATCTTATAGGGCCCGCCGACCGTGGCGGGCCGCTCCCCTTTTTGAGTGCGAATGCGAAGCCTGCCCGCCGCAAGCAGGCTTGCGCTTTTTGCGGCCTAACCCAGCCGCCCAACCTTCCTTAGTC
>Ga0210406_10006114_pt1 | contig 12515 bp, 8 predicted proteins | sample IncBWC30MmetaG_FD_155454 | JGI IMG/M metagenome (GOLD analysis project Ga0210406, IMG submission 155454) | Forest soil microbial communities from Barre Woods Harvard Forest LTER site, Petersham, Massachusetts, United States - Inc-BW-C-30-M | ecosystem: Environmental > Terrestrial > Soil >...
GGGGGAGACGAGGGAGGGGAAGTTGCCGGAGTATGCGGCGCCGGAGTTGAGGAAATAAAGGAAGTAAATGAGGTTAAGGAAGTAGAGGAATGGAACGCCGGCGTGGGGTGGTGTTTGTGTTTGGTGGCTGGTTTGGGTGGATGAGCCTCGCACCGTAAAAGCGAAAGCTTTGCTTTCGCACTCAAAGGTAGGCGATGACGATCCGGGAACGATTGGAATGGCTTAGCCGGATGGCGTTTCTGGTGTTCATTTTGGCGTCGGCGGCATTTTTGAGCGCTATTACCGCGATGCGCGTGGCGATTCACGGGCGCGAAGTTTCCATGCCCAACCTGGTGGGAAGGAATGTGGCGGAGGCGGGGCAGTCGCTGCGTTCGAAGGGACTGCTGTTGCGAGTGGCGGACCGGGTTTACAGCGATTTGCCGATCAACCAGGTGGTGCGGCAGACGCCGCCGCCGGGGATGTTGATGAAAGTTTCGCAGCAGGCGCACGTGGTGCTTAGCCTGGGACAGAAGCAACTGGAGATTCCGTCGCTGGAGGGGAATACGCTGCGGGCTTCGCGGATTGAATTGCTGCGGGAAGGATTGCAGGTGGGAGAGGTTTCGACCGTGTCTATGGGGGCTGAGACGCCGGAGACGGTACTGCTGCAAAATCCAAAGCAAGGAAGAAATGCGGCGACGCCGAGGGTGGACGTGCTGGTGGCGGGGATGCCGCGAGAAGAAAGTTACGTGATGCCGTACCTGATCGGGCTGAGCGAGATTGAGGCGCAGCGGCGGTTGGATCTGGCAAAATTGCATCGGAAGCTGAATTATCTGTCGGCGCCGCAATGGCCGCATACGACGGTGATTGACCAGGCACCGCTGGCGGGGACGCGCATTGGAGTGAGTTCGGAAGTGGAATTGACCGTGGCGAAGTGAATCAGCGCAAGACATTCTGAACTATTCACAATCAAGAGAATCCCAATACAATTTAGCCGGCTGAGGGAACATTCACCCAGCCAGGTGGGTTTCATTCGGCAGGTTGCCGCGCGAGGGGTGTATGCACAAACTATTCCGGATTGTTGCGTTTCTGTGCGTCGTCTGCGTGAGCGGAGTTGCGATGGGGCAAACTCCGATCAAGGTGGACGTGAATCTGGTGAATGTGGCCTTCACGGCGCGGGATTCGCAGGGAAAGTTGGTGGAGAACCTGAAGCGGGAGGATGTGGACCTGGTGGAGGATGCGGTGCCGCAGAAGGTTGAGTTTTTTGCGCGGAGCACCGACCTGCCGCTGACGCTGGCGCTGATTGTGGACGTGAGCGGGAGCCAGGATGAGTTCGGGAAAAAGCATAAGAAGGACCTGGAAGTGTTTTTGAAGGAGATATTGCGGCCGCAGGACCGGGTGTTGCTGGTTTGCTTTGGCAATCATTTGCGGCTGGTGAGCGATTACACGAATTCGGCGGAGCAGACTCTGGAGAATTACCGGGAGTTCGACAAAGGCAAGCGGCATTTCGCGGAGATTGGGCCGAAGGAGGAGCGAGATCTGGGGACGGCGTTTTACGATTCGATTTACTACAGCGTGACGGAAAAACTGGCGGCGAGCGGGGGCCGGAAAGCCATTTTGATGTTCAGCGACGGCGAAGACAATTCGAGCTCGCACGACATGATGACGGCGATTGAAACGGCACAGGGGGAAAATGTGCCGGTGTATTCGATCCGGTATACGGAGAAGAAGCATGGGAATCTGACGGCGAGGAATAAATATGGCATCAGCGTGATGGATCGGGTGGCGAAAGAGACCGGTGGGGCGCATATTGATGCGGAGACGACGGATCCGCACACTTATTTCAGGGAGATTGCTGAGGAGTTGCGGTCGACGTATGAGGTGGCGTATTACCCGACGAACAGGGCGAAGGACGGAACGTTTCGGAAGATTGTGATTCGGGTGAAGGCGGAGGGGGTGAGAGTGCGGGCGAAGACGGGGTATTTTGCGAGATGAGGGATGATCAAAGCGAGCGACCGGATCGCGGTGGATAACATCGATTTGTGAATCGTGAAAAATCTTGCGGTCCCTCCGCTGCGTGGCCGGCGCGCCGCTTCGGCTCCGCTCAGGGCAGGCAAAATACGGCGCGCAAGAAAAAGCCGGCCATTCCGGTCGGGATGACAACGCAGAGTAGGAAAAAGCCAAGAGCACAGTCAGGAGTGACTGTGCCACTAGCTAGGTTAGGTGATTGGGTTAAATCTGCAAAAGCGGTGGCAGAGCCACCGCACTCCAAAGTAGGAGCGGCCCGCCTCGGAAGGCGGGCCCTACAAGAGTCGGAAAAACAGGCTGAAGCCTGTTCTACATCCGGGCTAACGGAGATAGCCCCAGTTGTGGAGCTTGTCGGAGTCTTCACCCCAGCGGTCACCGATGTCGGTGCGGTAGTACATGTTGGGGATTAGGATGTTTTTGATGCGGGAGTAGGCCTGTGCCTGGGCTTGCTTCATGGTTTGGCCGAGGCCGACCACGATCAGGACGACGCCGGAGGTGCCGGCGACTAGCCATTGCTGGTTGACGATTTTTACGTCTTCGATGTGGATGCCTTCGTTCGTGGGGCGCTTGAAAACGATAGCGGCGTTTTTGGAGAAGGATTCGAAGGTGGCTTCGTCGTCGAAGGGGAATGGAGGAACGACGATGCGGACACCGACCTGGAAACCGCTGCGGGTGCGCCATTTGGGATCGAGGCCGCCCGCGAGTTCCCAGAAAAAATCACTGATGGGAGTGAGGATGCCTTCCTGCTGGATGCTTATGGTGGGATAGCCGAAGCGGGAAGTGAATTCGAGCGGGTAGATGCCGTTGTTGTTGACGATGCAGTTGACATCAATGTAGCCGATGTAGCCTTCCTCGGCGAGTTTGGGTTCCATCTTGAGCAAGGTGCGATTGAAGAGAGCGTTGGGCTCGCTCCAGAACATGGTGGTGCCCATTTCGCCGGTGGGAGGCCCGACTTCGCCGGGGAATAATTTTTTGTGCTCGAAGTTGATGTTGATGGGATTGATGAATTTCTTTCCGTTGAAGAAACCGCCGACGGCGACTTCGACGCCGTTGACGCGGCGCTGCAACTGGAAAACTTTTATTTCGTCGGAGAAGGCTTTTTTGTAGGCTTCGAGCATGCCGACGACGTCGTCACCATTTTCTTCCTCGCCGACGAAAAGGCGGCGCTTGACGTTCTGGGCTTCGCCGCTGGGCTTGATGACATAGCGGTCGGGATTTTTTTTCACGAACTCGATGGCGGGGTCGAAGGAATCGAATTCCTGGTAGGGGATGATGGTGACGCCGGCCTTCTTGAGTTCTTCCTGGCCGAAGGAGCGGTCGTCCTCGAGATTGTCGGTGTAGGGAGTGCCGCCGATGACGGGCTTGCCGGCGGCGCGGAGGGCTTGGGCTTTGGCGCCCTGGCCGAGGGTGTCGTCGAAGACGACGATGTCGGCCCATTTGCAATCTTTTTCGTAGTCGCTGGATTTGGGGACGAAACCGTCGGCGATGTCGCGTTCTTTTTCGTTTTCGACGTAGTAGCGGACCTCGTGGCCTTCCTTGACTACCTGCCAGGCGATATCGCCGATCAAGCTGGAAAGCGAGACGAAGAGAAATTTCTTTTTGTCCATGAGCGCGGCCGCGTCCCTCCGGGAACGAACGGGTTGGAAGTATTGTAGTTACGGTTGGGGGAGATGGGTATTACAAAACGTTGAAAAGTGGGAGGGGGGAAGAGAAGAGGTAGTGGGAAGAGTGTGGTTATGGATTGCTGTGCCATTGGGGCGAAGTTGGGTGGTCGGGATGAGTGCGTAAAAGCGGGAGCTTCGCTCCCACACTCAAAAGGAAGAGCGGAAAACCGCAGTGGCACCGGGACGCATCACATGAGTCGGCAACCGGTGTCCTGTCTCGAGGGGCAAAGTTCGCGGGGACCTGTCCTTTCGTTCAGGGTATACTAGCGGGGGCCGAGCCGCCGGCGAGGGTTGCACCCATCCACCGGGAGCCGCGGCGCGGAGCCAGAATACCAACTGTGAGGTGTGGATTGCGGCGATTACCGCTTCTTCTCATGAGTGCGCTTGTGCTGGTGTCGGCCAGCCAATGCAATGCCCAGATTTTACACAAGAAGAAAAAAGTCAATAAGTCCACGGATTCGACGAACACGGCCGAGCCGGACAAGCAGCTCTACGACAAGGCCATCAACGACATCAAGCACGGGCGCCACGAGGTGGGGCGTTTGGCTCTGCAGACCCTGATCAACACCTACCCGGACAGCGAGTACCTGGCAAAGGCCAAGCTGGCGATTGCGGACTCCTACTTCAAGGAAGGCGGGACCGCGAACATCACGCAGGCGATCGCGGCTTATAAGGACTTCGGGGTGTTTTTCCCGTTCCTGCCGGAAGCGGCGTACGCGCAGATGCAGGTGGCCATGGCGAATTACAACGAGATGGCCAAGGCGGACCGCGACAGCACCCACACGAAACTGGCGGAGGAAGAGTTTCAGACGTTCCTGCAGAAGTATCCGAAAGACCCACTGGCCCCGCAAGCGGAGCAGCGGTTGCGTGAGGTGCAGGAAGTTCTGGCGGAGGGGCAATTCCGCATCGCCTACTATTACTACGTGAAGGGTGATCGGCGGGCGACGGCGGGGCGACTGGCGCCGCTGGTGGCGCGGTACCCGTTGTACAGCAAATCGGATGAGGCGCTGTGGATGCTGGGCGACTTGTTTGAGAAGAGCGAGCGGAAGGATGTTGCCGGCGGCTACTATACGCTGTTGGTGAAGAATTATCCGCTATCCAAGAAGGCCCCACTTGCAAAAGATAAATTGAAGTCGTTCGGCGTGCCGATTCCCCAGCCGGATCCAAAGGCGCTGGCGTGGATGACGGCGGAGCAGAACGCGCCGAGGCCGAAGGAGACTCCGGTTCATCGGGCGATGGGAATTCTCCACAATGCACCTGACGTTCATACCGCGGCATATCATGGAAATCCGCAGATGGAGCCGGAAGCGGACAATGGCCCGACGGAAACGTTGAGCGGGGGAAACCGCACGACACTGGTATCGTCCGGCGGAGTGGGTTCGTCCGGTTCGACGGCCGTTGTTGAGACGGTGAGGCCGGGGGATCCGGCGCCAGCGAAAGCGGCGGGGGCGGAAGATACTACTTCGGGAACGAGCGATAGTTCCAGCGGGACAGCCACGACAAACGGGGACGGGAGTGCGGCGAGTTCGGCGGATCCGGCGACGGCGGGTGCGGGGACCGCGACTGACCCGGCCAAGACCGAAGGAACGGCGCCGGATAGCGCCACGACGGATGCGACGAAGACCGCCGCGCCGGCCGCTGCGGATGCAAATAACAACCAGAAGGAATCGAGCAGCAAGAAGAAAGGCATAAAAAAGCTGATTCCCTGGTAAGTGCGGGACTGGCCACGGAAGAAAAGGTGGCTCCTAAGACAGGAGTAACCCAAGAGGACGGGGCAAGCCCCGCCCCTACAAAGGCAAGCGGGGGCCATGCATTCCTTCTTCTTCGCCAGGGCAAGCCTGAAGGTGGCCGCTACGTTATGATTTGTGAAAAAGGGGTGCGGCGGGTGCCGCACCCCTTGTCCGTTGGTACAGGTTGTTCCTTTGGCACAGAGCATAGCCGCTTCCGACACACTAGCATTTGTCCTGATTGACGGCATCACCGCTCGGTGCTCCAATACATTTTGTATCACTGTCTCCCGGTTGGAATGAGTGTCTGGAGGACGTTCGGTGGCCAAGATTCTGGTTGCGGACGACAACAGCAACATACAAAAGATGGTCGGGCTAGCCCTGAAGGATCAGGGCATCGACGTCGTCGCCGTCGGCAACGGTGAAGCCGCGGTTCGGAAGATTTCCGATATTCACCCAGACCTGGTTCTGGCGGACGTGTTTATGCCCGTGCGCAACGGGTATGAGGTTTGCAAGTACGTCAAAGACGACCGGACCCTTTGCCATATTCCGGTGATTCTGCTGGTGGGAGCGTTTGATCCCCTGGATGAACAAGAAGCGCAACGAGTGGGCGCGGATGGGGTATTGAAGAAGCCTTTTGTGCCGCCGGATCCCCTGATTTCGATGGTGAAGTCCGCGTTGGCGCGAGCAGGTGTTCCGTTGGGGAATGAGCCTGTAGCGGAAAAGGCACCGGTAGGAGCAGGGCGGGTAGCAAAAGAGGTTTTGAGCCCCGTGGCGAGCGCCAAACTTGCGGCGGTAACGGCAGTGCCGGAAGCCGAAGCGGAACCTGTGCTGGGAACGTTCTCGAAGCCAGGACCTGCTTCCGTGAAGTTTGCGGCCGGGAGCGAGCCCTTGGCATTTGGGAGCCTGTTGGAAACACCGGAAGTGGAAGACGACTTAACGGTCACTTCCAAGCCGACGGAGGCATTGGAAGCGGCAAGACATTGGGGCACAAGGAACGAATCGGACGAAGTGGAAGAAGAGGAAGATGAAGAGGGCTCCGGGAGTGGCGGGTGGCGGCCGGACGGCCTGGATGAACCGCTGGAAGAGATCGCGAAGCCGTCGAAGAATGGGAACGCACAGGATTGGCGCGAAGAGGCGTTTCACGGGAACTCGCCTGCAAACGGCGACGCAGGACACAAGTGGACGCCGGTGGAGGCGACCCCGGTAGAAGAAGTGACGGAAGCGCCGCCAGTTGGAGTGTCAACGCCGGAGAACAAACCGGCCGGATCACCTGCGCCGTTTGCGGGAGATGCGTGGGCAGCGGCACTTGCGACCAGTGTTCAGGAAAAGATTACGGGTGCGACCGAACAGGCCGCGGAGGTTTCCGCCGCCGCAGACACGAATGCGACTGTAATTGAGCCGGTGCCGCAAACGGCGGAAGCTGCTGGTCCGGCAAACTGGGCGAGCGTGACCGACACGCCGTGGGAACTGGAAGCGAAGAAAGCTTCGCTGCTTGCCGCGACGTGGGACGCGCCGGCACCTTCGATGCCACCGACTGTTACGGAGGCGGAGCAATTCTTTCAGGAAGGGCCGATGGCCGTGGCGCCTGAGGCGCCGAGTGCGGTGGTCAACGAGTTTGTGGAACACACTTCGTTCCACGGGGCTTCTGAATTCAGCCAGGAGCAGCATGCCGAGGCGAATAAAGCGCCAGCGGCGGCTTCCGAAGAGAGTTCAGAGGCGAAGAGTCCGGAAGGTTCGTACGAGCTTCCCGCATTGGATTTCTCGGCGCCGGAAACAGGTACGGAATCGGCGTACGCATCAAACGCGGCTGCCGGACCAAACGAAACACAAGAATTTCCGGTGTATCAGGAACCCCCAACGAGCTACATTTCGCCGATGGAGACACGGGGGACCGAAGCACCTGTGCCCGCGGAAGAACCAACGCAGGTGCCGGAAGAAGTGGTTCATGAAGTGGCACCAGCGGCGGAACAGCAACAACTGGATATGGACGCGCTGGTGGCACGGGTGGTTGCGAAAATGAATCCGGATGTACTGCAGAGGGTAACGCGGGAGATTTTGAAGCCGGTGATTGAGGCGCTGATTAAGGACGAGCTGGCGTCGAAAAGATAATTTTGGATTGAAGAATATTTTTGTTTGTAAAGGCCACCTTTTGGGTGGCCTTTTTTGTTTTTGGGGAGTGGCGATTCAGGAGAAAAGCAGGTCCCTGCTTGCAGCAGGCAAGCCTCACCCGCGAAAGGCGTGGGTTCGGGATGACAGGTGCGGGTATCGGTGCAGGAAAAATCGGTTGGGCGGTTATGTTGCATTCGTAAAAGCGGAGGCTCTGCCTCCGCACTCAAAAATTGGAGGTGGCCGCTACGCGGGGGTTGAATTGACGGGGGTTGCGGGCTGACCTTATATTCGAAGATTACCCTGCGATGGTTGGAGCGCGCCTTGCGCTGCTGCGCGGGAAGACTAGGAGAACCGTCGGAATGCCGCGGGAAATCGCCAAAACTTACGAACCGAAACAGATTGAGCCGCACTGGGCGGAGTTCTGGGTGAAGGAAGAGTTGTTTAAGGCCGACCCCGGGAAGCCGGGGCCGGTGTTTTCGATTGTCATACCGCCACCGAATGTCACCGGGTCGCTGCACATCGGGCACATGCTGGATCACACGGAGATTGATATTTTGACGCGGTGGCACCGGATGCGCGGGTACAACACTTTGTATTTGCCGGGGACGGACCACGCGGGAATTTCGACGCAGCGAGTGGTGGTGCGGAAAATTGAACAAGAGGAGCAAATTGACTACCACCTTCTTGGCCGCGAGGAGTTCATCAAGCGCGTGTGGCAGTGGAAGGAAGAGAGCGGCGGGACGATTCAGCGGCAGATGAAGCAGATTGGGGAGTCGTGCGACTGGTCGCGAGAGAAGTTTACGTTGTCACCGGAAATGTCTCGGGTCGTACGGGAAGCTTTCGTGCGCCTGTACGAAGAAGGGTTGATCTACCGCGAAAAGCGGATGGTGAACTGGTGTCCGGTGTGCTTGACGGTATTGAGCGATCTGGAGGTGATTCACGAGGAACGGCCAGGGCACCTTTGGTACATCAAGTATCCGGTGGTGGGGAGTGGGGAGTTTCTGACGGTGGCGACGACGCGGCCGGAGACGATGCTTGGGGATACGGCGGTGGCGGTGCATCCGGAAGACGAGCGGTACAAGCATCTGATCGGACGGAAGGTGGTGCTGCCGCTGATGAATCGCGAGATTCCGATTATTGGCGATGAAATGGTGGACCGCGAATTTGGCACCGGAGCGGTGAAGATTACACCCGCGCACGACCCGAACGATTTCGAAGCAGGCAAACGGCATGGATTGCCGCAGATTGACGTGATGGCTGACGACGGGCACCTGAACGGCCACGCGGGGGCATACGCGGGGCTGGACCGCTTCGTTGCTCGGAAGAAGATTGTGGAAGATTTGAAGGCGCAGGGATTGCTGGAAAAGATCACGGATCACGTCAGCGCGATCGGGATTTGCGAACGGAGCAAAACGATTGTGGAGCCGCGGGCTTCGACGCAGTGGTTCTGCAGGATGAAGCCGCTGGCGGAGCCGGCGATTGCGGCGGTGGAGCAGGGTGACATTCTGATCGTGCCGGAAAACCGGCGGCAGGAATATTTCAACTGGATGAGGAATATCCGGGATTGGACGCTTTCGCGGCAATTATGGTGGGGGCATCGGATTCCGGTGTGGTACTGCCACAAGTTAGTGGGTGGTTGTGGAGAAATAATCGTAGCGCGTCAGGATCCGACACAGTGCCCGAAGTGCGGAAACGCTACGCTGGAACACGACCCGGATGTACTGGATACGTGGTTCAGTTCGGGGTTGTGGCCGTTTTCGACGCTGGGGTGGCCGGAGAAGACGCCGGATTTTCAGAGGTATTACCCGACGAGTTTGCTGATTACCGGGTACGACATTTTGTTTTTCTGGGTGGCGCGGATGGCCATGCTGGGAATTCACTTTACGGGACAAGTTCCCTTTCGCGCGGTGTATCTGCACTCGCTGGTGCGGACGACGAGCGGGGAGAAGATGTCGAAGTCGAAGGGGACGGGATTGGATCCCGTGGCGCTGAATGAGCAGTACGGAACGGATGCGATGCGGTTTTGCCTGGCGTCGATGGCGGCGCCGGGGACGGATATTGTGCTGTCGGATGACCGGTTGCTGGGGGCGCGGTCGTTCGCGAACAAGATTTGGAATGCGGCGCGGTTTTTGTTTGTGAATTTGGATAAGTATGAGGAGCGCGGCGCTTCGGTGGAAGCGCTGGCGGCGCCGGAGGTGCGGGCCAAGGCGCCGTATGCGTTCGAAGGAAAAGTGCCACTGGCGGACCTGTGGCTGTTTGCGCGGATTGCAGTGACGGTGGAGATTGTGAACGATGCGCTGGCGAATTACCGGTTTCATGAGGCGGCGCAGGCGGTTTATCAGTTTTTCTGGGGCGATTTTTGCGACTGGTATATCGAGTGGGCGAAGCCGGATTTGCAGAACGCGAATCGCGGGCGGGCCGATGTGGCGTGGAAGAATTTATTTGCGGGATTTGATGCGGCGCTGCGACTGCTGCATCCGTTCATGCCGTTTTTGACGGAGGAGTTGTGGCACCAGTTGCCGCAGAGGGCGGGGGCGAAGTCAATTGCGCTGGATGCGTATCCGGAGGCGCGGGCGGAGTGGAAAGACGCGGCGACGCTGGCGGAGTTCGGGTTGATTCAGGAAGTGATTCAGGGACTGCGGACGGTGCGCAGCGAGATGAAGCTGGACCCTAAGAAGCGGGTGGCGGCGGAGTTTGCGAGTTTGAACGCGAAAACGCGTTTGGTTATCGAGGCGAATCGCGATGCTATTCAGCGGCTGGGGAACCTTTCGGGATTGGGCGTGGTGGCGGGGAAACTGCCGGAGGGCGGTGGGGGGATGATGTCGACCGCGGAGTTTGATTTGCGGATTCCTTATGCAGAGGAAACGATTGATGTGGCGGCAGAGTTGGGACGGTTGAAGAAGGAGATTGAGGGATTGCAGAAGGCGATTGCTTCGAAGGAGAAGCAGTTGGGGAATGAGACGTTTCGGAGCCGGGCGCCGGAGAAGATTATTGCGCAGATGGAAGAGGCGATGGCGGAGCAGAGGGTGGAGTTGGGGAAGATGGTGGAGAGGAAGGTACAGTTGGAGGGGTAGAAGAGGAAGGATTACCGCGGAGGCCTCTGAGGTTCGCAGAAGGCGCACAAAGTTTTTGCAGGACGATCGGATTGTGGGAGAGGAGCGCCAACCGGGAGGTTGGCGTTCCCGGGGAGTATGGAGCGCGTGAGACAACGTGGCTTGATTTTGTTGAGCAAGAAAGAGATTGCGCTGGCGGGCGGGATTAAGGCGGCGCTGGATGAGGCGCATAGTTTTGCTTCGATGAGGATGACGCCTCGGGCGATGACCGCGTACGAGGCGGTGGAAAGCGCGCCGACGGAAGGAGATGGCGCGGAGGTGATGGTGCAGATTGTGGTGCGGGACGAAGAGGAGTTGCGGGAGGCGATTGGGGCGGGGGCTGAGGCGGTGCTGCTAGATGGTGTGAGTGCGGAAGAAGCACGGCGGTTCGGGGAGATTGCGCGGAGGTTGCGGGGGGATTGCGTGGTGGAGGTTCTTAGTGTGGAAGCGGAAGGGTATGTTTGAACCTCGGCCAGGCCGGTAGAGATTTAATACTGAAGACACAATTCGCCAACAGCTCGCAAAGAAGTCCGAGCACGGAAGAGAGTACAGAGCCCGGTCTTAGATCGTAAGAGCCCACCCTTCGCAAATTCCGCGAAGGATGGGGCACCCTCAAGTTCAGTTGTTCGTCAGCTTAACAAAGAGAACGGCAGGCCTCAGCAGGCCTTCCCTACTGGAGATGGCGAAGCAGCCGTTAGCCTTGTGGAGTGGGGTCAGGGTGAGTAAGCTAGTGCGCGTGATGCATAGGATTACGGCCTGATGGCACAGGCTAATTCCCTTCCCGGGACAACTGACCGGCGGCTGGCAGCGTTGCTTACGCTGCTTTCAGAGAACGCTACCATTGTGATCAGCGGGGCGCGGATTGCGCGGGAGATTGGGGTGTCACGCTCGACGGTGTGGCGCTGGGTGGAACGCTTGCGCGAGCTGGGCGTGCGGGTGAAGGGACAGCCGCGGACCGGATATTTCCTGGAAAAAGTTCCAGATATTTTGACGCCGGACATGGTGCGGAAACGGATGAAGGGCAGCCTGTTCGGGAAACGCGTGTATCACTTTTTCAAGACGGATTCGACGAACCGCGTGGCGATGGAGTTGGGGTACGCGGACGAGCCGGAAGGCGCGGTGGTGCTGGCGGAAGAGCAGACGGCGGGGCGAGGGCGCGCGGGGCGGAGCTGGCATTCGGAGCGCGGCGCGGGGCTTTACGTGACGCTGCTGCTGCGGCCGAAACTTTCGCCGGTGCAGGCGCCGCTGCTGACGATGCTGGCGGGGCTGTCGGCGCATACGGCGGTGCTTGCGCAGACTGGGCTGGCGGTGGAGTTGAAGTGGCCGAATGATTTGTTGTTGAACGGGAAGAAGTTGGGCGGGATTCTGACGGAGATGCATGCGGAGCCGAACGCGGTGCGGTTTGTGATTGTGGGGATTGGAATTAATGTGAGCCAGGAAAAATTCCCGGGGGAGATTGCGGCTACGGCTACTTCGCTGCGCAAAGAAACGGGACGGCTGCACTCGCGGCTGGAGTTTCTGGTGAAGTTGCTGAGCCAATTCGAGACCGACTACAATCGGTTCCTGCAGGAAGGCGCGAGGTACGTGGTGCAGAGGTTTGAGTTGGTTTCGAGTTTCGCGAATGGGAAGCGTGTGAGGGTGGATACGGGTCGGGAGACGTTTGTGGGGACGACGGCGGGATTGAGTGCGGAGGGATTGTTGATTGTGGAGAAGGAGAATGGCGGGAGTGTTACGGTGATTGCGGGGGATGTGAGCGAGGTGAAGTGAAGGAGTTCAAGAGTTCGGAAGTTTAGGAGTTCAGGAGTAAGGAAGGAGCACAGGCAGGAGTGCCTGTGCCACAGGACGCTGGATGCTGCTGACGATTGATGTGGGGAATACGAACACGGTGCTGGGAGTGTTTCGCGGGGAGGAGTTGA
>Ga0210406_10006117_pt1 | contig 12514 bp, 12 predicted proteins | sample IncBWC30MmetaG_FD_155454 | JGI IMG/M metagenome (GOLD analysis project Ga0210406, IMG submission 155454) | Forest soil microbial communities from Barre Woods Harvard Forest LTER site, Petersham, Massachusetts, United States - Inc-BW-C-30-M | ecosystem: Environmental > Terrestrial > Soil >...
GTCCCAAGTCCGCCTTCGCTAAAACTTCCTCCTTCGCCAAGGCTCCGGAGGACAAGTCGGAGGATAAATCTTCCTGGCCCACAGAGGCCGGTCCCACGGATTGCTGCTCCTCCGCCATCGAAGAGACCTTCTTCAGCCCGACAGCCGGCGTCAACGCTTTGTTTCGACGAGTGGCGCCAGAGTCCGTTTCATCCGCCGGCTAACCGTTCGAAAACCGATTGCTTCATAAAAGCGGATCGCGCTGTGATTGAACTCATAAACGTTCAAGTCCAACTCCTGCATATCTCTCGCTCGAGTCCACAGGATGGCCGCGTCCACTAGTTTACGTCCGACCCCGGTTCGGCGGAATTTCGTGGCCACGGCAAGGTTTTCTAGAAGAACAAAACGGTTCGGATTGAGCAAGGGCGGCGCTTCCCGAATCACGGTGATCGCAATGCCCGCTAGATCACCCTGATCTTCGGCGACAAAAACGGCCGCATCGGGGTCTTGGAGCCGCTCTTCCAGATAGTGATAGTGTTCTACTGCCGCCGGTTCTCTGAACTGGGTAGGGTCTTCACCATGGTGGAATGCAACGATCTCATCCAGCAAACGGGCTAGTGCGACCAGATCTTCGGGGCGGGCGGGCCGGACGGAAACCTTCATGAGGTAAAAAGATGGCAGGGACACTTCGCGAATAGCAAATAGCAAATGCAGAGGAGCCAGGAGCCAGAATTCAGGAGTCGGAATAGGCGGCACTATGATTCAACCCGCCGAGTGGAAGCGGCGGTTTGCCAAAGTAATCAGTAATCAGTAGGTCAGTAATCAGTCCTCCTGACTCCTTCTTCTGTTTTCCTGCCCGCGTTTCTTTGCTAGTGTCAGGCTTTTCGAGAATTTCCCCCAGGGCCGGCAGGAGTGTGTTCTAGTTCCCGGAAAATCAGAACCGACAACAACTATGAGTGAGGCGCAAACTGAGTCGAGGCCACAAGTTTCCCTGCTTCAACAGGCGGTTAACGTTTTCTTAAAGGACGCAATGCCGCATTTGACGCTCACGGCGTGTGCTGACGCAATGATTCGGTCGGTGGTGCGGTTCATTCCTGGGGGATTGGTTTCCGGCAGCCTTTGGGGTCCAGGACAGCGACCAAATACTAGATTCAGATTGGCGGTGGAAGGGGATACGATAGTGCATCGAGAAAGCGCCGAACTCGACCTGCTACCTGAGGAGCTAAAATTGCCGGACGCACCTGAGGACGATGTGCGCATCCTGCTGCATCGCTCGTTGAAGTCTTTGACGACTGACCGGCCTGGCCTCGATAACCTGCAGCAGGCGAAGTGCCGGGCGGCAATCGAGATCCGGCTTTGTTATTTTGGCCGTCTGATTCTGTTGCTGATCGTTGGATTGCCCACAGCTAAAGGTTTGATCAACAAAGAGTCCGAAGAATTCCTTAACTTATTTTGCAGGTGCTGCCAGATCACGCTGCAAGGGGCTTATATCGCAGAAATGGAAGAGAGGTCCGGGCGGTCGAGCTGCCGCCTTTTACCCGAAAAATTCAGTCTCACCTTTCATTGGTTCCACTCGATTACCCGCCACCTGAACCTTGGGATCGCCCGGCTGCGTGGGGGACAGTACCCGGAAGCCGTCGACGCACTCGACCGGACGTCAGTCGTGGCTGCGGTTTGTTTGGCGGAAATTATTACTCTAGTAAAAACCCTTTCCGATCCGAGCCAGCCGCTGGCCTTGCCAATGCCGGAAACACCGGAAAAAACGGGAACGACCTGAGTGGCGAGTGGGCGACTTTGGTGGGGCGAGGCTCCCGAAAAACCGATGGGCTTCTACGGAGCCAGTTGATATCGGAAGAATTAGGAGGGTTGCTAGGCCGATACTCTGCCGAGCCGTTGGTCTGTAGTGAGTTTCTCGTGGCATACCAGGGAGCGGCTCGGCGCGACTGGAGACCTAATCCACCTTTTGCGGCGTCGAAACAGGTTGAGCCCTGGTCAACCTCTTAGCTCTTTCGGGAGCCTCGCCCCACCAAAGCAGCCGTTTCGCTATTCTACGGCGACGCTTTGGCCATGGCTGCGCGCTGGCGAGCCGTGCGGCGGGCGCGAAACTCGTCAAGCTTCTGTTGCTGCTCGGGGGTTAGCAGCGGCGCTAATCCTGCCAGAGTCTGGTCGAAAGCCTCATTATTTTCTTGCACGGTCTTTTGCCGGACTGCTCGGAGTCTCTCGATCGCCTCATGAATTGGCACCCTGACCTTCTCCTGCTGTTCCGGGGTCAAGTTAAGCTGCCTGGTCAGGTTCCTCATGGCCGCTTGTTCCCAGCTAACGGCCTGTGGCGCTTTCGCGGTGAACCGATGCATAGAGCCTAGCGTCAGTGTGATCGTAGCCCCGCAGAGGGCGCCGATGACAAATAGCAGCGCGAATGAAATTGTCAGTTTCCAGCCGAATCCCATAGCGATTGCGCCATTTCGTCGACTGGATCCGGCTCTTCCGGCCCTGCCATCAGCAGAGTTTGGAAGTTCCAGCCGACCAGTGCGGCAAAAATGACGAGTGCAGCCGAAATCGACAGAATGGAGGTCCGGAACGTGATCCGCGCCTTGTGTACGGCGCACACGTGCAGGGAGTAGACCCGCCCGGGGAAGTCGCTCGGCATGGAGGCGGGCTCTTCTTTGCCTGCGTCCTTTGCTCGTGCAAATAACTGTTCCATCCCGTCGTTCGTCATTTTTCTAATCGCTGGACTGCCGCCGCGAGTTTTTGGCGTGCTCGGAAAGCGGTCACCTTAACTTTTGACGGGGTCCAGCCGGTAAGGTCACAGATTTCTGCAATCGATTTTTCTTCTAAATGTAGCCAAGTGACGACGGCGCGCTCATCGGGTTTGAGGCCTTGCATCAAACGTTCCAGCAATTCTTTAGCCTCTTCCGGCGACCGTTCTGTAGGCAGAATCGCTGAGTTTTTCAAATTGTCGAGAATGGCCTGTTGTTCTTCGCTGAAGTCTGACCAGCGGAATTCGGGACGTACCTTTTGTTTTCTAAGTTGGTCGATGCAGGTATTGACGGCGATTCGCGATACCCAGTGCTCGAAGGGCATATCCGCCCGGAACTGGTGCAGGCGTGAAAAGATCTTAAGGAACACGTCCTGGCAAAGATCTTCTTCCAGCTCTCGACGGGGAAGGTGATTTCGAACGATGCGGATCACGATTGGATAGGTGAATTCGATCAGCTGCTTAGCTGCTGATTCATCATTCTTCCTCGCTCGCGCAATTAGGCTGAGAAGAGCGTCATCTGCCATTCAACGCGTTGACTCCATCGGCGCTGTCTCCGCCAGTTGCGCATGTGTCTTTATGAACGCAACGTGTCAACATCGCAACCATAAACCCATGAAGCGCCTCGGGCGTAGCTTGTGGCGACCACGTCTTTGGACGGTTCAACCCGCAAAATCATCAATCAAAAATTATGTCCTTCCTCAAAGAATTCAGGGACTTTGCCATGAGAGGGTCCGTAATTGACCTCGCCATCGGTGTTATTATCGGTGCAGCGTTCGGAAAGATTGTAAATGCGCTTGTTAATAGCGTGATTATGCCCCCAATCGGTTTGCTTTTGGGGCGGGTGGACTTCTCTAGCCTATTTTGGAATCTATCGGGTCAACCGGCTGCTTCTTTGAAGGAGGCTACGGATAAAGGGCTACCGGTGTTGGCGTACGGAGTGTTTCTTAATACGGTTATAGAATTCCTGATCGTCGCCTTCGTGTTATTCCTGGTGATCAAGCAGATTAACCGTTTCACGGCGCCGCCTCCAGCGCCGAAGGCGCCCGAGCCGACCGCCGAGGAGAAACTCCTCGAAGAGATCCGGGATATCTTGAAGAGTCAGGGGGCTACTAAGGCTTGAGGCGTGCGGTAGGGATGAGCTCCTGCTCATCCGAGGGCCGATCGCTACAGATTCTCCGCTAGTCCCTCGGATGAGCAGGAGCTCATCCCTACCGGCCTCACGAAGACCCTATCTTCAACAGTTCCGTAATCACCAGGATTACAACTAACGCCAGGATGAAGCTACGGAGCAGCCACCTGGGTCGTTCCGGTCCGGAAAGCGCTACCCAAGCCACCACAGCCAAGATGAGGCCAATTAACGTCCAGGAGAGCATCGTGCCAAGAAAGGTGTGCTGGTTTCGAAGGCTAAAATCATGCCAACCCTGTTCGTCGGGTGTAATCAACTGCCTTCGAGGCCTTTACGGACTTTTGCTCTGTTTAACCCCTGAGAGGAGCTTGCAACTGGCTAAGGTGGCGTTGCATCCTGCGGGATTTCCAATGCGTTCAACACGAATTGGGGACTCAACTCATGCTGAAATTATCTAAGCTAACTCCAGAAATTTGAAATAAATTGGGCTTAACTCAGACTCTTCTTCTATTAGATGAATCCGCTGTTTCCGATTCGAAAACTCGTGGCGCGTTGCGCTAGCGTGCCGCTCAGTCGCGCGAGCTTGCTGCCGCGGCCGGCTTCATTAGGCCTCGCGATTGCACTGCTAATGGCCGGTACGGTCATCTCCGGGCGGGCGCAAGTGGTCGATGGTCGTCAATTAGTGAAGGCGCAGTTGGTCGCCGATACTCAGCATATTGAACCCGGCCAGAAGTTCCGCCTCGGCGTGTTGTACACCATCGTACCGAAGTGGCACATTTACTGGCAATATGCCGGCGACGCTGGGATTCCAACGCAGATCGACTGGCAATTACCGCCGGGATTCCAAACTGGCCCACTACAATGGCCGCTGCCGACTCGAGAGCAGGAGCCGGGCGGGCTTGAGGTGTTCGACTATAACAACGAGGTCCTGTTGTTTACCGAGGTACAAGCGCCTCAGCAGCTGCCCACCGGGCCGATTGAGCTTGCGGCTAAGTCCAATTGGCTGGTTTGCGAGCGCCAGTGTGTTCCAGGCGACGCCCAGCTCTCATTGAAGTTGAATGATGGGGGACAAGGTCCCGCCAATCAGGGCATTTTCACGAAATACTCAGCGTCCGTTCCGAAAACCGGTGCGCCGGCCGGATACTCGGTTTCGATGAAACCGTCCGGTAGCCAGATGGTCATTGACTTTGCTGGTATTCCTCAGGGTAGCCGGCTCGATTTCTTCCCGGTGCCGCCAGAAAATGTTGTGCTGAACCACGGGAAGCAGGCGGGAAATAGTGTTGTGCTCTCGGTCGATGGCGGAGCTGCTCTGGACCGTTTGAAAGGGGTTGCAGTGGTGGAGTCCGATGGGAAGACCGATGCCTTTGCTGTCGAGTTGCAACCGGGCGGGCTAGCGGTCGCGAATGCCAGTGGTGCGAGCACCGATCTCGTTGGTGTGTTGCAGGCGGTAGCATTCGCCCTGATTGGAGGTCTCATATTAAATGTGATGCCGTGCGTATTGCCGGTCATCTCGCTTAAAATTTTCGGCTTTGTGAGCGAGGCAGGCGAACGGCCCGACAAAGCGTTTAAATTGGCGCTGGTTTTCTCGGCCGGCATCCTTGGCTGTTTCGCGGTCCTCGCCGCCATCGTTACTTTCTTTCGAGCTATTGGCGCGCAGGTCGGCTGGGGATTCCAGTTCCAAGACTATCGGTTCGTGTTGGCGATTGGCTGTTTGGTATTTGCATTTGCTCTGAACCTGTTTGGTGTTTTTGAACTTACGGTATCGGCTCGAGCAACAGGTGGACTGGCGAAGCTGGCAGCAGGCGGAGGATACGGCGGAGCTTTTTTCCAAGGAGCGTTTGCTACGATCCTAGCAACCCCATGTACGGCCCCTTTCTTGGGCACCGCTTCGGCGTTTGCTTTTACCCAGCCTGCCTGGGCGACATTCCTGATCTTTTTCTCGATCGGAATCGGAATGGCGCTGCCATATCTGTCGTTAGCCATACAGCCGAAGTGGCTCCGCTATCTTCCTAAGCCGGGTGAATGGATGGTCCGGCTCAAACAACTGCTTGGGTTCTTACTCTTGGCGACCCTGCTTTGGCTCAGCTGGATCGTTGGCCGGCTCCGCGGTGTGGACGGCATGGTCGAACTAGGAGGGTTGCTGTTGATCATTGGGATTTTAGCGTGGATCAAAGGATCGTTTTGGACACCGGTGTCATCGGTGCGTTCGCGAGTTCTAGCGGCTATGTCGATGGTCGCGGTGTTAGTGGTCGCTATCGGGAGCTACCTCTTTGTTACGGCGCCTAGTGAGCTTTCCTGGCAAGCGTTCAGCCAACAATCGCTAGACAAAGCACTGCAATCCGGCCGGCCGGTCTTTGTCGATTTTACCGCCGATTGGTGCATCACCTGTAAAGCAAATGAGCGATTCGCGCTCGATACCTCGGCAGTACGGCAGGCCTTCGCTCAGAATCAGGTCGTAGTTTTGCGAGCGGACTGGACCCACGGCGATCCTGAGATCACGCAAATTCTAAAGGAACATGGCCGGGCAGGGGTCCCCATGTATCTGTTTTATCCGGGGGGCAAAGACCGTCCACCCGTGGTTCTTCCTGAGCTGATCAGCTCTCAGACGGTACTGGATGCGATGAAGACCGGCTCCAAGACTGTAGCCGATGCCAGGAAGGCAAGTTGAGAAAACTCTACAGATTTATATCGTACCAGTCACCTTCGTGACCTGTGACCTAGTGACCAGTAACTGTTAATATGACAATTCGAAATCTCTGTCTCGTTTTCGGAGTTCTAGCCCTGAGCGCTGGAGCTGCTCTAGCCGGAGTTGGGGTCGGGCAACCAGCTCCTGATTTCAGCTTACCTGACACCAAGGGGCAAAATCACCAACTTTCCCAATACAAAGGGAAGTGGGTCGTGCTTGAATGGTATCAACCTGATTGTCCGTTCGTGCGGAAGCATTACGGATCAGGCAATATGCAAGCACTCCAGAAAGAGTTTACTGCCAAGGGAGTAGTCTGGCTGTCGATTGATTCGTCAGCACCAGGACAAGAAGGGAATTATCCTGCGGATAAACTGAATGAAATTGCGTCCAGTCAAGGAGTGGCCCGCACTGCGCTGCTTTTGGACCCGGCCGGAAAAGTCGGGCATGCGTACGGGGCGAAGACCACACCCGATATGTACATCATAAATCCTGAAGGGAAGCTGGTCTACGAGGGCGCAATCGATAGTAAAGCCACCACGGCGGTTGCCGATCTCAAGACTGCGACGAACTACGTGAAGGTCGCCCTTGATGACTCGATGACTGGCAAGAGCGTACCTCAGACGGTGACCCGGCCCTACGGTTGTAGCGTTAAATACGCTCGGTAACGGCGTAGCGTACAGGGTGGTATTCGAATGCGAGTACCGCCCGTACGGTAGGGCTGACCTCCGGCGCGTCCGGGGTTCGATTTGCGATGTGTGCTCTCAGCAATCCCGGACGAGCAGAAGCTCTTCCCTACGGGGCCTCCCTCGAGGTGCCGATAACCGAAATCTTACGTAAGTGTTACCCAATTTCTATTGACAGTTCCGATGAATCCGCTTTGCTAAGCGGTTTGCGCGTCGTCGGTCCAAGCTTTGCGTGAGGGTTGCGATGTGCTAACGTGCCTTGTCTTTTAGCCTATGGCAGAACAAGATCCTAGATCCCCGAAACAGGATAAGAATTCTCGTAACTTCGGGAACGATAACAACAACTTCAATTGGCGCGGTGTCCTGCTCGTTGCCTGTGCTATCGCTTTGTTGGGAGGCTTCTTCTTCTCTCGCAGCGGTGCCTACGGAAACGTTGAAGACATTCCTTACACGGATTTCCAGCAATACCTCGATGAGGGCCGGATTAGCAAAGACGAACCTTTGCAGCTCGTAGTGACGGAAGGGAAACCGACGCAAATTCTACGTGGTGCCTTTGATAAGGAACACCGGCCGGGAGCCGGTTCCACGGCGCCGGACCACTTCAAAACCACGGTCTTTTTAGAGTTCAATAAAGACCTCAAATCCGAACTGGAGGCGAAGGGATATAAGGTCGATATCCGGGCGGATTCTGATGTGATGTTCACTGCGCTGATGCAAATCGCGCCCATCGTGTTCATCATGGTCATCCTTTACTTTTTCTTCCGTCAGCAGATCCGAAGCGCCGGGCGCGGCGCCTTGTCTTTTGGCAAGAGCAAAGCCCGCATGCTGGCTCGGGATCGCAATCGGGTGACGTTCAAGGACGTCGCCGGGGTTGAAGAGGCCAAGGAAGAAGTCCAGGAAATCGTGGACTTTTTGAAAGACCCGAAAAAGTTTCAAAAACTGGGTGGGCGGATTCCGAAAGGAGTTTTAATGGTGGGCCCTCCCGGTACTGGAAAGACCCTGTTAGCGCGAGCTATCGCCGGTGAAGCCGATGTGCCTTTCTTTAGCATCAGCGGCTCCGATTTCGTGGAAATGTTTGTCGGCGTCGGTGCTTCGCGAGTTCGAGATATGTTCGAGCAGGGCAAGAAATCAGCTCCCTGCATCATCTTTATCGACGAGATCGACGCGGTGGGCCGGCATCGTGGCCACGGCTTAGGCGGTGGGCATGATGAACGGGAGCAGACGCTGAATGCGTTGCTCGTCGAGATGGACGGCTTCGATACGCAAGAAGGCGTTATTATTATCGCTGCGACAAACCGGCCCGATGTACTGGATCCGGCTCTCCTCCGTCCTGGCCGTTTTGACCGTCAGATCACGGTTAATCTGCCTGATGTAAAGGGGAGAGAAGAGATTCTACGGGTGCACGCCAAACGCGTTAAGCTGGCTGAGGGAGTTGATCTCGCAGTGGTGGCACGCGGCACTCCGGGCTACTCTGGTGCTGAGCTGGCCAACGTGATCAACGAAGCTGCGTTGCTAGCGGCCCGTCGAGGTCTTAAAGCGATTACCATGGCCGAGTTGGAAGAAGCTCGGGATAAGGTACGCTGGGGTAAGGAACGCCGAAGCTTGGCGATTAGCGAAAAAGAGAAAGAAAATACCGCGTATCACGAAGCCGGCCATGCTTTGCTTTGCGAGGTTTTGGATCACACGGATCCGGTCCATAAAGTGACCATTATTCCGCGTGGCCCATCGCTTGGGTCCACCATGTATTTGCCGGTTGAGGACAAATACAACAACCGGAAGAACGAGCTGCTTGATCGCTTGGTAGTGATCATGGGCGGCCGGGTCGCCGAAGAGATGATCTTTGGGGATGTCACCAGTGGCGCTTCCGGAGATATCCGCATGGCGACTGGAATCGCACGTAAGATGGTGTGCGAATGGGGCATGAGCGAACGCCTCGGCATGGTCGAGTACGGTGAGCACGAAGATTACGTTTTCTTAGGCCGAGATATTGCGCGGTCGAGAGCGTATAGCGAGGCGACCGCACAGGAGATCGACCGGGAAGTTAAGCGTCTGTGCGACGACGCCTATCAGCGCGCTATGAAACATTTGACGCAGCGTAAGGAGATCCTGATTGCGATCGCCAAGGCGCTGTTGGAGTACGAAACGCTGGATGGAAGCCAGGTCCGCGAGATCATCAACAACGGTAAGTTGTTAAATCCGCCTCCGCCGATTCCTTCAAGTCCGGTTGATAATCGCCCGGAAGAGTCGCGGTTGCCGCGTCCGGAGGGGCTAGGTGGTCTGACCGAGGCGCCGGTATAACCGTTTGGCGTTCGTTTTGATTTGTAAAAAAGGCCGCGTAAGCGGCCTTTTTTGTTTCTCCGTGGCGCTGCCTCGCTTGCGAGGCCAACGCGGTCGGAACCCCTGGAGGAAACTGCTTCGACGATTGCTTGGTCACGACGGGATTTTTCCGCGTGCTGCGAACTTAGAACCGCAAAACGGGAAAACAGGCGGCTCCCGCGAATTACCCGGCGTTGGCCGCTCTAAAGGGTTGCGAGACTGGGACTCACCGACAGAATCCGTTGTGAAAAAGATCGCCCTGGGCCGTTCCCGGGAGCCGCCTGTTGCCACGGGTTTCGGTGGAATGAATGACAGAGCTAAATCAAGCGAGGTGGTTGCACGCATGCCAAAGCGGCTCCCCTCCAGCGGTGCCGACCGCATCGGCCTCGCAAGCGAGGCAGCGCTCCACGGCCGATGCTCCCTCGGTGCCCTAAGGTCCCATTAAATTGTTCGAAACGCCCCATAACTTGTTCTTTAGTTGACGCACTTGAGCGGCCCAGTTTATTGGCGGAGTCCTTCAATGAGATTGGAAAGATCAAATGACAAGAATTGGTATTAATGGTTTTGGACGGATCGGACGTTTAGTGTTTCGAGCGATTGTAGAGCAAGGGCTTTTAGGCAAAGAGGTGGACGTCGTCGCGCTCAACGACATTGTTCCCGCGGATAATTTGGCCTACCTGCTCAAATACGACTCAACCCAGGGACGTTTTCAGGGCGAAGTGAGCAGCAAAAAATCGAGCTCGGACCTAGAGAGCGACGATATTTTGGTAGTCAACGGTCACGAGATCCGGTGTCTTGCGATCAAACAAGGACCGGCAGCGCTTCCTTGGGGCAAGCTGGGTTGCGAGATTGTCATCGAGTCGACTGGTTTATTTACGGCGGCGGAAAAGGCCAAGGGACATATCGAAGCGGGCGCCAAAAAAGTGCTCATTTCAGCCCCGGCAAAAGGTGAAGACATCACCGTGTGCATGGGAGTGAACAATGAAAAATACGACGCTTCCAAGCATCACATCATTTCGAATGCGAGTTGCACGACCAATTGTTTGGCTCCGGTCGTTCACGTCCTGTTGAAAGAAGGGTTTGGGATCGAAGAAGGGCTAATGACGACCATTCATAGCTACACCGCGACCCAGAAGACGGTGGACGGGCCTTCGCTTAAGGACTGGAAGGGTGGCCGGGCTGCCGCCATCAACATCATCCCGTCGACCACGGGCGCGGCTAAAGCTGTCGGTTTGGTTTGTCCGGAAGTGAAAGGTAAACTGACCGGCATGTCTTTCCGGGTTCCTACGCCGGCGGTTTCGGCGGTTGATTTGACGGTCCGCACGACCAAGGAGACGAGCTACGCAGAGATCAGCGCCAAAATGAAAGCCGCCAGCGAGACGTATCTCAAAGGTATTCTGGCTTATACCGAAGATGAAGTAGCGTCTACGGATTTCCTGCACGACAAGCATTCCAGCATCTTTGACGCTGGTTCCGGGATCGAGTTAAACAGCCGTTTCTTCAAGTTGGTTAGCTGGTATGACAACGAGTGGGGGTATTCCAATCGTTGCGTCGATCTGCTGAAGTACATCCTCTAGCTGCACCCGATTTATGGCGAAGCTTTCGGTACGTGACCTCGAAGTAAAGGGGCGTCGGGTGTTGACCCGCGTCGATTTCAATGTTCCAACGGAAGAAACGGATGCCGGACCACGGATTACCGATGATACCCGGATTCGTGAAAGTCTGCCAACGATCGACCTGATCCGGAAGGCAGGCGGAAAAGTTGTCTTATTGGCGCACTTCGGCCGGCCGAAGGGAAAGCCGAACCCAAAATATTCACTCAAGCTGGTTGCCGATCATCTTGGCGGGTTATTGGGAACGAAGGCAGAATTTTCGCCTGACGTCGTCGGTTCGGCAGCCGAAGCGGCTACGAAAGCCTTGTCGGAAGGCGGTGTGCTGCTGGTCGAAAATGTGCGCTTCTTCGAAGGCGAGGAAGCGAACGATCCAGAGTTCGCCAAGCAATTGGCGGGTTTAGGCGATGTCTATGTCAATGACGCTTTCGGCGCCGCGCATCGAGCGCATGCCAGCACGGCCGGGGTAGCCCAATTTTTGAAGCCAGCAGCGATGGGCCTCCTGATGGAGCGGGAGTTGAAATATTTGCAGGACGAGCTGGCGCAGCCGGAGCGTCCTTTCCTGGTGATTCTGGGGGGCGCGAAAGTTTCGGATAAGATCGGAGTGATTAAAGCGCTGATGGAGAAGGCCGATGTGTTCCTGATCGGTGGAGCGATGGCCTATACGTTTTATCGGGCGCTTGGCATCCCGACTGGTGCTAGCCGGGTAGAAGAGGACAAGGTCCATCTGGCAAACGAGCTCTTGAGTTTGGCAGAAAAGAAAGGGATTAAATTCCTCCTCCCGGTAGACAACATCGAAACCGATGAGTTTCGGGCCGGTGCGAACTCCCGCAATACTCCGATTCTGACCAAGGAGAAGGGGATCACCGAGGGCTGGCAAGCCGTGGATATCGGGCAAGAGGCGATTCGGCTTTACCGCGCAGAAATCGCCAAGGCAAAGACGATCCTCTGGAACGGCCCGGTCGGCGTGTTCGAGATTCCAGACTTTGCCAACGGCACACGGCAATTGGCAATCGCCCTGGCGGAGTCTGGCGCCAAGACAATCATCGGCGGCGGAGACTCAGTCACCGCGGTGAATCAATTTGGGCTAACAGATAAAATGACCTTTATTTCCACAGGCGGCGGAGCTTCGTTGGAATTATTGGAAGGGAAGACTCTTCCTGGGGTCGCCGCGCTCACCGATAAATAGGCATGCGTAAGAAGATATTGGCTGCCAATTGGAAGATGAACCTCACTCATCTCGAGGCGGAATCTTATGTCGAGGCGTTTCTAAATGAGGTCGGTGAGGTGAACGACGTGGAGATTGTGATCGTCTCATCGTTTACCTCCATCCCAACGCTCGCCCAAGCTTCGGGT
>Ga0210406_10006118_pt1 | contig 12511 bp, 6 predicted proteins | sample IncBWC30MmetaG_FD_155454 | JGI IMG/M metagenome (GOLD analysis project Ga0210406, IMG submission 155454) | Forest soil microbial communities from Barre Woods Harvard Forest LTER site, Petersham, Massachusetts, United States - Inc-BW-C-30-M | ecosystem: Environmental > Terrestrial > Soil >...
ACGCCTTCGGGCGGCGAGGGAGGAAAGTCCGAACTCCGCAGAGCAGTGTGCCGGATAACGTCCGGGAGGCCGGGTTCAAGCCCGGTCGACGGAAAGTGCCACAGAAAACATACCGCCCGGGTGGCAACACGCGGGTAAGGGTGAAAAGGTGCGGTAAGAGCGCACCGCCGCGGCAGCGATGCAGCGGGCAGGGCAAACCCCACACGGAGCAAGACCAAATAGGGAGGGACCCGGCTTCGGCCGGAACGTGCCGGCTCGGTGCGTCACAACCTCCGGGTAGGTCGCTTGAGCCCCGCAGTAATGCGTGGCCCAGAGGAATGGCCGTCCCGCAGCATTCTTGTTGCGGACAGAATTCGGCTTACAGGTCCGGCTGCCAAACTGTTATTGTTTTCAACGAGTTGTTGACGCCGTCGCGCCTTAGTGTCCATAATAGTGTCCACTTTTTCAAGGAACGGACACTGTGGCGCGGGTGAACATCGTGCGGCGCGTGAAAACCGCGAAGGGCTGGGCGAACATTGCCCTGAAGCGGAACACCAAGGGACGGATTCAATGGCCCTCCCGCGGACCTTACCTTATTGAATGGAGAGCAGACGGTCGCCGTCTGCGCGAGGCCGCGGGAGACACTCCTGCAGATGCGCTAGAGGCACAGAAGCGCAAACGCTTGGAGCTCGACGCCAAAGAGACCGGGTTTGAGATAGCCGGCATTAATAATGAAGATGAGGCGCTGCCGCTCACCAAGGCGATCGAAGACTTCCTGAAGGACATTGCGACCTTCCGCAAGCCGCTCACCCACCAGAAATATGCGTGCATCCTGGAACTCTTCGCCGAATACGCGGCACCCAAGTCCAATGCCCGGCATATCACTCCCGAGGACATAAAGAAGTTCCTCGCTTGGCGGAAGTCCAAAGGCATGGACCCTGGCACCACTCTCTACACCGACCGCGTGATCCTGCACAACTTCTTCAACAAGCTCGGCCTCGGGAATGAAAACCCGGTCAAGCAGGTGCCGCGCTTGCCGAAGTTTCGGAAGCGACCCGTGGCATATACCGACGCGGAACTCAAGAAATTCTTTGGGGTCTGTGACGACTGGGAGCGGGCGTTCTTCTCCTTGGTGCTCGCGACAGGGTTACGGCGGGGCGAACTCCAGACGCTCCACTGGTCCGACCTGGATCTGGCGCATCGGCGCGTCCACGTTCGGGCAAAACCGCAATACGGGTTTTTGCCGAAAGATTGGGAAGAACGCACCGTCCCGTTCTCCAAAGAAGTAGCGGGTATTCTGCGCCAGCATCCCAAAGTGCCCGATTGCGCCCTTGTCTTCCCGTCGCCGAAAAGCCACCTCAACTACCGCTTTCTGCACGACCGGTGCAAAGACATCGCCAAGCGCGCGGGGCTCGACTCGACGGAATGGCATCTCCACCGCTTCCGTGACACGGCGGCGACACGTTGGCTCCGGGCAGGTATCGACGTGCGCACGGTGCAAGTTTGGCTAGGCCACGAGTCGCTTGCAACCACCCAGAAATACCTTGAGCCCTCGAAGGAAACGGAAAAGCAGCTCGAAGACCTCAAGCTGCCGTTTTAGAGATCAGCGATTCTGTGTTAAACAAAACGCCATGATCCATGGACAGAAAACCGCCGTATCGCTCGAAAAACATACGGCGCCCCTAGACTTCGTAAACCAGACTCCGACCGTGCGAGTGCTGGTGCAGGGTCACCCAAGGCGGCGTATGATCGGGGCCTATGGCGATGCCGGTCGCCCACACGCGCAAACGCAGCAACAACCCCAATTGGGGGCATCCTGTTCCGCCTGCTCGCGCTCTCGCCACTGAATTCGAACTGCAGGTGAGACAGCTGCAACTCACGCCAGAGATGTATACCTCGTCGAGAGAGTTGCGCACTTGGTGCGCGCAAAACAGGAATCGTGTCTACGTCCCAGAATGGTTACTGAAGGCATGGGGCCTCACTGTAGATCTGACCTTCAGCGAAGCCGCCTGACCGCGCATACGCGTGGATTCGTTGCCATCCGGCAGAGATAGCGTAGTTTGAAACACCATGGTCCATTGACAACTGGAACGAGCGCTTTCGCCGTGTCGGAATCCACAGATTCGTCTACGCTTCCCAGCAGCCGACTTCTGGCCCGGGCGTTGACAGTTTGTTCCGTGACATAACTTCCGGGTGGGCCGCCGTCCACCTTCTAGCCCAAGCTACTTTCCAAGAAGGGCACCTCAGTGGAAAGCCGGTCCTTGTGCCGGTGCGACACACCGGCCTACACTAATCCAATCTTCACATCCGAGGTCAAGCCCATGGATGATGAACTGTCATATCCTGTTCCAGGCGAGCAGGAAGCCTGGCTGCGCAGCGGCAAGGCCATTGAGTTCCCTAAGGACAAACCCGAGACAACCGATGCGTCGGCATGGGAGCAGACCAAGACCGTTCCTGCGGGCACCCTTGCCGCGCTGGTCAAGAACGACTCTCGTTCCTCGAATGTTCCCATCCGCATCGTGAACGCCATCATCAGTGGACCATTGAAACTCGCCAACGCGTTGTTTCCCTTTAACTTCTCCTGCATCGACTGCGAGTTCAAAGACGAGGTGGACTTCTCGTTTTGCAAGTTTCAGGGCTACTGTAGCTTTCGAGGAACGCACTTTCGAAAGGCAGCAAAGTTCAATTCGATTCAAGCGCGCTACGACTTGCAGCTCGATTCCGCACAGTTCACCGATTCAGTTGCTCTGCAGGCCATCGAAATCCAGGGGCGACTTTTCGCCCAGGGCACTCGCTTCGTCAATGCTACCTTCGTCACTGCTAAGTTCGCCAAGACGACGGTCTTCCGTCCTCTAGGCAACACCGGCGAAACACTCGTTCCAACAAAATTCGAAGGCGCAACCAACTTCAGCGACGCACGTTTTGACGGTACTGCTGTTTTTGACGGCGCGCAGTTTCTCGGCAAAGCCGATTTCAGCCGCTGTTTCTTCTCCGGCAGCGTGCTGTTCCGCGCTGTGGATTCCGGGGATAGATGGCTCACAGCTACGTTCTCTGGCGAGACGCTGTTCCGTGAGTGCAATATAGGCGCCACCGCCGATTTCAGGGGTGCGCAGTTCGGTAAAGCCGACTTCAATCTTCAGCTCGCCCGGATCAGCGGCGGCCTTTACTTTCGCCCGGCAGCCAAAGACGGTACAGATCCCAACCTAGTCCCCGTTCGCTTCGACGGCGACGCACTTTTCGACGGTATCCAGGTCGGCGGCCGGCTTGCCTTGGATGGCGTGCAATTCAGCCGTCGATGTAGCCTCGAGGCAGCGCAAGTCAAGGGCAACGCTCTTTGCCGTGCCGTCTGGGGAGGCGACACGCCGATCCGATTCGGCGGAGAAGTCAACCTCCGGGACGCCGTGATCGAAGGCACCGCCGACTTCAACGGTGCCGAATTCCACGGTAAGGCGATCTTCAATCGCGCCAAGATTCGAGGCAGCGCCTTTTTCAACACCGTCAAGTATCGGGACAGCCTCATGCGTACGTCATTTCTTGGCTTGGCGACCTTCGATGATCTCGAAGTGCAAGGCTTGTTGTCGATGCTGGGTGTGAAGTTCACGACAACAGGTTCCTTTCGCAGGCTCCAAGTTAAAGGTAACGTCTTCTTCGGCCCGGCACCGCTCGACACAAACCTTGAATGCAGCGAATTTCGCGAGACCATCTTCACCGACGCGCACATCTCCGGCTTCGCTGAGTTCAGTGGTGCTACCTTCGAGGGGCCACTGTCGTGTGACCGGATGGTGATTGGCGGCGCGGCGTTCTTCGGCCTTGGGATCCGTGGCGATCATGTCAAGAAATGCCACTTCGCCGAGGGTCTTCTTTTTCGCGATACCTTCGTCGGCGGGCGGACCGATTTCTCCGGTGCCGAATTCAAGGGCGTTGTCGATTTTTCCGGCAGCAAATTTGCTGGAGTGCTTGCGTTCAATACTCTGGTGCGAAAGAAGCGGCTCTTCGTAACCCGCTTCGATGGGCCGGTCACCTTCTATCGCAGTGAGATCACCGACAATCTGGAGATGGAAGGCGTCGAATTCGGTGCCTCGGCCAGCTTCGAGTCGATCAACATAGGCCGCAATGCCCTGCTGCGTGCGATTAACGCTTCGGGAGATGCTGCCCTCGGCTGGGCCGCGCTCAATTTCAACGGCGACGTGCGGCTACTTGACGCGACCATCGGTGGAGTTGCCGACTTCAAGGGGGCGATCTTCAGGGGGAGCGCAAACTTCCAACGTATCAAGGTCGGCGGCCCGGCGTTGTTTCGCCCTTTCGGAGAGCACGCTGTGGAGGCAGAGCCGATCTTCAAGCACGCCAATTTTGCGGGCGCGGTCTTCAGCGGTGGAGCGGACTTCGACAATGTCAGTGTGGGCGGCGACCTAATTTTTACTGAGGCGACCTTCGGGGCTAGCAGCCGGTTCACGCACATGATGTGCGGTGGCAATGTCGACTTCTCCCTGGTCTCAGTGGACGGCACCGCGACGTATCAGTGGTCAAGGTTCACGCACGACCTATGGCTCCAAGACGCAAACATCACCATCGTCAACTTTGGCGAATCTGAAAAGGACAAGGCAATCTTTGCCGGAAATCTCTTACTCTCCGGATTCAGCTTCATGCGGCTGATAGCCGACTGGCGCGACTTGCTGCTGCATGCACGTGGCAACGACTTGCAACCCTACGTTCAGGTCGAAAGAGTCTTTCGTAGTAATGGGCAGGAAAGGGACGCCGACGACGTCTACCTTGCACGCCGTCAGCGTGAACGAGGGATTACAAAAAAGCACTTTTGGGACTGCGTGTGCCGTCGAAACGGTAGAAGACGCCGCGATGCTGTGCATGATTTGCGATTGTTGGTGGAAGACTGGACCGTTGGCGGTATGTTCAATTACGGCGTGCCGTCCTACCGCATGCTGGGCATCTCACTCTTGTGCTTCCTCTTAGGAGTATTCGTGCTCACATTCCCGAATTCGCTGGTCCCATTAACCCCTAACGCCTCCGCGACAGGACAAGCCGGCTCCAAATTTACTCGCGCGATCCGAGCTACGACCACGTTCTTTGCGACCGTAGTTCCGGGCGAAAAGGCCACAGTCCTCACCCACTGGAAGCCCTCGCCTTTTGCCGTCTACCAAGGGGCGCCTCTCACTTTCGTACAAGTAACCGCTTTGCTGAGCTGGCTTGTGTATGCCTCGGCAACCATCGCCATCGCTAGCCTTGCAGGACTGATCAAACGCAAACAGTCATAGGGCTTCCTGCACGATGATCCACTTCGGCCTCTACGGTCGGGTGCCTGAGGATGACGTTTATCAAGGAATTCCGTCATGAAGGCGTGATCATTTTCGTCGCGGCTGTAGTAGATAGCGCGGGAATGATTACGCGCAGACCGCCTCGACACTAGAGGGCGAATGCGGGTCGAGTCCCCTTCGGTCTCGGCCATGCCGTCGGGCGAGGATGCCAAAGTGATTCCGATGATTGTGGTTGCTGAATGAAGCAGTCGATTACCTCCGATGCTGCAGCCCCGGACTGGTTTGTCGGCACACCGGAAGTTGGCCAGAAACGGGCTTGTGGGAAGTGTTGACGATGGCCAAGAACGATTATCCACCAAACACCATGATCCATGGACAGAAGTAGTTCGCACCCGTGAAGAGCTTTGTGGTTTTTGTTAGAGACCCGGTCGTGAGCAGGCGTCATCGGCGTATGATGATTGGTAAGGGCATAGTGCGCAGTAACGACAGCTTTTTCGGGTTGGGAAACGCTTCATTCAATTGAATACGGAGGATTGAACTCGGGCGTTCCGGCGCGCCGTCCGGCCGTCCAGCGCAGAACGTACACGCTCATTGGGTCGACTAACCCTGTCGCCGTCGTCTGCACCTCCAAGAGGACATGGGCTGCTACATCTTTGTGGTAGTCCATGTCTGCCTCGAATTTGACGCACTCTACACCACTGATGGTACGAATATCTGCTTCATAGAAGCTCAGCTGCAGATTTGCTTCTCCGAGCTGAACCTGTCTGAAACTCCTAGTAGCTGCTCCTACTTCCTGCGCAATCGCAAATTGACCATGCGTCACGGCAAGCTGCAACTCATTGATGAGAATCTTATTGGCATAGCCAAAGAGCCGATCGTTAGACAACGAGTCGTCCCACATAAACTCCTTTATATAGTCAATAGCCGTGGCTTGCGGAAGATAAACCTGCGCCATTGCAGTCGTAATGTTGAACATTGACGCTGCGGCCTGAGGCTTACTCGCAATGAGCGTTTCGTATCGTTGCCGAGCGGCGTCATCAGACGCTCCGTATGCCAGAATTTGAGCAAGTCGCGGGTTGGTTCGCTTCATCAAATCCCAGTCGGCATCGTGAAAATTAAACTTCGCATCTTTGCGAATTAACATCAGATCAACGCGACTTAGGACCTTTTTTGAAACTTGAACAGGAAAATAGCCGACGTTCCGGTAAGCGTTGGAACTCACCACGACTGAATAGTTATCTCGAAGATTGTCAGCGAATGGCAGATGTGCAAATGTGATGGAAGGGCCTTTGTGAATGGAAGCGCTCACCTGTGACGAGTCGCCGTTTATGAGACGTACGAGCAGGTCTACCTGCTGGGATATCGGTTCACGACGGCCATCGAACACATGCAATTCAATGGCTGGCAACAGAGTAACCGTTGTCTCGAGGGCTCGGGTCTGTTTGGTGAGATCATTAAGCTTAGCAGTTAGGGTTGCATATTGGCCGGCCTGGGAACGTAACCTTTCGTATGTAGCCTCCAAATCCGTATTTTCGCGCTTCAACTTGATGGCTTCTGATGCCTCTTGATCGCGAATCGTCCGTACGTCTCGAGTCAGAGTATCGGTTTGGGCCCTAACCTGGTTTGCGGCGTCTTTTGCACCCTGTAACTGGCGATTAATGTCGGGCTTGGCCAGGTCAACTAGTTTTCCAAGGTCGGTAAGCTTTTCATAGCCGAAAAATCCGAACGCCACCAGAAGTATCGCCACCGGCTACTTCCAGGACATTCCGGCCTACCTGATGGACGAAATCATCCAGGGGATGGAGTCAACCCTCCAGGAACCCACCTGGGAGGAGATCGACCAGTGGCTCAATTGCCACAACACGCGTGCCACCATTCCGGCCTGGTACGAGCGGATAGAGGAATTCGCCTCGATCCTCCGCTAATACAAAGAGAGCGGGAGGTATTCCCGCTCTCTTTTCTTTTTGCTCGAAATCGGTCAGAGGTGCTAGCGGCAAACCACTCTTTTCATCAGGATTCGACGTTCAGTCGGGGCACCGCCCCGCCAGTGGCCTGACCGAAAGTGAGATGATCGTTCATCGCTGCGGACCTCCTTTCGGCAGACGCTGTCGGCTCAGACGACCAGCTGATATCCCGGATCGATGTTCTGAAATTCCAGGAGTATCTCGTGAATGTCGTACGGGTTGGTTGCACCGGTAAAGACATTTCGAATTACTTGAAAAACGTGTTCAATGCCTTGGGCGTCATCTATGTCCGTATCCACAATGAACTCGAGAGTAGCTGGATTGCTGAAGAACGTGAGCTGCAAATTGCCATAGTGGTCGAATGTCTTGAAGCTGTCTGTAAGCACAAAATTGGGCGGAGGCGTGTGAAGCTCGCCGGCGACGTTATGGAAAAGATTGGCCGCCACCGAATTGATGGTCGCATCTCTCAAATCCTTGTCCACGTGGGCGAAAAACCGGTCTCCACGAACACGAGTCAGCGCATGTATATAAGTGAACACCGACCGTTTGTTCGGAAAAGTGGTATGTTGCATCTTTGCATAGATGTTTAATAGGCCTGCCTTTTGAATGTCGTCTAACGCGACAAAGAGATCCGCCCCAGTTTTACCACCCTGCCCCTCGACTGCCGGTGAGTTCTTGAGCAGGTCCTGCAGGTCGTCCGGCAGACCTGCGAAGTCCGGGGCGACTATCTTCAGCACTCTTGCCGGATCAACTGGCAGTACGAAGATCTTGTTCGTGACCGCACCTTCGTTAATCGTGACAAATTGGCTGATCGCTCGGTAGCGCGTGGGAAAAATGAGAACGCTGTAAATGCCACCCTGCGTCGCATCCAGCCCTTTGATATCCAGCACCTCGGATGCATCCAAGCCATGCAGTACTGATGTTTCAGCTAGAACGGTGTGGCGAAGAAAGACATCCACTTTGTCATTCAGTGGATTGTGGTGAACGTCCAGCAGGGCAAGCAATAGTTCGCCTTTTCCATCTCCATTCATGAGTCTTTTCTCCCGTTCAACTTGGTCTGTGACCTCGGCCTCCCGGAGGCTCGCCTAAGCAGGTTCTACGCCAGAGGCGAGTTCCCTCCTATCACGCGCCCGTGATGATATGGTCTGCGATGCGCTCGGAAAGCGCAGAGATAGTAAGGAAAGGATTCACTCCAAGGGCGGTCCGAACAACGGATCCATCCGACACGTAAAGGCCGGTGTGCACGTCGCTTCCCGTTCCTTGAAACAAGCGTCCGAGGTGATCGACTGCTCCATCGGACCCATCTTCGCCCATGGGGCACCCCCCGAGGGGGTGAGCCGTAATGAGCGTCTTCCAGGGAGCCACCTTCCAGATCGGGTTTTCGATAAAGGTAGAGCCCAGGGCTGTAGCGTGGGCGAAACATTCCTGGTTGACATCCTTGAATATGGCTTCAGCTCCTGCACCAGGCCACTTCACCTCGATCTCTCCAGAATCGTCCAACGACAGGGTGCCGCCCGAATTGTCCCGACACATGCATAGATAGAGCATGGTGCTGTTCAAAGCACCCTTGGGGTCCGCTCCGCCGAGATCATTGTCCTCTCGCTGTTGGGCCTGTGCCGGGTTTTGAGTTCCAGCAGGGACGCCCAGAAGAAGGGGGAATGCTGCGGCCGCGGCATCCCGATAGGCTCTCGGGAAGGAAAGGTCTTCGATCACGAAGCGTTGTCCGGGAGGCGCTTTTTCGTGATAGCGAACCAAACCCACGATGCTGGGACCGGCTCGAACAACTTGGGCGATCGGGTCATCGTTCTTGTGATTTCCCCATCCAATCGTGTCTGTTATTTGGTTGGAATTGTAAGCCAGTCCAAAGAAGTCGCCGTTCCCCCCAAAACGGGTTCCGAGCGCGTCACTGACGGACAGGCCATGCTGCCGCGACTGCAACAGAATTCGAGGCGAGCCTAGAGCCCCCGCCGCCAGAATTACCATCCTCGCGCGGATCGTAACATCTTCCGAGGTGAGAAAGTCGTCGCGATGCGTGACATGCACGATCCAACGACCGTCGGGCGCCTTCTCGACATGGTTGACTTCGGCCTGCGTGAAGATGTGCGTACCACCGGTTTTCGCGAGTGGCAGGTAGTTCATGTACAGCGTGTTCTTTGCGCCCACATTGCAGCCTGTGACACAGTCGCCGCAGTCGATACACTTGTGTTTGACAATACTTTTCCCGTTACCCTTATAAACTTCCACCCCTTCCTTCTGGAAGTTAACGGCGAGGGGAAGAGTTTCCACCAGCTGGCCAAGCTGGGAAGCTCGCACCTTCAGCGCCTGGAATTTCTTCAGGCTGCTCCCACTGGGATGAGACGAGACATCAAGCGTGAGCTCCGCCTGCTTGTAGTAATTCCATAGGGACCCGGGCTTTCCTTCGCCGATTTGTGCCGCCTTGCGCAAAGCAGACGGCCATTCGTCAAACGTGTCAGGTTCGGGCCGAATCGCCACATTGGCGTTCACCAAGGAAGTGCCCCCGAGCCCGCTGCCCTTGATGATGGCGATATCCTCAAAAGCGTCGAACTCATAGAGCCCTAAGCGATTCAGGGCTGGGTTATACGTATTGGCCACAAGTTCTGGCAAGCTGTCCGGAAAATCGCCTACCGGCCATTCCTGTCCGCGCTCCAGAAGACAGACATTGAGTCTCGGATTCAACGCGGCATTTGCCAGCCTGGCAGCGGTGATCGCTCCGCCATAGCCCGAACCCACGACAACTACGTCGTACCCCTCAGCTCGCCGGTCGCCCCAATGGTTGGCAAGAATGGTGTCCACGTTCTCCCTCCGGAGTCCCTAGACTTTTCTAAGCGGGGAACTTTCTTGGCCACACCTACCTTTAGCTGTGACGCTTTTTTGTACTTTATATCTTAAATATCAATTTCATTAGTGGATTCTATCTGAATGCGCGGTGGCGGATTTTCGGTTGTCCTCTTTCCCAGGTGACCCTTCCGAGTCCTTTTCCAACTTCTCTAGCCGAGGACAAAATCTAGCCGCTGGTAGATAGTGAGCTGCAAGGGAAGATCGTTTCAGCTTGTAGGTACGCAGTCACATTATTCGAAAAAGATCGTCGGCTCGAGTTATTTGTCCTTGACTCCTCGCGTCTTAGGTGGATAATAGCTGGCCGAGAGCCTCTCCAGAGCAGTCTTCCACGGGAACTTCCTCCTCTCTCCGAGGCTCTGGTTCCGAACCAACGGGAAAGTCGCGTTACAAGAGCGCGGGACAATACATGTCCGGCTAGGGCGAAATAGCGTCTTGAGCGCCTGAAGTGGATGCACGAAGTACTACCCGTGTGGGATTGCTGGCGTGAGCGCCGCCGTAACCGACGTGCTCATGTTGTCCCTAGCCACATTCCGGGAAGGATGAGAGCAATGCCGGCCAATGGACTGACGATTTTGCGACTGGGTCGCCAGCACGTAGGCGAGAAATATGTTCTCGGCGTCCGAGTTCCCAAGGACAACGCGAACTGGGGAGGGCCTTGGGACTGCGCGGAATTTGCCTCCTGGCTTGTATTTCAGGCTGCCCAGATCCTGTTCGGATGCGATCGGGACTTCGGCGATCCTGCCACTGCCGATGCCTACACCGGCTTCTGGGATCGAGACGCGCGGAGTCTCGGAGAGATCGTTTCAATCGAAGAGGCTGCCCGCACACCCGGTGCCGCGGTGTTGCGGATCCCGCAGGGTGGAACTGGACATATTGTGATTTCCGATGGGACGGGTGGAACAGTCGAGGCACACTCCTCCGCAGATGGAGTAATAGAGTCAACGCTCGACAACAGGCGCTGGGACATGGGTATCCTCGTGCCGGGTATCAGTTACAAGCGGGGCTCCGCGGTCGATGTTTCCGGGCCCGCGACGATGGTCTACCGCCTCACTTTGCCTCCGATGGTGGGTGACGAAGTGAAACTCATTCAGCAGAAACTTAAGGCCAGCGGGTTCGATCCAGGTTCGGTCGACGGCAACTTCGGGCCGCACACTGAAGCGGCTGTGGTGGCCTTTCAGCTCGCGCACGGACTTGCATCTGATGGCGAAGTTGGTCCTGCGACAGCAAAAGTGCTGGGTATCGGCCTGTAGCTTTGCGAAGCGCCTTTGCGACGGAGAAGAGGGCTCTCGGAGTAGAGGAGGTTCCCGGCGGCGCCACCCAGGCCCCTGACCTTGGGGAGTTCTTCGTTCCCTCGCACTGACTAGGTGAGTCGGTCTCAAGGGTTTGAGCTCGCTTCGGACCAGTGGTTTTGCGCCGTCATGACGTCAGGCTCGTTTGAGATATATGTGTTGGCTGTTCGAACAAAGAGGCCTTCCCAGCAACGGTGCGTTACAAAACGCACCCTGCATGATTGTCGAGGAGACAACGATGAAAAGATTTCGCGGGCTAATGCTGTGTTTGGCTGTTCTGCTGGCCAGTTTGGCGGCGGAGGCACAAATTACTATCAAACTTAAGAACTCGTTCATTAACGAGTTTAGGGAAAAGGTCACAATTAGCGCAAATTTCACCGTGGATGCCACGAGCAAGATCCACCCACCCAGCCAGGATGGAGACATACATATTGCCGGGAGGGCTCCGGAGATTGGACTCGGTTCGGTTGCTGAGGTCATGAACGCCAAGATGGAAGCAAAAACGGTTGTGAAGCAAATCCAGAGTATGGCTGGAACTGATACACCGATAAAGCTGACTGGCGTGTGGCGGCTGTGGTGCGAACACGGAGGGCAGATCAACCAAGTGCAGGGCCAAGACCCCGGTCCGATGGCCTCGTCGGGTGCCACTCACGTCTTCGAGATTCACCCGATAACCGACGTTGCGGGAACCTCAGTGCTGGAAACGATCCAGCCCATTTCGGGTTTCCAATACAAGGATGCAGACGAAGCATTCACCGCGTATGAGCGGACCAACGAGCAGATTATCCCCGATACCGACGCTACTACGCTCGTCACCGAAAAGGTCGGTTTTAACTACGTCGAATTCGTGCTGGAGATCGAGTCCGATAGCAACGTTCATTCAGTAGTGGACGGTACGTTCGCCCTAGCTGACGTTCTGGACTTGCAGCTGGAGAAGATCGTGCATCGGCGGCGGATGGTTTTCATCAAAGGTACCCCGGCCGACGACCTCGTGAAGACCTTGAAGCCTGGAGACAGGCTGCACGTAATCGGCATTCCGAGGATTAACCTCGAACTTGTCCACTGGAGGCTGCAGCATGCCGACGATCCACGTAAGCCGCTCACCTGGAACTTGCCGTACGAGGTAGTGATTGTTGGTCTCGTGGAACAG